>JGI24723J26617_10000119_pt1 | contig 81601 bp, 73 predicted proteins | sample Cruoilmetagenom6_FD_26617 | JGI IMG/M metagenome (IMG submission 26617) | reverse complement strand
GAAGCCTAAAGCCCGTGCAGTATACCGATGTGTGCCGCTAAATCATTGAAATCGAGGGAAAAACCCTTTTGCGTGGCTGGCAGGTCGGCTATGAAGCCGGGCCCTCGGGGGGGGGCTTGTTCATCTCGATCGAGACATCCAGACCTCATATACCTCTTCGAGAACGTCATTGTTCAAGAGCAATAGGGCCAGGCTTTCCGATTGGGATGCGCAGAGAATTGCTTGCCCACCATCGGGATATCCGGCGTATATGACGCATTGGTCAACAGGGCCAGGATGCGTCTCGCTCTGTAAAGCGGCGGCATTCGACACACGTTCCGCGCGTGCCAATGTCTTGAGAGGATACAGGTGCGCATCCGACCCGTGCTCAACCGTGACACTATTGCCAACCATGAGCAAAGCAGCGCAAGAAATCGGCGCGCAGTCTTCCAGGAAATCCTCCAGGAAATCCTCCGAAAGGGGCGATTCCTGCGGCGGGGGGGACTTGCCGAGGTCCTGAAAGAGGTCGTCGAGCGAAATGCCCACATCGGGCGCCAACGCATCGGCTTGCAAGATTTGAACCTCGACCGATAATTCGGTGCGACCGGAGGTGAATTCGGCCACGACGGCGACAAGTTTTGAAATCTGACCTTCGGCCAGTTTTGAGATATCCTGACCTGAAACGTCGGCGAGGTTTTCCTGAAAATGCTCCGAAGTTGGGGGCGACACTCTCAGAATACGGCCTGACGCAACGTCGAACGCAATTTTTTCGTTGCGATCATTTCGAAACACAAGCCGTCGCAGGAGTTGGGTTTCGGCAATTTCCGAGCGCATGGCATGACGGGCATGCGTGACCCCGGAAGGCATGAGGTCGCGAAACCTGCCAGAGATCGAGCTTGAGCCATGTACAAGTTTATCCAGCCTGTCGTGAAGCGTTTTTATGTCAGACATGGCATGCGGGAGATTGTTCGACTGTCATCTGTCCTGTCCGATCTTATCGAGATGCCGGCGCGCGCCAGCAAGGAAAGGCCCCAGTCTGATCGAGGGCGAGCAGACGCAGCACAAAGCCTCTGTCGGGCTCATCGTGGATCTGAGGAAAATACCGACTTCTGTCGGCTCGATGATGATGACCTGGAAAATATCTGTATCGCGTCCTTCTCCAAGAACATTGCAAAGCTGCGACGTTGAATGCCCGCCAAGCATCTCGACTGCCGTATTGCAAAGAGAATTTATGTGCTCCTGTCGCAACGCTATTTCTGCGCTGGTCGACAGAACCATGTTGGTGGAGATATCTGCGTAGGCCACTGTTTTGCACTCTGGAAACTCGAGTCGGACACATTCCAATCTTTCGGTTATAGTCATCAGGGCACTCGACGTATTGAAGCATTGGCTTGAGGGGCGGGGCAGGCGAATAAAGACTACGCCGCTATCGGTTTTCATTGCGTGAATATCCGGAAAATGACATGGCAAGCCTATGAAAGGCGCCCTGTTGCGCGCGCCCTATGCAGGGTCTGGTCCTGGTCCGACGGCGATATGCGCACTCTGCGCGGTGTGATCCTGGATGCTGTCTCTTGGGGCGCGGGCACAGGGGCAGGTGCGCTTTCTGGCGCCACCAGCCCGGGAATTCTGAGCGCTTTGCCCACCGGTTTTGTGTTGTCATTTTCAGGGCCAGCACCGGTGTCCGCTGCGAGCCTGTGCAGCAGATCCACGAGGTGTTTTGCAAAATCTTCGGCGCCGCTCTTGAGCCAGACGTCGTAGTCGTCTTGCCGGGTCGTCGCCTCCAGCAGCGAGATCGGCAGGCATTCCAGAAACAGACCATCGGTTTCTGTGCGCACGCGCCTTATGACCTTCTGGCGATCGCGGTCAGAGGTTATCTTGTCGATGCGTGTGAGCAGCAACAGGCTGCGCTGATAAAGCGCGGGCGGAAGGCTTGCCCAGACCGCGGCCTCGCTCTGGCGCCAGGCCTGGGTGGCATGGCTGCACCACAAGACGCCGTCAGCCTTTGAAATCATCCGTTGCCATATCTCAGAGGACATATTGGGATCGGATATTCCCGGCATATCCAGAAGATCACATTGCAGCAAAAGATCCTCGTCACAGAAAATCCTGATATAGGCCGTCTCCTCCAGTGGCGCCTCGGCAAGGTTGTTAAGGTCGATCGGGACTTGATTGCCCTCAAGATCGACGCGAAAGGCGGGCGCATCGCCATGGCTGATCCAGACCGGGGGGAGTTGCGTGGCGATGACCTGTACAGGCAGGGGATCGGACCCGATCAACAGGTTGGCCAGGGTGCTCTTGCCTGCGCTGAATTCGCCCATCAGCGCGATACAGGGTTTGCGGGGGCCTTTGTCGATATCTGTCATGTGGTGTATGCATCCAAATGTCTGTGCGCTTGTTTAAGTTCCGCATCGCGCGCGTTCAGCGATTGGCGATCAAAAAGCCTGTCAGTCCCGTCCTTGGTCAGAGATGACGGCGTGATCGTATTGAGCAGGACGCCGGATTGCTCTGTCAGGAAGGTGTCGACCTCGGCAAGGATGGCGTCATGCAAGACATGGGCCTGATTGGTCTTTAAGTCGTTCAGGAACGTGTCGGTTTCTTCTTTTATCAACCTGTGGAAATCGGCGGCATAGGCTTGATATCCACGGCGCCTGAACCACCAGCTTTTCCACCAGTTGCCTTTCAGGTCCAGGGCGATCGTCTGCCCGAGGGAGACAGGGGGTGGCACGCGCGGCGCGGGCGGGGCTTTGATATCAAAGAGGTTTTCCGGCAGTTTCAGCGCCTCTTGATAAAGCGTCACAAGCTCGGTGATATCCTCTTTTACGCAGCGCTGATAAGCCGCCTGGGACGTCCTGCCAAAGGACTTGTAAGACGAACTCAGAAGAATTCTGAGGCCAGAAGGATCATACTCCCAGATCGAATGCTCGCCATAGGTTTCAAGGTGAAGGATCAATGCCTCTGTGGCGCGCGCGAGAAAGCTCTCGTGGACGCGCTCAAGGCGGGTCGAGAAATCAGCCTGAATACCGTCCAGATCGCTTTTCAGGGTCTCCAGACTGCGCGTGCGCAGGCTGGCCAATGAATGAGCGACATGCTTCGGGTCAAGATGAACGGTGATTTCACCGACCTGTGCCTTGGCCGCGAGATTGTCGCTCAATTGGATGGCGTTGATCAGGTTGCGCGCGCTTGCCGCTATTTGCAAGACGGCTTCGCCGCCCACGCCCTGTGCGATACGCTCGGAAATGGCGGCATATAGGTCTGGTAACCCCGAGAGGGCCCATAATATCTTGCGCGCGTTCTGCTTTCGAAGGTCGGGGTCAGCGCTGGTTGTTGCCCAATTGATCAGCGCGGCCTTGCTCGCCTCGGGGAGCGCCGAGAGAGGACCGGCCATTGCGGTCTGAGCCCAGAGGGCGCTGCCGAAAATAATCTGTGCGTCTGCGGGGCCGTTGTGTTTGCTCAGGGTGTCCAGAATGCTGTCTTTGATCTGCGGGACCTGCGTGGCAGGGGCCGACAGTTCGTCAATGCGGTTCACAAAGATGATTACATCGCGCGACTTGACGTTCGCGATCAGGCGTAGAAGCGCAAGGTCAGTCGAGGAGAGCGCTTGATGCGCGGACAAAACGACGACGCAGATGCGGCTATCGCGGATCGAGCGGATGGTGATCTGTTCGCGCATCATGAAGGTATCGTTGACACCCGGGGTGTCACGAATGCACAACCGCATGGGAACCGCGGGCTGATGAAAATGCAGATCGGCGGATCGGGTGATGTCGGCAAATCGCCCCTGGTCATCCGAGGCGGTCTCGTCGAAATCATCGCCGAGGCAGACATAACGTTCGATCAACTCCTGATCGAAATACCCGTAATCGTGGTGCTGCCCCAGAAGAACCTCGAATTTGCGCCCAAGGCGGGCTTTGGATTTCTCACGCATCTGCTCGACCTGGGCCTTGATCTTCGAGAGCTCGTCCTGCGCACCTGCGCGGTTTGCCAATTCGCCAACTCGCCCGCCCCCGGCGATCAGCTTGTCCCATTCGTTTTCCTCGAAAAAGCAGAATTTGGCATGGGCCTCGGGCGAGAGCTGGGTCGGGCTGAGGTGGAGCGAGGTCACCACCGAGGTCCAGGGATTTACATCCGCCGGAAGCAGGTCCGGCCAGCCGATCATGCAATTGACAAGCGTGGTCTTGCCAGATTTGATCTGGCCGATCATCGTTACGCTCGGCTCCAGTGCCTCCAGTTTCGAGTGCAGGCGCAGCGCCAGTTTTCGCTCGGTGTCGTCGCCAAGGGTTTTTGCACTTTGAATGGCCTGTCGCAGCGGGATCAGCCCTTCTGTAAATGTACTCAGCCCGTGCAGTGAAGAGCGCAGCATAGACTGTGCCGGGGTAAGTTGGCTTTGCGGGCTCGCGGCGGTTTGAGGTTGCATGTTCATGCGAGACCCTCCCCGGTGAGGCACGGGAGTACAGGTTTGCAACAACAGATGGCGGTGTTCATGTCTGATCTCCGGGGCGCATGTCCGCCTGACCAACAACCAGGAGGTCTTTGCAGCATCACCACAGATTGATTGCCATCTCGTAAAGAAAGCCCCTTAACAGGCAATCTGCACCTCCATTTCACGTCGGATCTGCAAGAGCGTGGTGACGGCTGCAACGGCTGGCGCCACGCCGCCTTCCAGGGACATGAGCAGGATCCTGTCGGCTGCCGAGAGCATGTCTTCCCTGATCTCGACAAAATCCGGATCACGCAGGGGGCTACTTGAAAACACATCGGCCACTGCGGCTGATGTCTCCTGGGAAATCGACAGAATGCGCTGCACATCCGCGTCCTCGCTGGCCGTCACAAGAGGGGCAAGGGCTGCGATGTGATGGCGCAATGCATCCAGTGCCGTTCGATAGACCCCGGTCACGACCTCGCGTGTCTCTGGCCCGTCGCGGGCGGAAGGGGGACGGGGTGGCACGGCGGGATCTGGCGGCCCGGCCTCTTTGCCCTGATGGAGCCTGAGGAACATCTGCGCAGTGTCGGCGTCGGCCTGCACGCCCAACCGCACCATGTTTGCAACCTCGCGTACCAGCCCCTCAACCCTATCCCACTGTGGGTCTGTTGTCCCGACCCCGGTCACAATGGGAAACAGGCCATAGAACTCTTCGGTGGCGATATCCCCAAGAGCAGTCAGCCGGGCTTGGCCAAATGCGCTGTCCGTGTCAGCGGTTGGAACAAGAAAGCCATGGTCCTTGAGCCTGTCAGGCGCGGATTGCCATTGCTCTGCCTCGGCATGCTCAAACCCTGATGTGACCCAAAGGCAGATGTCCGCATCCTGAAAATTGACATCATCCCCCCAAGCAACGAGACGAACCTCTGTTCGGGGCAGGGCACGCGCCGCCAGGACCTCTTGCAGATAGTCTTTGCCTTCGGTCTCGGGGCCCAGAAGGACCACGCAAATATCCGAACTCAGGCGGTTCAACACTCTTTCGCCGGTCTTGCGCGGCTCATCTGCCAGGGTGCCAGCGTCCAGAAGGTGCCGGAGCTGTCGACAAATATCCTTATGTCCGGCGATATCAATCACGCGCCAGCCCTGCTGTTTCGGCCTCAGCCGGAAGAGACCTGAACACCTTTTGGAACAGCGATTGTTTTTCTGGTTTCTGCGGCGCCCTTTGGCGCATATGGCTCATGCCCGAAACACTCTCCTTCGAATGTCTGACCTGGATCACGGTGAGGGACACATTATCGAGGTCGGGATCGTTCAGGTTCTGCACGCCGCTCATCAGCGCATCGGCGATTTCGCTGCTTCTGCTGAAGGGCCTGTCCTGAAGAAGGGTCTTGATTTCCGCATCGGTCAGAAACTGCAACCCGTCGCTGGCCACGATCAGAGTATCCCCGGCCCGCAGCTCGGTGGGCTCGGAGGGGCAGTCGATTTCCGCAATCGGCTCTCCGAACAGGACAGAAGTCAGCACATTGCGGTCGGGATGGTTCTCGCCGTCCTGGGCGCTCAGAACCCCGGTTTTGACCATCGTGTCGATTGTCCGGCTCAGGGAATGATCTTCGTTCAGCTGACGCAAGGTATTGTCGCGAAACAGGAAAAGAGGTGAATCGCCGATCGATATCCAATAAAGCCTTTCATCCAGAATGACCGTGGCGACTAGGGTGGCCCCCATGCCCTTGGTTTCGGGATGTTGGGTGACATGCGCCTTGAGCGTCTCATTCGCCACCAGTGCCGCCTTGCGCAACATCTCACAGATGCAGGTTTTCGACGCCACCATTTCAGCCCGCATAAAGGTCAGCTCGCTGAACATCTCGGTCACGACGATCTTGCTTGCGACGTCGCCTGCGGCATGCCCGCCCATCCCATCGGCAAGAACCACAAAGCCAAGCTCTGCGCCATTGGAAAAATCGGAAATCAGGGCGTCTTCCTGATAGTCGCGCGCGCCCTGGCTGATGGCTGATGCGGTGTCAAAACTGAACGCAGGTGTTTTACAGCTCGTCATTGCCAGAAGGCCCCCATGTAAATTCTGTTCCGCAAAGGGCAACGAAACGAAGTGTGGTTTCACCGATGCGAAGGCTGTCGCCGTGAGAGAGGTCTTCGGTGCTCAGAACCGGGCGCCCGTTCAACCGCACAATGTTGGATTTTCCGCCGTGGCCCAGGAAGAACCTGTTCTGCTCATCGTCATAGGCCACAGCCGCATGTTTCTCGCGCGATATGCTTGTGTCGCCAAAATCCAGCACCACGGATTGATCTGCGCCCCGGCCTATGGTCGACACGCCGTTGAAAATCGCGAATGAATGGCCCTTTCCGGGGCCGGCAACGACAACCATCCATCCGACAGGATACTTACGGGTCGGCGCATTTGCCTGCGTGCCCTGCTTTGCAAACGGGTCGGTGACCGCATCAATACCCTGATCAAACCCCAACATTCGGGTCCGGACACGCCGCGCCCCGCGCCCCGGCCGGGAAGGGGCGGCCGGTGCATCGGCTGCGTCACTTTGATCTGCTATGCCCGGCGGGGCACTATGCTCTGGCGTTGGTGGTGCCGCGCGCATGTCATCAGCAGGCGTTTGAGCCACCCGCCGGTTTTGAGAGGTTTCGATCTCTCTCTGCGCCTGCGCGGCGCGTTCCGCCATATCCGGGTTGAGCGCCGGTTGGTGGCCGAGGTCATGATGAAACGGCGCGTCCGGTTTGGCGGGTTCGTCCGAGGGGGCAACAGGAACCGCATGATCGAAAGGCGGCTCTTCCGCCGGTTCCTCTGCGAAAGCCGCCATGCCCGCGATCAAATCGTCGTCAAATCCCAACTCTGCCTCCGGCCCTTCCGGTCGGGCCGAGGGCGTTGGCGTGATGGCCTCGCCATTTGTGTGGCTGGCGAAAACTCTCTTGAACAATGTCATCTCGTGGCCTCTCGGTTCGTGCTGTTTCAACAGGGCGAAATTCAAACGGTCAGACCTTCGCAAGGCTGGCGATATTTTCCTGTGCGAGGCTCATCACCTGCTCGACAAAAGGGGCGATGAATTCTGCGAAGGTTGCGGCATGCCCATCCAGAATCAGAAAGATCAGGCTCGCAGAGAGAAGCAGTTGCGCCGCCGTCCGCGGCCCGGATTTTCGTGCTCTGGCAAGGCGCCTCGCTTGCTTCTGGCATTTGGCGATCCAGACATGTTGGTCGCGCGCATTCATCAGATCCTGTGGCGGTTTCGGATCGGGGCGAAGCGACAGGTGTTCCAATTGAATTTCGGATCTCGCGCCATGCGAAGCGACAACGGTCTGCTCTGGCTTTGATCCGCTTTTGGGGGCCGCGACGGAAAGGCTGGTCTCTGCCTCCTGTTGGGCGTTGCGGATCAACCGGGTCACGGTTTTTTCGATGTCCCGGTCACCCTTGGCGCAGGCGAGGGCGGCCGCCTTGCGTTTCTGCGCGTCAATGCGCAGAATCCAATCCTGTGCGGTCTGAATACGATCCTGGGGAAAGACATTCATCGCCATGTCGATGGCTTCGAGAAATGCGGCAGGACAGCCCTCGATCCGGCCTGCAAGGGGCTGGTAGGGATCCGGCTTTTTCGAGGCAATCGCGGCCAGCCGGGTCTGGCTGTTGGGGGGCGCCTCGCCCGAGATGAAGTGGACAAACGTCGCCGCCAGAGCGTAGAGATCGCTGCACGGGGTCTGTTGGCTGCCCGCGATATAGAACTCCTGTGGCGAATAGCCGTCTTTCACCACAAGCACCGCAGACAGCGCGCGGCTCTTTTTGCTGGCCTCTTCGCGGGCCGCGCCGAAATCAATCAGGATCGGGTTGTCCCAGGCATCAATCAGGATGTTGTCGGGTGAAATGTCACGGTGAAGCATGTCCTGATCGTGAATTGTCGAAATCGCATCCAGCAGCTTCAACAAAATGGGCTTTATCTCTTGGTAGGAAGGCCGCTCGTCGCTGGCCTCGATGATATCGAAAAGGTCTTTGCCGTCGATCAGGTCAAGCGCCATATAGGCGGTTTCATTGTCGCGAAAGACCTGATGCACCCCGACAATATTGGGATGCTTCAGTTTCGCGATGCTGCGCGCCTCGCGCACGAACATATCGACAAAAGACCGGAACTCGCCCTGATGGCTGTGCGAGCGGGCCATGACGGTTCTGTTCTTTCGGCTACAGAACGCCTCGGAGAAGCATTCTTTTATGACCACGCGCCGGTCAAGGCTGTCTCGTGCAAAATAGGTGATGCCGAAGCCACCGCTGTTGAGATAGCGTTCGATGACATATTGACCGTTGAGCAGCCGCGTGCCGTTTGGCAGGGTTTCGGTGCCGAATTGATCGTCGCCATCTGCGAGTGTGAGCTCCATTGGACCTATCCACCAAATCGGGTTTTGCGTGCAGCCGTCGCGATTGCAACGATCTGCGTCTGACACCCATAAATGTGCCCTGAATTGTGGTGCAAAGGTGGCGCGCGCCTGGCTCTGGCCTGAATTGAACGCTCAATTTAATTCGGATTTGACGTATTTGCGCTTGCGATGTGCGGCAGAGACAGGCGGATGGCGCAGGCCAATGGCTGTTCAGGCCTCAGCCCTCACATCTGATGCACATATGTGCCGGGAGCCGGGAAAATCGGTGCAAACCCGGCTTGGGGATTGCCCATTTGCGGTGGATCACAACTGGTTTTATTCTTCCCGGCAAGCCATGCCGCGTATTTTGGCCACCACGATCCAGGCTCGCTCGGGTGCGCGGCAAGCCAGGGCTCAGGCCCCACAAAAAGCGCGCCCGGCGCCCGACGCGAAAATGTTGGTCGGGATGTCGTCTTTGCCAAGGAAATACCGGTTCACCGCGCGGGTATAAATCAGATCCTCGGCGCGGATCGAGGCAAAGGTCCGTGTCATCTGGGGGCGATCAAGATATCCCTGATCCCACATCATGTCTTCGATAAAGGCAACCTGACTTTCGTCGACGAACAACAACAATTCGCCCGCCTCGGCGAAATCCACCTGCGCCGCCATCAAGGTCACCGAGGCTAGCCGATCATCCCCGGCGCGCACCTTTTTGGTCCGGGGCGTGTATTGGATCAACTCGAAAAGGTCGTTGCGAAACACCACCTCGCCCGGTGTGCAGGCAAGATCGCTGCCAACCTGATAGCCCTCGGGCGCGGGTTTACGGGCCTGGGTGAGGGTTTGCATGAAATCCTCGGTGAAATGCGTGGCGCTTTCAATCAGATTGCGCCCGCCTTGCCGCGTGGTTTCTTCGATGATCTCGGGATTAGTTCACGCAAAATTGGAGGGCGACATCAGATCAAGCATCTGGCGCAGCTGAAAGCGGGTTCGCTCGGCATCCTGCGGATCAAGGCCGCGCATGGTGTCGGTGGCATGTTTCCACCAGTCCTGCACCGCCAGAAACCCCTGTTTCCAAAGGTTGAACGGGGGATTGGCCCATGCGGCGTGGGCAAAGCGGTGGTCATGGGCCCTGGCGGTGAATGGTTCGACCGTCGTCTGGCCCGTGAGGGCACTGGCCGCGCAGGACGTTACCTTGAGGGCATTGGCCTGCGCGCGTTCTGCAAGCTCAAGCTGGCGACCGGGCGAGCGGCCAAGATGCAGCGCCCAGTCGTTCCTGGCCTGCGATACCGAATAGGGCGAAACACCCCCGGTGGCATAGGCAAGCGCGGTGACGAGGGTCAGAAAATCCATTGAATCGATATCGAATTTCTCGCGCAGATCCTGCGTGCGGTCGATATCCTCAAGCCCGATATCAGGTGCGATACGGTGCAGTTCTTCGCTCAGGGCGGTTTCGATGGTCATATCTGTCATAGCGTGTCCGGTTCTTGCAGGTGCCTGGCTATGGTCGAGAGAAACAGGGCGCCACGGTGGCCATCGGTTAAGCGCGAAGGCAAGAAACACCTGACGCTGGCCCTCGATGGTGAAACTTGGCGTCGCCGGAAAATGTTGACCGCCGAAACCGACCAGACGCATCAAGCCAGTCTGGAAGCCGCTCCTTCAGACTAGCTCAAGAGTGTAAATGCATGATTATGAAAATCCGCGTTTGCACCAATTGTGTTCTTCAAGGCAGGATTACTCATCTGCGCAAGCGCCCGGCGCCTTGAAACAGATCATCGAATGGCGCGGAGCGCCTGAGGCGATCAGGGGTGACAATGGCCCGAAATACGACAGTGGAGCGCAGATGGAGTGGGCTGAGACCAGAGGTATCGAACTGTCCGGCGCGAATGGCCGCGTAAATTTTGCGATCAAGCCCCCGTAAAGATAGGGGATTACCGCGTCAACATGAGAGAAGCGGCCTTCTACTTGGGAAATTTTGGAGAGACATAAGACATGGAAAAGTTCCAAGCCCTTGAAAAGCTACGCGAATGTCGGCTGGTATTTACTGTCACTTCCGGACGCAGCGGCAGCAAGCTGCTAACGCAACTGGCGAGCAAGATCCCAGATATCAAGGCCGTCCACGAAGGTAGGCCTAGGATGAACTACGTGATGCGGGGCATACAAGGATATCCTGAGGCTGCAAAATGGTGGCTGGAAAGCGAAATGTACCCGACCATCGCGACGGAGCTTGATCAGCCGGTCTATCTGGAAACCTCCCATCTGTTTTGTAAGGGCTTCGTCGAACCAACGCTTGAACTTGGCCTCAAGCCGCAAGTCATTCTTCTGACAAGGCCCCCAAACGAGGTGGCCGCAAGCCTGTATTCAATTGATTGCATCCCCGAAAGGACCTGCAGTGGGCGGCTGGTCCTTCTGGGGCCGTCCGACCCGGGCGTATGGAAAATTCCGGCCTATGAGACACTGAGCGATTATCAGCTGTGTTATTGGTACGCTCGCGAAATCGAACGGCGGCAGGCGCATTACGCACGTGTCCTCCCCAAACAGGGGTGCGCTTGCCTGAACCTTAGCCTTGCGGATCTGACAGACGCGTCGCGGTTTATCGACGTTGCACGCTTTCTGACGGGAAAATCCGAACCAGGTTTTGATCAGCTTGAGATCAAGGCTGTTCTTCAGTCAAATCAGAACCCCAAATCGGGCCTGGCATCGACTTCGAGGACCCAATTAGGTGCGGCCGAACGTGCGGATGAGGAAACCTTTGTTGACCAGCTTATGGCGCAGCACCCGGTCAATTGATCTGCAGAGCGAATAAAGATTAAGTGTAATAAAATCAGTGGATTCCCGTGCTGACGGGTCTGCGAACAAAGCCCCCTGTTTTCTGCCAACTTCGCATGCCTCTAAATGAGCCTGTTTTAGAAACGGCCTGAGCGGGGGTTTAGGAAATCCGTCATCCCGTTCAACGGGCGACCTGATAGGGCGTCATGTTCCCCAAAAGTCGCCGATCTCACACCATCCTAGAGTGTCGCCCCGGCGCCGGGATGATCAGGATCAATCCGGCCTCGGGCACCGACCTAACCAGCCCGCGCCATGCCATGCAGGACGGATTTATCCGGGTCCGGCCCACCATGCCCCTGCGATAGCGCGAACAGGGCCTGAGGCTGCAAGGCGACAACAGTGTGGACATTGTTGATCGCGATGATCCCGCTCTTGCGAAGCTGGCTCAGGGTGCGGCTGACGGTTTCCGTCGTCAGACCCAGAAAATCGGCAATGTCCGACCGACTCATCGGCAGCAACGCATGGTTGTGTGGCCCGAGTTCTGTGCTCATTCTTTCGATCAGAACGCATAAAAACGAAGCAACCTTTTCGATAGCGGATTTCCGCCCAAGCATCATGAAGTGATCCTGCATGGCGCTTATCTCGTGCAAAGCCGCCTGGAGCAGCGCCTTGTGCAGATCCAGGTCGCCGTCGCCGTTTTCCAGACTCGAAACAGGATAGGCCTGTAGCTGCGCATCCGTCAGGACATCGCAATCGGTGTGATAGAGGCCATCACTGGGAAATCCAACAATATCACCGGGATAGCCGAAAGAAATAACCTGACGGCGGCCATCCTCTAACAGCCGGGTGAGGCGCAGAATGCCAGATCGCACCTGATACAGACGCTCGACCTTATCGCCTTCGTAATAAATATTGGCACCCATTCTGAAGGTCGATGTACCGGTTTTGGCCTGCGGGTCTGCGGGTGGCAGTGACGGCGCGTTGAGTGACTGTCCGGACAGAATTGTGACGTACATTTGCAAGACCCCCATAAAGTGTGATGAGGTCAACTTGGAAGGTCTTTGTAATTTGGGTTAGAGTTCACATGCAACGTTTTGCATCAATTTGTATCAGAGGGGTCGCACGGCCCGCCGGACCGGGGTGACGACAGCTATTTGACTTAACCGATTTGCAAGAAAAGTGGGACAAGCCATGGCGCAAAAGATGATCCTTGTGGTTGATGATGATCCAAAAATCAGAACCCTCTTGCGCAATCTCCTGGAGGCTGAAGGGCTTGCCGTGTCCGAGGCCGGGAACGCCGAGGAGACATTGGCACAGCTCAGGGCCTCTGCGGCTGACCTGATCACGCTGGATATCAATCTGGGGGTCGATAACGGCCTGGACATCGCGCGCCGGATCCGCGCCCTGTCTCAGGTTCCGATCATCATGGTGAGTGGCAAGGACGACGTGATTGATCGCGTGGTCGGATTGGAAATCGGCGCGGACGACTATATCACCAAACCCTTTTACGGCCGCGAAGTGGTGGCCCGTGTGCGCAGTGTGTTGCGCAGAACAAGCGGCTCTGGCGTGGCGGATCACCCCGTGGCCGACGCAACCGGGCCGACACAAATCGAGACCGGCAGCAGGTTTTGCTTTGACGGGATCACCGTTTTGCCGGATCACCTTGAAGTGCTGGACAGGGATGGCACCAACTGTGCACTGACAACCGGCGATTTCAAGCTGCTGACGGTGTTTCTGGAGCGCCCGAAGCGTGTCTTGTCACGCGATCAGCTGATGGACCTGACCGGCGGCATAGAATGGAACCCGCTTGACCGCACAATTGACAATCAGGTTGCACGGTTACGCAAAAAGATCGAACGCGATCCGTCAGAACCCAAGTTGATCAAAACCGTGCGCGGCATCGGCTATAGCTTTGTCGGCGACGTCGAGATTTCTCAATCCTCGGATCGCGAGGCCAGCAGCAGCTGAAGCCGATGCGCCAGGTCCGCATAGTGATAGGGCTTGTGCAGGATTTCCTGGCGCTGCGCGTGCGGCATTTTTTCGGTGACCACATCGCTGGCATAGCCGGATGTCAGCAAGATCTTGACCGAAGGAAATTCGGTTCCAATTCTGGCGGCGAGTTCATATCCGCTCAGGGTGCCGGGCATCACCAGGTCTGAAAAAATGACATCAACCTGCAAGCCCGCTTTCAGCATTGCGTAAGCGGCATCCCCGCTCTCGGCCTCTTTGGTCTGAAAGCCAAGCTTGCGGATGCGATCAACCGCAAGCTTTCGGATTTTCGCGTTATCCTCGACGATAAGAACAACCTCCCCATCCCCACGTGGCAGGGCGTCCGGGGTGGCGTGGTCTGCTCTGGCGGTTCCGGTCTGGGCGCTATTGCGTGCAACCGGGAAATAAAGACCGAAACTGGTGCCATGCCCGACCTCGCTATAAAGCGTGATGTGGCCGCCGGACTGACGCACAAAGCCATAGACCATCGACAGGCCAAGACCGGTGCCGCCACTGTCGGCTTTTGTGGTGAAAAAGGGTTCAAATGCGCGCCGCTGTGCCTCGGGGGACATGCCCTTGCCATCGTCGCTCACCGACAGGCGGACATATTCGCCAGAGGCAATATCGGTTTCCTGCGCCATATAGGTATCGTCGATGGTGACATTGCCAAGGGAAATCAGCAGTTCCCCCTTTTCGGCCATGGCGTCGCGTGCATTGAGCGCAAGGTTTATCAGGGCCGACTGCAATTCGACCGGATCGACCATGACAGGTTTCAGCCCCGGTTCAAACTCTGTCTTGATCGTGTAGGCCGCGCCAAGCGTGCGCTTCAGGATGTTCAGGGTGCCCTTGCAGAGATCTCGAAGGTCGGATTCCACAGGTTTGAGGTTGCTTTTGCGCGCGAAAACCATCAGCCGCGAGGTCAGATCGGCGCCAAGTTCGGCGGCCTCCAGAGCATCGCGGATCAGCGGCATCTGTTGGTCGGTCGCGTCGCGCATTTCCAGCAATTCCAGATTGCCGATCACAATCGTCAACAGGTTGTTGAAATCATGGGCGATGCCGCCTGTCATCTGGCCGATGGCATCCAGCCGCTGAGACCGGGCAAGGGCCGCCTGGGTCGTATGCCGATGGGTCAGGTCATGCAGGATGCTGACGAACAAGGGATCCCCGGCCACCTCTGCTTCGCCAACGGAAATATGCAGCGGGAAAAAGCTCTGGTCCTTGCGCTGGCCGTCAACATCGCGGCCGATGCCGATGATATCCGTTTCGCCGGTCTGTGTGTATTGCGACATGAAACCGTCATGCAGCGCGGCGAAGGCATCGGGCATCAGCACGCTCACGCTTTGCCCGATCATCTCGGGTATGTCGTATCCAAACATCTGCCCGGCTGCCCGATTGGCGCGCAGGATGACGCCCCGCGCATCCGTGACCATCATCGCGTCAACGGCGGCGTCCATGATTGCCTTCAGCAAGGCGCTGTCCTGGGCGGTGTTTTTCAAGGGCTGTCCCGTCTCGTTGTCCAAAGATGCCAATATCTCAAGGTTTGACGCAAGCCACAATTGGCTTCGCGCGCTGGTCCCGCTCATGATTTCGGGGCCAGCGTCACCGGGTGACCAAGCAATTCCGAGAGGTTGAGATAGGCCGTCAGATCCGCCAGCGTGATGACACCAAGCAGCGCGTGATTGTCTGTTACCAGAAATTTCCGCCGTCCGGTTTTTGCAATATGGGACATCAGGTCACGGATCGGCATGTCAGAGCGTACTTTGGCGGCCCTGTCCAGAGTGGTGAAAACATCGTCAACCCGGGTGCTGGCCCAGTTTTCCCGGTCGATCCCGCCAAGCACTGCCGTGTCGATGTGACCAAGCAGGGCGCCATCCTCGACCACGGGAACAAAGCTGATGCGATGCTGCAACATGACCCGGTTGACCAGGTCGTCGAGGGTCATTTCCGGCCCGGCAACCCTGGGGTTTGCGGTCATCAGCGACTGAACCGTCTTTCCGGCAAAAGTGGTGCGCATCAATTGCGTCTGATAGCTTCCTCTGGCGGCAAAAAGCACGAAACCGCCAATCAGCAATTGCCAGAGCCCGGCAACTGTCGCGCCCCGAAACAGGGCCATCAGGCCGAAAGCCATCAAGACATAGGCAAAAACCGTGCCGGATTTTGCCGCCGTTTCGGTGGCGCGCAGCATGTCGCCGCTTCGGTGCCAAAGATAGGCCCGCAAGACCCGCCCGCCATCAAGCGGAAAGGCCGGAACAAGATTGAACAGCGCCAGCACCAGGTTGATCAACGACAGGTAGGACAGCACCTCGATGATCGGCGCGGGCATTGACACCATCGTGACGACCCCGGCCAAAACCCAGAACCCAAAGGCGAGTGCCAGGCTCATCACCGGCCCCGCCAGGGCCACCTGAAATTCCACCGCTGCGGTTTGCGGCTCTGCCTCAAGCTCGGCCACGCCGCCAAACAGGAACAGGGTGATGCTTTTGATCGGCACGCCGTAACTTCGGGCCACGACCGAATGGGCCAGTTCGTGCAACAGGAGCGAGCCGAAAAAGCACAGCATCGCAGCGATCGCCATGACCAGATAGACACCGGGCGTCTGCCCCGGAAGGACAGCCGGAAAATACTGTCGTGACAGGCTCCAAGTGATCAGCGCCGCAATCAACAGCCAGCTTGGATCAACCTTGATGTCAAACTTGTTCAGCGTGAATATCCTGACGGCTTTTGCAAACATCTGCCACCCCCGATCTCTGTTTGCCAGTTTACCGGGCGAATGCGCGGCTTTGTTGATTTTGCTCAAATGGCGCGCTTTTTGTTTGGTAGACAGCGACGCGAATTTGCGCCTTGCGGCTGATCTAGCGGCGCGTCGGAGAGGGCGGGATTTGTGTGCTGTGCTCAAGCTGCTCGTTCAGCGCCGCCGCCCCGAACACAAACAGAGGACAGCGCGAGACCTCCAGCAAGCGACGCAGTTGATCCGAGGTGTGAACCGGGCCATGAGAAAGGTGCAGAAGCACCGCCTGCACGTTCATGCGCGCCAGCGTGACCAAGGCCTCTTCCAGGCTTGCGAAGGCAAATGATCCGGCTGATCCGCCGGATAGATCACCGACCGAAAACACAAGATGCTCGGCCGACAAGCTGGTCGCCAGCCGGTCAGAAAACGCGTTCAGCGCGGCATCGGCACCGGTCGCGGCCCGAAGCGAAATGACCTTTCCCCGCATCGGATGAACGCTTCGGTGCCCGACGACGGTGATGTCCCAACCGGCAGAGGCGGTCAGCGTCTGCTGCACAAGATCGCCGATGGATTGCTCGAACGACCAGGCGGCGCCAACAGGTCCGGCAACCTCTGCCAATGAGCGCCGAAAGGCCTTGGCATCGGCCGCCATCAGGGTGCGAAGTTGCGACGGGCTCGGGGCGCAGACCAGCGAGCCGCCGGCCGATACCACCCGCTGATTCGGCAGATGACACATATCCAGCGTGTCACGGTCTTCGATCAGAAGTCCGCCGAAGGTGACGTTCACACCAGCCGCCAGCCGGGCCACGATCCTGAGGGCGGCGGTGGCATCGACAAAGGACCCGGCACCGATCAGGATGCGTGTTTCAGCGTGCGGCGGGACAGTCATTTGCCATCCTCCGCTTTTGGCAGGGCCTCGATGTCCTTGGCAAAGCGTCGGCGGGTCTCGGCGAACGCCCTTAGCTGTGCTTCTACAAGCGCATTGATGCTGCCCTCGGGAAAGTCGCCGCCGCGTTTGCGTTTTCCCGCCACGCGCCCGGTCAGCGCCTCGATCCCCTGGTCGATGGTCTTGATCGCAATGACCCTGAATTTGCCTGCCCGGGCCGCCTCGACGATATCGCGGCGCAGCATCAGGTGCTCGACATTCGCGGCCGGGATCAGAACGCCCTGTTTGCCGGTCAGGCGTCGCGCCTTGCAGGTATCAAAAAAGCCTTCGATCTTTTCGTTGACGTCGCCGATGGCCTGAACCTCGCCGTTCTGGTTGACCGATCCGGTGACCGCCAGCCCCTGGCGGATCGGCACGCCCGACAGGGCCGACAGCAGCGCGTAAAGCTCGGCAGACGAGGCGCTGTCGCCGTCAACTCCGCCATAGCTTTGTTCAAACACCAGACTGGCCTGCAAGGACATCGGCACGTCGCGCGCATAGCGAGAGGCCAGAAATCCACCAAGGATCAGCACGCCCTTTGAATGCAGCGGCCCGCCAAGGTCAACCTCGCGTTCGATATCAACCACCTTGCCCGCGCCCATCCTGACGCGGGCGGTGATCCGCGTTGGGCGGCCAAAGTAATACTGCCCGGTGCCGATGACAGAAAGCCCGTTCACCTGTCCAACCGCCGATCCGACAGTGTCGATCAGAATGGTCTTGCGCGTGACCGCCTCTTGCAGGCGTTCGCGAATGCGCGAGGCCCGTCTGTCGGCCTGCGCGATGGCCTGAGATATGTCGGCATCTGTGATCGACGCCGTGCCCGATTGCCCGGCATAGTGGTCCGCCTCGCGCATCACGTCTTTCAGCGCCCCAAGTTGAAGCGTGAACTTCTTGCTGTCATCCGCCAGCCGCACCGCATGATCCAGCAGCGCCGCCACGGCACCAGCCGTCATCGGGCGCAGGTTTTCCTGCCGGGCATAGCCCGCCACCACCCGCGCCATCAGGCGGGTATTCTTTGCCGTTCTGGGCAGGTCATCCTCAAAATCGGCCTTTAGCTTGAACAGCTCATTGAATTCAGGGTCGAGCAGGCAAAGCAGCATGTGCAGGCGCCTGTCGCCGATCAGCACCACCCGCAGATCAAGCGGGATCGGGTCAGGCTCCAGCGAAACGGTCGACACCAGGCCAAGCCGCTCGCCAAGCGAACTGATCGAGATCGACTGGCTTTGCAGGCTACGCTTGAGCGCCTCCCAAGCGTAGGGCTCGGATAGCAGGCGTGCGGCGTCAAGCACAAGAAAGCCGCCATTCGCCCGATGAAGCGCGCCGGGCTTGATCAGGGTGAAATTGGTCGCCAGCGTGCCCATTTCCGAAATATGCTCGATCCGGCCGCTCAGGTGATGCAGGGTTGGCATGTCTTCGCTGACAACCGGCGCGGCGACATCTTTGGACAGGTCATGCGACACCATGATGTTCACGGCGTATCTGTCAAACTGTGGCTCAAGATGGAATTTGCGGATCACTTCGGGGAAGGGACCGTCGTTCGTCTCTTCCTTGGAAACAAGGAACAATTCGGCGTTCGAGATCATGTCCTTGCGAACATGCTCCAGATAGGTGCCGATTTCGGCATTCTTGCGAAACTGATCCGCGACCTCCTTGACCCGAAGCGACACGACACGCTCGGCCAGTCCCGCGTGCAGGCCTTCGATCCGCTGGCGATACTCTTTTTCAAGCTGTGGCCCGTGTTGCAACACCTTCGCGAGATGCTCTTGCAGGCGTTCGACCTTGGCGTCGATTGCCTTGCGTTCCTCAGGGGCAAGCGCCTCATAGACCTCGGGCTTGATCGGCTTGCCGTCGACAATTGCCGCCAGCATGAACCCCATCGGAGTGCGCAACAGGGCGACGCCCTCTTTCGCGGCACGTTCGGCAAACTCGGCTATCGGCTCTTCATGTCTTTGGCCGAATTCCTCTTCGATGGCGCGGCGCTGTGTCTGATATTCCTCGGACTCAAACAGCGCCGGAATCTCATTGGCCAGGTCGTCGACCAGATGCTGCATTGCGGACTTCAGAACAAAGGCAGAGCCCGCCGGAAGTCGCATGGCGTTTGGTTTGTGCGGGGCATCGAAATTGTTGACATAGACCCAATCCGACGGGGCGGGGCGGTCTGCGGCCTGTTTGGAAATGAGCTTGGACACCGTATCATGGCGCCCCATCCCCATGCGGCCCAGAACGTAGATGTTGAAATCCTTGTGGCTGATGCTGGCCGCGAGGTTGATGGCGTCGATGGCGCGGTCTTGCCCGATTGTCATCGGGGACGGCCCAAGCTCGGCGGTGGTTTCAAACCCAAGCTCCGCCGGATCGCACGCCACGCGCAGCGCCTCGGGCGCCAGCCCTTTCGGCAGCACCTCCGCTTTGGATTTCTTTTTTGCCATGACTGCGGCCTCTGATGTCAGGTATCTGTTCGCCCCCGCGTTGAGGGGGCGTGTTTCAAGTGTCCTGCGCCCCTCCGCGAGACTTTCTTTATGGCATGGATCGGGTCCGAGACCTTTGATGTTGATCAATCAGACCTGATTGCAGATTTGACGGCCCGTTACTCGGTGACCGGTTGCGCCGTCGCCAGAACAGAGGTCAAAAACACCGGGTCGGCATAACAGCTTTCTTTCTCTTGGCCGCCAAACACATAGATCTTGTCGTTCACGGCGACCGCCTTGGCATAGCGTCGCGCGACGGGCAGGGGGGATTGCGTCTGCCAGTCCAATGAACGCAGCCCGAAAAGCCGGTTGAGCTGCCGATAGAACCGCGCGTTCTTCGGCACATGTTTCCAAAACAGAGACGGCATGATCACTCTCCGTGCGATCTGTTAAATTCGCGCAGACCACGCGCGTGCTGATACGTTGATCCGCTCCTCCGACCCCCCGTATTCAAGGGCACGGCCCGAAGCCCATGATGTCGTATTTCCGGCAGCCTCAAGTTGATTTGCCTCAATCGGCAAAGACGGGTGATCCGTGGTCAGACCTGCGGGGGGCGGAAGCAACAGGACGCAGGCAAAGCCTGGTCTGGCGTAGCTTTTGCGGCGGCGGCATGCAGAAAATCAACCCGAGATTGATTGTAATCAATTTTGTTCAGCCAATTGCGCATAGGCTTTTGTGACTACAAGAAATTTTATTGGAGGAACTCGTTATGTCGATGATTGTTCAATATGTATCACGTCAGAGGGGCCGGTTCAGGCCGCTTTTGGTCGCCGCCTTTGGCGGGCTTTTCATTGCTGCCGCCGGTTTGCCCGATCGCGCTTTGGCGCAAGACGATCCGTGCAGTGGCCTGCTGTTTTCCACCTCCGAAGACTTTCTGACGCGGGGGCCCAAACCCGCAGATGGCAATCCGATCATCTCGGATGGTGATCTTTTGGCCTGGCATGTGTCGGTCGGTGCGCGGATATGTCGACGCAATGCCGACCTGATCCGCCAGTTCGATATTTCGCGGGTGGACCTTGGCCTTGATGCGGTCGCGTCGGTCGGCGAAAAACGCGATCTGCTTGCGTTTTCAACCGAGCTTGACAGCCCCAATGGCGATCAGTTCACTGCGGGTGATCTGCTGTTCACGAATGGCGGGGTTATTCCCAATGCGGCCCTGCTGGCGCGGTTCAAACTGCCGCGCTCACTTGATCTTGGCCTTGATGCCGTGACCCTTGTCGGCAAGGAGGACGGGCTTCGCCGTTTTGCAGAGCTTGCGCGCAGTGGCAGGTTCCGGGACAATCCCGATCAGCTTGCGGGGATCCTGAAAGAGCTTGATGTCGATATCTGGTTCTCGACCGAGGGCACGCCACCGGAAATCGGCAAGCCGATGTTTCTCGATGGGGATCTGCTGTCGGCGCGCGACGGTGTGATTGTCCGCTCGAACGCCTCGCTTTTGCCGGCCTTGCCTGCGGGCATTCCGGTGCGTGGCGCGGATTATGGGCTTGATGCCTTTACCCCGGCGCTCGACCCGATCGAGAACGTCCCGGTCGAGTTGATGTCGACCGAAATCGTTGGCTTCGGGCGAACCCCCTTTACCGATGGCGATGTGCTTCAGCCGGGCCCGTCGATCTGGCTCAAGGCGGGGGATCTGCTGAAAACGCTGGAGCCGGCAACCCGCGATCTGGGGCTTGATGCCCTGCATGAGAACGTCGGCGACGTGGTGCAATGCGCGCCGCCGTCGATCACCTTCATCAGCAATGTCGAGGTCGGCGTGATTGACCCGACAAGCGGTCTGGCCGATTTTGCAGGCGTCACGCAGCGGCCGTTTGCCAATGATATCCGCATTCAGGGCTCGATGCCCGAAGTGGTGAATTGCCCCGATCTTGCCAAATTCGAATACCGGGTAGAGGTCGATCAGGGCGCGGGGTTTCCAACTTTTGCCGATCCCGGTGTCGTGCATCCCGCCAGCGACAACTGGCGCCGGATGGTGCGTCCGACCCCCGCATCGCCCTGTCCGATTTCGCGCAATGACGTTTATGACAGCGATACATTGGGCTGGTTCACGGTGACCGATTACCGCCGGTTCGACGGCTGCGGCGACCCGCCAAGTCTGGCGGTCTGGGATTCAACCAAAGGGGCAAGCGATGCTTTGGTTCGGGTTCGCCTGGTGATGCGTGAAATCGGGGCCCCGGCCCCCACCTATGTCAGCGGTGCTGTGCCCATTCAGATCGACAATGACCGCATCAGCCTGCCTGACAACCTGTTGCAAACCTCGTCGGGCACCGGCGACATGTGGTTTGACATCTATCGCGCCTCCGCGACCTCGCCGCTTGGCGATCAATGCAAGGTCGACGGTAACGGTCAGGATGTGGTTCTGGACATGAAGGGCCGGATCAATGACGATCATTTCTGGAAATACGATCTGCGTTGGTCCGGTGGGTTTGTCGTGAACGCCCATATGATCACCACTGCGGCCGACCAACCCGAATTCGATGACGGTCGGGCCGATCTTGACGGCAAGGGCACACAGCCCCCAAACTCAATTCTTGTGCCGCTCAAGACCGGGTTTGATCTGACAGCGGCCTATGCATCCGTTGCGGCGGCGCAAAGCGTTCCGACCGAATTGCCGGATGTTTGTGGCTTTACGGTGCATTTCCGGGCCTGGGATCGGGCGATCCAGCTTAACTTTTCGCCTGCCGCGAATTACTTCGGCCCGGTCAGCCGACACACAACGATGTGGCGCTCTTTCTGCGTCTCTCGTTGAGGCAACTCAGGGCGCATTCGGCCCCCGGTCATATCTGGACCGGGGGCCGTTTTCGTGTCGGGGCCGGATATGACGCCAGTCAGACCGCCAGATAGCGGGCAATCGCCGTCGAGATCGGTTGGCCGGTGTTGGCCTCGTAATAGGAATAGGCGGGGCTTGGGTTGACCTCGAAGCAGACCCAGTCACCCCCCGGTGTTTCACGCAGATCAATGCCGGCCAGCGGCAGATCAAGCATCTGCGACAAGGCGATGGCGCGTTTCTCCACCTCGGGCGGCAGATCGAACGGCTCAAGATCGGTAGAGCCGCCTTCGTCGCGGCTGGCATAGCGGTAATCGACGCCGGTCGTGGTGATGCGCGTGGCAAAGACCTCGTCACCCACCACATGCACCCGCACATCACGGCCCTCAACACGCTCCTGAAACTGTACCGGGCAGATGCGCAGGCGATCAAGCCGGGCCAGATCTTCGTCCGTCACGCTGCGCACGATCGAGCGCACCGCACTGGCGGATTTGAAGATCACCTCACGGTCCTGCGCCCTAGCCTCCTGCACGAAGGCCCGCGCGCGATCCGGCGCATTGGTGATCAGGGTGCGCGGAATGCCAAAACCTGCGCGCGCAATGATCTGCGCCTGAAACGGTTTGGAATTGTTGGTGCCCATCCCCGGTGTCCGGTTCAGAACCCTGCCGGTTGAGAGATCGGAAAACACCGTGAAAAGCGTCACAAACCGCCCAAACCGCACCCGCGCCGGAGCGTCCCGCGACAACTCACACAGCTCGGGAAAGCTCTCGTCGGAATGCAGCCGCTGATAAAGGCCGGTGACCGTTTCAAGGGCGATATCCTCTTCCCCCGCGCAGCGCAGTGTGCCCTGCAACACGCCCTGGGCACCCGCCGGATCAAACGACAGGTGCAGATCGGCGTGGCGGCGCTGGTCGATCATGCGAAAGGCAATGCCCAGATCATCAAGCGCCGTCGCGACACGCGCAATGGGGGGCTCATCGGGCAATCCGGCCAGAACGATCATGGCGCGCCCTCCTGAAATATCTGCGCCACCTGGGCCAAAAGGCCCGGCTCCGCGCGGCTCAGGTCCGGGAGTGGCGAGGCATGCGAAAACACCGCGCCCGTCGGTCCCCGCCCGAACATCACCTCGAGCATGTCGAACCCGGCATAATATGCCAGATCGCGGCAGGCCCTGAACAGATCGGGCGGCACAGATGTGCTGTGGCATTGGTCCTTGCACACGATCACAGAGTGCACCGGGGCAGGTGGCACCGGATCAGGCAGGTCAACGTCATAGAGCATCGGCGCCGATGCCAGACCTGCGGCGGCGGCATGATGGTGCCAGATGGCGGGATGAAACAACGGCCCAGTCACGGAAATCGCCGCTGGCCGGTTGATCACGGGGCAGGGCAGGGCGCTTATCCAACTGGACCAGATCGCCAGCAACTCCTGCTGAATATAGGCGCGGTCGGTCGCATTGACCCGTGCGAGATGCGCGTCGGGCAAATACTCCAGCCGGTTGACCACACCACGGATCGAGCCACTGTCCAGCCTGCCGTGCGATGTCAGGGTCACGCTGCCAAAAGTCTCGGGTCCGTCAAGGCGATGCTGCATATCGGGGGCATAGACCAGTTCCTGCGGGGTGATGATCTGAGCGGCAACACCGTGATGACGCCGCAGCGCCGCCACGAACCAACGCGCCGAAACGTCGTTGGGGGAGCATAAAAACAAAATCATATCAATAGCTTTCGCCGAAAGAAATGGCCCCGCCGACAACGCGGCGAGGCCAGAATGGCATCAGAAGTTTTCGGTATCCTTGCCGTCCTTTTCATCCTTGGCCACCCGTGCCGCATGCTCGGGGTCATCGTATTCCCCGGCATAATCCTGCGCGCCCTGTGCCAGATCTGGCCGCAGTTCCGAGGTGATGAAATGCGTCAGATCGCCCACCATCGCCTCAAGCGAGGCAATGCGGGTCTCGATGTCACCACCGGTCGGCGTCAGGCCGCCTTCGCGTTGTTTTTCGGCCTGTTTCTCGATCTGTTTTTCCACCTGCTTTTCGACCCGTTTCTCAAGCTGCTTGTCAAACCGCTTTTCAAGGGCCTTTTCATAGCGATCCTTGTCTTTTTCTTTGAATTCCTTGATCTCCTTGTTGTCTTTGCCCTCCTTGAAATCCTTTTCGCCGATCTCCTTGATGAACTCTTTGCGCTCTTTGATCTTTTCGATCTCTTTCACCGTTTCCTTGGTGATTTCCTTGGCCTTGATGATGGGGCCAAATGCACAGCGATGCAGCGCCTTCAGGTCTGGCCGGTTGCCGATGCGCTGTGTGCGCGGGCGCCCCGGAGCGTCGGTTTGCGCAGCACCGGTCGTGCGCAGGCACTGGCGCACCTTGGCCGGGCTCAGAACCGCCGTGCCGCGGGCGCGGGCCATGCCCTGCAACGAGCCGATGGCGCCCACCACGATGGGCGAGGCCGATGATGTGCCCGAAAACGTATCGGTGTACCAGACATCCTCGCCGCCGCCCTGAAGGTTGCCGTAGCCGCAGGTTGTGACCTCGCGGCCCCAGCCCTGCGCATCAATCAGCGCGCCGTAGTTCGAGAAATCGAGCCGTGAGCGGTCTGGCCCGTGGTTGCGCCCATGGGTGCCGGGCGGGGGCGCACCGGCCCCGACGACAATCGCCCCGGAATCCCGGTTCGAGCGGCGGAACGGGTTGGTCCAGCTGCCGGGAAATCCGCCGGGACGCGTTTGATAGAGGTTGTCATCAAGGTTCTCGGCGCCGTTGCCGGCGGCCTCGACCACGATGATCCCGCGCCGGGTTGCGGCCAGAATGGCGGCGTAATCGTCCTCCCACCATTCAATCGCGATATATCCCTTTTGGTCGCCGCGCGACTGAAAGTTGTGACGTGGCCCCGGGCGGTGCAATTCAAGCAAAATCACATCGCCGCGCCGCAACCGCGATGTGGCGTGGCGGATCGCCCCCGCCGAGCCCATGCCGCCAAAGATCGACACCGCCGATGCCGTGGCGTGGTCACAGATCCCCGAGATGCCAAAGCTGTTGTGATCACCGGAATATTCACCCAGCACAGCCGTCCCGTGGTTGCGCCAGCCGATATCGGTGGATTGGGTGCCGCCGACCACGCCGCCCTGCATCTGGCGCAGATCCTCATGGGTAAAGCGCCAGGCACCTTCGATGTCTATGATGCGCACGTTTTGCCCACGCCCGCCACCGCGTGCCCAGGCCCACCTGGCATCAACGCCGGTCGGTGACGGATCGAGATAGCCCTGACGCGACACGTAGTTCGGCGTTACCGGAGGTTCTTCCTGTCCCGGTGCCGGGCCGTCATCCAGCATCACCGGCGGCTCGGCGCCGGGTTTGACATAGGCGGCCTCGACCTGGCTCAGCTTGGCGAGGGCCTCGGCGGCCTCCTCGGCCTTGGCGTCGTCCACGTCCAGCCTGTAGAACCGGTTCAACTCTGGCATGGGGGCATCGCCCTCGGCGGATTCCTCCATCATCTCCAGTTCGACACGTTCTTCGGTGCTGCCGAACATCGGCAACATGCTGGCCTTGTATTTTTTCAGAACCTTTTCAAGGTCCGAGACCGGCTCGGCCGTGGTTGTCTCAAATCGCCCGGCCGAAGACCGCAGGCCCGCGTCGGGCTGCATCACAACGATGGTTTCGCGCGGCGATGCCGGCGCGGTGTTCAATGTGTCGTCGGTCATGTCTTGAACTCCTCCTTGGTTGAAAATTAACTAGGGAAGCGCGTCAGCTGGCTTTCTGTAACTGGTGTCAACAAACGCCTTGCCCAAAAGATCCGCAATCAGCGCGTCTGCCAGAGCCTCATCAGAGGTCAGAACAGCCGCAAACCGCAGGGTTTCCGCGTCGGTATTGACAGGGGTCTGCACAGTCACATTTCGAGTGGCTGCCCAGTCTTTCAGCTTTGTAAATGCATGAGCCATCGTCGCGGTGCCGGACGGGTCCGGCACGGGTTTCAAAATCACGGTCACTAATACGGGCTCAGTCAACTGAAACACTCCTGTCAGACGCGTGGTGAATGCAACCTAAGGGTAGTGCTATTCCGCTTGTGGCTTTTGACAAATGTCAGATCGGGCCTTGATTTGCGGCCTATGGTTTCCTGAACCGGCAAGAAATGGCCGATCACCCTGTGGTTGCCGCATTGCGGCGCGAACTCGCCGATATCCGTGGCATGCTGGGCGGAGGCCCCAAATCATGGTTTTCGGGACTCAATTATTAAGGGTGTTTTTTACGCCGGTTTTTGCCCGGTTTTCGGGCCTCACTTATAGATCCAAAGGTGCCTTATGACACAGCAAATCACACTGTCCGAGCTTAAAGCCAAAATTCGCGATATCGACACCTCGGATGAGGAAATCGCCGCCTATCTCATGGCCGCGCCCGACGCCTCTGATGCCTTTGCGCCGCAAGTGCAGATCAACCCGGACCTGGTTGATGACGAGGGCGTTGAGGCCGACGTCGCGATGCGGTTTTTCAACGCCATGTCGAGACGGCGGCGGCAAAGGAGATACCATCGCAAGATCCAGGACGGCTGGAGCGGGCTTCGGGTCGTGTCCGAAGGCGACAGCTGGTTTCAGTATCCCTTCCTGCTGCGCGACGTGATCGACCAGCTGTTTGACGACTACGCGATCTATAGTCTCGGGGCGGCGGGCGATCTGGTGCAGGATATGCTGGATCAGGACGAGATTTTGCAGGCGGTGCGCCAGCAAAATCCGCATGTCTTTTTGATCAGCGGCGGCGGCAATGATCTTTTGGGCGACGGCATGCTGGCAACCGCGGTGCATCCGTTCAAATCGGGCAGACCGGCCAAGGACTATCCCAACGCCACCTTTGGCAAGCGTCTCAAGGACATCATCGGCGTCTATCGGTCGATCTTTACCGCCTTGCTGGCCGAATTCCCCAATCTGAAAATTCTGTGCCACGGCTATGATTACGCCCAACCCGACAACGCCCGCTGGCTGGGCAAGCCGATGGCCAGCCTTGGCATCAAGGATAAGGCGCTCCAGGCCCGGATTGTGGCCGAAATGATCAACCGTTTCAACGCGGCACTGGTCGCGCTGGCGGGCGAATTTCCGGGCTCGGTCGTGCGCGTCAGCTGTCTGAATGCGGTGGGCGGCAACTGGCACGACGAGTTGCACCCCAACAACACCGGTTACGCCGCCGCTGCCGGTAAATTCCGCGCGGTCATCGCCTCGATGTTCGGATCGACCACCGAATTTGAGGCCACAAGCCCGCTGTCACCGGGCAAGGAGGCGATGATCGACGCACAGGATCTTGAACCGCAGGCGTTTCGCGAGTTGGTCGATTTCCGGGGCCGCGAATTGCTGGAAACCCCGTTGCCGCCAACCGAAGACGAAGACCGCCGCAAGGAAATCGAACAGGATATCTCTCTGCACTTCGAGAAAATCTCGGGCGGGGCCGATTTCCTGCCGGCCAGCTTTCTCTATCGCGGGGCGGATGCGGCGGCCTCGGTCTGTCGCGTCAACCTGCCGGGCGGGTCCGGCACCGGGTTTCTGATCGCCACCAGCAAGTTCATCATGACCAATAACCACGTCATCGCCGACAAAGAGGAAGCCCGCGAGGCCATCGCCGAATTCCGCTTTGAAGAGGGCGGCGCCAGCCTGATGGTAAACCTTGAACCGGACCGGTTTTTCCTGACCTCAAAAGAGCTGGATTTCACCATCGTTGGCTGTGGCGATCCGGCGCTGGATGAATTTGACCCGATCCCGCTGTTGCGCAATCCCTCGACGGTGACGCGCGGTGAAAAGGTCAATATTATCCAGCACCCGCGCGGCCGCCCGAAAGAGGTCGCGCTTCACAACAACGACGTGCTGCGGGTCAAGGACAAGGTGGTCTGGTATGAAACCGATACCGAGCCGGGATCGTCCGGCAGCCCGGTGTTCAACAACGCCTGGGATCTGGTGGCCCTGCACCATGCGGGGTGGATCGAAAACGGCGTGACCACCAATGAGGGCGTGCGCATCGCCGCGATCGTGTCGCATCTTGTGGCCCGCCAGCACAGCGAGGCGACCGGCTCACCTGGTCTTGTGGATCTGCTCTCGACGATCCCCGACAGTTCGCCGCATCTCGGGTTCTTTGATATCGCGGGCATCACCGGCTCCAGCACCCAGGAAGTCGAAGTGCCGGAATACAAGGGTTCGCTTGAGTTTGCCGATATCGGATTCTGGAACATCGAACATTTCAACGATGCCATTTCCGATGCGCGGGTCGATACGGTTGCGGGCGTGCTGGGGCATCTGTCGATGGATGCCATGGGGCTTGTCGAAGTGCAAAAAGACGCGATGGACCGCCTGATCACATCGCTTCAGGCGCTTGGGCAGAGCTATGACTATAAATACCTCAACGTCAGAGGGCGTCAGGATCTGGCGGTTCTCTATGACAGCAAGACCACCGAAGTTAACATTTCCGCCAAGATCATGAACCGCCACAAGGCGGCCTGGGCCGCGAAAACCGGATCAGGGCGCACCGCCTTTCCGCGTCGCCCCCTGATCGCCAACATCAAGGTTGCGCCCAACACCAAGGGCGGCGAGCCGGTGGAATTCATCATGATTCTGCTGCACCTCAAAGCCTTCGGTGATCCGCAAAGCAAGGCCCGTCGCCGCCTTGCCGCCGAAATCCTGACCGAGGTGATTGCCGATATCCGCGAGACCGAAAAGCTGCCTGTCGTGCTTGGCGGGGATCTTAACGAGACGCTGAACAATGACGTGCTTGGCCCGCTGACCGATGCGCCGGATCTGTTCACGCTCACCACCGATGACGCCGCCGAGAACGCGCTGTCTTATGTTGGCGCAAGGTATCGGTCGCTGATTGATCACATCGTGGTCAGCAAAGATGTCCACATGTCGCCGATAAGCGGCGATGACGCGGCCATCGTGCGGCTTGACAAAACGGTGGCGGATTTCACGCGCGACGTGTCCGATCACGTGCCGCTGGTCATCCGCATGGTAAGTCGCGATGCCCCGATGCAGGTTGGCGACGCAGCCAAGACGTAACGCCAGAGCGCATGCGCCCGCCCGCCCGCACTCCTTTTGAGGGTCATCATCAGGGGCGGGCGGTGTCGCCGAAATCCGCGTAAGCCAGAATGCTGCGGGTTTTGAACTGGACAGGTTGCAGGATTGGCGTCTAGGCTTCCTTACAAAGTTATTTTTGACGCATTTCTGAGAACAATAGGTTTATCGCTGACCAGGTGGAGCCCGTGTCGGATTTCGTAAAAACAGTATTATCGAAATTGGCGAGGTTCATTTCGCCATTGAGTGCCGCAATTCAGGATGAACAGGCGCTTGAGCACTATCTGCTGAGGTTCGGCTATTCGATAGATGTCACGGCGCTTGGCGGCGCGGTCAACAGCCTTGGGCCGCTGGCGACGGCGGCCGGGGATCTGATCGCGCAGGTTGACAGTGATGTCGCGCAGGGCGGGATCGACAACATTGACGTGGGCGCCGTCATCGCCCTTGCGCAAGCCAGCTTTACCAATCTGGATGATTTCGGTGATGCGTTCAGCTCGCTACAGGATCTGGCGGGCCTGCCCAACAAGGCCGAAAACCTCGGCAAGCTGCCCGGGGATGTGCTGGCGGCGTTGCTCACCGACTATCTGCGGGACCGGGCCGATACCGGGCTGCGGGTGCTTCAGTTTCTCGGCGTCCATGAAACGGTCTCGGTGTTGGAGCAAACCGACCCGCGCTGGCGCGGGGCGATCTATCATTACAGCCGCTATAACTGGGCGCGATTGGGGCAGCTGTTTCGTGACCCCGAGGGCTGGGGCCGCGAGGTTTACGGCTGGGGCGTCGATTTCGACAGCAACACGGCCCTTGTCCGGCTTGGCGCGGTTCTTGAAACCATCGCGAGCCTGACGCGGCTGGAACAGATGACGGATGTGCAGATCCAGCATTTTCTGCCCGGTGCCGCGGGCGACGGCGACAGCCCGAAAATGATCGTGGCCCCGGTTGCGGCAGTGGCAGGCAATACCAGTCTGGCCGAGTTTGGCGCGGCCTTGTTTCCGGTTTCCGGGGCCGGGCCGCAACGCCCGGCCACCGACCGGGGGCTGGCCGTCGGCCCCTATTCCATTGGCACCCTCAACCAGGCCATAAGCCTGTTCGGCGGGCAGGGCGCGCTGACGGTCGAGGGCGGTGTCGGGGCGCTTGGCGGGGTGGTTCTGTCGATGCGGCCCTCGGGGTTCAACGCCGATTTCGGCGTCGGGGCCGGGGCGTTCAACGGTGAGTTCGGCGCCGAAATGACGGTTTCACCGCCGCAGGGTCAGGACAAGATCGTCTTGATCGGCGAGGCGAATGGAACACGGGTGCAGATTGATCAGGTCACTGTAAAGGCCGGTGGGTCGGCCGCATCGGGACAGGAGTTTGACGGCTATCTCGCCGCCGGTGTCAGCCAGTTTGCAATGGTGATCGACCCTTCGGATGACGGCTTGCTTGGCGGGGTTCTGAGTGGCCCGCTTGAGATCAACGCCGGTGATCTCGCCCTTGGCTGGCGCCCCGGCAAGGGGGTGTATTTTGAAGGCGGCTCGAACCTCGGGATCGTCATTCCGGTCGAGCTGAGCCTTGGCCCGGTGAATATCTATGATTTCGGCATCGAGCTTGAGTTTGACGATCCGATGACGATCAAACTTACCACGACCGGTGACCTGACCATCGGCCCGCTGTTCGCCTATGCCGAGGATATCGGCGTGTCGGCGTCCCTGATCGAGGCCCCCGATGCGGACGGGTTATTTGGCGGGACAGACCTGCAATTCGGCTTTGTGCCGCCGTCGGGCTATGCGCTCGCGCTGCAAAGCGATGTGATCACCGGTGGGGGATTCCTGTCAATCGACGAGACCGAATATCGCGGCGCACTGGCGCTGAAGTTCCAGAGCTTCGGGTTTTCGGCCTTTGCCATCCTCAACACCGAATTGCCGGGCGCGCCGGGAACCTTCAGCTTTGCCGCCTCAATCTTCGGTGAATTCAGCGTGCCGCTGTCTTTCGGGTTCTTCCTGACCGGCGTTGGCGGTTTCATCGGCATCAACCGCACCATCGACAGCGACGCCCTGCGCAGCGTGCTTTACGAGGGGCGGCTTGATAATCTGATCTTCCCGTCGGACCCGATTGCGAACGCGGCCTCGATCCTTGAGGATATGGCCAATGTGATGCCACCGCAAAGCGGGCAGCACATCATCGGCCCGGTGGTCAAGATCGGTTGGGGCCAGCCGGTGCTTTTGGATATCAAGCTTGGGCTGATCCTTGAGGTCGGGCAAGAGGTGCGCATCATCATTCTTGGCGGGCTTGGCGTCGCGCTTCCCACCAAGCAGGCGGCGATCGTCGAGATCAGCATTACCTTCTTTGGCGAGATTGATTTCAGCGCCCGCACCATCAGCTTTGATGCCACCCTGCTGAATTCACGGATACTGACCTATACGCTGTCGGGCGATGCCGCGATCCGCACCGGTTGGGCGCCCCGGCTTGAGCATGTCGCCTCTTTCGGCGGGCTTCATCCGGCGTTTCCCAAACCGTCGAACCTGCCGGATTTGCGGGCGATCACGCTGGCCTTTGGCACCAACAACCCCCGCATCACGATCTCGGGTTATACGGCGATCACCTCGAATTCGCTGCAATTCGGGGCGCGCGCCGATCTTTATGCGCGCGGGCCTGATCTCTGGATCATCGGACAGCTGGCGGCAGAGGGATATATCTATCTTGACGCGCTGGTCTACTTTGACCCCTTCGCGTTTGACGTCGCCCTGGGCGGCGGCCTAAGCCTTTTGCGCAACGGCAACAGCGTGCTGAGCCTTGGCTTCGATCTGCGGCTTCAGGGGCCGAATACCTTTTATATTTCGGGCAAGGTCTGGGCCACGATCCTGCGCAAGAAGGTCAAATTTTCGATCACTCATCGCTGGGGCGCGCGTCAAAGCCTGCCGGCGCCCTCGGCCGATCCGGTGGCGCTGTTGCGCCAGGCATTGGAAAAGGTCCGCGGGTTTGAGGCGGTCGCCGCGCTCAACCGCTCTGGCGGGGTAAGCTTTGTGGCCGCCGAAGAGGACGAGGCCCTGATTGATCCGCTGGGCGGCGCGCGTCTGATGCAAACTGCGGTGCCGCTTGACGTGAGCATTCAAAAGGTCGGCGAAGGCCAGATTACCGGCGGGCCCGCCCGGCTTGACCTTGCGGTTTTTGATGCGACGGGTCAAAGCGTTGCTGCCTCGCCGGTCAATCAGAGCTTTGTGCATGGCCATTTCTTTAACCTGACCGATGCCGAACGGTTGCGCGCGACGGCGTTTGATACCCTCAAGGCCGGGGTTGAAATCACTGGTCCGGGACTGATCGGGGCCACGAGCAAGGCCATCGAAAGTCACTATGAATACGAATACGTCGAAATCCCGGTCGAGACCGATGCGCCGCCCGTTGCCGCCGGTTTTTTGACGCCGCAGATCGCTGTGGTCACCGAGATCGTCGATAGGTTCAATGCCCGCGAGATGGAGCTTCGGGCGCAGGTTGGGCGGGTTGACAGGCTATTTGTGTCGCCAGGCCCGGCGCCTGCACCGGTTGGTGATGTGTTTGTGGCCGAGGCAGAGTTTGACGAGATCGGAGTGTTCTTTGACGACCATCAGCCCGGCCCGCTCGGGCGGGGGCCTCAGCCGGATATTCGCGACGATCTGATGATGGCAGAGATTGGCGTTGGCTCATTCGCGGCGGCCTCGAATCTGGTGCAGGGTCTCGATCAGCCGCTTGCGGTCGATGCCCTGCATGAGGTGAACCCGGTCATGACCGATTACATTTTTGCCGCCGGTCGGCTTTAGCGACGGGGGAGGGGCCGATGCCTGAGAGATTTACCTTTCTGCCCCATGCGCAATCCGGCATGGCCGCCCTGGCGACAGCGCCGGGCGCGGGCGAGGCGCGCCTCAAGCTGAGCTATGATTTTGGCATCGAAAAGGGCGGGCAAGCGCAGGGCGCGCGCGTCGCCGTCAGCTCTGCGTTGCGCGGGCCGGGTGATGTGCACAGTATCAACCGCAGCGCGATTTCGCGGGTCGAGCCGCGCCCCGGCCTGCGCGGGTTCGAGCCGAATTACTTTCCCGCAATCGAGTTTGGCGATGCCGATTTCCCCTGGCGGTTTTCCCTGGATACCGGCAGCGCGTCGCGCAAAATTCCTTGGCTGGCATTGATTGTGCTTGAGGCCGGTGAATTTTCATTCGAGCAAAGCGGCCGCAGCACGCTCAAGCGCATTCAGGTCAAGGACGGGTCGCTGTCCCTGCCTGATCCGGCGTTTCTATGGGCCAGCGCCCATGTGCAGGCCAATATTCCCGATACGGCAACCGGCACCGCGGCGCAAAACGCCCAAGCGGTGCTTGAGAGCGACGCCGACGGGAACTTTGCGCGCATCATGTGCCTGCGCAAACTCAGGCCGGTGACAAGCTATCACGGCTTTCTGGTGCCGGTCTATGAGGCGGGCCGCCTGAGCGGTCTTGGACAGACCGGCACGGCCTCGCCCTATGATGCCTTTGCCTGGGGCCTGTCGGCGGGGCCGGTTGAGTTGCCAAGCTATTTTGACTGGCGCTTCACCACGGATGCGCAGGAAGATGTGGAGCTTTTGCTTAGGCGCCTCAAGGCGTTGGACCTTGATGACCTCGCGGATTTGATCGGCGATACCGGGGTCTCGGCGCAGACGCCCGGCTATTATGACATGACCTTTCCCAAGGCGACATTTGCCCGCCAGTCGGCCATGCAGGTGCCGCGCAAAGACCCACCCGAGATTGACACGCCGAAAGACCTGATTGCGCCGATGATCGACACGCTTACCGAGGTGATGACCGGCGCGAGACACACCAAGGACACCGATGAGGACCCGCTGGTGGCTTTCCCGCCCTATGGGTTTCGTTACAAGCCCGAGACCGACATTTCTTATGCGGACGCCAAGACCCGCGCGTGGTTTGATCAGATCAACCTTGATCTGAAATTCCGTCAGGTGGCCGGGCTTGGCACAAAACTGGTCAAGCGCAATCAGGAAATGTTCGCCCATCTGGCCTGGACGCAATACGACGAGATTGTTGAGGCCAACGAAAAGCTGGCACGCTTGCAGGCGGCGCAAAAGATGGCCGAGGCGCTGACCAGACGCCATTTTGAACGGCTGCCAAGTGATGTGTCGCTGGCCTTGTCGCAAGGGCTGCATCGGGCCGTGGAGGTGGTGAAAGGCACGAGCGTGTCACAGCGCCTGGCCGAGAACGGCGTGCCGCTGAGCAATAGCGCGCGCAGTTTAAGGCATGTTTCGGCCAAGCGTAGCCTGGCGCTGTCGGGGCGCGCGCCCGAGGCGCGGGATGCGGTGCCGATGCCATCCGCGCCTGGCGACACATCGGCCGCCCTGCGCGGAGAGACCCCGTCAAAAGATGCGCCCAAATCCACCACCAAAGCCCTGAAAGACCTCGCGTTCAAGGGCAAGCTGTCGGTTGAAATCGGCGAAATGCTGCGGCCGATCTTCAACATGGAGATATTTGAAGGCCTCAAGGAGGCGCGCGTTCCAACGGTTGCCGTGCGCCGCTTTTCCAGCGTTGATCTGGTAGCGCCGGTGGCAAATATGCTGGCGCGCTTGCCTGTCTATAAAGCGTTTGTCAGCATTCGCGGCTTGACCGAAGACGAGCGCAAAACCGTCACGCCGGTGTGGCGCGCGCCCGAAATCGCCTATCCGATGAGCGGGCTCTTGCAACAGGTCAGCCAAACCGCGCTGTTTGCCGGGGCGGAAAACCTGCCGGATAATTCGGTCGCCGTGGTCGAGGAAAACCGCCCCTTTGTCGAGGCGTTCCTGTTGGGCATGAACCACGAGATGAATCGGGAATTGCGCTGGCGGGAATTTCCAACCGATATGCGCGGCACCATTTTCAAGCGGTTCTGGGACCGGGGCCACCCTGCGGGCGATCCCAGGGGCGACGATATCGCGCCAATCCATCAATGGCAGGCCAGGCTTGGCGGCAATGTGCCCGTGGGGGCCGGGAATGCCAGGGAGAACCTGATCGTGGTGATCCGTGGCGACATCGTGCGCAAGCTTGGCGATCCGGTTCTGGCGATCAATATCGCCGAGGATGATGACGGCTTTAAAGTGGGCAAAGGACAGGATATTCCGCCAAGCTTTGTCGGCAAGATCGGCGGCGATACCAGCTATTTCGGCTTTGAGATTTCGCGCGAAGAGGTGTTGGACCCCTCGATCGAAAACCGGGTTTTCTTTGTGATCTACGAGCCTGCCGGCCGGTTGCGCTTTGGTCTAGATGTCGGATCGCTTGCCGTGCGGCAGGCGCGGCGCGATGAGGCGGTAATGACCTATGGCTTCAGGATGAAAGGCATGCAGGACCGCCCCTATCGGCCACAATTGCTATTTGAGGGGCGCAAACGGGTTGCGCAAGCGGATAGCGCGCCGCCGTTGAGCCAGATTCAGGGCTGGGATGAGTTGTCCTGGGCGCATCTGGTGCCGCTCGCGACAGGCTATATTGATGTGTCACAAGATAAATCCGTGCCGCTTTCGCCCAATCATCTGGGCGCGTCCAAAACATCGGCCTCGATGGCGCGGGCGTTCTGGCAAAAACCTGTGGCGGGTGTTTTGCCGCTCAAGAGGGTGCTGTGATGGAACGAGGGCCAAGGAAACCGCGACGTATCGCCGACCGAAACGCCAAGACTTTGCGCGGCAAAGTCAGTAAGTTAGAGCTCGATATTAAGGTGAAACAAGGCAAGATTCCAGAGGGGATCAGGCAAAAGGCCCCGCCGCTGGCGCTTTTGCCGCTGTCGATCGAATACCGCTTCATGCAGGTCAATGCGCCGGTCGTGATCAAAGACACATCGGCGCTGCGCGATGCTCTCAGGCCGTTTGACAAGGCACGAAACCTGAGCTCGCTCAAGGCGCGCAAAAAGGCAGCGACCGAGATCAAGCAGGCCATCGGGCAGGCGCAGGTCAGGCATAAATTTGTAGAGCGGAAATTCACCGAGGCCGAGGAACTTTGGCTGCGTTGGTATCCTGACGAAAGTTTTTCCGAAGAGGGCGTTGAGCCGATCACCGAGGACGAAGCCACCGCAAGAAAGACCTTCGAGACCGAGATTGGCGGCAAACCCTGGTGGGATATGGGCGATGCCCAGGTCTCGGCGCACTGGCAGCATTTTGCCAATAGCGTCGGCGCCTATCGCGCGGTTCACCTGATGCGGATCGGTGAGGAAAAGGGCGACGACAATTACCAGCGGCGCCTGGGGCGTATCGCGGCCCTGCCGGGCAAGGTGGCGCTTTTCGCTGTCGTCAATGGCCGTGTCGAGCCTCTGGCAGAGGGGCGGGCGATCCCGAAAAACACGGCGCGCGCGGCCAGCGTGGTATCCTACACCCCCGAGGCGGCCGATCCGGGCGGTTGGCTGGTTGATTTCGAAACAGCCGTAGAGCACGGCATGGGCATCAAGATACGCGACCCCGAGACGATCAAACGCGCCAAGGCCGCGGATTGGATCATCGCCATCGGGCTAAGCGGCACTCAGTCCCGGGACGAGCTTGCGGCGCTGTTGAAAAGCCATGTGGCAACGGGCGAATTTTCGGTGATCCCGCAGGACAGTGCGACCAATAATTCGCCTGATGCCCTATCTTATCTCAACCGCCCCGAGGTCGATCTTGAGGGGTTTACCAAACGCGCCACCGCAATTGAGCAAGAGGCGTATGGCGCGGGCAAGACCTATGCCGCCGATTTGCTGGCCGAGGCGTTTGACCTGCCCAAGGCCGATCTGCGCCGGGCGGTCGATGGGGCCGACACCGGCTTTGAAGACGCCAGGGCGATGCTTCGGGTGATCGGCCCGGCGCTGCTTGACAGCGCACTTGACGGCTATAGTCAGGTGGCCGGTGTCAGCGAGGATGACTTCATCGAGGTGATGGCCGGCGCGATTGCCGCGCGCGGCGTTTTGCCGGCGGTGCGCTTTGGCGACAACGCGATGGGCGTTCTGCCGATCACCAAGATCCACGACTTCAGGGCCGCCGAGCTTGATCAGGGTGAGACGGCGCGAAAGGTGCATCACTTTCTCGCGCTCTATTCGCGGTTCAACCGGGCCTTTCTGCCGGGTGCGGCCGATGAGACGGTGCCGGTCATTCAGCCCGCAGACCCGGACAGCGCCGACAAGCTTTTCGATATCCTGTCCACGACCCGCGTGTCGAAACGGCTGGATGTCTCTGGCGTGGGCGCCGACATGGACAAGATCAGCGGCCTCGGCTGCCCCTATGTCGATGGCACGCGCGCGCAATTCCGGGCCAAGACATATCTGAAAGCCCTGCGCGAGCAGCCGCTTGAAAAGCTGGTTGATCCCGATAGCCGAAATCGCGGCTGGCCGCTGCTCTATCGTCTGGCGCGGCTGACCTTGGAGCGGAACATCAAGTCGCTGGTTTTCAGGGATGTTTTCAACAGGTTTGACCGCCAGGGGCCATCTGAGGCGCCGGGGCGGCGCGACATGGACGTGGATATAAAGCAGGTTCAGGATGACCGCCTGCGGCGTCAATTATTGACGATGGATCAGACCCTGTCGCGGCTGAGCGCCCGATCGGCGGGCCAGATCAGGCCGGGCAACCTGGCGCTCACAGCGATTGACAGGGATATCATTCGCAAGGTCTCGGTCCTCAATCAAAGTTACGCGGCGGCGCTGAGCCATCTTGAAACGGTGGCCGCCCGCCCGCAGGGCCGCGCGATCCTTGAGATATTGCTATGCGAGGTTGTCGATCTTTTTCAGCACCGGGTTGATGCCTTTGCCACCGGGCTTGCCTATGCGCGGCTCAAGGCCGACCGGCAGGCCGGTCAAACGGGGCTGGCGGGGGGCTATTACGGGTTTATCGGCAAGCTGCGCCCGGCGTCGAAAACCGGCGGTAGCGATGGCTATATTCAGGCCCCGACGGTGCCGCAGGCGTTGACGGCGGCGCTGCTCAGGTCGGCGTATTTGCGCCATCGCGGTGGCGGGGCCTTTGAAATCAACCTAAGCTCGACTCGCACGCGCCGGGCGTTGAAACTTTTGGATCTGATCGCAAAGGGGCACGATCTTCGCGAGGGGCTTGGCCTGCGCGGCGAGCGTTGGTTGCATGATAACAAACACGATACCTTCATCCTGCAATTGCGCGCCCGCTATCCTTTGCAAGGTGAGCGGCATGACAACATCGGCGCGCGCCGGGTGTTCGACGGCCTGGCCTTTATCGCGGATGAGCAGCCGCAACCGCTCAAGGATTTGCGCCGCCTGCTTGAGGATGATCTGGATGCGCTGTCAGATGTCGTGATGGCTGAGGCTACGCATCGCCGTGCCCTGGGGCAGGCGGATGCGGCCAATGCATGGTTGCAGGTTCTGTCGGGCCACCCGCCCCCCGGTGTGCCGATTTTCCTGAAAACACAGCGTCAGGGGCAGGGGTCATCCTATCGGGTGAACATCCTGATGCCGGAAATCGCGCCAGACCCGGCGGCCACACCGCGAGAGATTGGCGAGCCCGGATTGGCGGCTTTTGCCCGCCGCGTGCTTGACGGCTTTCAAAATGCGCGGCTTGAAATGTCGATTTCGTCGCCTGACGTCGCGGGCACGGGCACGCCGCCGAGCACCACGGTTTCGATGCATTTGCACCGCGACCTTGGCATGACGCCGCTTGATCTTGTGATCGGCGGGGTTAGCGAAATTCAGGTTCGCGCAAAGGCCGGGATCGCCCGGCACCTTTCGCAAAACCCACAGGCGATGGCACAGCTTGGCGCTTTGGCCTCACCTGCGGGTCTGGCGTTTGACGTGAACCTGAATGCCGGAACCCCCTCACTGGAAGAGTTGTTGCAGCGCGCGGAATTGATCCGCAAAACCGCCAAGACCGGGCGCAGTCTGGATCACGGCGACCTCGCTGCAAGCGCCGATATCCGCAAGGGCGAGCTGTCTGAAGCCGAGGCAATCACCGTGGTGCAATACGGGATCGACGCCTTGCGACAGCGCATCGGCATCTTAAGCAAGCGGATGCAAACCGATCTGGGCGCCGCGACACATGCAATTTCGGTGTTTGAAACCGAAGTGCTTGAGGCGCGCAGGCGGATCGACAGCCGTGACGCCCAGGCGATGATCGACGCGCAGGTGGCGCGGGCAGAGCAGCACCGCACGGTTCTGATCGGTCGGTTTCTGGAGCCTTTGGCAGATTACGGCGCGCCCGAGGCGCTGCGCCATTTCACGACCCAGGAGGCGGTTGATGATCCTGAGGCGGTGATCGGGCGGCTGACGGATATGACGGCGCGAATTGCCAGGCAACAGGCGCGGTTGGCGCAGGCCATGCAGGATCATCCGGCATCCGGTCATGCCACATTGGCCGGGGCAAAAGATGCTCTACAGGGCTGTGACGGCGCCTTGCGCCAGGCATTGGATGGCGAGGCGATGATCATCCTGCCCCCCATGCCCCGCACGGCGACGAAATTGCAGCCCGTGTTCGAGCCGGAAATTCCGGCATCGGATGGGCTTGCCCCTTGGGATGAGCACCGCCCGAATATTGCGCGCGCCGGGCATTTGGCGCGGTTGGCGGGGCCATTGAGCGCTTTCAGGTCGCAGCGTGCCGCGACAATTGACCCGAGCGATCCACAGGCCGATCCGCGCCCGCCCGAGGACGCGCCAGAGGTTCGCCATCACGGCACGTTCCTGAGCACCAGAAAGCTGATGGAGGCCAAAACCCCGGTCTGCGGCATCGTCTGCGATGAGTGGAGCGTGCAGCGCCCAAGCCAGACCCAGCCGACAGGGATTGCGATCAACTATGACAGCCCGCAAAGCGAGGCCCCGCATGCGATTCTGCTCGGGGTGGCGCCGAACAACGCCTACAAGAGCTGGACACAGACCCGTGCGGCAGAGCTGGTGGTTGAGGCAATCGACTGGATGAAAATCCGTGCCTTGTCGAGCCATGTTCGGGCCTTTCCGGGCGCGGCGCTGCCCGGATCAAACGTGATCGCACATAAGACATCCGGCAAGACATCCCAAGCGCGCCTTCCGCGCCAGCAACTTGTGAACACCGTGAGCGGGGGCGCCCTGAAGGGCCTGTCGCTGCACCTGGTTGATACGGCGGGCGATCTGAACCTCAAAGGCACCACTGCCGCGGCACTCTTTGAGCGTCGGGGCTTTGGTGTCGTGAAGGAGTAACGTCATGGCAGGACAAGACAAGCAACAGCTTCACGGCTCAAACCGGTCGGTCAACATTGCCGAGGCGCTGTCAGCGCGGGTAAAAGACCCGCTCTGGTTTCTGGCGCGGCAATGGCAGACGGGCGAATTCGAGGCGGAAAATGGCGGCGCGCTGGCCGATGTCGAGGTGCAGAGCCGACATTTTCCGGTGACGGTCCTCAAACGGGATGGCAAGGCGCAAGCGATTGACCGCAAACAGCCGCTTGAGCCATTTGTCGAGGGTGAAACCGGCGAGGACGGCGATGCACCGGCCTGGAAAAGCGAGGCGCTGGAATATGAATTTGGCCTTGAGACGACAGGCCATAGATTGACCGCCACAGCCTATTCCGGGTTTCAGCTTGATTGGTATCAGTTTGATCTTGTGGAGAAATTAAAGAACGCAGAGCCGGTACATGACGATCCCCGGACCTATGTGCCGACGCAAATGACATTTCGCGGAGCGCCTGATCCGCGATGGTGGAAGATCGAAGATGCGGGGGCCTATTTCGATACCCCGCGCGAGGCAGAGCCAAGTATCCTGTCAACGCTTTTGCCCGAGTTTTTCTATACCGATATCAACAACTGGTACATGATCCCGGCGCCGATGCCGTCGGGATCTGTGCGCGAGATCACGTCGCTGAAGGTGACCGACAGTTTTGGGGTGACGACGACCCTCAAGCCGATCAAAGACAAGGCGTGGAAGGTCTTTGCGCTGGATCAGGTGACGGGCGATGATGGCCTCTCGGGGGCCTCTATTTTTGCACCCAACATTGCGCTTGATGTGCTTTACAACGACGTCCTTGAGGATGTGCGTTTCGTCCGTGACGAACAGGCCAATCTGGTTTGGGCGTGGGAGCATGCCTATACCACGCGGGACGGCGAAACGATCCTGAACGGCGATGCGCAGACCGATGCAGACACTCAGGCCGAGGGCGACGAAGAAGCCGCCGGTTTCAGGCTGATGTCGGAGGTGCCCGTCAACTGGATTCCTTATGTGCCGGTGCAGATCAACCTGACGCCCACCAACGGCGAGATATTTTTGCGCCGCGGGCGCACCGACCCCGATGCCAGCCGCGAAAACCCGCAATACCGCTCGAAGATCGTGGATGAATCCATACGTCTGATGGAAGAGGAGGTGCCGCGCACCGGGCTACGAGTGCGCCGTATCAGGAAATTCGCCAGCGGGGCGGGGGAGGCGGACAACCACTTTTGGGTGGGCCGCCACAAGGATTCAGGGCGCGGCCATGCCGGGCCGGGGCTTCAATTCGATTACATTGAGGGCGAGGATGAACCCTAAAGCGTGTCGAAGATAATGTCGGGCGCATTGGGGTCGGGCGGCACCGGGCTCTGCGAAAAAATCGGCCTGGAAAGGGTGCCTCTCTGGAACGCCTCGACCGCCAGAACGCCACTTGCATTCCAGGATCTGATATAGTGCGGTACGAGGGTGAAGAAATCCACCACCGCATCATTATAGGCCTCGCCATTGGACGTTCTTGTGCCATTGGCCGTGGCGCCGGGGATCTGGTCAAGAAGGTCGGGATTGGCGGCCGCCACCTTGACGAAGGTCTTTTGCTGCACGCCTGCGGTGTCAACTTCGCCGTCCTTGTAGGTTTCGACATAAAACGGCTCTGCCGGCAGCATCGGATAATAAAACTCGGCGGTGCCTTCGCTAAAAACATCCGTCTGGCCATACCGCAACGACGCCCCGCCAGAGGTTGACGGGGTGATTGCGGAAAGCGCCGAATTGCCAAGCCTGTTGACCCAGAACATGACCCACTTTGGCGAGCTTTGCTTTGCCAGATCAAAGACCTTGTCCTTGAAGAAACTGCGCTGTCCGGCGGGCCAGGCGGTCGAATTGCCAAAAGCGCCGTAAAGCTTGCCGATGCTGGCCTGTCCGGGGGCAACGCTCCTGATGCTGACTTCGGTTAGGGCATGCGCCCAGCTCAGGCCAAACCGGGTGTTTATGGCGGCTGCCTTTGCCACAACACGGGCGTATTGGTCGGTTAACAATGACGCGGATGGGTCTTTTTGCCAGTCCTCGTAGTAATCGAGCCCCAGAACCGCGATACTGTTCAGGAAGGTCGTGTAGGCGGCGTTTGCTCCGCCGGTGGAAAAGTACCGATCCAGATCGCCCTCAAGTGCGTTTACACTTGGCTTTCCGTTGATGCAGAACACAAATTTCAAGCGCGATCGTTTGTCCTGATCGACCGCATTTTGCACAGCGGCGACCATGAAATTCCATAGAAATATGAAATTATCCATATATGGCGCGGCGGTGGCCCCATTAGCCTCGCCCCACCAGAAGTAACTGATGTTAGGCTCGTGAAAGAGGCGGATGTAAATGTCCTTTCCGGTCGCCATCGGGTGACTTAGCAGATCATTCACAAACTGCCCCATCTCACGGCCACTGCGGTCTACGGTGGCGCTTTGAGCGGCGAATTCCGCTTGAAACTGTCCCGAACCGAGGTGCGTGTTTGACTGGCCGGTATGATATTTCAAAGGGTCTGCCCCGGCGCTGGTTTCGGCAGGCGTGATAAACGGGTTGAGCATGTGATAGCTAAGACAGATCTCACCGCCCAATGCATAGGCCGATAGCATCAGGTCTTTCATCATCGCCTTTTCCGATGGAATGCTGGGCGTGCCGGGGCGCTGGGCCTGCGGGAGCGTGGTGATCAGCCGCTTGTCAAACCTCTCAACGCCGTCAACCATGCCAAGAGACACCTCGACGACATCCGCCACACGACCGTAGTCAAAGCCATAAAGCTTGGGGCGCAGGCTGGTGGCGCATTCCATGTCGGTAATCCATGAGTCGACATAACCGCCGAGGTCAACAGCAGAATGCGTGGTCGGCGGATTTGAGATATTGACCATGCTTTCGCCGGGAAACACCAACCTGTTCGCGGCCACCTGTGAGGCATAGCCATGCGGAACCTTCAGATGCCACAGCAGGCTTTGATACAATACTTCCTGCGCACCGAGCCAGGGTTTGGTCATGATCTCAATCCAAATAGTTTTTATAAATCTTCCCAAAGGATGCGCCCGAGGCGGCAAAAATTCAAGAATTGAGTGGTGGCGGCTCTGCGCCTCATGGTAGGTCAGTTCAGGTTCGACCGTGCGGGCAACTCTCAGAGAAAACGTCAAAAGTCCACTACGCTCAAAAAAACCGACCGGGTGCACACCCGCCATATCCTCGAAGATACGGTGTTTTTCTTGGGGCATATCGTCGTTGCCCAAGCGCCAAAGTGAGCAGTTCACCAGAAGCTGCAAAAACTTCGCATTGATCCGATCTTCAGGGGGCAAACGCAATGGAGAGAATATCGAGATTTGTGCAGCCTGCTGCTACGGCGTTCTTGAATGGAGATACGCGCGCAGAACTCGTGGATGATCAGGTCGGACAAGTCCTCGAACTGTCAATCATAGATTTTGCAGGTATAATTGGTACGGCGCGATTGCCCTATGATGTTCTTGATATGCCGCCCTTGCGTCCTCTGGAGGGTTTCGAAAATCCCTTTGGCGAAATCGTTGATTTGGAAATTGGACGCCTCTTGCAACCCGATCTTTAACGCATGCCAACACCGACCGATGGTGTTTGGGTTCTGGGTATGGGTAAGTTTCAAAACGTAAATAACGCCGACAACGATTTGTATTTCGAAGTCTTCGCGCAATTGTACGATCTGTCTTCCCGACCTGTTGGTGACTTGAATATTGCCGGTCTGGCAGGGGATTTTTCCTTATCTTCAGAAGCATCGTCCCCTCCGCAGATGAGTGTCGCTGACTCAGCCTTCGGCGGTGGCGTTGACAGCTTCCTGATCCGGGTCGTGACCCGGACACCGGCGAGGAAAATATTACGAATGGCGGCAACGGGTTGCAGAGCTTTGTTGATGCGCTGAACATCACCGACACGGCGGCAGGCGCGCAGATGGATATCGGCGGGCATCTGGTGACCGTCGAGGGCGTGGCCGCGGCCAACCTCACGCTGGACGATTTCAGCTTCGTGTGACGCGCAATCCAATCAGGCTGAGATGGGGGGCGTGATGACCTATTCCACCTCTCACGCCTCCATCGCCCCACTGCCGTCAATCGCCTCGCGCATCCATTTTTGCAGATGCATAACCGAATGTTCCGAGCTCACGCCACATTCGGGGTCGATCACCAGAGGCCCCGGCACATAGCCCCGCGATTTAAGCCCGCGCTGAACGCTTTCGACAAGGTGAATATCCTCTTCGGCGGTCGTTGCGCGGTCTTGCAGGGCCATGCGGCGCACGGTTTCATTGTCCTCGCCGCCGATCGAATACCAGCCGCGCCAGACGACGACGTGATCGGCATCCACCGCCCGCCAGTGATAGGTGTTCAGCAGGTCTCGGGGATTTCAACCCATTCCAGCGGTCTGAGATCGGCCCAGTTTGGCACAAAGCCCTGCAACTCGGCGCGCACATTCGGGAACCAGTCGTCCATTGGCTTGGCATCCCGGTCCAGATTGACAAAGATGAAGCCAAGAAAGACCTCTGTGCGCACCTCGGTCAGGCAGACACTGGACCTGTCGAACCCCGCGATCGCCTTGATGTTGGGCCCGACGCGCAATTCACCCGTCAATTCATAGGTCCAGGCGTGATAGGGGCAGACCACGACGCGGGTTTGGCCAGAGCCCTGCAAGAGCTGATGCGCACGGTGCTGGCAGACGTTGTAAAATGTCCGCAGGCTGCCATCGCGGCCCATGATGCAGAACAGGCTTTCGCCGGAGATCTCAAACGCAAAATAATCACCGGCGTTTTCCAACTGCGAGGCATGGCCTGCGAAGTGCCAGGTCCGCGCCAATAATCCGGTGATTTCATCGGCATAAATGCCCGGATCGGTGTAATAGCGCGCCTCAAGCGAGCGCAGGGGCGTGGCGGCATGGGTCATTCCTGATCCCCTTGATACAGGCCAAGCTGATGGCGGCGGCGGTGAAAGCTTTCGACCCGCTCGACAATTTCGTCACTGGCGAGCGCAATCACAAAGCTGAGCAATGTCTCGAGCAGGGCGATCGTGGACACCGAGGATGGAAAGAATTGCGGGGTATCGGCGGCCACGACAAAGCTGTGCTGTGCGACGCGGACAATCGGGCTTGCCGGGCTGTCGGATATGCCAATGATGCTGACGCCTTGGTCACGGGCGATACGCACCGCCTCGATCACTTCGGTGCGATAGGGCCGACAGGTCATGGCGATCAGAACATCCTGCCCGTCGGCGCGCGCCAGATCGTCAATCGCGGTCGAGCCAAGTTGCGGAATTGCGTGGAAATCCGTCATTCCCGTCGAGGCAAGATAGGTGAAATTCCGGGCATTGGCGTTCATCACCCCCACCCCCAGCACAAAGACACGCCGCGCGGCCCAGATCGTTTCGGCGGCCTCTTTCAGACTGTCTTCGGAAATATTGGCAAAGCTGTCTTCGATATTGCGCAGACAGCCCTGCACCATATCGGCATAAAGCCCGCCCAACCCGCCGGATTTGCGGATGCTTTGCAGCCACCGTGCCCGGTCAGGAAAATCCGCAGCCCCCTGCCGGATCGCGTCGCGAAAGGGTTCGCGGAAATCGTCATATCCCTCAAAACCCACTTGCCGGGCCATGCGCACAACGGTGTTGGGTTTGACGCGCGCGGCCTTCGCGATTTCGCGCACGGTCGATACGCCGACATCGCGAGGGTTTTCCAGCACATAGGTCGCGGCCTTGCGGGCCTCGGGCGTCAGGCCGCTCAACACATCGGCGAGCCGCTCCAGAATCACATTTGATACATTTGTTTCATTCATGAGTGACGATGGCACGTATGTACGCTTAGCCTGTCGAGATAAAAGTCGAGTCGAGGAGAGCCAGGTGTGGCCAGCGAATTTCCGACAAGCGCCCGCGTTGTCATCGTTGGCGGCGGCGTCATGGGGGTGGGGCTTGCCTATCATCTGGGGCACGAGGGCTGGGGCGGTGATACGGTCTTGCTGGAAAAGGCCGAGCTGACCAGCGGCAGTACATGGCACGCGGCCGGGCAGATCACTCATTCCACCAGTAGTTTCGGGCTTGGCAAATGTGTGGATTACAACATCGGGCTTTATTCGGACGGGCTTGAGGCCTAGACAGGCCAGCCGGTCACATGGCATGGCTGCGGGTCGTTTCGCCTGGCCTATACGACAGACGAAATGGACTGGCTGCGCCACACCTTGCCGGTGGGGCGCGCGCTTGGGTTCAATATCGCCCTGGTCGGGCCGGAGCAGGTCGCAAAGCTGCACCCGTTCTATAACCTCGACGGTGTTCTCGGCGCGCTTCATACCCCGGATGACGGCCATGTGGACCCCACGAATGTCACAATGGCAATGGCCGTCGGCGCGCGTCAGAAGGGTGTCCGCATCATCCGCCAATGCCGGGCAACCAACATCTCGCAAGCCGCCAATGACGAATGGGTGGTCGAGACCGAGAAAGGCACGATCACCTGCGAGCATGTGGTCAACGCCGCTGGCACCTATGCGCGCCAGATCGGCGAATGGTCTGGCCTGCAACTGCCGATGATCTCGATGACGCACCATTACTTCGTGACTGAATTTGTCCCTGAATTCAATGATCTGAAGCGCGAACTTCCGGTGATACGTGATGATCGCAAAGTCTCGAGTTATATCCGGATGGAGCAAAAGCGCGGGCTGATCGGGATTTATGAGAAGGAAAATCCCAACTCTGTCTGGCATGATCATTGCCCGTGGGACCATGAAAACTGGCTGTTTGATGCAGATTATGACCGCGTCATGCCGTGGCTGGAAGAAAGCCTGAACCGGATGCCGATCTTTGCCGATCTTGGTATTCAGCGCGCAGTCCATGGCGCAATTAGCCATCCGCCCGATGGCAACCCGCTGATCGGCCCCGCCCCCGGCGTGCGCAATTACTGGTGTTGTTGCGGCACGCAGATCGGCATCGGCTGGGGGCCGGGGCTGAGCCGTGAACTGGCGCGTTGGATGGTGCATGGGGCGGCGGATATTTCCATGCGCGACTATGATCCGTGCCGGTTTGGAAGTTACGCAAAGAAAGAGTGGCAAGTCATTAAGGCAAAAGAAGATTACTGCCTTCGTCACGAAATTCCTTATCCGCTTTTCAACCGCCTTGCCGGGCGGCCGGTCAAGCCGTCACCGCTCTATGACCTGCTCAAATCCAAGGGGGCGGTGCATGAAGAGGTCTACGGGTTCGAGCGCCCGCGCTGGTTTGCACGCGACGGCGTGGCGCAAGAGGATCATTATGCGTTCCGGCGCACTGTCGTGCATGACATGGTTGCCCGCGAGGTCAGGGCCGTGCGCGAGGCGGTCGGGATCATGGATGTCACCGCCTTTACCAAGGTTATGGTCGAGGGCCCGGATGCCTTTGCCCTGCTCGACCGTCTAACCGCGAACCGGATGCCGCAAAAACACCCCTCAAGTCGCGAAGCGGTAGGGGAAACCCGGAATGGCGGCTCGATCACCCTGACCCATATGCTCAACCGCCGTGGCCGGGTCGAGCTGGAGACAACGATCGTGCGGATGGCAGAGGATCGCTTCTATCTGGTCTGCGCGGCTTCTTCGAGCAACGCCTGCTGGATCACCTGGCCCGGCACCGCGACGGCGCGGATGTGACGGTAACGGCGCTGTCTTCCGACTGGTCGGCACTGGCGCTCAATGGTCCGCATGCGCGCGATGTGTTGGGGGGGGGTAGCGATGCGGACCTCAGCAATGCCGGTTTCCGCTGGCTGTCGGCGTAACAGATCACCGTGGCGGGGCATCGGGTCTGGGCCTTGCGGATGTCCTATGCCGGTGAGTTGGGAGGGGAATTGCACATGCCGAACGCCGCCTGTCTGGATGTCTACAGCGCGCTTTGGAGCGCGGGGCAGGGCCATGATATTGCCGACTACGGCTCGTTTGCGATGAACGTCATGCGGATGGAGAAGGGATTCAAGGGGGCGGGGGAGTTGACCAATGAGGTTACCCTGGCCGAAGCCGATGTGTTGCGATTTGCGCGCAGCGACAAGGTTTATCTGGGCCGCGACAAGACCTTGAACAGCGATTTGCCATGGGTCTGCGCCTATCTTGAGATCGCGCCTGACGGCGATGTCGATGGCCATGGCGGCGAGGCGGTTTTGCTGGGCGGGCGGGTCGTCGGATCAACCGCATCGGTGCCCTATGGGCATACGGTCGGGAAAATCCTGGCCTTTGCCTATGTCACGCCAGAGGCCGCCGTGCCGGACACCGAACTGACCGTGATCATTCACGGCAGCGCCCGCACCGCCCGCGTTTTGGGGCAAGCGGCCTATGACCCGGAGAGCGCGCTGCCGCGCGTCGACGCCAAGCTGAAGGACACGCAATGACCCCGCACAAGACGATGAAGGCCATGGTCACCATGGGCCACGGCGATCTCGATCAGATGGTCCTGCACCGGGACTGGCCGCGCCCCGGTCCGGCGCCGGCGAGGTGTTGGTCTGCGTGCGCGCCTGCGGGTTGAACAACACCGACGTGAACACCCGCTTTGGCTGGTACTCGAAGGCCGTGACCTAGGCGACCACCGGCGGCGCCCCGATACGCTTTCCACGCATCCAGGGCGCAGATGTCTGCGGCGAGATTGCGACCGGGGGCTCTGTTCTGGCGGACACCGAGGCGCTGCATCTGGCGGCGACGATCCCGGATGAAAACTGCCACGCGGTCTCGGCCTGTCAGGATATGATCACGCTGGACATCGCAGGCGGGCGCGGGCCGCGCAACATGGGCGGTCACCTGCACCTGCCCGAAACACCGGGCTTGGGCGTGCATCCCGATGAGCACGCATTGGGCACGCCTGTGGCCACATATTTTTGAGGGTATCATGCAAAACCTCACCTCCCAGGCTGAATGGATCGCCCGCGCACGCGAGGTTTTGCCCGCTGCGGGTTTTGGAAATTTCGACCCCGCAATCATGATCGCGCGCGGCGAAGGCAGCCATGTCTGGGACGAGGGCGGCACTGAATATATCGACTACCTGATCGGCTCGGGGCCGACAGCGCAGGCATCCCGCAGGGCGTTGCCGACCAGATGCTGATCGCGCCCTTCAATGACCTTGAGGCGGTGGCCTCGCTTCTGGCCGAGCACGCGGATGTTGCCGCGATTGTCGTGGAACCGTTGCAAAGAATCATTCCGGCGCGGCCCGGTTACCTTCAGGGGCTGCGCGATCTGTGCGACAGGCATCACGTCCTGCTGATTTTTGATGAAATCGTCACCGGGTTTCGCCTTGCCTATGGCGGCGCGCAGGAGCGCTATGGCGTTGTGCCCGATATCTGTACCCTCGGCAAGATCATCGGCGGTGGCTTTGCTCTGGTGGCCCTGGGCGCCAGTGCCGAGATCATGGCGCATTTCGACAAATCCGCCGTTGGCGCAGATAAATGGCTGATGCAGCTTGGCACGTTGTCGGGCAATCCGGTTGCTGCGGCTGCCGGACTCAAGACCATGGAAGTGTTGCGCCGCGACGGGCAATATGACCGGTTGCGCGCCCTCGGGCAGCAGTTGCAGGACATGCAGTCAGAGGCCTTGCAGACACAGGGCATTGCGCATCGCATCTGTGGTGATCCGACCCTGTTTGATATCCTATTCACCGATGTGGACTGCGTCGATTATCGCAGCGCCAAACACCGGGACCCAGCCGTCAACTTGACCTATAACGCGGCGCTGCGCGCCGGTGGTGTGTTCAAGTCGCCGGGCAAGCTCTATCCCAGCCTTGCCCTGAGCGAGGCCGATCTGGAGCATACGCGACAGGCCGTGTTAAAGGCGGCAGGCCTTATTGGCTCTTGTCGGTGACAATGCGCCCGTCCTCCAGCGTGATGATCCTGTCGGCCATTTGCAGAATGCGCGGGTCATGGGTGACCATGACCGTCGTCGTCCCCCGCGTTTTGCCCAGGGATTTGAGCATTTCAACCACGGTATGACCGGATGCCTTGTCCAGCGCCGCCGTGGGTTCATCCGCAAGAACGATCTCGGGGTTCGATACAAGGGCGCGCGCAACCGCGACCCGCTGTTTCTGCCCGCCCGACAGGTTGGCCGGAACATACTCCCGACGATCCGCAAGGCCGAGCAGGTCAAGCATGTGATGGCTGGCGGCGCGTTGCTTTGCGGCGTTGCCCTTGCCGTGCACCTCAAGGCCCATCAGGACGTTCTGGGTAGCGGTCAGGCTTTCATGCAGGTTGTGAGCCTGAAAGATGAACCCCAGCCGACGGCGCAGCGCCGCCAGATCCGCCTCGGGGGCCCCGTGCAACTCGTGATCCAGCAGCACGACACTGCCGTCCTGAATCTCGCGCAGCGCCCCGATCAGCGTCAGAAGCGTGGTCTTGCCGGATCCGGATGGCCCCATCAGGATGCTCAGGCTGCCACGGGCAATCGACAGGTTGATATCGAAGATGGCTTGTTTGCGCGCCTCGCCGGTCCCGAAGAAATGGTTGAGGCCGCGTACCTCGATTGGTGAATCCGTCATCAAAACAGGTCCGCCGGATCGGCGTTCGCCAGCCGCCGTGTCGCGATCGCCCCCGATAGGGTGCAGGCGGCTAATGTGCCCAGAAAAACGAGTATCGCCCGGCTGGCCTCCATGCTGACCGGCAGGCCCGTCACTGCCACCAACCCGGCATAAAGCCCCATCGAGACAAAAAATCCGGGAACGAATCCGAAGACGGCCAGAACGATGGCCTCTTCAAAGACGATGCCCAGAAAGAATGTCTGCCCGTATCCCATGGCCTTGAAGGTAGCATATTCGCGCAGGTGATCGGCCACGTCGGTGGACAGCACCTGATAGACGATGACAAGGCCGACAAGGATACCCATGAACACGCCAAAGCCGAAGATGATGCCGGTCGGGCGCTCTGACGACATGAATGCCAGATCGGCGGATTTCGCGTCTTGCGTGGTCTGGACCCTGACGCTTGCAGAGGGCAGCGCGGCGCGCAGGCGGGTGGCCACGGTGTCGGCGGAGACGCCATCGTCGATCCGCAGAAGAATGTGATCGGGCGCACCGCTGTCTCGCGTTGAAAAGACGCGAAGAAATGTCTGATCTGAGGTCACCAGCATACCGTCCGCCAGAAACCCGCCGCCGACTTTCATGGTGCCGATGGCGGTAAGGGTCTCGCCCATTGCCTCGAAGGAATAGCTCGCCCCGCTCGACAGGCTTTCGAGCACCGGGGCGGGCATGCCTCGGGTGTCTTCATCAAGCAGGACAGTGTTCTCGATGGTCAGCCGATCCAGAGATGCGGCAACGGCGGATGTGACAAAGCCGGTCTGTGTGGCGTCCACGCCGAAGGTCAGCAAGGCAACCGAGGTCCCGTCGTCGAGGGTGAAGGGCAGGTCGCCGATATAAAGCGGGGTGGCGTTTGCAACCCCAGAGACGCCGAGCGCCTGAAACATGTGCACGCGGGCGATATGCTCGCTATCGGTCAGGGTGTTGCCCTCCTGCGAGGACAGAATGATGTCTGTATTCAAGAGAGCATAGGGGGCGACGGTCGATCCGTTCAGCGCGCCCATGATCCCGAGTTGCATGAAAACCAGCAGATTCGCAAAGGCCACGCCGGACACCGCGGCAAGCAGACGGCCCCGGTTGTGCGAGAGCTGCAACCAGCCGATGGGCAGGCGCCCGAAGAGCAGGGTCAACAGCCTGCTCATTGCGACCGGCCAGCGTCGATCCGCACGATTGCCTCAAGATTGGTCAGGTTGCGCGCCTGCTCTGAAGACGCCGCATCCAGAACGACGATAACATCCACGACCCGCGCGTCGGTGTTGCTGGCCGGATCGTCCGAGGTGATCGACTGGCGCCCGATCTTTAGCCCGATTGCCGAGACGATGCCTGTCAGGGGCTGTGACAGGGCCTTGGCCGAGACGCTCACCGGATCGCCAATGGTCACGCGCCCGATCATTGTCTGATAAACCTCGGCCTCTACGGTCATCTGCGATGTGTCGCCAAGGTCGATGATCCCGTCGCTTGGCGGGCGTTCGCCGGCCCGCACCTTGATGTCGAGCACCCGGCCACGATCGGGCGCCCGGACATAGGCGCGTTCCAGATCCTGCCGCGCGCGGGCGAGGTCTGCGCGGGCGGCATCCAGATTGGCCTCGGCCACGGCAATATCGGCCTGAATGGTCTCTGATCCGGTCGCATAGCGCGAAAGCGTGGCGCGGGCGCGCTCCACATCGCGCTCTGCTTCGGTGGCCGTCGCAACGATCTGGTCAAATTGCGCAAGGGTTGTCACACCGCGTTCGAAAAGCGATGTCATGCGCGCAAGATCGGCCCGTGCCGCTATTGCGGTGGCTTCGGCGCGCTCCAGCGATGCCTGGGCCTCGGCCAGGCTGGCACGGTTCGATGCGCGGGTCTGGGCCAGCGTCGCCTGACGCACCCGCAGGGTTGCTTCGGCAGAGGAAATCGCGCTTTGAAGCTGTGGGAGGTTGTCCAGAACGGCCAGGATTTCATTGGCCTCGACCGCGTCCCCCTCTGCAACCCTGATCTCGGCGATGCGGGCGTCGCCGGCGCCCGATGGCGTGGCCACGCTGATGATATCGCCACGCGGGATGATCCGGCCAAGGGCCACGACATCGCCGTCACTGACCACCGCAACCTGCTGCTGTGACGCCACCTGCTGAATTGCGACGGCAATCGGGGTATTCGTTCCGGCCCCCGGCTCAAGCCCTGTTGCCCTGAAAAACACCCTGAGGCCCGGCGGCTGAAAGTACATCCCGATGACCGCGCCGGTAAACAGGGTCAGCATCAGCAGCGGGATCAGCAACAGCCGACTCCGCCCGGTTTTCCGGGGGCTCTGGTCTGGCGTGGTCGACGCAAGCCCGTTGTCTTCCAGCGGAAGCGCGGGCGTTTTGTCGGCGGGGTCGGAAGTCATGGCCATTCTTTCAAGCTGGATAGGAAACGGGTTTTGTCGAATTTCCTAATTTTACATCATAAAGGGCTGAAAGACCGCCCGGAAAGACGATTGTCTGCGGGAACGGGCCCTGACCGCGCGACGTTTGCGCGCGCTTTGCGTTGGATCAATTTTTCCAGCGTCATTTTCTGGCATGTCAGTCTCAGACGCAGGCCGGTCCTGGCAGCGACCTTGAATGCTCGGAGCGGGAATGGTTGGATGGTCTTGAAATGGACGCTGATCGAGAGAGTGCCTGTCACTCGGGCGTCCTGATGGGCACCACGCGGGGATCAAAGAGAAATGGACTACAAGGATTACTACAAGGTTCTGGGTGTCGAGCGAACGGCAAGCCAAGACGAGATCAAGCGCGCCTATCGCAAACTGGTGCGCAAGTATCACCCGGATGTGAATGCCGGGGCTGACGCAGAACAGAGCTTCAAGGATGTGGGCGAAGCCTACGAAGTTCTGCAAGACCCTGAAAAGCGCGCCGCCTACGATCAGCTCGGCGCCAACTGGAAAGAGGGGCAGGCGTTTCGCCCGCCCCCTGATTGGGATGAAGGTTTCGAGTTTTCCGGCGGTGGCTATACCGAGGCCGACCCCAACGACTTTGGGTCGTTCTTTGACGAGCTTTTCGCGCGTCAAGGCCGGGCATCGCCCAATATGCGCGCGGAGCGTCAGTTCAGGGCGCCGGGACAGGATCATCACGCCAAGATCGTGATCGACCTGAAAGAGGCCTATCAGGGTGGATCGCGCGACTTTACGCTGCGCGCCCCGGAGCTTGATGCAAGCGGCCATGTGGTGTTGCAAGAACGCTCGATCCGGGTCGCCATCCCGAAAGGTGTGGCCGAAGGGCAGCATATTCGCGTTGCGGGCAAGGGCGCGCCGGGGTTTGGCGGCGGCAAGCCGGGGGATCTGTTTCTAGAGGTCGCGATCAAGGAAGACCCAGCTTACCGCGTCGAGGGCAGGGACGTCTACATGGATCTGCCGATCACCCCATGGGAGGCCGCGCTCGGTGGCCGTATCAGCGCGCCAACCCCAAGCGGCCGGGTGGAGTTGACGGTGCCGAAACACGCGCAGACCGGCAAAAAGCTTCGCCTGAAGGGGCGCGGTATTCCGGGCAAACGCCCCGGTGATCTTTATGCGGTGCTCAAGATCGTCATCCCGCCGATTGAAAGCGAGAAAGCCCGCGCGCTTTACGAACAAATGGCCCGCGAGATGGATTTCGATCCGCGCGCGAGATTGGGAGGATAAAAGATGCCTGACTCAAATGCATTGGTGCCCGCAAGCGAAGTGGTGGAACGCCTGACCCTCATCGACCTGTGCCGTATTTGCGGATCATCCGCAGAATGGGTCATCGACCTGGTGGAGGAGGGCATTCTGGAGCCCGAGGGCGAAAACCGCACCGGATGGCGGTTTGAAAGCACCAGCATAACGATCGTGCGCAAGGTGCAACGCCTTCAGGCGGATTTGCGGCTTAACATGCCGGGGGTCGCGCTGGTGCTGTCGCTGGTCGATGAGAACGCGCGGCTGAAACGGGATTTGCAGCTTCTGGAACACGATTCTCGCTATCCGATCCGAATGCCCGGGCCTGACGAATAAGATTGGGGGCCATGGCTGTAGATTGATGTGAGTCAATCCGCAATTGGGCTGGCGGTCTTAAGGTATCATGGAAAATATGCGAGGTAGACCATGACCACTGACCCGAAGCCACATCATTCGACCTATATCAACCTCCCCGAGGCCGTCGGCGTGTTTGACAGCTTTGAGACCCTGCAAGCCGCGATCTACGATCTGCGGATGTCGGGGTTCAGCCGCTATGACATCAGCCTGTTGGGCAGCAAGGAGGCGATGACAGAAAAGCTTGGCTCTGCCTATTGGCAGGCCTCCGAGCTTGAAGATAACCCCGATGCCCCGCGCGCCGCATTCGTTTCGGAAGAAGCAATGGGCGAATTTGAAGGGGCGATTGCGGGTGGGTTCTTCTTCCTGGGATCGTATATTGCCATGGCGGCCATGTTGACACCGGTCAGCACGTTGGCCGCCTCAATCGCCGCTATCGCAATTGGCGGCGGGCCCGCCGCAGTCATCGGCGCCTTGCTTGCGCGTCGTGTGGACAAGCACCACAAGGACTATTACGCCGATCAAATCCGTCAGGGCGGTATTCTGCTCTGGGTCCGCACGAAGGACAAGGACCGCGAGGATCTTGCCGTCAAGATCCTGAAAGGTCACTCCGGGCGCGACGTGCATGTGCACGGCTGGAGCGAATGACGTCGGCTGACGCCCTGCCCGAAAATACAAACTCAGAAACATGAATGGAAAACTGATGGCACAGACAACCAAGACGCTAGAAAATCTTCAGCAAGCGGTTTCAATGGAACTGGCAGCGGTAAGCCAATATATGCTGCATATCCTGACAGCCGAGAGCTGGGGGCTGGACAAGCTTGCCGTGAAAATGCGGTCTGAAATGTTGGAAGAGCTTGGCCATGCCGAAGCATATTCGCGCCGGATGGTGTTTCTGGGCGGAAGCCCGGAATTGAAATCGGCCAAGGTGCCAACTGCCGCGAAATCTTTGAAAGCGATGTTCGAGGCCGACTTGGAGGACGAGAAGAGCTCGCTCGACTTCTACACGACTGCGGCGAGCGAAGCCGACCAAGCCCGTGACATCGGAACCCGCGATTTGTTTGAACAGACGGCTTTGGACGAAGAAGGCCATATGACTTGGCTTAAACTGCAACTGACGCTTCTGGACCGGATGGGAGAGCCCGCATTTATCGCCATGCAGGTTAAAGAGACTGAAGCTGATTAATATGGTGGCAACACGCGTGCTGCGCATCTGAATAAGCGCAGCACGACCACACCGCGAGGGATTTCTCATGACACCGACGCCGGAAGTATTCTTTGACATTGATCCACCAACAATCCTGACGAAGTTGCGTAAGGGGATGTTCGGGGCCGGGGTCGTGATGATCGTGTTGGGGGTTGCGGCGTTGATCATGCCGTTTTTTGGTTCTCTGGTTATAGAGGTTCTGATTGGCTGGCTTCTTGCCGTTAGCGGCTTGGTGACAGTCGTTGGCGCATTTTCTCTGCGCAAGACGGGACTGTTCGTTTGGGAATTGGCCGCAGGTCTAATTACCTGTGTTATTGGCTTGTTAATGCTCGCTTTCCCGCTACAGGGGCTTGTTGCGTTGACCCTCATCATCGCTGTGGTTCTCGTGATGACTGGGATTGCGCAGCTTGCCTTTGCCTTTTGGGCTCGCCCGGCGCCGGGATGGGGCTGGGGCGTATTGTCGGCAATCGTAAGCGGGGCTTTGGGGGGCTTTATCCTTTTTGCCCTGCCAGACGCATCGGCCATAATTTTGGGTCTATTTGTTGGGGTTGATTTTGTCAGCACGGGCACGGCTTTGGTGTTGATCGCGCGATCTCTTCGTCCGGGCGTCTAGGCGCCCTGTGACGGGTACATATTTGCGAAAGGTTTGCGAAAACCGGCCAAGACGTGCACGCATATTACCCGGAGTTCACGGATTATGGTGATGCAGAAGCCTTTGAGCGAACAGAGCAAACGCTGCACACGGCAACAAAGTAAAACCATCCAATAGCTGCCCGCAACGGGGCGCCCGTTTGCTCATATCCTGTCGGATTATTCCGGCTTCCCCGCTCGGGTCAGAAGATCCCGGCAGGCGTCGGCAACAACGGTTTCCTCGTTTGTCGGCAAGGCGAAGACCCCGACCTGTGAGTGGGCCGCGCTGATGCGGGTGGCGTTCTTGTCATTTGCCGCGTCGTCGAGCGTTACACCCAACCAGCCGAGATGATCGCAGATTGCTTTTCGGATCGGCGCGGAGTTCTCACCGATACCGGCGGTGAAGACCAGGGCATCCAGCCCTCCGATAGCGGGCAACAACCCGGCGAGGCTACTGGCGGCCCGGTAACAGAACAGCGCGATGGCCTCCTGGGCGTGCGGGTTGTCGCTGTCTTGCAAGACCTGCATGTCGTTGGTCATGCCCGACACCCCCAGAAGACCGGAGTGCTTGTAGAGCAGGGTTTCGATGTCGGGCGCGGCCATGCCCTTGGCCTGCATCAGGTAGAGCACGACACCGGGGTCAAGCGCCCCGCAGCGGCGCCCCATCATCAACCCGTCGAGGGCGGTGAACCCCATGGTGGTTGCCACGCTTTTGCGATCCTTCATGGCGCACATGCTTGAGCCGTTGCCAAGATGCGCCACGATCACCCGGCCGGAGGCGCGGTCGCCAAGATGGTTCGGCAGGATGCTGGCGATATAGTCATAGGACAGCCCGTGAAACCCGTAGCGGATCACCCCCTCGTCCGTCAGATCGCGGGGCAGGGCGAACAGCTGGGCCAGATGGTTCTGGCTGCGGTGAAAGCCGGTGTCGAAACAGGCGATCTGGGGAATGTCGGGTCGCCATTTCGCGACGGCGCGGATTGCCGCGATATTGTGGGGTTGATGCAGCGGGGCCAGCGGAACCAGTGCTTCAAGGTATTGCAGAACCGAGGGGGAAATCAGTGTCGGATCGCGATAGTGTTGGCCACCATGCACAACCCGGTGCCCGACCGCCAGAAGCGGCAGGCCCCCGAAATGGTTTGCCAGCCAGGGCAGCAAGAGCGCAATCACCGTCTCATGGTCAGAGGCCACGTCAAGCGCGGTCATGGCGCCCGCGTCAAGAGCACCGCCAGCAGTGTCACGTGCCGAAAAAACCGGCGTTCCGCCGATCCCCGCAATAGTGCCTTTGGTCAACGGCGTTGTCGACGAGTTATCGCTGTCAAATACCGCAAACTTAAGGCTGGAGGACCCGGCATTCAGGGTCAGGAACACCCTCCTCATGACAGACCCCCGGCAGCGCGGTGATGTACGAACAGCTGCGCCATCGCCGCCGAGGCGAGGCGCGACATGACGCCATCCGCCCGGCTGGTCAGCACGATCGGGATGCGGGCGCCAAGCACGAGGCCGGCCGCATCTGCCCCGGCCAGATAGATGAGTTGCTTGGCCACCATGTTTCCGGCCTCAAGATCGGGAACGATCAGGATATCTGCCTGACCGGCGACCTGCGACTGAATGCCCTTGGCGTCAGCGGCGGATGCGGACACGGCGTTGTCAAAGGCCAGCGGCCCGTCAATCAATCCGCCGGTGATCTGACCACGCTCCGCCATCTTGCACAGGCCCGCCGCATCGAGTGTCGAGGGGATGCTTGGCGTCACGGTTTCGACCGCCGATAGCACCGCGACACGTGGCAGGTCGATGCCAAGGGCGAGGGCCAGGTCTATCGCGTTCTGCACGATGTCGCCTTTGGTCTGAAGATCGGGAAAGATGTTGATCGCGGCATCGCTGATCAACAGCGGTTTGGGATAGCTTGGAACATCGAGCACGAAAACATGGCTCATCCGGCGTTCGGTGCGCAGGCCGGTGTCCTTGTTGACGACGGGTTCCAGCAATTCATCGGTGTGAATCTTGCCCTTCATCAACATATGAACCTTGCCCGCGCGCGCCAAGGCAACGGCGGTTTCCGCGGCGGCATGACTGTGGGGCGCATCGACAATTTCAATGCCGCTCAGATCGCGCCCGATTTCGGCGGCCGCGGCCTCAATTCTGGCCTTGGGGCCGACCAGCACGGGCACGATCATGCCCTTCGCGCCCGCCTCGAGCGCGCCTTCAAGCGAGAGCGCATCGCAGGGATGAACCACAGCCGTGCGCACCGGCGCAAGCGAGGATGTTGCCGCGATCAGATCATTGAAGCGGGCGCCGCGCTCATGAAGATGCACCTCGGGCAGGGCGACACGAGGCCTGCGCACCTTTTCTGTCGGCGCGATCACCTCTGCCTGACCTTCGATCACGGTCTCGCCGTTTTGATTGGTACAAACACAATCGAGAGTCACATGATGGTGCTCGGCGCTTTTCCTGGCGACACTCACCCGAATGGTGACCGTATCGCCAAGGCCAACGGGGCGTCGAAAGCTGAAATTCTGGTTCAGATAGATGGTGCCCGGTCCCGGAAGCTCGGTCCCGAGAACCGCAGAAATCAGCGCGCCGCCCCACATGCCATGGGCGATGACTTTGTGAAACATATCCGAACTGGCGTATTCGGCATCGACATGGGCCGGGTTCACATCGCCCGACATGACCGCGAACAATTCGATGTCCTCTGGTTTCAGCGTGCGGGTAAGCTCTGCGCTGTCGCCGATTTCGAGTTCGTCGAAGGTCTTGTTTTCAATGAATTGCATGGCAGGGGGCCTTTTGCCGATATCGGCTTAGATGGCGGACGGTGATTGACCGTCCCTGGTTTTATGGTCTTCGATGTCTTCGGCAATATCCTCGATCTCACGAAACGCATCACCACCGGATGGTTTGCCTTCGACATGGGCTTCGGCCTTGCCGTTGATCTTGAGATCGGCCTCGCCCCAGGGGTGGGTGTCGATCTCCAGCTCATCGCCATCGACCGTCGCGGTAAAGCGCTGTTCGGTGGCGCCTTTGCCGGTGGGATAGCTAAGGTCGGGATTCCAGTGGATAGGTTTCTTGGACATATTGTGTTCCTTTCGCAGTGTTTGTGAATTGGGCGTGCGACGTCAGGCGCGCACGTGATACCCGCCGTCGACATAGGCGATATTGCCGGTCACCTTGCACGACAGGTCGCTGACCAGCCCGACAGCCATGTGGCCCACATCCTCGATACTGACGAGGCTTTGCTCTGGCGCACGTTTTTGCGCCGCGTCGATCAATTCGTCAAAGTGGTCGATGCCCGACCCGGCGCGCGTTTGCAGGGGGCCGGGCGAGATCGCGTTAACGCGGATTTGCCTCGGCCCAAGCTCTGCCGCGAGGTAACGCACAGTGCCCTCAAGCGCCGATTTGACCGGCCCCATGATGTTGTAATGATCGACCACCTTCTCGGCGCCATAATAGCTCATCGTCAGGATGCTGCCGCCGTTTTTCATCAAGGGCACGGCCAGCCGGGTCATGCGGATCAACGAATGCACCGAGATATCCATCGCCTGCGCGAAGCCTTCCTTGGAACATGCACTCACCGGCCCATGCAGGTCGTCTTTCGGACAAAAGGCGATCGAGTGCAGCACAAAGTCGAGCTGCCCCCATTGCGATCCGATCGCGTCAAAAACGGCCTCCATTTGCCCGTCAACCTCGACATCCAGAGGAAGAAACAAGGGCGCCTCCAGCGTCGTCACCACCGGGGCGATATAGGGTTTTGATTTTTCATTGGCATAGGTCACGGCAAGCTCTGCGCCAGCCGCACGTAGCGCCATGGCACAGCCCGCGGCGATGGAATGCTCGTTCGCGATCCCGACGATGAGCCCGCGTTTGCCGCTGAGCAGGGTTTCCAGCATCACCGCTCACTCCTGAAAAACATATGTGCCGGGCGCGTCGCAGAGCGGTTCGTAGCCCTTTGACCCCAGCGACGGCGGGGCCGTTGGATCGCCCGACTTGTCAGATAGCCAATCGACAAGCGCGGGCCACCAAGAGCCATCGGTTGGTTGCGATTGCGCCATCCAGCGATCCGGGTCGGTATAGGGCGCATCCTTGGTCTTGGATTGCATCCGATAGTGGCGGCGCGGGTGCCCCGGCTCCGAGACGATCCCGGCATTATGCCCGCCGCTGGTCAGAACAAAGGTGACGTCCGTGTCTGACAGCAGATTGAATTTATAGACCGAATGCCAGGGCGCGACGTGGTCGCGTTCTGTGCCGACCATGAACACCGGCGCGCGGATATCAGAGATTGCAATCGGGCGATCACCGACATGATAGCGCCCCTCGGCGAGATCGTTTTTCAGAAACAACTGTCGCAGGTATTGCGAATGCATCCGATAGGGCATCCGCGTCGCATCGGCGTTCCAGGCCATGAGGTCGTTCATTTCAGAGCGCTCGCCCATTAGGTAATCATGGATCACCCGCGACCAGATCAGATCGTTCGAGCGCAAAAGCTGGAACGCGCCGGCCATCTGCGTCGTGTCCAGATAGCCCTTGTCCCACATGATATCTTCCAGATAGGTGAGCTGGCTTTCGTTGATGAACAATGTCAATTCGCCCGCTTCGGTAAAATCGACCTGGGCGGCCAGCAGCGTCAGAGTTTGCAGGCGCGTGTCACCGTCTCGCGCCATGGCTGCCGCCGCGATGGAAAGCAGGGTGCCGCCAAGACAGTATCCCACGGCGTGAATTTTCTGCCCCTCGGTGATGGCGCTGACAGCATCGAGCGCATCCATGATGCCGAGCGAAAGGTAATCATCCATCCCCAGATCGCGGTCTTCGGCGTCGGGGTTTTTCCAGGACACCATGAAAACGGTGAACCCCTGCGATGTCAGATAGCGCACAAGCGAGTTTTGCTCGGACAAATCGAGAATGTAATATTTCATGATCCAGGCCGGAACGATCAGAATGGGTTCGGGGCGGACCTTGTCGGTGGTGGGCGCATTTTGGATAAGCTCGATCAGGTGATTGCGATAGACAACCTTGCCCGCAGTGGTCGCCAGGTTGCGCCCGACCTCGAAGGCCTCGGCCCCGACCGGTTTCTTGCCTGTATTTACGCGCGCGGCATCCTCCAGAAAGTTCTGCCAGCCGCGCAGCAGGTTCATACCACCTTGCTGATAGGTCTTGGACAGCACCTCGGGGTTGGTCATCGCAAAATTCGATGGTGAGAAAACATCCAACATCTGGCGGGTCGCAAATTCTACAACATTCTCATGCTGTTCGGTAACGCCTTCCACCCCGGTGGTCGCGTTGTGCCACCATTGCTGATTGAGAAGAAACGCCTGCGACATGACGTTGAAGGGCCATTTCTGCCAGGCTTCCCCAGTGAACCGCTTGTCTTGGGGCAGAGGCGTTATGCAGGTTTCGGTCGTATCGCGATTGCTGGCACACATCCCCGCATAATTGGCAAAACGCGATGTTTTCTTGACGGCTTTTTCAACAAGTTGCAACTGCTTGCCGGGGGCCGACGACAAATGCAACGCCCAATCCGAATAGGCCGCGGCAAGGGCAATCGGAGACAACCCGCCGGTAAAGCGCGCCTGCGCGGCCTTCAGCCCCTTGTCCAAAGCCTGCTCCATGGTCGTATGCGTGTGTGCCAAAGGCTCGGGCCCCAGGGCGGGGGCCAATGCCAACTTGCCGCTTTTAGGGGCGACTTTGGCTTTTTTTTCAGCGGAGGGCCTTTTGTTGTGAAGTGATGTAACGCGCGCCATTGCCCAAACCTTTCTTGTTCAATGAAAACTTGAGTGAGTGATATCTAACTGCAAGTCATCCGTGATTGATCTGCGTCAATGTATGCGCTGTCGCCGACGACTAACTAACGTAAGCGATAAAAAGCGAGCGAAAACGCGCCTGTTTTTCCGTGTTTGCCCAATGAATAGGATCGAGATCATGAAAAAAAGCACAATGGTCGTGGCCCTGCTGTTGATTGCGGCCGGTATTGCCGGTGCTGCGTGGTGGCAGATATCGCAGGGCTCGAACCTTCCGGCTGGCATCAGCCGCTCCAACGGGCGAATCGAGGCGGAACGGATTGCCGTTGCGACCAAATTGGCCGGTCGCGTGGCCGAGGTTCTCGTTGACGAAGGGGATTGGGTCGAAAAAGGGCAACTGATTGCCAAGATGGATACCGCTGATCTTGAGGCAGAGTTGCGTCAGGCACAGGCAAGCGTTCTTCAGGCGCAGCAGCAGAAACTCCAGGCCGAAGCCCTGTTGCGGCAGCGCCAATCGGAACTGACCACGGCAAGGGCCGAATTCAACCGGGTCGAAAAGCTGGCGGACAGCGGGTTCAACAGTCAGGCAAAGTTGGACACACAGCGCACCGTTCTGGAGAGCGCGGAAGCCGCCCTTGCAGCCGCCGAAGCGGGCATTCCTCTGGCCGAGGCAACCATCGCCGCCGCCGAGGCGGCCGTCGCGGGGGTGCAAAGCCGGATCGACGACTCGCACCTTCAAGCGCCGCGTGCCGGGCGTGTGCAATACCTGTTGGAACATGTCGGCGAGGTCGTGGCGGCAGGCAGCAGCGTTGTTACGCTGACCGACCTGTCGGATATGTACATGACGATATTCCTGCCATCGCGTGATGTCGGGCGCCTGGCGATTGGTGCCGAGGCCCGGATCATTCTGGACGCGATCCCCGACTATGTGATCCCTGCCAAGGTGACATTTGTCGCCAGCACGGCACAGTTTACCCCAAAATCGGTCGAGACCAGCGATGAGCGCGATCAGCTGATGTTTCGCGTCAAGCTGACAATCGCGCCCGAGCTATTGGCCGATTATCAGGACCGCGCACGCGGCGGGGTGCCGGGTGTTGGCTATGTGCTGGTCGATGAAAACACGGCCTGGCCGCCGGAGCTTGCGGTGAGATTGCCACAATGATCCCGTCCCCGGTCGCGACGCTCGCGGCGGTGACGCATCGCTATGGCAAGATTGCGGCCCTTGACGATATCACGCTGGATGTGCCTGCGGGCTGCATGGCCGGTCTGATTGGCCCTGACGGTGTTGGCAAATCGACGCTTCTGGCCTTGCTGGCGGGGGTTCGGCGGCTTCAAACCGGTGATGTGCAGGTGCTGGACGGCGATGTTCGGGATCGCAGGCATCTGCGGGACTGCAACCACCGTATCGCCTATATGCCGCAGGGCCTTGGGCGCAATCTTTATCCGACGTTGAGCGTCACCGAGAACCTGGATTTCTTCGGTCGGCTGTTTGCCCAATCACAGGCCGAGCGCGCCGCCCGGATTGCTGATTTGCTTCAGGCGACCGGGCTTGACCCGTTTCCGGATCGCCCCGCCGGCAAGCTTTCGGGCGGCATGAAGCAAAAGCTGTCGCTTTGTTCGGCGCTTATTCACGATCCTGACCTGTTGATCCTCGACGAGCCGACGACCGGCGTCGATCCGCTGTCGCGGCAGCAATTCTGGGAGCTGATCGACCGTATCCGCCGGCAACGCCCGGAAATGAGCGTGATTGTGGCAACCGCCTATATGGAAGAGGCCGAGCGTTTTGACTGGTTGGCCGCGATGTCGGACGGCAAGGTGATCGCGACCGGACGCCCGGGTCAGATTCTGGAACAAAGCAACCAGCCAACGCTCGAAGCGGCGTTTATCGCCATGTTGCCAGAGGATGCGCGCCGCGGGCACAGCGAGGTCGTGGTGCCGCCCCGGAAAGACCTTGGCGGCCCGCCCGCCATTCAGGCCAAGGCCCTGACCCGCAGGTTTGGGGATTTTGTTGCGGTCGACCGGGTGAACTTCGAGATCGAGCGCGGCGAAATCTTTGGGTTTCTGGGCTCGAACGGCTGCGGCAAGACGACGACCATGAAGATGCTGACCGGGTTGCTGCCTGCCAGTTCCGGCGAGGCGCTTTTGTTCGGGGAGACATTGGATGCGCGCGACATGCGCACCCGCCAGAGGGTTGGATATATGTCGCAATCCTTTTCGCTTTATAGCGAATTGACCGTGCGCCAGAACCTCGATCTGCACGCCGAACTTTACCAGTTGCCAGTGACCAGGCGGGCAGGGCGGGTCAGCGAGATGATGGCGACATTTGACCTGACCGAGGTTGCGGAGGTGCGGCCCGACGCCTTGCCCCTTGGCATCCGCCAGCGGCTTCAGCTTGCGGTTGCGATGATCCATTCCCCCGAAGTGCTGATCCTCGATGAGCCGACATCGGGTGTCGATCCGGTCGCGCGCGACGCGTTCTGGCAGCACCTGATCGCGCTGTCGCGCAACGACGGGGTGACGATATTCGTCTCCACCCACTTCATGAACGAGGCGCAGCGTTGCGACCGGATATCGCTGATGCATGCGGGGCGGGTTCTGAGCGTTGGCACGCCTGCTGAAATCGCGGCGTCCAAGGGCACGGAAAACCTGAATGAGGCCTTTGTCAGCTATCTTGAGGACGCCGCCGACGGCGATGCGCCAACCGGCAAGGCCAAGGCGCCAACACTGCCGTCAGAGGCGCAAACCGGCGATCGCGCGCGGTCCGGCGGTGGTCTGGCGCGGATGTGGGCGTTTGCGCGCCGTGAAACGATGGAAATCCTGCGCGACCGGTTGCGGCTGACCTTTGCCTTTCTGGGGCCGGTCATTCTGATGCTGACGTTCGGCTATGGCATCTCGTTTGACGTGACCGATCTGCCCTATGCGGTACTGGATCAGGATCAGACCCCGGAGAGCCGAACCCTTCTCGAAGCGTTTTCCGGCTCGCGCTATTTTGAAGAACGCGCCCCGGCAACAAGCGCAACCGAGCTTGCCGCGCGCCTGCGCGACGCAGAGATCGCCATTGCCATCGAAATCCCGCCTGACTTTGGCCGGGATCTGTTGAGCGGCAAAACCCCCGAAGTGCGCGCCGCTGTCGATGCCGCAATGCCGTTTCGGGCGGAAACGACACGCGGCTATCTGCTCGGGTTGGCCGAGGCCTATATGGCGGATCAGATCGAGCGCACCTACGGCGAGGGTGTCGATACGAGTGCCGCAGATATCGAGACCCGTTTTCGGTATAATCAGGCGTTCAAAAGCGTCGTTGCCATGGTGCCATCGGTGATCATGCTGATGCTTGTTCTCATCCCGTCGATGATGGCGGCCATGGGCGTTGTGCGCGAAAAAGAGACCGGATCAATCGCCAATTTCCGCTCGACCCCCGTGACGCGGGCAGAGTTTCTTCTGGGCAAACAGCTGCCTTATGTGGTCATCGCGATGCTTAGCTTTTTGACCCTGTTGATGGTTGCATATGGGGTGTTCAATGTGCCCATAAAGGGCTCTGGCCTGACGCTTGTGATCGGCACCTTTCTCTATGTTCTGGCGACAACCGGTTTCGGGGTTCTGGTGTCGACCTTCACCAAAACACAGGTCGCCGCCACCTTTGCCACAGCTATCATCGCCATCATTCCGGCGGTCAATTTCTCGGGGCTTCTGGTTCCGGTCTCCTCGCTTTCGGGCAGCGGACAGATGATCGGGCTAAGCTTTCCGTCGGGTTGGTATCAACAGATCAGCGTTGGCACATTCACCAAGGATCTTGGCTTTGCGGAGCTTTGGCAAAACCATCTCGCCCTGGCGGGTTTTGCTGTTTTCTTTGTCGTGGTGTCGATCCTTGCCCTTAACAAACAGGAACCCTGAGATGCGGCAATGGCTGTCCAATATCTACCGGCTCGGTCTCAAAGAGCTTCGCAGCCTGCGGGCCGATCCGGTTCTGCTTTTCCTGATTGCCTATGTCTTCAGCTTTGCGGTCTATGCGGTTGCGACAGGGGCCAAGCTTGAGGTGATCAATGCGTCGGTGGCCTATGTCGATCTTGACCGCTCTGATCTGAGCGGGCGGATTATCGGGGCGATCCTGCCGCCGGAATTTGACACCCCGCAGGAAATCGCAGCCTCCGATATTGATCGCGTCATGAACGATGGCAGCTATGTTTTCGTGCTGTCCTTTCCGCCGCGCTTCGAGGCGGACGTGATCGCCGGATTGCAGCCATCCTTGCAGTTGAACGTGGATGCCACGGCGATGGTGCAGGCGGGCAACGGGTCGGTTTTTCTTCAGGAAATCATAACCGGAGAAATCACCAAATTCGTGGCAGGCGACGATACATCGAGCACATTGCCGATAGATCTGATCGTCACGGCACAGTTCAATCCAAACCTGCAATCGACATGGTTTTCCTCTGTGATGCAGGTGATCAACAACGTCACGATCCTGGCAATTCTGCTGACCGGCGCGGCCCTGATCCGCGAGCGCGAACACGGGACGATCGAGCATTTGCTGGTTATGCCGGTCACGCCGTCGGAAATCATGCTGGCCAAGATCTGGGCCAATGGCCTGGCGATCATTGTCGCCGCTGTGTTGTCGCTTTGGCTGGTGGTGCAGGGCATTTTGGGCGTGCCAATTGCCGGATCGCTTACGCTTTTCGTGACGGGTACGGTGCTTTATCTGGTGTCGGTCACAGGGCTTGGCATTCTGTTGGCAACCTTCACGACCTCGATGTCACAGTTCGGTTTGCTGGCCCTGCCGGTTCTGGTGGTCATGAATCTGCTCTCGGGCAGCACCACCCCGATGGAGAGCATTCCCGGCTGGCTTCAAACCGTCATGCAGATCGCGCCATCCACGCATTTCGTGGCCTTCTCGCAGGCCATCCTCTATCGCGGCGCCGGTCTGCAAACGGTCTGGCCGGATATGTTTGTGATGATCGGGCTGAGCGGTGTCTTTTTCGCCGTCGCGCTAGTGCGGTTTCGTCAGACCATGTCGGCCTGAACCTGGATGCCGGCACCCGCTGTTCGCCCTTTGACGCAGGTCAATGTCGCAAAAATATTTCCTGTTAACTCTCTCTTACCGAAAACGCGGATCAGTCATCCCTTTTGGGGATGCTGGCATGGCAAGCGGAAGGGAGAACCTCATGCAAGATGACACGCAAGCCCCGCCAAACCCGGAAGAGCAAACCAGTTCCAGGTTTCCCACAGCTTATACAATCCTGTTCCTGTTGATCATTCTGGTGGCTGCGCTGACATGGATTATTCCCGCCGGACGCTATGACAGGGTGATGAACGACACCGTCGGCAAAGAGATTGCCGTCGCCGGAAGCTACCAGGAGGTAGACCCGAACCCGCAGGGGTTTTTCGATGTCATGCTGGCACCGGGGGCCGGTTTTTATGATCCCGACAGCTATGCGGCAAATGCCATTGATGTGGCGCTCTTCGTTCTGTTTCTTGGTGGCTTCCTGGGAATCGTGAATGCAACCGGGGCGATAGATACCGGCATTCGGACGGTCATGCACAGGCTTGAAGGGCACGAAATCTGGATGATTCCGATCATGATGTCGCTGTTTGCGCTTGGCGGCACGACCTATGGCATGGCCGAGGAAACACTGGCGTTCTACGCGATCCTGATCCCTGTGATGATTGCGGCCGGCTATGATGCCGTGACCGGTGTTGCGATTATCCTGATCGGGGCGGGGATCGGCGTTTTGGGGTCGACCATCAACCCGTTTGCCACCGTGATCGCCGCCAATGCGGCGGGGATTCCCTTTACCGATGGCATGGCGTTGCGCTTTATCCTTCTGATCGGCGGGGTGGTCATTTGCGCGGCTTACGTGATGCTCTATGCGCGCCGGGTCAAGGCCGACCCGCGCAGATCCGTCGTGGTGAAACAGGCGCAGGCACATCGCGCGATCTTTCTCAAGGATCGCAAGGACGACTCGGACATGGCCAATCTCACCGGAACCCAGTCGATTGTCCTGATTATCTTTGCTCTCACCTTTGCGGTCATGATCTGGGGCGTGTCCTCGCAGGGCTGGTGGATGGCCCGCATGGCGGCGCTGTTCCTTGGGTCCGCCATCGTGATCGGCCTGATCGCGCGCATGGGCGAAAAGCAGCTGACCGGAAATTTCATCGACGGGGCGCGTGACCTTCTTGGCGTGGCGCTTGTGGTCGGCCTGGCCCGGGGGATCGTCGTGATCATGGAAAACGGGCTGATTGCCGACACGATCCTGCACAGTGCCGAACAATCGCTTGGCGGTCTGGGTGATCTGGCCTTCATCAACCTGATGTTCTGGATCGAAGTCGGCATGAGCTTTTTCGTGCCCTCGTCCTCTGGTCTGGCCGTCATGTCGATGCCGATCCTGGCGCCGCTGGCCGATTTTGCAGGCGTTGCCCGGTCTCTCGTCGTCACCGCCTATCAATCGGCCAACGGCTTGGTGAACCTGATCAACCCGACCTTCGCCGTCGTGGTCGGTGGTCTTGCCATCGGACGGGTTTCCTATGATCGCTGGCTGGCCTTCATCTGGCCGCTGCTGCTGATCCTGACCGTCTTCATCAGCGCCGCTCTCAGCGTTGCAGCCCTCGTATAAGAAAGGCTCTCAAGATGACCGATCAAACCTTGGGTGTTCACTCCGAAACCGGAAAATTGCGCCAGGTCGTCGTCTGCCGCCCCGGTCTGGCCCATCGTCGATTGACGCCTGCCAACTGTCAGGATCTGTTGTTTGACGATGTGTTCTGGGTCAAGCAGGCGCAGAAAGACCACGATGTCTTTGCAACCACGATGCGCGATGAGGGGGTCGAGGTTCTGGACGTCAACGATCTGCTTGCCGAAACGCTGGATATCGCCAAAGGGCGTGACTGGGTGCTGGATCACCGAATTACGCCCGACCAGATCGGCGTTGGCATGATGTCGGAACTGCGCGCCTGGATGGATGATCTGCCGGGGGCGCAACTGGCGGAATACCTGCTCGGCGGGCTGGCCACCGACGATCTGCCGTTCAAGCCTTCGGGGCTGTTCGGCAGCTATCTTGGCGCGCACGGGTTTATCCTGCCGCCATTGCCAAACGCGCTGTTCACCCGCGACAATTCCGCGTGGATCTATGGCGGTGTCTCGGTCAATCCGATGCACTGGGCCGCGCGGCGCCCGGAAACCCTGCTGAACACCGCAATCTATAAATTCCACCCGAAATTCGCGGGCAAAACGACGGTCCATTGGGGCGACCCGACCATTGATCACGGGCTGGCGACGCTGGAAGGCGGCGATATCATGCCCGTCGGCAACGCAACGGTTCTGGTCGGCATGGGCGAGCGGTCGTCGCCGCAGGGCGTTGGCCAACTTGCCGAGGCGCTGTTCGATACGGGCGCCGCAGAGCGGGTGCTGGCCTTTGCCATCCCGAAATCGCGGGCGGCGATGCATCTCGATACGGTCTTTACCCTTTGCGGTGGCGATGTGGTCACGACCTTCAAGGAGGTGGCGGACGAACTTAAATGCTACGACATTCGCCCCGGCGATGGCGCCGCGCCTTTGCAATTTCGCCATGACCCGCGCCCGATTTTCGATATCGTGGCCGAGGTTCTGGGCTACAAAAGACTCCAGATTGTGCCGACGGGCGGCTCTACCGGGGAAGAGCGCGCGCGCGAACAATGGAACGATGGCAACAACGTGCTGGCCCTGCGCCCCGGTGTGGTCATCGGCTATGACCGCAACGACGACACCAACGCCGCGCTTGCGGCGGCAGGCATCGAAGTGCTGGCCATTCCCGGCGCCGAGCTTGGGCGCGGGCGTGGCGGAGGACATTGCATGAGCTGCCCGACCCTGCGCGATCCTGTTTGACCCCGAAAGGCAATCCAAATGGCTTACAACCTGAAGAACCGACATTTCCTGACCCTGCGGGATTATACCCCGCGCGAAATCGCCTTTCTGCTCAAGCTCGCGGCTGACCTCAAGGTCGCGAAATACACCGGCACCGAGGTGCCACGGCTGCAAGGCAAGGATATCGCGCTGATCTTTGAAAAGGACAGCACCCGTACCCGCGTGGGGTTTGAGGTGGCGGCATATGATCAGGGCGCGCGTGTCACCTATCTGGGGCCGACCGGCAGCCATATCGGCCATAAGGAATCGGTCAAGGACACCGCCCGCGTGCTGGGCCGGATCTATGACGCGATCGAGTATCGCGGCTTTGGCCAGAATGTCGTTGACGAACTGGCGCAATATTCCGGCGTGCCGGTCTATAACGGGCTGACAAACGAGTTTCACCCGACCCAGATCCTCGCCGATTTCCTGACCATGCAGGAGCATGTGGAAAAGCCGCTGCACCGCGTCGCCTTTGCGTTTCTGGGGGATGCAGGCAATAACATGGGCGACAGCCTTTTGATCGGCGGCGCCAAGATGGGCATGGATGTGCGGCTTTGTGCGCCAAAGGCGTGCTGGCCCAAAGCCGCGATCATTGATGAGGCCAAGGCGATTGCCGGGGACACCGGCGCACAGGTGATGATCACCGAAGACGTGGACGGGGCCGTCAAAGGCGTCGATTTCGTCTATACCGATGTCTGGGTGTCGATGGGTGAACCCAAGGAAAAGTGGGGGGAACGCATCAAGCTGCTGACGCCCTATCAGGTCAACGCCGATGTGATGGCCAAAACCGGCAATCCACGCGCCTGTTTCATGCATTGCCTGCCCGCATTTCACAACACCGAGACCACCGTCGGGGCCGACATCAAGGCCGAGTTCGGGCTTGATGCAATGGAGGTGACCGAAGAGGTATTTGAAAGCGCCGCCTCGATCGTGTTTGATCAGGCCGAAAACCGGATGCATACGATCAAGGCGGTTCTTGTCGCCACATTAGGAGCCTGAGATGCTAGTAGTCGCGGCCGTGGGGGGCAATGCGCTGTTGCAAAGGGGCCAGCCCCTGACCGCAGAGGCGCAGCGCGCCAATGTCAGAGCGGCGGCAGAGGCGCTTGCCGCTATCGTGCGCGCCGGGCATAAGTTGATCGTGACCCACGGCAATGGCCCGCAGGTGGGTCTTCTGGCCTTGCAGGGGGCCGCCTATAAGCCTGATGAGGCCTATCCGCTGGACGTTCTCGGGGCCGAAACCGAAGGCATGATCGGCTATCTAATCGAGCAGGAACTGGAAAACGCGCTTGGCCACGATCATGCGGTTGCGACGCTTTTGACCCAGGTGGTCGTGGATGGGCGCGATCCGGCCTTTGGCACGCCGACCAAGTTCGTCGGGCCGGTTTACTCAAAGGATGAGGCCGAGACGCGCGCTAAAGCGGCAGGCTGGAGCATTGCGCAGGACGGCGCCTATTGGCGGCGTGTGGTGCCATCGCCCAGGCCCGTGGAAATCCCGGATTTGCGGGTCATACGATTGCTGCTCGATCAGGGCGTGATCGTGATTTGTGCGGGCGGCGGAGGCATCCCGGTTTTGCGCCGTCCGGATGACAGCATGATCGGCGTCGAGGCGGTGATCGACAAGGATGCCGCAAGCGCGCTTCTAGCCGCCGATATCGGCGCGGATGCTTTGTTGCTGCTGACGGATGTCGATGCGGTTTACCAAGATTTCGGGACCGATGCGGCCAAACCTATTTCTCACCTGACACCGCACCGCGCGCGCGCTCTCGACATGCCGAAAGGCTCGATGGGGCCAAAGCTGCAAGCCGCCTGCGATTTCGCGGATCGCGGCGGCGTTGCGGGCATCGGGCGTCTGGCCGATGCGCTCGCGATCCTAGACGGCATGGCCGGTACGCGTGTGTCGCTGTCTAATGAGACCGCAAGATGACGCCCGAGGTCCGCACTGACAACGCCACCAGAACCGATGGCCGCATCGCCGCCATTCGCGGCGGGGTTGTCGATGTGATGTTCGACGGCGCCGTCCCCCACATCCACGATCTGCTTTATGCCGGTGAGGTCGCGCTTGAGGTCTCGGGGCTGATCGGCGCGGGCATGGTGCGGGCCATGGCACTGGCGCCGGTGCGCGGGCTTGGCCTTGGCATGACCGTTACGGCCACCGGCGGGCCGATCCGGGTGCCGGTGGGAGAGGGCGTTCTGGGGCGGATGCTGGATGTTTTTGGCGCGCCGATTGATGGGCGGCCTGTGGTGACGGCCGTGGAGCACCGATCGATTCACCGCGCGCCACCCGCGCTAAGCGAGCGTGTCTTGCATTCACAGATCCTTGAAACCGGGATCAAGGCGATTGATCTGTTGTCGCCCATCGAGCGCGGCGGCAAGACCGGGCTTTTTGGCGGGGCGGGTGTGGGCAAGACCGTGCTGATCACCGAGTTGATCAACAACACCGTCCAGAACCACAAGGGCGTCAGCCTGTTTTGCGGCATTGGCGAACGTTCGCGCGAGGCCGAGGAACTTTACCGCGAGATGGGCGCGGCGGGCGTGCGCGAGAAAACCGTGATGCTGTTTGGCCAGATGAACGAGGCGCCGGGCGTGCGCTTTCGGGTGGGCAATACCGCGCTTACCATGGCCGAGTATTTCCGCGATGACAAAGGCCAGGATGTGCTGTTGTTGATCGACAACATCTTTCGCTTTGTTCAGGCCGGCTCTGAGGTGTCGGGGCTGATGGGGCGGATGCCCTCGCGCGTGGGCTATCAGCCGACGCTGGCCACGGAACTTGCGGGCCTTGAGGAACGGATCACCTCGACCAAACGTGGCGCGATCACCTCGATTCAGGCGGTCTATGTGCCCGCCGATGATTTCACCGACCCGGCGGCGGCGCATATCTTTTCGCATTTGTCGGCCTCGGTGGTCCTGTCGCGCAAACGCGCCAGCGAGGGGCTTTATCCGGCGCTTGATCCGCTGGCCTCGGCCTCGGTGATGTTGACGCCCTCGGTGGTTGGCCAGCGGCATTATGATATTGCCCGCGCAGTGCGCCGGACGTTGGCGGAGTATGAGGAACTGCGCGACATCATCGCGATGCTGGGGCTGGAGGAGCTGTCGTCAAACGACCGCGCCACCGTCGCGCGCGCCCGGCGGCTGGAGCGGTTTTTGACGCAGCCGTTCTTTACGACCGGGTCGTTCAGCGGGATGGAGGGCAAGCGGGTGTCGATCGCAGAGACGCTGGAGGGCTGCGAGACGATCCTTGAACAGACCCAATTCGATCTGCCCGAAAGCGCTTATTATATGATCGGCGGTCTCGGTGATCTGGAGGGAAAATCATGAGCATGGCCGCCGAGATGACCGTCACCCTGCGCCTGCCGACCCGCACCCTGTTCGAGGGGCAGGCCACGCGCCTGACAGCGGTCGCCCCGAACGGCGCCTTCGGCCTCTTGCCGAACCATGTCGATTTTGTCACAGCGCTTGTGCCCTCGGTCATGACGCTGTGCCTTGTCGATGGGTCCGAGGATATCTTTGGCCTTGATGAGGGGCTGCTGGTCAAGACCGGGCATAGCGTTTGCGTGATTGCGCTGCGCGGGGCGCAGGGCGACGATCTGGGTAGCCTGCAAGACACGGTCGAGGAGAGCTTTGTCCAGATGGACGAAGAGGAACGTCAGGCCCGCTCTGCGCTATCGCGGCTTGAGGCGGATATGGTGCGCCGCTTTGCCGAATTGCAAAGGCCGCTGCCATGACGCCCAAACCCGATAAATCCACCGAGGACATCGCGCGTCAGGCCAGGCGGATGAAATCGACACGCGACAATCCGGGGCCAAGCCCGCTGCGCGGCATCGGCACATTCGGAATGATCGGCTGGTCGATCGCCGTGCCGACGGTTGGCGGGGCGTTTCTCGGCCTCTGGCTTGACCGTGTGGCGCCGCAGGGGTTTTCATGGACCATCGCCCTGATCCTTGGCGGCGTGGTGCTGGGCGCGTTCATTGCCGCGTCATGGATCAACAAGGAAGGGGGCGACAAATGATCGCGATTGACTGGACTGCGCTGGTGCTGGGTGGGGCCTCTGGCATCATCATGGGGGCGTTCTACTTTATCGGGCTGGCTCTGGGAATGCGGCTGGCATTGCGCAGCGTGAGCCCGGTCAAACTCCTGACGCTCAGCGCGACGCTACGGATCGCGGCCTTGCTCGGTGTGGGATGGGTTGTGATCGGGCAGGGCGGGCCATGGGCCGCGCTTGGCTATGCCATCGCGTTCCTTGCTGTGCGCATCATCGCCACGACCATCGCCCGTGCCGGGGCGCCCGCAGGTCGCGCATCATGAACCTTACGCCGGATCAGATCGTCATGTTTGACGCATGGGGCGTGCCGATCAACGCAACCATTTTCTATACATGGATCGTGATGGGCCTTTTGACCGTCGCCTCGTTGCTGATCACCCGCAACCTGCGCGCCGATGTGCCGCCAGACCGCTGGCGCACGACGCTGGAGGTGATCGTGCAGGGCATTCAGGGCCAGATCGACGAAATCGCCCAGGGCCCGTCGCGGCACCTGTTGTATTTTTCCGGCACGCTGTTTCTGTTTGTCGCGCTGTCGAACCTGCTTCTGGTCATTCCGGGGTTCCGGCCGCCGACATCCTCCTTGTCGACGACGACCGCCCTGGCGATTTCCGTGTTGATCGCGGTGCCGCTGTTCGGTGTAAGCAGCCGCGGCCTTGGCGGCTATCTCAAGACCTATCTGCAACCATCGCCGATCATGCTGCCGTTCAACATCATCTCGGAATTCTCGCGCGGCATCTCGCTCGCCATTCGTCTTTACGGCAACATCATGAGCGGCGCCGTCATCGCGGCGATCCTGCTTGGTGTCGCGCCGTTCTTCTTTCCCGTGGTGATGGATGTGCTCGGGCTTCTGACCGGCATGATCCAGGCCTATATCTTCGCGATCCTGGCGACGGTCTATATCTCAAGTGCCACCGCGACCCCATCACACCCGCTTCCCGAAAAGGACATCCCATGACCGATCTTGGTATCATTGCCGGCGTTTCAATCTTCACGGCCGGCCTCACCGTCGCGTTTGGGGCCATCGGCCCGGCCCTCGGGGAAGGGCGCGCGGCCTCGACGGCGCTGAGCGCGATTGCACAACAGCCCGACGCGGCCCCGACCATTTCACGCACCCTCTTCGTCAGTCTTGCAATGATCGAATCCACGGCGATCTATTGCTTTGTTGTCGCGATGATCCTGATCTTCGCAAATCCGTTCTGGACTGTGGCGGTGGAAGCGGCACAGGCGGCGGGTGGCTGAGCGATGTCCATCGACTGGATCACCGTCGCGGCGCAGATCGCCAACTTTCTGGTGCTGGTCTGGCTTTTAAAGCGGTTCCTCTACCGGCCCATTCTGGATGGCATCGACGCCCGCGAGGCCGAAATCGCCACCCGGATGCAGGAAGCGGAGCGAGAGAAGGACAAGGCGGCCGCCATCGAGGCGGAATATCATGACAAGGTGCGCGCGCTGCATGTCGCGCAGTCCGAGATGACCGAAACGGTGCGAAAACAGGCCGAGGAACAGCGCGATGATTTGCTGGCCGAGGCGCAGCAGCGCATGGAGCGCGAACACGCGAGCTGGCGGGCGCATCTTGACGATGAGGCCCGGAAATACACCGCTCAGATGCATCACGTCGGGGCAAGCGCGCTGTTGTCGCTGACCCGCAAGGCGTTGAGCGACCTTGCCGATGAGACGTTGGAGGCGCGCATCGCGCATCACCTCGTCGAGAAGGTCAAGCCGATGGCCGCGGATCTGGTCCGCGCCGCAGGGCAGGCGAGGGCGGCCGTCATCACAAGCCATGACCCGCTGCCAGCCGCGGCACAAAAAGCCGTGACCGGCGAATTGAATGCCCTGTTTCCGGATGTCTCAGTAAGGTTCGAGAGCGACCCGGACCAGGCGCTGGGCCTTATGCTGCGCATCGGTGGTGCGCAGGTGGCCTGGACCGTCGATTCCTACATCGACGGGCTCGACGCGTTGATTTCGGAAAAACTGGGCAAGGGCGCCGAGCCGAAGGTGCAAGACCATGAGCGCTAAAACCGGCGACATCGGGGCCAGTCCTGAGGGCCTGTTGCAGGCGCTTCTCGACAGCCCCGCGCCCGGCCCCCGCCTGAGCGAGATCGGGCAGGTCGCCGAAGTGGCCGACGGCATCGCCATCGTCACCGGGCTGGAACGTGCCCTGTCCGACGAGCTGTTGCGCTTTGAAAACGGCGTGCAGGGCATCGTCCTTGATCTGGAGCCGGGGCGCCTTGGCGTTGTCCTGCTTGGGCCGTCCGAGCGTGTTGCCGTCGGCACAGGCGTCACGCGCACCCATAAGGTGGTGAGCGCCAGGGTCGGTCCGGCGCTTCTGGGCCGGGTCGTGGATGCGCTTGGCGACCCGCAGGATGGCAAGGGCGCGATCAAGGTCGAGGCGATGCGACCCGTCGAGGCCGAGGCGCCCGAAATTCTTGACCGCAAGGCGATCACGCGCCCTCTGGCCACCGGGATCAAGACGGTTGATGCGGCGGTGCCCATCGGGCTTGGGCAACGCCAACTGGTGATCGGGGACAGGCAGACCGGCAAGACATCCCTGGCGGTGGATGCGATCCTCAACCAGAAATCCACCGATGTGATGTGCATCTATTGCGCGATCGGGCAACGCGGCGATGCGGTGGCCAAGGTGATCGGGGCGATCACCGACGGCGGCATGATGGGGCGCACGGTCATCATGTCCGCTGGTGACGAAGAGGCCGCCGGGCTGGCCTATATCGCGCCCTATGCGGCGCTGACCATGGCCGAGTATTTCGCCGCTCAGGGCCGCGATGTGCTGGTGGTTCTGGATGATCTGACGCATCACGCGCGCTCCTACCGGGAGTTGTCGCTGTTGCTGCGCCGCCCGCCGGGGCGCGAGGCCTTTCCCGGCGATATCTTCTATATCCACGCACGGTTGCTTGAGCGCGCCGGGCAGTTCTCCGAGGCGGTGGGCGGCGGGTCGATTACCGTGCTGCCGGTTGTCGAAACCCAGGCCGAAAACCTGTCGGCCTATATCCCGACCAACCTGATCTCGATCACCGACGGGCAGATCTATCTGTCGCCGCGCCTGGTGCGCAAGAACCAGTTTCCAGCGGTCGATCTTGGCGTGTCGGTCAGCCGTGTCGGCGGCAAGGCGCAAAGCCGCGCGTTCCGCTCGGTGGCCGGCAACCTGCGCGTCACCCTGTCGCAATTCGAAGAGTTGGAGGATTTCGCCCGGTTCGGCACCCGTCTTGACGATGCGACCCGCGCCCGGCTGACCCGCGGGGCGGCGGTGCGCGCTTCCCTGCGACAGGCCGAGCGCGATCCCATGGCGGCGGTCGAACAACTCGCCGTTCTGATCGCGGCAATGGACGGGCAGCTTGACGGGCTGAGTGAGGCGGAGACCTTTGCCGTGATGGCCGCGATCCGAATGGCCGCCACGCGTGATCTTGGCGAGATGGCGGATAAGATCGCGCAGAACGAGCCCCTGGACGACGCCGCCCGTGCCCGCATGGCGGCGCTCGGTCAACAGGCCCGAAAAATACTGGGGGAGCGGCATGGCGCAAACCCTTGAGACGCTCGCGCGGCGCACAACCAGCATGCAGGGCATCCGCAGCGTGGTTCACACCATGAAGACGCTGTCGGTCATAAATTCCGCGCCTTATGAACATGCGGCCCGCGCCATCGAGGCCTATCACGACACGGTGCTTGAGGGGCTGCATGCTTTCCTGTCGCAGTCCGGGCCAATCCAGACAGAGACGCCCGGCGCGGGGGCGCGGGTCATGGTTGTGTTCGGCTCCGATCACGGCTTGTGCGGGAACTATAACGAGGCGCTTGCCGGGCATGTCGGGCGCCAGATCAACGCCGATGCAGACCACGCCACAACCGTTCTTTGTGTCGGGGCACAGATGGCGGATGCACTGGCCGATCAAGATCTCAGGGTGAAAAAGACGTTTTTTCCGCCCGCTTCTGTCGATGGGATCGGGCGGCTGGCGAACCTTCTGACGCAAAAGCTCGACGATATCCGACGTGATAGCCATCCGCATGACGTCGCCGTCTCACTGGCCTATTTTGCGCGCGGCGAAGGCGGAACGCAGGCCGCCGAAATCGCGGCGTTGCTGCCGCTCGATCCTGCGCTCATCGCCGAGCTTCAGGCAAAGCCGTGGGTGTCGCGCAGCCTGCCGTATTTTTCGATGCCTCGAGGTGATCTTTTCATGTCATTGATTCGGGGGTATTTGTTTGCAAGCCTGTTTCGCGCCTCTGCCGAGGCACTGGTCACGGAGAATGCCGCGCGGCTGACTCTCATGCAGCAGGCGGAACAATCGGTCGATGAGCAACTTGAAGATCTGAAATCCGAAACCCGCGCTTTGCGTCAATCTGAAATAACGACGGAATTGCTTGACGTGATCATCGGCTTTGAGGCGCTGAAGAAAGACAAAAGGTCAAAAACAGGCTCCGATGACGGCACTGACACGCCGCCGGATTGACCCAACAGCCAGAACGGGCTTGGAGGTCTTTGCCCCGAAAAGGCAGATACGGGTTGAGGATTTAGATCCCCGGAGCGATGGAACCCTCCGGGACGAGGGGCGTGCCCTGCGCCAAAGGCTTGCGCCCTGTTTTGCCCCGGACGCTGTCAATGATGCGGCGCGGATCAGAGAGGGCGGTGCGACGATTGCCCTTCCGCCCTCTCTGGCCTGATCTTTGGGATCAGTCGCCTTGCTTGCGTGTGCCGTCCTGCATCATCGCGCCTGGTTTCATGCCTTTCTGGGGCATGTCGCGGGCGTTCTGCATTCTCTCCATCCGCTTTTGCATCTTCTCGATCTTCTTTGCCGGGGCCGCCATTTCCCCGGCGGTTATGGCGCCGTCGCCGTCATTGTCGAGATGCTGGAACCGGTCGACCATGCGCTCGCGGATCATGCGGCTGTGCAGGATCTCGAATTCGGCGATATCAAGCGCGCCATCGCCATTTGCGTCGTTGTCGGAGAGAAGGGTCTCAAGCGCGGCGCGCGCTTCGGCGGGCTCGATCCTGCCATCCTCGTTGGTGTCGAGCAGGGCGCGGAATTCCGGCCCCATCGGGCCCGCCTTGCCCTTCATGCCGCCCTGCATCATACCCTTGTGCATGGTCATCATCTGCTGATGCATGGGCATCATGCCACTCTGGCCCGAGGCATGCTGTCTGGCGGGCTGCTGGCCGTGGCCGTGCTGGCCTTGTTCCATACCCTGTCCCATGCCCTGCGCCATGGCGGCGTTGCCGCCGACAAGGATCGCCGCCACGGCGATTGCCGAGATATACTTGGTATTCATCATGTTTTCCTTTCGGATCATTCCGATATGACTGTAGTTTTCGGGTGTCTGGTCTTGGCTGCGTCAGCGGTCCTCGCTTGCGTTACGTTCTTCGAACATCCGCTGAAATTCAGACGCCGCCTTCATGTGGGTCTCCATTTCATCACGCGTGACCTTGCCGTCTTCGTTCTGATCCGCGTGGTCGAAATGACCGCGCATCGTGTCGGTCATGTGAATGTTGTTGTCGCGGTCAGGCAGATTGTGATGCCCGGAGATATAGCCCATATTGGCGAAGGCCGCGCCGCCGACGGTCGTAGCGATGGCGATTGCGAGGCCGCGTGTTATGTTGCGTTGCATTGAGTGTTCTCCTTTTTGAGATGTAAGACACACTCAAAATGGCAAATGAAATGCCCTATGCAACGGGTGCGCCTGACGATTGCGTAACGGTCTGTCGCAAAGTGCCACCTGGTTACAATCCGTGACAGTTTTCCTCGGCACCGGCCGTGCAATCGCCTAGGGTCGTACCATGACAAAGACACCCCATATCCTGCTTGTTGATGACAGTGCCGAAATTCGCAAAGCCGTCGCACGATACCTGGAAAAGAGTGATTTGCGCGTGACGACGGCGAAGGACGCGACCGAGATGGACGGGCTGCTCGACGTCGGGCGTTATGATCTCGTTGTTCTTGACGTGATGATGCCTGGCGAGGACGGAATATCGGTCTGTCGCCGTCTGTCCGCCAAGGGGGCGACGCCGATCCTCATGCTGACCGCGCTTGGCGAGGAAATGGACCGGATTATCGGGCTTGAGGTCGGCGCCGACGACTATCTGCCCAAGCCGTTCAATCCGCGCGAGCTTTTGGCGCGGATCAGGGCGATTCTGCGACGCGCGCAGCGGTCCGAGCCGCTGGCCGGGGGGCTTACGGGGCGCCATGTCCGGTTCGCGGACTGGACCCTGGAAACCGACACCCGCCGCCTGATCGCGGCGGATGGCCGCGAGGACGTGCTGACGACATCGGAATTCAAGCTGTTGACGATCCTGCTGGAACGCCCGCGTATCGTGCTGAGCCGCGAGCAGCTTTTCGACCTGACAGCCGGGCGCACGCCCGCCGCGTTCGATCGCACCATCGACAACCAGATCAGCCGCCTGCGCCGCAAGATCGAGACAAATCCGGGGCGGCCAAGGATTATCACGACGGTTCGAAACGGCGGCTACTGCCTTGCAACGGATGTCGAGACCGCCCCATGATCCGCACCCGTCTTGACAGTTTGCGCGTGCAGCTCTTGTTGCTGATCGTCGGCAGCCTGGTGACGGCACAGGCGATCAGCCTCTGGCTTTTCGTGGATGAGAGAAGCCTTGCCGTGCGGGCCGCCATCGGCGCAGAGGCCGCCGGGCGCGCCGCGAATGTGGCCCTGCTTCTGGAGCGGGCGCCACAAGACCTGCATGCCTCGATCCTGCGCGCCGCCGACTCGCCGCTTGCACGGTTTCGCGTCGATGCGCGCGCGGCCGTGGATCATCTCGATCACAGGGCCGGAGGCGCTGTCGAGGCGGGCATCAGGTCGCTGCTTGGGACCGAAGACACACGCGAAATCCGTGTGGAATTGCACGAGGTCGAGCGCGCATTTCCGCCGATGAGAACGGTCCCGCCACACATGGCCGCGATGCACAGGCAGATGATGCATGACAAAATCACGGGGCTTGAATTGACGCTTTCCATCGCGCTTGCAGACGGCGCATGGCTGAATATCGATACGCGCTTTCAGCGCCCGCCGCTGCAATGGCCGGTCTTCTCCGCGGTGAGTTTTGGCCTTACGGCGGCGTTGCTGATCGGGG
>JGI24723J26617_10000117_pt1 | contig 82784 bp, 85 predicted proteins | sample Cruoilmetagenom6_FD_26617 | JGI IMG/M metagenome (IMG submission 26617) | reverse complement strand
ATTTTGGAGTATCAAAAAAGCTGCAGCGCCTTTTTAAATTACAAATATCAAGCACCAAAGTCCAACTAAATCTCAAAAATCAAATTACAAATTACAATGTCTACGTATGGTAGTAAAAAAGAGTATTGCTCGTGTTACTTTTTCATTTTTTGGGTTTTGCCATTTAGGTGTTGCTTTTTGGGTGTTGGAATTTAGTTGGGATTTGTAATTTGTAATTTGAATATTGAATATTGAATTTAGTAATTAACGGATTAGCTATCGCTGATCCTCAATACAACGGGCTGAGAATGAAACCCTCAGCGCTTGCAGCGCTGTGGTTTCTTTTTTTGAAAAAAGCACCTAAAACCTACGGTTTTGTGCTTTTTTCAAAAAAAGAAACCCGCACTCTTGTGCGGGTTTCATTCATTCGTGGAGCATATCGGATTCGAACCGATGACCTCTACGCTGCCAGCGTAGCGCTCTAGCCAACTGAGCTAATGCCCCTTTTATTTTAAAGAGACACCAAAAATAAGCATCTCTTTTAAATAATTAATTTTTTAAGTGATTTTATTCACCCTAAAAAACGATAATTTTAAAACTTTATTTCGCGCCTTTTAAAACTAATAGCGGAATTCTACTTTCAAAATCCTTTTTATAAATCTTATCTTTTTCCCATAACCGTGCAAAAAAACCGCGATTTCTTCGGATAACGCACAGCAAATCAGGATTAAAAGAATGAATATGTTCAAGAACACCTTGAAAAACAGTTCCGTTCTCGGTAGTTTTAAACGTGTCTTGTAATTCAACTAATTCCTCACTTAAAATACCATCAGTTTCACTAGATTTTGGTGTTTTTACATGTAACAAATTTAACGATGCATTAAAACGCGTAATGATTTGTCGCAAAGGATGAAGCACATTTGAACTAGAAACTTGTCCAACCTTCAATGCCATCAGCACCTTCTCAATTGGTTTAAACACATAATTTCTAGGAATAAACAAAATTGGAAGATCGGTTTGCTTAATTAAACCTCCAGCAATTTTACCAATAAAAACCTTTTCATTGGTTGACACACTTTTTGTTGAAGAAATAATCAAATCTACTTCCATTTGTTTCGCAATTCGCTCAATACTATCTGCTATTGAACCTTTTACTGATTTAGAAATAATGTCAACCCCTTTGGTTTCTACCGCATTCAACACAGCTTGCAGTTCAGCATCACTATCCTCTTCTAAAAGCGCATCCATCTTTTTCAAAGCGCCTGCCACCTTTGTTACACCAAAAACTTTAATCACATATAGCTTGGCATCCGTACTTTGAGCAAAATCAATTGCATATTGTAGGGTATTAATCGCATTGCCAGAAGACCCTATAGGAACTAATATATTTTTCATGTTCTGATTTCGACTTATCTAGGTTTAGTATCTATAATATTCAGGTTTGTATGGCCCTTCAACCTTCACCCCAATATACTCAGCCTGATCAGGACGTAACGTTTCTAATTCAACCCCAATTTTTTCAAGGTGTAAACGCGCCACTTTTTCGTCTAATTCTTTAGGTAACATATATACCTTATTCTCATAGTTCTCGCTGTTTTTCCACAATTCAATTTGAGCTAACGTTTGATTTGTAAATGAATTACTCATTACAAAACTTGGGTGACCAGTTGCACATCCTAAATTCACTAAACGACCTTCTGCCAATAAGATAATATCCTTTCCATTAACTGTATACTTATCTACCTGAGGTTTAATTTCAACTTTTGAAGATCCAAAATTATCATTTAACCAGGCTACATCAATCTCATTGTCAAAATGCCCAATGTTACACACAATGGTTTTATCTTTCATTGCCTCAAAATGTTTTCCTTGCACAATATCCTTATTTCCTGTGGTCGTAATAACGATATCAGCATTTCCAACTACATTTTCCAATTTCTTTACTTCAAATCCGTCCATTGCCGCTTGTAAAGCACAAATGGGGTCAATTTCAGTAATGGTCACAATTGATCCTGCCCCTTTAAAAGAAGCCGCAGAACCTTTTCCAACATCGCCATATCCACATACAACCACGCGTTTTCCTGCTAACATTACGTCTGTAGCTCTTCGAATAGCATCTACTGCAGATTCTCTACAACCATATTTGTTGTCAAATTTAGACTTGGTTACTGAATCATTAATATTAATTGCTGGCATAGGTAATGTTCCTGCCTTCATTCTATCGTATAATCTATGTACACCCGTAGTGGTCTCTTCAGATAAACCTTTTATTCCAGATACTAATTCAGGGTGTCTATCAAGTACCATATTTGTTAAATCTCCACCATCATCAAGGATCATATTTAATGGCTTTTTGTCTTCCCCAAAAAATAACGTTTGAGCAATACACCAATCAAATTCTTCTTCTGACATCCCTTTCCATGCATAAACAGGAATTCCTGCAGCTGCAATAGCGGCTGCGGCTTGATCTTGTGTTGAAAATATATTACATGAACTCCAAGTCACCTCAGCTCCCAATGAAATTAACGTTTCAATTAAAACTGCCGTCTGAATAGTCATATGTAAGCATCCTGCTATTCTAGCACCTTTCAAGGGTTGTTCATTTTTATACTCCTCTCTCAAACTCATTAACCCTGGCATTTCGGCTTCTGCTAATTCAATTTCTTTTCTACCCCATGCGGCTAAAGAAATATCCTTAACTTTGTAGGGTACGTACGTTGTAGTTTTTGTACTCATATTTATTTTTTTTAATTTTTTCGACTGCAAAGTTACAAAATAACTAATTAAACCATGCCTCTTTACAAGACGATTGCTGTAAATGAACAAACTAAGGTCCTGATTTGGAAGATTGAGGAATCTTTAGCGGAACTTTCTAACGNAATCCTTTTAACCCCATCTAATCAGCAACGTGTAGCAGGGATGAAGTCGGAGTTACATCAACGCGGATTTTTAAGTGTACGCCATTTACTTGCAGAAGTGGGTTATACCGACCAGGATTTATTTTACGATAGCTACGGAAAACCGCACTTAAACGACGGAACATTTATTTCAATTACTCATTCCTTTACATTTTCTGCGATTATCGTTAGCACGACCTTAGATGTAGGTATAGACGTTGAAAAACAACGTGAAAAAATAGTTCGAATCGCTCATAAATTTACCCCTATTGAAGAATACAAAACCTTAGCCAATCACGACGCTATGGTGAGAAAACTCACAATTGTGTGGGGAGCCAAAGAATCCATTTATAAAATTCATAAAAGTGAAGGCATTGCTTTTTTAGATCATATTTATATTGAAGATTTCCATTTTGACGCCGAAGAAACTTCAGGAACCGTCCGCTTTAACAACGAAACCTCACACTACGAGCTCTCATTTTTTGAGTTTGAAGGCTTTACTTGTGTGTATGGATATGAACTCAAGGCCTTAGCATAAGCACGGCATGATTATCAACCAACTACAACAGTCTATTGCAAAGCGTGAACCTTTACTAGCTGTACTTTTAGATCCAGAAAAGATAAAATTGACTGCGCTTTCCGCGCTTCTTCAAGCCATTCATAATTCACCAGCTACCCACCTTTTTATTGGTGGAAGTACAGACCGAGAACACAGCATTAGCGCCTTAGTCACCGCACTTAAAAATAGCACAAAGCTCCCTTTGATCTTATTTCCAGGGGATGCCAATCAAGTTGTACCTCAAGCAGATGCGCTCCTTTTTCTCTCGTTGCTTTCTGGACGAAATCCCAGTTTTCTTATCGATCATCACATACAGGCGGTACCTGCCTTAAGAAAGTCCACCTTAGAGGTTATTCCTACCGGCTATATTTTAATTGATGGCGGCAAAGAAACCGCTGTTCAACGCATAAGCCAAACAGTTCCCATTCCTCAAGACCAAATCGAACGTATTGTTAACACGGCACTTGCAGGGCAATATATGGGCAAAAAATTAATTTATCTTGAAGCTGGTTCTGGAGCGCAATTTCCAGTTTCTCCACCCCTTATTAGTGCTGTAAAATCTAAGCTAAGTATTCCCCTGATTGTTGGTGGGGGAATTCGAACCAAAGAACAACTTAATCAAGCCTATGGGGCAGGTGCAGATCTTGTTGTTATTGGAACTGCCTTTGAACAAGATCCTGAATTTTTTAATTCCATATACCCATGAATATATCTGTAGAATTAACCTTGAGTCCGCTTCAAGACAATTACGAAGAGCCCATAATAAAATTTATTAAAGCCCTTAGATCTAGTAATTTGAGGGTGGTAGAAAATGCGTTAAGCACGCAAGTATACGGCGAATATCATCAAGTTTTTAAGGTGTTAGAAAAAGAAATTAAGGCAGCCTTTGAGGACATCAATATGGGTCTTTTCCAACTTAAAATTGTCAAAACAGATCGATACGATTATGAACGAAATTATTGATTTCTTTATCGCTTCATATACTGATAAAAGTCCAACAGAAATTAGCTTAGAAATAATTGTCTTTATCTTTGGTATTTTAAGCGTTTGGTATGCGAAAAAAGAACATATCTGGGTTTTTCCAACGGGCTTAATAGCCACGGTCATTACTGTGTATCTCTTATATATTGCTGGTTATTTTGGAGATATGATGATGAATTTCTATTATTCTGTGATGAGCATTTATGGCTGGTATAATTGGTCGCGAAAAAAAAATAGCCCTACGGTTATCCCTATATCACGCACCACAACAAATGAAAAGTTAATTGGTGTTGGAATGTTTGTACTAACCATGGTTGTAACCTATAGCGTATACAGGTATTACGGACAAGAATTAGCCCCAGAAAATTATATTGACATTTTTACCTCAGGCGTATTCTTTACTGCCATGTGGTTTATGGCAAATAAAAAGATTGAAAATTGGATGCTTTGGATTTTTGCAGATTTAATAACGGTTCCGCTTTACGCTTATCGCGGATTAGGCATTCTCTCATTACAATACCTTATCTTTACCATCTTAGCCATTCAAGGATATTTAGCATGGAAAAAAAGCTTAGACAAGAACCCATCAACATTGTAAAAATTGTGTTATTTGGCCCCGAATCTACCGGTAAAACAACCCTATCTAGACAGTTATCAAGACACTACCATACAGTGTGGGTACCCGAATACGCACGGACCTATTTACAGAAAAAATGGAATGAAACCCGCAAGACCTGTGAAAACAAGGATCTTTTACCCATTGCTATTGGCCAAATGAAAAGTGAAAATGACCTGGCAAAAAAAGCAGATAAAGTCCTCATTTGTGATACAGATATTCTTGAAACCTGTGTGTATTCAAAAGCGTACTACGGCGGTTATGTAGATCCTGATTTAGAAGCGGCTTCCTTAGAAAATACCTACGATTTATATTTTTTAACCTATATTGATACGCCTTGGGAAGCGGATGATTTAAGGGATCGGCCAGAACAACGCAAAGAAATGTTTACGCTTTTTGAAGATGCCTTAATTAAACATAAGCGCCCTTATATTTTACTTAAAGGAGATAAAAAATCGCGTTTAGAACAAGCAATCGAAGCTATAGATGCGATCCTCGATCAACATCAAAATTTAATTATTTTCTCTGATGATTTAACTGACATAGATCTGCACTTTTTACATCAAAATGCAGATCATAATTTTGGCCTAGACTGATGGATTTAACCCACCTTCTTCCCGAACTATCTTTTAAAGCAATTCGAAGCAGTGGTGCGGGTGGCCAACATGTCAATAAGGTTTCGTCTAAAATTGAACTCACCTTTGATCTCGCTAAAACCGAAGGCCTAAGTCTGGAACAAAAGGAACGCCTCTATGAAAAAATTGGATCTAAACTTACCAAAGAAAAGGTGCTCATTTTATTTTGTGATGAAACCCGTAGTCAGCATAGAAATAAAGAACTTGCCATACAACGATTTTTAGCCCTTTTAGAACAAGGCTTGAAAGTTCAAAAAAAGCGTAAACCAACTAAACCGAGTAAAGCAGCTATCCGAAAAAGATTACATACTAAAAAGAAGCACGCTCATAAAAAACAGTTACGTAAGGGGCCCAATCTTGAAGGATAAAACGTATTCACTCCCCAATATACTCCCGCCACACATAAACCTTCTCGCGTAATTTAGTGCCTTAAAAATCATACTACATATATATGTCTAGACCACTTTATACCTTCATCGCACCTTATTTTTTCATTTTTTATGGTGCTTTTTACAGTTAAATTACCCTATCTTTGCTGCGTTCTCATTAGGGGTGCCTAAACCAGTTGGTTGAAGCTGAGATTATACCCATCGAACCTAGAACAGGTAATGCTGTTTAGGAAATTGAGCCTTGAGAAATGGAAGGTTTAGCTGCAGGTAAATCGCCATACATCTATGCTCTTGAGATGATAATTGGCCTATTATGGTCACTTGTAAATCTACACTGTCTTTTTCAAAGACTGTTGATTTGGTAAATCCAAAGAAACAAGAATAATTACCCCTTTTTATTCGATTATTAATTTATTGACGTTTAATCGTATGAAATTTTATCAATTAGTACCCTTTTGTGTTGCAGGCCTATTTATACAACAAGGCCATGGTCAAGAAAAAGAAAAAGATTCAGCAACAACNCAAATTTTAGATGAAGTATTAGTCAAATCTGTTCGCGTAAATGCGACTTCTCCATTAACCCATAATAATTTAAGTAAAAAGGAAATCGCCAAGCGAAATTTGGGGCAAGATATTCCAATCTTACTCAATTTCTTACCTTCTGTTGTGACCACTAGTGATGCAGGAGCTGGCATTGGATACACCGGAATTCGAGTGCGTGGAGTTAGCGCTCAATCAACAAACATTACCATCAACGGCATNCCCTATAATGACGCCGAGTCGTTAGGTACCTTTTGGGTTAATTTACCCGACTTCTCATCTTCTGTTNAAAATATGCAACTGCAGCGGGGTGTTGGAACCTCAACCAACGGGTCAGGTGCTTTTGGAGCTAGTATCAATATTTTAACTGATGCGGTTTCTAAAGAAGCTACTGCCGAAATTTCAAATTCATTTGGAAGTTATAACAGCCGTAAGCACACCGTAAAATTTAGTACAGGCCTGCTCAATAATCACCTTGAACTTGCAGGGCGTTTTTCTAAAATATATTCCGACGGATATATTGAACGAGCGAGTTCTGATCTAAAGTCTTACTTTATACAAGGCGCATACAAAAGTGATAACACCCTAATTAAAGCCCTCGCTTTTGGCGGATACGAGCGAACATATCAATCGTGGAATGGTCTAGAAGATCTCACGCTTTTAGACGAGAATAGACGCTATAATACCGCAGGGGAATACACAGATGCAAATGGACAACCTCAATTTTATGAAGATGAAGTTGATGATTATCGTCAAGATCATTATCAATTTCATTGGAACCAACGGTTTAACAACTTATGGTCAACTACACTTGGATTAAACTATACGCACGGGCAAGGATATTTTGAACAATTTAAAGAAGATGATGCGTTTTCTGATTATGGTTTCCCGGATGTTGTCATTGGTAATGAAACCATTTCTACAAGTGACATTATCCGAAGACGATGGCTTGACAATGATTTTTATGTTGCTAATTTTTCGGTCAACTACACCACAAACACCTTGGATTGGTTGACTGGTGTATCGTATGGTAACTACGATGGAGACCACTTTGGCGAAATTATTTGGTCGCAAGTTGCGGGTACTGTTGAAAAAGGTGACCGTTACTATAACGGCAATGGTAAAAAAACAGATTTTTCTGTTTTTTCAAAAGCAAACTATCAGCTTGGAAGTCAACTCAGTCTTTACGGAGATCTTCAGTTAAGAAAAGTAAATTACCAAACCACAGGGCTCACTTCAGATCAAGTGGAAATGCGCATAGATCAAGACTATACCTTTTTCAATCCAAAAGTGGGAATCACCTATTTAATGAATGACCATAATAATTTATACCTCTCGTATGCACGCGCAAATAGAGAACCTAACCGAGGCGATTTTGAAGCAAATCAAAACGTAAAGCCCGAACAATTAAATGATTTTGAATTGGGTTGGAGACACCATAAAAACACCTTTAAATTACACGCTAATGCATTCTATATGCTTTACAATGAGCAATTGGTTCTTTCAGGAGCACTTGATGATGTGGGGAATCCTATTCGTACCAATAGTGGTGATAGTTATCGCTTAGGTATTGAAATTGAAGCGGTAATTGCCTTGGGAAACAAGTTGGCTTTACAACCCAATATAGCCCTNAGTCAAAACAAGAACAAACAGACGTTTGCTCAAATTGACGGACAATTAGAAAATTTAGGAGAAACAAACTTATCATTTTCACCTGAGCTTGTTGCCGCCAATGCATTGGTTTTTCAACCCACCAAAAACGTGCAATTCTCATTGATGAGTAAATATGTAAGTGACCAATATATGGGAAATACAGACCGTGACAAATCAAAGCTAAAAGCGTACTTTGTCAATGATTTAAATGTCACATATCACATTCCGATGAAGAAAATTGTTGAATCTATTAGCTTTAGCGCACTAGTAAATAACCTCTTTAATGAAAGGTATATCGCTAATGGGTATTATTACACCTACGATGATACGTGGTCAAATCCTAACCAAACCACAACCATAGAAGGGGCCGGGTATTATCCGCAAGCCACCAGAAACTTTTTAGTGGGAATGAGCGTGAAGTTTTAAACAAAACATGATGAAAACAACGACTCCTATAAACGTATAGGAGTCGTCATTTCATTATTCTTTAACTAAGTCATATCCATTTTCTTGCCATGACATTACACCGCCTAGCAAATCATAGATTTTATTATACCCATCTGCGGCTAATAAATCGGCGGCCTTATTTGAACGTCCACCAGCTTTACAATACACATATACAGGTTTATTTTTATCAAGACGCTGGTTTGCTTTTTGAATAAACGTATCGTCTACCGTTATCAGTTTCGCACCTTTAATTGCCCCTAAAGCAAATTCTTCCGGCGTACGAACATCCACTAATTGTACTTCATTATTTTCAACCATTTCTTTAAAAGAAGTCGCATCTAACTGTTCAATTTGCGAAGATTCTTTACAGGCTACTACACTTATTAGGCAAAGTACGCACAACAAATTTTTTAACATTCTCAATATAATTTTAATTAAACTTTCTCCTTTTCTTTACCTCTCAATTTTAGTCCCTTTACCCTAAAATTTACAAGGTTGTTGGACAAACAAAATCGGTCGTTTTAATGGCCGTTTCTTTTATAGCGGTAAATCCACCTGCCACATCAATAACATTGTGAAAACCTCTTGCTTTTAGGATAGAGGCCGCAATAACAGATCTATATCCTCCTTGGCAATGCACATAAAATTCTTGTTTAGTTGGAAATTCAGCTACATAGTCATTAATAAAATCTAAGGGAGTATTTTCTACCTCTAAAATATGTTCACTTGCATATTCACCAGGTTTGCGCACATCAAAAATAATCGCCTCCTTAGCAGCTATTTTTTCAGCCAACACTTCAGGAGAAACAGAATCGAGGGTATCTACCTCTTTCCCTGATTTTTTCCATGCCTCAATTCCACCCTTCAAATACCCCAGCGCATGGTCAAATCCAACTCTAGAAAGACGTGTAACGGTTTCTTCTTCTCTACCAGCAGGACACACCAACAAAATAGGTTGTTTAATATCCTTAATAAGTGCACCGACCCATGGGGCAAAACTTCCGTCTAACCCAATAAAGATAGATCGCGGAATAAACCCTTTGATAAAATCATTTTGATGACGAACATCTAAAACAAGTGCATCTGTGTCATTGGCTAATTGTTCAAATTTTTCAGGATCTAACGCAGTATTTCCACTTGCCAGCACCTCATCTATGCTTTCATACCCTTCTTTATTCAATTTTACATTTAATGGAAAATAAGATGGTGGAGGTAATAAGCCCGCTGTTACTTCTTTAATAAATTCTTCTTTAGTCATATCTGCGCGCAAGGCATAATTGGTCAATTTTTGATTTCCAATAGTTCCTTGGGTTTCTGTTGACAAATTCTTTCCACAGGCAGATCCCGCACCATGGGCCGGATAAACTATCACATCATCCGCCAAGGGCATAATTTTATCACGAAGGCTGTCAAAAAGGGTACCCGCCAATTGTTCTTTGGTCAAATCTGATTTTTGAGCTAAATCTGGTCTTCCTACATCTCCAAGAAATAACGTGTCTCCACTAAATAAAGCATAATCTTTTCCGTGTTCATCTCGCAATAAATACGAGGTACTCTCCATAGTATGTCCGGGCGTATGCATAGCAATAATTTCAATATCCCCGAGTGTAAATACTTCGTTGTCTTTGGCAATATGAGAAGGGAAATTTGTTTTGGCATTGGGCCCAAATACTATTTTAGCTCCCGTCTTTTCTGCTAATGTGACATGGCCACTTACAAAATCTGCATGAAAATGTGTTTCAAAAATATACCTTATCGTAGCTTTATCTTTTGCGGCTCTATCAATATAAGGCTGCACTTCCCGTAATGGGTCAATAATGGCCACCTCTCCCTTGCTTTCTATATAATATGCGCCCTGAGAAAGGCATCCTGTATATATTTGCTCTATGTTCATAATTTTTAATTTAAGTACAAAGTTACTGACTATTCGTTAATTGCCGTCAAATTTAACACTCAATTGATGTTTGCTTGATGGATATACTTCTCATAACTCCCTGTTTCACCTTTTTCAAAATGATCAACACCTTCTTGAATACTCATAAAACAGTTTTCCCTTCCAATAACATCAATGAGTTTACTTCGGGCAAAAGCATCTCTTACGGGCCCCTTAATACTCGTAAAATACACCTGTATTCCCGTTGACCTATACTGCTTTACCAAATCTTGAAACATTGCAATACCACTACTATCAATATTATTAATGACTTCTGCATCAATAATAATTACCTTAAGTAAAGGTCCTTTGGCCTTGACAAATTCAGCAAGACGTTCCTTAAAAAAATTTGCATTGGCAAAATAAAGCTGCGCATCAAAACGCACAATGAGAATTTCATCGTGTAATATTACTTCAGCAAAACGACTTCTATTACGATAAAAATGACTGGTGCCTGGAACTTTTCCCAACACCGCCATATGAGGCCTTGTGGTTTCAAATATCACAACAAAAATAGACACTAATACTCCTATTAAAATTCCTTCTTTAATACCGATGGTCAAGGTGACAATAAAAGTGACCAGCATCATGATAAAATCTTTTTTATTGGTTTTAAATAAAAACCGAATATCCTTAATCTTTATCAATCCAAAGACTGCAACGATGATAATGGCCGCCAAAATGGAATTGGGCAAATAGTAAAAAACTGGCGTAAGAAAAAATAANGTAAGTAAGATAAATAGCGCCGCAAAGACNTTGGCCATTGGACTTTCAGCGCCCATTTCTTTATTTATGGCGGATCGAGCAAAACTTCCCGACGAGGTATACGCACTTGAAACAGAACCTAAAATGTTTCCCATGCCTAAGGCAATTAATTCTTTATTTGCATCTAAAACAGGGTTATCATCTTCTTCTACAAATGATTTAGCAATTGAAATGGCCTGTAAAAAACCGGTAAATGACAAGGTGAGAGCAATGGGAATTAATTGTTTAATTAACGGCCAATCAATTTGAGGAAAGGCAAAAGTGGGAAGGCCTTTGGGGATTTCACGAATAATTTGAACCCCACCAAAATTAGCCTCAAAGAATTTCATAAGTACAATTCCTAAAATAACCACCACCAATGGGCCAGGAAAGCGTCGATGTACTTTCTGTAAACTGTAAATAATTAAGATGGCAATAAGGCCAATCAGCATACTCTTTAAATGGATTGTGGAAAATTTTTCAAAGATCTCAGCCACCAAGTATTGAATTTTATTATTCCGTGAAATATCAATTCGCAATAAGCTTTTAAATTGATTTAACCCAATGATTAAGGCCGCAGCAGTAACAAAACCGGTGAGTACTGGCTTTGATAAAAAGTTTACGATAAATCCCAAGCGAAAAACACCTACAATTATTTGAATCACACCCACCATTAAGGTTAAAGCAAGTACAATACTGATGTAATGCTCTGTTCCTACCTTCGCTAAGGTAGAAACACTTGCCGCAATAATCAAAGAATCAATGGCAATAGGTCCTACGGCTAAGCGTCTTGAGGTTCCAAAAATGGCGTAAATTAATAAGGGTATCAAGGCCGTATACAATCCGTAAATTGGCGGAAGTTCAGCAATGATCGAATAGGCAATTCCCTGAGGAATTAAAATTATTCCTACCGTAAGTCCGGCTAGAATATCGCCTTTTAGAAATGAAATATTATACGAGGGTAACCAGGATAATATAGGAATGAAATTTTTCAATTATTGGCGGTTTATAGCACAAATGTAAGAGATTTTAATAACTTTGATGCATGAATATCAAGGTACTATTTTTTGGGGTGTTACACGATGTTTTGGGCATAGATGAGATGAATTTCTCCCTAGAGAATGCGACAACTATTGATTCGTTTACCTCGAAATTACTTAAAACCTATCCTGAACTCAAAAAATACGGATTCAGTGTCGCAGTTAATGAAGTGTACAGTAAACCTGATTTCATATTGCAAGACGGCCATGTGGTAGCCTTGATTCCTCCTGTTAGCGGAGGCTAATTTTTCCTAAATCCCAGACGCGTTTTGAATTATATTTCAGTTGAAAATATTGCCAAATCATATGGCGAAAGAGTATTATTTGAAGCTATTTCCTTTGGAATAAACAAAGGGCAAAAAATTGCTTTTGTTGCAAAAAATGGAACCGGAAAAACCTCTATCCTAAATTTACTTGTGGGAAAAGATCATCCTGATCGTGGTCAAATTGTTACACGAAAAGGCCTCGACGTAGGGTTTTTGGCACAAGACGATGAATTAAATGACGAGTTTACTATTGAAGAATGTATTTTTAGCGCTGATAATAAAACGTTAGCGGTAATTCATCAGTACGAAATTGCATTGAAAAATCCAGAAGATGCTGAAAAGTATCAAGAAGCTTTTGAACTGATGGAGCAACATCAAGCATGGGATTTTGAAACCCAGTACAAGCAGATCCTGTACAAACTTCATCTTGAAGATTTGAGTTTAAAAGTAAAACACCTTTCAGGAGGGCAACGTAAACGCCTTGCGCTTGCGCTAATTCTTATCAACACCCCTGATTTGTTAATTTTAGATGAGCCAACGAACCATTTAGACTTAGAAATGATAGAATGGCTTGAGAGTTTCTTTGCCAAAGAAAAACTCACCTTGTTTATGGTGACGCATGACCGGTACTTTTTAGAGCGGGTGTGTAATGAAATTATTGAATTAGACCAAGGTCAACTTTATTCATACAAAGGAAATTATTCCTATTACCTAACCAATAAAGAGGAGCGATTAGCCATTGAACAAACCGAACTAGGCAAAGCAAAAAATTTATATAAAAAAGAATTAGATTGGATGCGCAGGCAACCCAAAGCGCGGACCACTAAATCTAAATCGAGGATTGAAGATTTCTACGAAATTAAAAATAGAGCCCATCAGCGCAGGGAAAATCATGAAGTCCAGTTAGAAATTAACATGGAACGCCTAGGTAGTAAGATTGTAGAATTACATCAAATTTCTAAATCTTTTGGTGATAACGTCATTCTTACTAAATTTAATTATGTCTTTAAACGGGGCGAACGAATAGGCTTGATTGGAAAAAATGGTACTGGAAAATCTACGTTTTTAAACCTCTTAACGGGTAAACTTCAAGTTGATCAGGGTAAAGTTGTTGTTGGCGAAACCGTAAAGTTTGGCTACTATACACAAGATGGTATCGAGATTAAACCTGGGCAAAAGGTTATTGAAGTAATAAAAGAATTTGGTGAGTACATTCCCTTAACCAAAGGACGTAAAATTTCGGCGGGGCAACTACTAGAACGCTTTCTCTTTGACCGAAAAAAACAATACGATTATGTAGAAAAACTCTCAGGAGGTGAACAAAAAAGATTATACCTATGTACTGTCCTTATTCAAAACCCAAATTTTTTAATTTTAGATGAACCCACAAATGATCTTGACATTTTAACCTTAAATGTACTTGAACAATTTTTAATGGATTTTCCAGGAAATTTATTAATTGTTTCTCACGATCGCTATTTTATGGATAAGATTGTAGATCATTTATTTGTATTAAACACCGATGGTGTCATTAAAGATTTTCCAGGTAATTATTCTGATTATCGCAGCTATGCCGACCAAGAGGTGAAACCAGTAGAAATAAAGGAGGCTGTTATAAATACTCCTAAAGAAAAGAAAAAGCTTTCCTATACCGAGAGTAAAGAGTTTGAACAACTTGAAACAGATATTGCTTCTTTAGAAGCTCAAAAAAAAGTGCTTGAGCACCAATTTACGGATGAAACATTAGCGCCCGAGAAGATTGCAGAACTCGCTGAAAAATTACAGAAAATTATCCATTCTATTGACCGCAAAGAAGAGCGCTGGTTAGAAATATCGATGAAACTAGAACAAGGCTAAACCCGCGTAATTTGATGTTCTTTTAACAGGTCCAATTGATTAAATCGCAACACGAGTTGAGCAATGGCAATGGTGTCGCGTTCACAATACCGCACAATCCGATCAAGATCGTGTTCATTGTAATACACATGGGCAACTTGACTTCCCTCAATATCTTGTTTTGGCGAGGGTATCCCCAAGATATGGGTCAATAATTTTAAGGAAGTATAGTGTTTATAGTCTCCAAACTTCCATAGTTCTAAGGTGTCTAAATGCGGAACTTCCCATGGTTTCTTGCCAAACAAATTTAACTTGTTGGGTAGTGAGATGGTATGGATAATCATCCTTCTTGCGATATAGGGAAAATCAAATTCTTTTCCATTATGCGCACATAACACGTGATTTGGTGTATTAAAATGGGTCTCAAGTAAGGTTTTAAATTGTTGTAAAATGGTGTATTCATCCCCAGAAAAAGAGGTCACACGAAAGTGTAATTCATGGGCCTTCTTAACGAAATAGCCCACAGAAATACATATAATTTTTCCAAACTCTGCCCAGATCCCCGCCTGTTTATAACGCGCTTTTGCAGAAACATCTGCCGCGCGAGTATAGGCTGTTTTTTGGTCATATAAGCGTTTTTTTTCTTCTGATAATTCATCAAACGTTTCCACTTCAGGAACGGTCTCGATATCGAGAAATAAAATAGCAGTCAACTTAATTTTAGTAAACATGACATAAAATTTTATCTAAGGTACAGAACTTCAAAATAGTNCAAGAAAATGAACAAATTCTTAGCTATAAAATGCANCGGAACCTTGTTTAAAAGGAAGATTCATACAATAAACGATAGTTTGTTCGATGGAGTTCTGTTTGTTACAACCAAGAAGACCTAGTCTTACCTATTTTACGACCAGTTTTCGGGTAACGGTCTTTTCAGATATGATGACCTTAAGAATATAGACCCCTGCAGTAAGCTTAGAAATATTTAACTCTTTTCCCATGATTTTGGTAGACAGCACTGTTTTACCGAGAATGTTAAAAATTTGAACTTGTTTAGACCCGCGATCGGTAGCCAAAATATATAATTTTCCGTTGGCAACGGGATTCGGATACATCTTAAACCCTTGAATTTCCTCTTTTTTATCGGTCACAATCGTGTCTTCCTTCTCGTTTACTTGAGCGTAAAAGGAAGTAGTGATAAAAAACAATACTAAACAAGTAATTTTTTTCATAGTCTATAGCATACAAAACTAAGCAATTATGGTTAAAAATTGAGTGACAACGTAAAGTTTAACATTTTATTATTCAACAGTTAAAAATAGAGGCTTTTTTTTACTTAAATTAAATGTTAATGTTAATTTAATATACCCCAAACAAATGATACCTAAGTTTATCCCCTTAAATAAAATTGTATTTTTGAACTCACATGAAGAATAAAGACATTAAAATATTACTGGTCGATGACGAGCCAGATATCCTAGAAATTGTTAGTTATAACTTAATTAACGAAGGATATCAAATTGAAACTGCCTCCAATGGAAAAGATGCCATTACTAAGGCCACTAAATTACTTCCTCATTTAATTTTATTAGATGTGATGATGCCCGGGATGGATGGAATAGAAGCATGCGAAAAAATTAGAGAAATAGACAGTCTAAAAAATGTAATTATTGCATTCTTTACTGCACGAGGGGAAGACTATTCTCAAGTAGCTGGGTTTGACGCTGGAGCGGATGACTATATCACTAAGCCCGTAAAGCCGAAGGTATTGGTCAGCAAGGTAAAATCTTTACTCCGACGCTTAAAAGACGATCAAAAAGAGCAACAAGGGGTGGTAAAAGTTGGTGATATTATCATTAATAGAGAAGAGTATTTTGTTGAAAAAAACAAACAGAAAATAATTTTACCACGAAAAGAATTCGAATTATTATCTTTATTGACGTCAAAACCAGGCAAAGTATTTAAACGAGAGGTCATCCTTGAAAAAGTTTGGGGTAATGATGTCATTGTTGGTGGAAGAACCATTGATGTGCATATTAGAAAACTCCGCGAAAAAATAGGTGACGAGTATTTTAAAACTGTAAAAGGTGTTGGCTACAAGTTCAACAGCTGATGAGAATAAAAAAAACATACAAATTTGCCTTTAAATCTTCTGGATATTTGGCAATTTTCACCTTTATCATTTTATCAATTGTCGCCTACCTTTTTTATTCAGATTCAAAACTAATTCCGGTTACCCTAATTAGTCTACTGGTATTCGCTATTTCATTTTTCATTTTACAATTCAGGGTACAGCGATTTATATACAGTAGAGTGAAAAAAATCTACGATGAGGTCTCTATGCTCAATGTGGAAGATTTGAGTAGAAAAAGCATCACTACTGACATGGAATCGCTCTCAAAAAATGTCAAAAAATTTGCAGAAAACAAACGTCTTGAAATTGAAATGTTACAAATACGCGAGCAATATCGTCGTGAATTCTTAGGTAATGTTTCGCATGAGCTCAAAACACCATTATTTACAGTTCAAGGGTATTTATTAACCCTGGCTGACGGTGCTGTTGAAGATAAGTCTATTCGGGACAAATATTTACGCAGAGCAAATAAGGGGGTTGAGCGACTTATCAATGTTGTTCAGGATTTAGATATGATTTCTAAACTAGAAACGGGTTATTTAAATCCCAAAATGGACATGTTTAACATTGTAAAACTGGTTCAAAACACCTTTGACTTATTAGAAATAAAGGCAAAAAAAAGGAATATAAAGCTGCATTTTAATAAAATATACGACACGCCAATTTTTGTTAAAGCTGATCAGAAAAGAATTGAACAGGTCCTCATCAACCTTATTGAAAACTCAATTAAATACGGCAAATTTAATGGCCTAACTACAGTAACCATAAAAAACTTCGGTCCAAAAAAGGTAGCTATCCATATTTCAGACGATGGAGAAGGAATTGATAAAGTCCATTTAAAGCGAATTTTTGAACGCTTTTACCGTGTAGATCAAAGTAGGTCACGTGAACAAGGTGGTTCGGGATTAGGCTTGTCTATTGTCAAACACATCATTGAAGCGCATCAGGAAAAAGTATATGCGGAAAGTGAAGTAGGAAAGGGAACAACGTTTTCATTTACCCTAGAAAAGTTTGAATAAGCCAGGTGGAAGTCCTTCTTCTAGTTCCTGCGTAAATCCGGTATACTTAGGCAATTCACGCAGATGTGCTAAGGAAAATGCGTCTTGGGTGGCAAAGGGAGCAATTCCTTTTTGGTGTAGGCGCTTGGCTAAATAAATCTGTTCGTATTGTCCGGGAGTGGGAATGAAAAAGGCTTTTTTATTGAGCTTCGCTAAATCTAAAATAGTTGAATATCCCGACCGCGAAATAATCACTTCACTTGCATTCATCAATTGTTCTAACTCGTCCTTTAAGGCATAATTTACAACCTTCAATGTTGAGGGGCCCGGAGGCAAAGGTTGTTCTGAAAAGATTCCGCGAATAAGTACAACGCGTTGTTGAGTAGCTGAAAATAAGCGAAGTAATCGTTTTTCTAAGATGCTTCGTTGGGGTTCTGGTCCTGACAAAACAATTAAAATATCAACCTTTATGGGGGACTTTGTTTTTTTTAATCGACTTAACACGCCAAGATATGTTACCGTTAACCTTGAGCTTGACATTTTTCCTGACAAGGCTTGCGTTGGAAGGTCAGGCACCCAACATGCATCAAATTTTTTAATTATACGTTGGTGAATATACGTACTCAGCCACGTTGTTGCCCCAGATAAAACACGTAATTGATGGCTGATATAAACCGATGGAATATCCTTGTGAAACATCCCAAATCGATTGTCTGAAATAATACCATGTATATCGTGATGCTTACACAATTCAGCCAGTTGTTCTTTNTCTTTTTTAACCGCCTTTAGGCAGTGTGGAATTGCTTTAAAAAGTTGCCATTTTAAACGGTTATTCTTTGCATATTTAATTCCGTAACTGGGTAGTGTAACATAGTCAAGGCTTGGAAATTCCTTACGAAGTAAGGTCAACGCTGCTCCATCACTTGCTAGAATGGGAATAAAATTGGCCTCCAAGAGTGCATTTACCAACGGAATGCATCGAGTAGCATGGCCCAAGCCCCAATTTAATGGTGCCACTACAATTTTTTTGCGGGGGCCTACATCCATTATTTCAAATCAAAACCGAGATCATTTCTATAGTACATCTTGTCAAAATTGATCTGCTGAATTGTTGCATAAGACGTTTTCAACGCTTCTTCAAAAGTTGCTCCAAACGAGGTAACTGCCATTACGCGTCCACCCTGGGTTACGACTTCCCCATTCTGCATAGATGTTCCAGCGTGATAAAGGGTTGAGGGATGGTCTAGGTCTAACCCGCTAATTATCTTTCCTTTTTCATAGGCTTCCGGATAACCTCCCGAAACTAACATAACAGTTGCGGCGGTTTGAGGAGTAAGATCAAAGGTTTGCTCGTGTAACGTTTGTTGGGCCACGCCGTTAAACAAGTCAACTAAATCAGATTTAATTCTAGGAATGACCACCTCGGTTTCCGGATCTCCCATGCGTACATTATATTCAATAACGTAGGGATCCTCACCAACCTTCATCAATCCAATAAAAATAAAACCGCGATAGTCAATTCCCTCTGCTTGTAAGCCTTCTATGGTGGGGATAATAACGCGAGCTTCTACCTTATCTATAAAAGATTGATCGGCAAAAGGGACGGGAGAAATGGCTCCCATTCCACCTGTATTCAAACCGGTATCTCCTTCGCCAATGCGTTTATAGTCTTTTGCTGAGGGTAGAATTTTATAATTAACTCCATCAGTCAATACAAATACCGACAACTCAATACCTGCGAGAAATTCTTCAATAACTACTTTCGAAGAAGCGGCTCCAAATTTTTCATTGTTCAGCATTTCTTTAAGTTCCGCTTTTGCATCGGTTAGGTTGTCTAAAATTAACACCCCCTTACCAGCAGCTAAACCGTCGGCCTTGAGTACATACGGCGCCTGTAATGTTTCTAAAAAGGCATATCCTTCTGCTAAGTTAGCTTTAGTAAAGGTTTGGTACTGCGCGGTGGGAATTCCATGCTTAAGCATAAATTTTTTCGAAAAATCTTTGCTCCCTTCTAATTGTGCCCCAGCTTGATTTGGCCCTATCACAGGAATTGACTTTAGTTGTGGGTCATTTAAAAAATAGTCGTGTATTCCAGCAACTAATGGCGCTTCAGGTCCAACAATTACCATGCTTATCTCTTTCGCTATGACAGCCGCCCTTACCGCATTAAAGTCCACGGGATCAAGAGCAAGATTGGTTCCAATTGCCTCGGTTCCTGCATTGCCTGGAGCAATAAAAAGTGATTTAACATTGGGGCTTTGAGAAAGTTTTAAGGCGAAGGCGTGTTCACGACCACCAGCACCTAGGATAAGAATATTCATGGTTAAATTTTTTACAAATATATGATTAGCTCAACGTTTTTTAAGCGAAAATCCCCATTTAATAAAATACTTACCTACCGATTGTAGATGAATAAAAAATAAGTTGACTTGTTTTTTAGACCCTTGTCTATGTTGATGTGTAATAGAAACACGTGGAACATACCTCTTTTTCAACGTCAGTGCATCTAACTTGCGACAAATATCAACATCCTCCATATAGAGAAAGTAGCGCTTATCAAAACCGTTTAATTGACTAAAAACAGAAGTTTTAAAGAGTAAAAAACAACCCTCTAGAAAATCCGGATTAAAAGACTCGTTAAGGTTTCTATCGGCATACTGACCCTTACGAATGGTTTTTTTTAACAACGTTCTTAATCCCGGTACCGACCGCGCTATCAGCTCAACGAGGCTTGGGTAGCGTCTTGCTGTGAATTGAAGTTGACCTTGAGAATTTGTAACCCTAGGGGCCACTAGGCCTAACATTGAGTTTAACTCAAATTCGTTTAGTAGAGGTTTAAAAAGAGTGGGGCTAAAACTAACATCTGGATTTAAGATTAGGTGAAAATCAGAGGCCAGTTCGACCTGTTGCAGCACCAAATTGTGCCCTGCACCAAAGCCAATATTCGCTCCTACAAAGATGTAAACTACTGCGGGATCATTAAAAAATTCTTCAAACGCGTTGGTTGGAGAGTTGTCTATTAAAAAGAGTTTTTTTTCAAAAGGACAGGCTAAAAACGATGTTACTGCCCGTGATAAATCGGCCAGGTTCTCCTTATAAAACACAATAGATGCTGAAATTTTATATGTAGACAATTCGTTCATTAGTGTTTTAATACGCTTTTTCTTCTCCAGTGAAAATATTGACTAGGGTTTGAAAAATAATTTTAAGATCAAGAAAAAAAGACCAATTTTCAATATAAAAAATATCGAGACGAATTCTGTTTTTTATATCTGCTTTTTTCTTAACCTCTCCTCTATATCCACTTACTTGAGCTAAGCCAGTTATCCCTGGCTTAACGGCAAATCGTTCTATATAATTATCAATCTCCTTTTGGTATTCCAAGGACAAACTCTTCATGTGTGGTCTTGGCCCTACCACACTCATGTCTCCTTTTAATACATTAAAAAATTGTGGCAATTCATCAAGACTTGTCCTTCTCAGGAAAGCACCTATCCTAGTTACTCTTTTATCGTCCTTAGTAGCATGAATTTTATCTGACAACGCATTAAGTCTCATTGATCTAAATTTGTAACAAGTAAATGTCTCTCCTCTAATCCCTTCTCTATTTTGAGAGAAAAACAAGGGCCCCTTCGATTCAAGTTTGATAAGGATCCATAAAAGAGGAGTTACCCATGACATGACAAAAATTATCATCAAAAATGAAAAAACAATATCAAACGAACGTTTTAAAAAGTGATTGTCAAGAATTTCAAAAGGTAATTTCTTAACATTTAAAACAAGTAAATTATCGTAATATTCAGCACCTAAACTTTTACTATATAATTCATTTGAGTCGGGAATTAATTTAATAACAATAGAATTCTCATTGGCAAACTTTGTAAATTCTTTGACTTGATTACTCGATAGTACTGAAAGAGCGCAATAAATTTCATCAACTTTATTCGCTAATATATATGATTTGCTTTTTTCTAAATTTCCTAAATAGTTTAATTGATTCGTTTTACTGTCTGAAAAAACGCCCAAATATCGATATCCAAATTCTGATTTTTTTTTAAATAATTTAATTATTCGTTTTGACGAATCGTCAATACCAATAACAATCACATTTCGATAATTTTTACCTTCACTTCGATATCTCCTTAAAGTAAAAAAAAATAAAAATTTAAAAACACTTACACATCCAAATGTCAGCGAAAGCATATACCATTGATTATTAATGACTATACCTTTTTTAAAGGCTCCGAAATAGCTAAAGTAAACAACAATAAAAAGAATAAATTGAACGGCTAAAATTTTAAGAATCCTAAATGAATTTGCATATCTATATATACTATAAAATTCAATATTATATGCGATAATTAACCAAGATGATATAAAAAATAAGATAAAATATGGACTTAGAAAATCCGGATTTGAAACAAAAAATATCACTCCAATAATAATAAGAACATCAATAAGCACAGAAATTGGTCTTATTAAATAGGAGTATCGGTTTCTCTTAATTCTCATTAATATCTATGATTTTTTCAANCTGTCTATGAATGTTAGCAATAAACATATCCTCGCTAAATTTTCGCGCATGATTCCTTATATATAACGGATTAAAGTCCCCTTTAATATTTTCAAAAAAATCAATCGAATTTTGAACCGAATCTACAGTTTGTTTATTAAAGAATATTCCTGTTGATGTAGTACAATCGGACCGATTTTCAACTACAGTTTCCAGTGCGCCGCCTTTTCCAAATGCGATTACAGGGATCCCATAAGCCATTACTTCAAGTGGAACCATTCCCAAATCTTCCTCTCCCGGAAATATAAGCGCCTTTGTTCTTGATAAATAATTTTCAACATCTATCCAAGTAAGCATGCCTTTGAACTTAATATTAGCTTTCGCTTTTTTCTCTAATTTCTCTTTTTCAGACCCATCACCAATAATGACTAAATTCTTTCCATTTTTATTAAAAACCTCAACAAGTAAGTCAATTTTTTTATACGGGGTAATCGCTCCAAAACTCAAAAATATATCTCTCTTTTTTTCAACTAAAGGTTTTGTAAACAACTCATTTGCAATTGGAGGATAGACCACAATTGCATTTTTATGATAATATTTCTTAATCCTTCGAGCTACATTTTCGGAGTTTGCTAAATATAAATCAACATTATCCACAGTTGTTATATCCCATCGTTTTAGGCGATTTAAAAAAAAATTCATCAAGGGACGATAAATTGATTTCACTGAATTTAAATATTCGTTTCTATGACTCCAACAATAGCGCATAGGTGTATGTATGTAGGAAATATGTGGCGTATCATTATTTATCACAATACCTTTAGCTGGACCTGATTCAGAAGAAATAATTAAATCGTATTTTTTTTTTAGGTGAAGAGATCTTATCCCAATTGGGTAAAGAGGGAATAATTTTTGGTAATGTTTTCTTAGGTATTTTTTGTTTAATATTGAGGTATAAATATTGTGATGTTTTATATAATCCCCATACGTTTCTTGATCATAAAACAAGGTGTAAATATCTGCCTTAGGAAATATTTTTAACAATGATTCCACGACCTTTTCGCCCCCTCTTCTACTAATAAACCAATAATGCACAATTGCAACTTTCATTCCCCCAAGATTAATCTCGCCCAGTAAACTTATTAAACGCGAAAATAGCATTAAAATAACTATAAAATAAAACACCATCATGCCTACTTAATACATTTTCTGTTAACAGCGTGAAAACTATAAAAACGGAGAACATAATGTAAAGTCTATTTTTTGAGATACAAGCAAGGTAAATTGAATAGCCTAAACTGAATAAAAAAAATAATAACCCAACTATTCCACTAGCCAACCAAACATGAAAATAATGATTATGTGAATTATACTTAAATTTATCGTATACGTTACTTTCTAACTTTTGATCATAACAATGTAGAAGAGTATGATTCACATCACCTATTCCATATCCGAAAACCCAGGCATCTTTAATCAAACTAAAGGAACAATAATAAATACCATTTCTAATTTGCTCATTCGTAATAGTTTCATAATTTGATTCATAATTTCCCACTGGAAAGGAAAAGTCATAAGCGGTTAAACTCTTCATTCTTTGTAAAAAATTAGGGTTGAAAATAAATATTGAACTTACTAAAATAGCCAAACCAACTCCACCCAACACACGATGTCTTCCTTTTTTTATATGTAAAAATAATGCTATAGAAAGCAATATAATTGTCATCACTTGCGGAAGCCGTGCTCCTATTATTAATTGCCAATAAAACAAATAAGCTCCAACACAAATCAAAATGATTGAATAGGTAAATTTTCGTCTATTTATTAACTTCAGTAATTTTAATAAAATAATAAAAAGTCCAAATCCAATCCATATTGAAAAATAGGTGCCATGTACATCTGTTAGAGCCTCGAAAGCATTGCGATATTCCCAGTTTGTTAAGGCTTTGCCTGAGGTTGTAAAATACAAGTGTAGGTGGATATAACACAACCCTATAAAAATTGACGAGGTATAAATTTTCAGAATGTGGTTAACATTTTTAGCCATTAGTAAATCTGGAGCAAACAGGCCAAAAATAATTGGAAACAAAATAATTGGAATTACTTTAACCAGATAATTCAATCCTGATTTCAACTCAGAACTATAGGCTAAACTGATTAGATATAAAAAAAACAGCACAGAAAAAGTTAACACTTTGAATATCTGATTTTTATCTAATTTACGGGATTGAAATTTAATAAAATAAATAGCCGAAACTAAAAAAACTAATATCATCAAAACACTTTCCACGCCCCTTGGTAAGACAGGGAACAAAGCCAAACTATAAATTAGGAAAAGCAATATGTTTCTAATTTGGCTTTGGATTTTATACATATTCTTCACGGTCAATTATTTCTTTAAATATAGCCATATGTTCATCGGCTGCTTTTTTCCAGGCATACCGTTTAATCCTAATTTTTCCTTTCTCGATAAACTCATCCCTAAGGTCTTTGTTTTCTATAAATTGAATGATTTTTTCAGACAAGCTTACCGGTTTATTTTGATCAAAATAGAGTGCTGCATCTCCAGCAATTTCTATAAAACATGGAATATTAGAGCATATTACTGGTGTATCACAAGCCATTGACTCTAGTAAAGGCAAGCCAAACCCTTCATAGTTCGAAGGAAATATAAATATGGTGGCTTTTTTATAGAGTGATGCGATCATATTATCGTTTAGATATCCTGTGAAATGAATTGAATGTTCTAAGTTATTTTTCTCTATGAAATACCTAATTTCCTTATCAGGAGTTATAAAACCATCGCGCTTTCCTAAGACAACAATTTTATATCGTTTTCTTAAATAATCCGGCAAAATCATATACGCCTTCAATAGCGTAATAAGGTTTTTATGCGGTTTAACATTGCCAACGAATAAAAAGTACAACTTGGGTAAGTTTACATCTTGATCGCCTGATGGATCTTTATAAAAATCAGCATCCATTCCATTGTAAATCACGTTTATTTTTTTTTCCTCCGATTTTGTAAATTTTAAAATTTCCTTCTTCGAGAATTGAGAAACAGTTATTATTTTTTGACTTTTCAAAACAGAATTATCAATCAATTTTTTCGCGTAACGATGTTTAATTTTAAATCCATCTTGCCTATAAGCCAAATGATTAACGTCATGAATTGTTGTTATGATGTTTTTCGCTCGAACTGGAAATAGAGGTGCATTAAAATGAGGTATCCAAAGTAGACTTGTTTGTGGTACAATAAAGGGAAAAAGTAACTGTTCTCTTATTGAATATATGTTAGCATCAAACGAAATGACATTACGCAAATCTACCCAACCCATCTCATTAAGTTCTTCTTTGTTACCTAATAGAGTTAGATCAAACTTCTTAGCTATTATAGGTAGTAAATTCTTTAGATAGGTTCCAATACCAGAACTATTAATCATTCGAACATCTACAACTATACTATTGTCTTGCACGTTTGTTTCGTTTTATTTGATAAAGATAATACTATACCAAACAACACCCATGGGTATAAAAAATAAATTTGAACTCCTAACGTGAAAAACAACAGAAAGGCGTAGTGATATATTTCTAAATTATATCCTTGTTTTTTTAACTTTTTATTGAATAAATACATAATAACAAGAAAGGGTATAAAAATTATTAATCCACCATCCACTAACAGCTGTATTAGTCCACCAAACCCATGCGCATCCGTTTTACCTTTTGGACTTACTGGAATAAAATCAAGATAGTCTGGATTATTTCTCATAAGAGGATAATTTCCCAACCCAATTCCTACCACTGGATGGTCCTTAATCATATCAGGAAAAATAAAAATTCCTGCTATTCGTCCCATAACTAAATTAATGTCAGTTGGTCTTTTAACAACTTCTTCTTTAATGTGTTTAATATCATTAATATAAAAACTAGCTAGTTTTACAAAAACAATTGACGTTATAATTCCTCCGACAATTAATATGATAATATTTAACCTTCTAATTTTAAAGTAGAGCCATTTATAATACATGAGAATGTACCATATTATAATTAAAAGAATTCCCGCCTTTGACCTTGCAAAAAAGACAATTGTAATGGCTAGTAAAAAGCGTACTAACCCTTTGTATCTGCTTTTATACATAAATGTAAGTATAAAAATAAAAGACAGCATCAATCCAAAAGGGCCTCCTTCTGAATATCCTCCTCTCAATCTAAAATTAACATATGAAATGTATGTCTCTTCAATAAAGCCTATTCTGTGAAGTCCATAAATCAAAAGAATTCCTAAAAGCACACAAATGTTTAGAACAACAATTAATTTTACAATTTTAAGAATTTCCGCATAGGATAGGTCTTTAAAGTAACTATATATCAGTGCCATTAGATTAATACATGCCAACAACTCTAAATACCTTCCAAAGGAAATAATATAGGGGGTTTTTAAAATTGAAACTTCAGATAATAAATAAAAATCTCGAAACGGGTTACATATTATTGTGAGAACAAACCAGATGGTGAACAAACCTAACAACCTTAATATCCATCGATTTACAAATTTTCCGTAAATAAAAGGAGTGGTAAGCAATAAACTAATTTCCGCAATTTTAATTACATCAATTTTTAACTCCGTGAATTGAATGCAAAAAACAACAAAAATGGCAAACGAAAAACGTTTAAAAGTTGAAAGATTAGTTTTAGAAGGGTTGACCACTTTGCTGTATAAAAAATTATCGTTTACGTAATGGTAAATATACGGTAAGGATTTCTAATTTTTTTTTAATGTATATAAGTCCAATAAAATTGTTTAAAACGATGGTGAAGCCTGTAGCCATTGCAGCCCCATTGATACCATATTTAGGTATTAAAATAGCATTTAGCACCACATTTAGCATGGCAGAAATAATGGTAATTTTACCAAATATTTTTTGATGCCCCGTCATGTTTAAAATTAAATCCACAAACCCAGTAATGACAAATAAAAATTGACAAACAGAAAGAAATAGTAACGCTGAATATCCTTTTTGAAAATTTTCACCAAAAAAATTTAAAATAGGACTTGCAAAAATTATTATTAAAAGGAAAATGGGTAAAGAGATGAAAAATACTAATTTTGACGTATTTTGTATAAATCTTTTTAATTCAGNCATTTTATCATTTGAAAAAAAAAATGATATTTTTGGACCAACTACTGCGCCCAAAACTATGATGAAAATTGAAATTACACTTGATATTTGGGCAACTATACGATATATCCCTACGTTTTCCGTGGTATCCAAAATTCCTAGCATAATCGTGTCTACTGAAAAGATAAGATAAATCATAGCAGCACTAATCATCATTGGAAGGCTGCTCTTTATTAAATTTTTCGTTTTAATTTTATGTACTTGACTATCCCATTTAATGGGTAAAACATAAAAAAAAGAAATAACACTCACCAAAAGAAAACTAAACGCAAGACAGAGAACAATATATATCTCGCTTTCGCTGATAAAAGTATGTATAAAATAAATTAAAAGAAGTAAAATTATATTGGATAAAAAGGAGCTCAGAATTGAAAATAGGGTTATTCTCCCTTGACCTTTAAATAAATTACTATTGTAATTAAGGGATACAGCGGAAAATAATAGTATTGGAAAAAACATAAAATAATCCTCTAACAAACCATCATTAAAAATAGTCAATGAAATAAAATGATTATTAAAAAAAAATAAACCCGCAATGAAAAGAGTTGAGAAAAAAATAATAAAATAGGATTTTTTTAAAAAATTACTCTTATAAAACCCTTTTGAATAATGTGCTCCATTTGAAGCATATTTAATGGCTAACGTGTTTAATCCTAGCGTGGAAAAAATAATTAAAATGATTACAAGAGATTTAATTATCGCAAATCTTCCATATACCTCAGCTCCATAAATTTTTGAAATAAATATTGACAGAAAGTAAACAACAACAACATTCAGGGCATAAAATATAAAATTAGTACTCCCACCCTTTATAAGATCTTTAAGGTGGCTATCCTTAATTTTTGAAAATAAATTCATAAAAAATATCCACTATTTATCTCTTTTATCATAATTGATTAAAAAAGTATTTAATTGTATAAGCAGCAAGATTAACATCATTAACCCTCCTAACCCAATAGAAAATAGTACTGTATATTTTTTAAACAAATCCCGCTCTTTTATCCCTACTTCACTAAACGAGGAAACAATATTTATAATATCAGAGGTTTCTGCCTTTTCTGTATTATTATCAATAAGTTCTTTATTCAATTTTAAACTTTCTGTAAAAAGTTCAATTTCATTTGTTTTCTTTGCGCCTTGTGCCAAGGTAATACTGGTACCCATTTCTGATTTTTTTGCCTCAGTAATCATCACTTCATTATAAATTCTTCGCAGGGTATCAACCTCCACCAACGATTTTAGCAAAACGGTTTCGTTCTGTTCCAAATTTTGATCGTGAATCTTCTTTTGGGTTTTGAAATACGCATTATTTTCTATTGAACTGATGATAGGCGCTTCAATTTTTTTGAAAATCGTACTATTTAAAGATTTCACCAAAATCTGATGATTGCGATAATCATATATAGTAAACCCTTTCTTAAAATCTTTAATATCTAGATTTTTAACCGTTGTTGAATCGAGGTTTTCTACAAATTCATTAAAAAACTCATATTGTTCATTTTCATTTTTAATGGGTGAAATATAAAAGCCTTTTAAGTCTTTGGCTTCACTAACATCTATAGACAACGATTTGGCTAATAATAGCGAATCCCCCTGTTTGACCAACTCATTATAAAAGTCGATATTCTGATATAGTTGCCGGGTACTTTTAAAATTGGGTTCTACCAGCATAGTAGAGGTATACACCCTTTCTTTATTATAATCAACATAAAAGCCAACGGCTGCACCAACCACCACAGCTATTCCCAGCTTTATAGCATTGTTTCTTAAAAAAAGTAAGAGTGTGATAAAGCTGTGAAATACGTATGAAAAGAATTGTCCAATGGAATTGAATAAATTTTTTATTCCTTTCCCAATGATCTTAAATAAACTTCCTAAATCCACATCCTCATCTTGAGGCTTTATTTGATTAGTCATGTTGATTAAAAATTTGTTCTATTATTTTTTGAGTAATGGCATAGGTTGGTCGCACCCCCGAAGTTCCTAACCCACCAGAGGCTAATGTACTTCCTGTTTTTAACGGATTATCAGAAGCGTAATAGGCATAACGCACTTTAACGTTTTCTGAAATATTGCCCCTAATTTTGGACGCAGATTGTATGGCTTTTTGATAATGCGCACCTTCCATTTCTAAGCCAATAGCATTCCAAGTAGAGTCGTGAAAGAAACTCAATAAGTTTGTGTTTTGAAGTGAAGTACCTAAAACAGTTACCATGGTCCCTTCATAAACATCCAATCCAAAACCTTCTAAATCTTTCTTAGCCAATTCGTTCTTAAACGGATAATTATCGGCTGTTCCTTCAAAAATATGAGCAGAAGGAATCATTATATCACTTTTCCCTCCTTCTAATATTCCCGCTTTACCCATAATTGAAATGGATTCAACTTGTAAAAAATGAGTTTTTCCATCGGTACATACATAGGGCTTTAATAGTTCATCCATAGTTTCAAAGGCCTGTTCTCCAAAGGCGTAATCCATGACAATGATTACAGGTTTTTGGGAACTATTGGATGGTGTATAGGTACTTCCTTTAAAATCAATTTGTGCGGTATCAATAATTTGCACATCAATATTGGTTCCTGAGGAATCTTTTTGAAAGGTTAGACCATGTTGAAGGGCATATTCGGTTACATGCTGTCGTAGGCCATCATTTTCATCTTTGCTGAGTTGTTCAAAGAGTGCAAAGTGATTTACGTCTTTATTATTCAAGGCTTTTGGTGCGTATAAGCTATTCATTACACTGTGCATATTAGCACTGATAATATGTAACGGTCTCCCTAGCAACGCTTGTTCTTCCAATTTACTCTTTATCGAATTAGCCCAAATTTCACCATAGATGTGTTGACCTATTCGCTCTTGAAGTGTAGCGCTAAACGTAATACTTCTCTTTTTGTTTAAAAGCACCTCATCTAAGGCCAATTTTCCCATCCAATATATGGTGTGAAAAAATTTATCCGGATTGTCTTTTTTGGCAAATTGACCCACGGCCCACTTAATTTCTTCAAAGGTCTGTCCTAAAATATTTGCGAGATGTGTAATGACTACTTCCCGGTCATTATTAGATAAGTCTCGTTGATGCAATACTACATCTTCTAATTGAGACCACTCTCTAATGGTTTTTCCATCATCATCTAATAAGATTCTATTTTTAATCTTATGTGATTCAATAAATAAAAAAGTCAAATGCGTTAGGATGTCATAAATTTCAGAACGTCCCCGAGTGATTTCAATATTCATTTGATCTTTATCAATCCGGTAGCAATTTCGTCGTCGCTTTGGTGGAATAATTGGCGTAAAATGAGAGTTTTTATACCCTTCATCCGCTGTAAGATTAATATATTGACACTCCTCAATTCCTTCGGGCAACCGATCTATAACATACGAGAGCCCATTCAATTCTGCCTTTTTATCGGCGATGAATCCATAGATTTCCGGACGCAACAGTAAAAGAGCTTCTCGTAAGGTGTCGCCACTAACTCCCATGGGCTTATAAAACCCCCTATTAAACAAATGACGCATGGTAATATATAGGCGCTCTATTGCAATGGAAGATTCTTGAGATTTAGTTGATTTTTGAGTCATTAAGTAAGGTAGTCTAATTTATTCTAATATTTTTTTGTATTTCTGTTGATCCTTTAAAACATTTACTGCTTTTAATACCGCTTGATCTTGATTTACTTTTCTAATAAACTCTCCTTTTTTGTAATAGTACTTTCGTACAATTTCATTAGAAAGTACATCTTTTATTTCTGTTTTATTTGGTTGTAATTCTTTTACTTTTTCTTTTTTTATCTTCCCTTCTAAAGCTTCAAATTCATTTTTTATATCTGCTGCATATCCCTCATTATGGGCTTCCTCGTAAAGGTCGGTTAACTTCTGATCTGTAGGGGTAACAAATCCACTTTCTTTGGTTTGAATATACGCCATAAATCGATTAAAATCGGCCTCACTTAGTTTAAATGTACTTGGCTCAGCAATTTGGTTGTTTGCGTGATGATAGGCTACTGCAAAATTAAAAAATGCATCAGAATTTAATAAATCCTTTGTAGCTTTACTTCGTTCAGCATTGACTAATTTAATATCGGGTTCAATTCCTCCCCCATCGTATACTGTTCGTCCATTTTTGGTTTGAAAGGCATTGCGTTGCTTTGCAGAAAATTTTGGTACCTCACCATTTTCATCTCGGTGGGTATAGTCGAGTTCCTGAATACATCGACCACTAGGCGTATAGTATTTCGCAATGGTTAATTTTAGCTGTGTACCGTAAGTTAATTCGCGGTATCGCTGTACCAATCCTTTTCCAAACGAACGTTCTCCTACAATTACAGCGCGATCTAAATCCTGTAAAGAACCGGCTACAATTTCTGAAGCGGAGGCAGACATATGGTCAATCAACACGACGATAGGAATATCTAAATCAAGTGGTTCTCGTTTCGTTTTATAAACATCACTCCATTTTTTAACTTTTGCTTTTGTAGTTACAACTACTTCATTTTTCGGAATAAAAAAGTTGGTTATTTCAACGGCTTCATTCAGTAAGCCTCCTAAATTCCCCCGCATATCCAAAATGAGTTTTTGCATTCCTTGGGTTTTTAAATCTTCAAAGCTTTCTTTTACCCTTGCCGATGCTTTATCATTAAATTTTATAAACGAAATATAACCTACTTCATCATTTAACATTTGATGATACGGAACTGGGTCAACATCAATACTGGTTCTATTTAAACTTACATTAATGGGTTTACCTTGACGCATAACGGTAAGGTCTACGGTAGATTCTGGCACGCCATTGAGTAATAACTGTGCGTCTACTGCGGGAAGTTCATCAAGGGAAATGTCATTAATCTTAACAATTATATCTCCTGCAAGGAGTCCTGATTTATCTGCTGGTAACGCTTCATACGGCTCTGTAATCACAAGTGCTCCGTTAATTATCTTTGTGTCTGCACCAATACCGCCATGTTGTCCATTGGCATTGATTCGCGCTTTTTCTACCCCTTGTTCATCGTAAAAACGAGTATACGGATCTAATTCGGCCAACATCTTGTCAATAGCCGTTTCTGTAAGTTCAGCAGGATTGGTTTCATCAATATAATACATGTTCAACTCCTTGAACAGGGTGGTATATATTTCTAACTGTTTTGCTACTTCAAAAAAATCGGATTTATATCCTACCGAGAGGGTGATCACCGAGAGCAACAATGCGATGATACCAAACCGTTTTAGCTTTTTCATATCTTCAATCTTTAACTTTTTCCATAAATTTAATCAATAAAAGTATCAATTTTTCTTCTATTTGAACGTAATTAGGAGGCTTTTCGTCTATATAATTGATCATAATAACATGCTTCTTGTTCAATTTTTGATCTAAGCGATGTTTTTGATGTCTATAGGCCTCTCGCATTAATCGTTTTATTCGATTGCGATCTACGGCCTGATTAAATTTTTTCTTTGACACCCCAAAGCCGCATTTTACGAGTGAATCTGCACCATGATCCATGGGAAGATAGACCATCCTCAAAGGATAGACCAGCACTGAATTTCCTTCCGAGAATAAGGTTTCAATACGTTTCTTACGCTTTAGTTTTTCCTCTTTACTTAATTTGAAATTCATAGCTACGTCAACTGGATTAGATTTATTTTCTTAGGGCTAGTACACCAGCAAGATCAAAAATATCTCTTGGGGTGGTTATGAGTCTATTTAGACTAAAAAATAGCCGTCCTTAACTCAGGTGCTAAATTACGTCAAGGTACTATAATAGTGAAATTTATGAAAAGAAATGAAAGATTTACCCATTCCTTACTCCTTTCTCTGTTATTTACAGGTCGTTTATGCCGTATCTGAAGGTTTACGAAGGGCGGTTACAAAACTAAGGAATAAAACATTTTAGCAAAAAGGAAAAAAAGAAAGACTTAAATTTCTATTTTTGAATAAAAATAAAGCCGAAATGTCAAAAGATCTTTTTCAAGCCCCAGATTATTACCAATTAGACGATTTATTAAGTGAAGAGCATAAATTAGTTCGAGATGCGGCAAGAGAATGGGTAAAACGCGATGTGTCACCCATTATCGAAACCTATGCTCAAAACGCTGAATTTCCGAAGCAAATAATTAATGGATTAGCCGAAATCGGTGCATTTGGACCGTACATTCCTGAAAAATATGGCGGTGCAGGCTTAGATCAAATTTCATATGGCCTTATCATGCAAGAAATTGAACGGGGAGATTCTGGCGTAAGATCAACAGCCTCTGTACAGTCATCGTTAGTCATGTATCCGATTTGGAAATACGGTACTGAAGCGCAGTGTGAAAAATACCTACCAAAATTAGCTTCAGGTGAATTTATGGGCTGTTTCGGATTAACGGAGCCAGACCATGGTTCAAATCCAAGTGGTATGGTCACCAACTTCAAAGATATGGGAGACCATTTCCTATTAAACGGTGCTAAAATGTGGATTTCCAATGCGCCTTTTGCGGATGTCGCCGTTGTATGGGCCAAAGATGAAAGTGGACGAATTCACGGCCTGATTGTAGAACGTGGCATGGAAGGCTTTAGCACCCCAGAAACACACAATAAATGGTCGTTAAGAGCCTCAGCTACTGGGGAACTCATTTTTGATAATGTAAAAATTCCTAAGGAAAATATACTCCCCAAAAAATCAGGTCTAGGGGCTCCTCTTGGATGTTTAGACTCTGCGCGTTTTGGCATTGCCTGGGGCGCTATAGGTGCGGCAATGGATTGTTACGATACGGCTCTGCGTTATGCTAAAGAACGAATGCAATTTGGCAAACCTATTGGTGGATTTCAACTACAACAAAAGAAATTGGCAGAAATGATTACCGAAATCACCAAGGCACAATTATTAGCGTGGCGCTTAGGAGTGTTGAGAAATGAAGGTAAGGCAAGCTCTGCACAAATTTCAATGGCAAAAAGAAATAATGTAGACATGGCCATTACTATTGCTCGTGAAGCTAGACAAATTTTAGGTGGAATGGGCATCACAGGAGAATATTCAATCATGCGTCATATGATGAATCTTGAGTCAGTGATTACCTATGAAGGAACGCATGATATCCATTTACTAATTACAGGCTTAGATATCACTGGATTAAACGCCTTTAAATAAGTATGAAATTTTTATTGATCTTAATTTTTTTGCTCGGAAGTATTCCTAGTCAAAGTCAACCCATCTTTTCTAAAAAAGGACACCCAGAGCACTTAATTGCAGGGACCTTAATTAGCGCTGGTATTTCGTATTATGTGTTTACCAAAACACATAATAAAGTTAAAGCATGGATCATTGCTGTGGTGAGTACTAGCGTGTTAGCCTATGCAAAAGAAGCGGTAGACCCAAAATGGTTTGGTGGAGTCCGAAGTACCAAAGATTTTATGTTTAGTGCCCTAGGATCAGTCGTTGGTGCAAGTATTGTTATTCCCTTGCGCCTTAAACCAAAGGCCGAGAAAGAAGTCAGTTTTACCCGTGTATTTTAACGAATATCTTCACCCTGCTTTTTGCGTCAAATCATAACAAGGACATCGCTTACAGCGCTTACCATGGGTAAATTTTTCGCAGCAAGTTGTCTTGTAGTTTTGCCGATTGGTCTGCTTGAGCGCTACAACCTCATCAATCTTATTATAAAAAACGATCATACCCTAAAATAAAGGGCAAATATAGCTTATTTAGATTAATTAAAAATAGTATGTATAAATTATTCGTACATTTTTTTATAATACGTTTGGTACGCACCCGAGGTAACATTATCTAGCCATGATTCATTAGTCAAATACCAGTCAATCGTTCTCGATAACCCTTCCTCAAAGGTAACACTCGGTTTCCATCCTAATTCGCGATTCAATTTTGTCGCATCAATAGCATATCTCCTATCATGCCCTGCACGATCTTTCACATAGGTAATCAATTTTTCTGAAGTCCCTGGAGCCTGATTAAGTTTTATATCCATTTGTTCACAAAGCAACTTGATTAAGTCAATGTTAGTCCACTCATTAAACCCACCAATATTATAGGTTTCTTTAAGTTTTCCTTGGTGAAATATTAAATCAATGGCTTTGGCGTGATCTTCTACAAACAACCAATCTCTAGTGTATTGACCGTCTCCATAAACCGGCAAGGCCTTTTTGGTTTTAATATTGTGAATAAATAAGGGAATTAATTTTTCTGGAAACTGGTTAGCTCCATAGTTATTAGAACAATTACTAATGATATATGGCATTCCATAAGTATTTCCAAACGACCTCACCAAGTGATCTGAGGCTGCCTTGGAGGCGGCATAAGGCGACTGTGGATCATAGGAAGTCTCTTCGGTAAATAAACCTGTTTTTCCTAAAGAACCATATACTTCGTCTGTAGATATATGATAAAATAGTTTATCGTTAAAATCACCTGCACACCCCTGTCTAAATCCATTCATTAAATTAGCTGTCCCTAAAACATTGGTTTCTATAAACTCATTTGGGTGGGTTATAGATCGGTCTACATGACTCTCCGCAGCCAAATGGATTACGGCATCAAATTTTTCTTGTTCAAACAAGGTATTAATAAACGCTACATCTTTTATATCACCTTTGACAAAGCGATAATTAGTAGCCTCTGCAAGGTCCTTAATATTCTCAAGATTACCTGCATAGGTGAGTGCATCTAAATTTACAATGGTATAGTTAGGATAATTATGAACAAAAGTTCGCACCACATGCGAACCAATAAAGCCCGCTCCTCCAGTAATTAATATTTTCTTTGACATGTGTATTATTTCTTAATTTGATGTTAATCGTGATTGCCATTTCCAAGCTGAATCAAGAGCCTGATCTAAGGTGTAGGTTGCTGACCAACCCAATATGTTATTTGCCCGACGCGTATCTGCAAATGCCTCAATAATATCTCCTTTACGTCTATTTACTGTTCTATAATTAATTTTTTGACCGGTTACTCGTTCAAAACTCGTTACCACTTCCAGTACTGAACTCCCTTTTCCTGTGCCAATATTAAACACTTCAAAAGAAGTCTGTTGTTCCTTATGCAACACTCGTTTTAGGGCTTTAATATGCGCCTTTGCCAAGTCCACTACATGAATATAATCTCTAATGGCTGTACCGTCTTGCGTTGGATAATCACCCCCAAAAATTAACAATTCTTCTCGTATTCCCGCCGCCGTTTGTGTTACAAAGGGAATTAAATTTTGCGGAACGCCTATTGGCAATTCACCTATTAAGGCCGATTCGTGCGCACCAATCGGATTAAAATACCGTAAAGCAATACCATTAAGATTCGAAACTTTTGCCGTATCGCGTAAAATATCTTCTCCAATTTGTTTCGTATTTCCGTACGGAGATTCGGCAGGTTTAAACGGAGCATCTTCAGTAATCGGCATTTTATCGGCTTGACCATAGACCGTACACGAGGAACTAAAAATAAAATTATTTACCTCATATCGCTCCATCGCTTCAAGTAAATAAATTAAGGTACAAATATTGTTGTGATAATAACTCAGCGGGTTATTAACACTATCGCCCACGGCCTTTGATGCGGCAAAGTGAATAACACCTTTTAAGTCTGTATGAGTTTGAAAGAAAGTTTCAATACCAGCCTGGTCTTTAAGATCAAGTTTCACAAAGGTGGGAAGAATTCCTGTGATACCGTATATTCCATCCAGCACCGACATCGTGGTGTTTGATAAATCATCAATAATCAGCACTTCAAATCCTTGACTTTGTAACTCTACCACCGTATGTGATCCAATAAATCCTAAACCTCCGGTAACTAGTATCTTCATTATCCCTTCGGGTTTACTATTTTGCGTCCAACAGATTCATAATAAAAATTATGACCTTCCAACACCTCTAAATCAAAGATGTTTCTTCCATCAAAAATAACGGGCTCTTTCAATAACTGCTTTATCTTATTAAAATCTGGCGACGTAAATTCTCGCCATTCTGTACAGATAAGTAAACAATCTGCGTCTTCTAAAATCTCATAGGCATTTGCTCCAAAAGCGATGTTGTCTCCATATATGGTTTTCATATTAGGCATTGCCTCCGGGTCATACCCCGAAATCTGTACACCTTCTAACAAGAGTGCATTAATTACATCAATCGCCGGAGCTTCTCTAATATCATCGGTATCGGGTTTAAACGCCAATCCCCAAATCGCAATTTTTTTGCCTTTTAGTTGGTTGTTAAAATAGTTCTTAACCTTTGGCACAAGCGATTTTTTCTGCTTCGCATTCACCTCTAGCACTGATTTTAATAACTTAAAATCGTAATTTGCCTCATCACTAGATTTTACCAGGGCATTCACATCTTTAGGAAAGCAAGATCCTCCATACCCAATACCCGGAAATAAAAATCTATTTCCAATTCGCGTGTCAGATCCCATCCCCACTCGAACCATATCTACATCTGCACCAATTTCTTCACAGAGATTGGCAATTTCATTCATAAATGTAATTTTCGTCGCTAAAAAGGTATTGGATGCGTACTTGGTCAATTCTGACGAACGTTCGTCCATAAAAATAATCGGCCTTTTTACATTGATAAAAGGCTTGTACAGTTTGGTCAAAATTTCCTTAGCTTTTTCACTTTTAGAACCAATAATTATGCGTTGGGGTTCCATAAAATCTTTAACCGCAAACCCTTCTCTCAAAAATTCAGGGTTTGATACCACGTCAAAAGGTACCTCCGTATGACTTGATACAATTTCCTTCACCCGATCAGAGGTTCCTACTGGTACCGTACTCTTATTAATGATAATTTTATAATCTTCTATTAATTTCCCTAAATCATGTGAAACCCCTTCCACATACGATAAATCTGCAGATCCATCTTCGTCTTGTGGAGTTGGTAAAGCGAGAAATATAATGGTTGAGTTTGTTATTGCATCTTTTAAATTTGTTGTAAAATGCAAACGCCCGCCCTGGATATTTTTATGAAAGAGCTCTTCTAAATTTGGTTCATAAATAGGAACTTTTCCTTTTTGCATCTGGGCAACTTTTTCTTCGTTGATGTCAACACAAATTACATTATTTCCCATGTCGGAAAGACATGTTCCAGTTACTAGACCTACATAGCCTGTTCCAATTACAGTTATATTCATAATTTAGTAATAAAATTTAATACAGTTTGGGTGATATATTCTAATTGCTCTTTATCTAATTCTGTGTGCATGGGTAACGAGATTACATTTTGAATCAACGTGTTCGTAACCACAAAATCATCCTCCTTATAGCGTGCATCGCTATATGCCTTTTGGCTGTGTAATGGAACTGGATAATAAATTGCACATGGAATGTCTTTACTCAATAAATGTTGGTGTAAGGCGTTTCTGTCAACCCCATTTAAGTTTAAGGTATATTGATGAAAAACATGTGTGGTAAACTCGCTTGTGGAAGGCGTGGTAATTTGATCACAATCGGCAAATGCTGCCGTGTAAAATTCAGCTGCCGCTCTTCTGGCATTACAGTAATTATCAAGGTGCGGTAATTTTGCATTGAGCACCACCGCTTGAATACTGTCTAAGCGTGAATTCACCCCAACCACATCGTGGTAGTATCGTTCATACATTCCATGATTGACAATCCCGCGTAAGGTATGTGCTAAATCGTCGTCATTCGTCATAATCGCACCTCCATCGCCATAGCATCCTAAATTTTTTGAGGGAAAAAACGAAGTCGTTCCAACCTTTCCTATGGTCCCCGCTTTTTGACGTCTCCCATCACTAAAAATATAATCGGCACCAATGGCTTGTGCGTTATCTTCAATTACAACTAGATTAAATTCCTCGGCAATGGCTAAAATTGCTTCCATATTAGCACATTGTCCAAATAAATGCACCGGTACTATGGCCTTTGTTTTTGGGGTAATCGCTTTGCGAAGTGCCTCAATATCCATATTAAAACTATCTGCTTCAACATCTACCAACACGGGAGTTAGTTTTAATAAGGCGATTACCTCAACCGTTGCTGCAAAGGTAAAATCAACTGTAATGACTTCATCTCCAGGCGATAAGTTTAACCCCATCATGGCAATTTGCAACGCGTCGGTCCCGTTTGCACAGGGGATGACGTGTTTCACCCCTAAATACGATTCAAAGGCTGATTGGAATGCTTTTACCTGAGGACCATTAATAAAAGCCGCTTGATCTATTACTTCTTGTATAGATTGGTCAACTTGTGATTTAATTTGTTGATATTGACCTTTTAGGTCAACCATTTGAATTTTCTTCATTAGACACGTTTTTTCAATAAACGCACAAAAATACAAATTATTTAACCGCGGTTATTCTAATTCTTTAAATTAGCAGCTTCTTATGCGTTCAATCTATAACATAGCCCTTTATTTAGTGAAATTTTCGCTTTCGATTCTCGCAATTTTTAACACAAAATTAAAATTGTTTGTCCAAGGAAGGAAAACCACCTATGCACAACTTGATGCCTTGTCCAAAGATAAACCCAGGCTGTGGTTTCACTGTGCATCCTTGGGAGAATTTGAACAGGGCCGTCCCATCATGGAAGCGTGCAAAAAAAACATGCCGCACTATCAAATTGTACTCAGTTTTTTTTCCCCTTCTGGCTATGAAATTCGCAAGGATTACACTGGTGCCGATGTGGTGGTGTATTTACCTCTTGACACCCCTTATCATGCCAAAACATTTATTGATACGGTCAAGCCTTCCATGGCTATTTTTATCAAATACGAATTTTGGCCCAATTACCTCGCTGAACTTAATAAGCGCTCTATAAAAACCATCTTAGTCTCTGGAATTTTTAGACCATCTCAAGCGTTTTTTAAGTCGTACGGTAAATGGATGAGAACGTCGCTCAAAACTTTCGATCACTTTTTTGTGCAAAATCAAGCTTCAAAAGATTTGCTTGAGACCATAGGTATTACGCGGGCTACCCTTAGTGGAGATACGCGTTTTGATCGCGTTTTTGCCATTACCCAAGATGATATAGCGCTTGATGAGATCGCCCTTTTTAAAGGTTCACACAAGGTACTTGTAGCAGGCAGCACCTGGCCTAAAGATGAGGACCTGCTAATTGACTATATAAATAACTCGAAAAATCCCAACCAAAAATATATCATCGCTCCACACAATATTAAGGCAGACGACATTATGCAGTTAGCTTCCCGCTTGGTAAAAAAAGTAGGCCTCTTTTCAAATAAATCGCTTGATCTTAATCACTGTGAAGTGCTAATTATTGACAGTATCGGTCTCTTATCGAAGTTGTATAAATACGCAGACATTGCGTATGTAGGTGGCGGATTTGGCACTGGCATTCACAATGTCTTAGAACCGGCTACTTTTGGGCTTCCTATTTGTATTGGCCCGGCCTATACAAAATTTAACGAGGCGGTTGAACTAGTCCATCTTGGCGCGTGTCTTGTAATTCACAAGGCTACAGACCTACAAAAAAACTTAGATCAACTTTTTACCGAACCGAACTTCCGAGAACAGAAAGGAAAAATTGCTTCAAACTACGTCAAAGCTAACCTTGGTGCCACAAAAATAACCATGCGCTATCTCACAGAAGAATTGAGTTAAATCCTCTTATCTTTTGTACCTTGCATAAAAATTTACCACAAAGAATGTCAGGTTTAATCGATACGTTTGGAAGACCACTAACCTACCTTAGATTGGCAGTAACAGACCGCTGTAATTTGCGCTGTCAATATTGCATGCCTGCAAAGGGTATTGACCTTGTTGATCGAAAAGAGCTCCTAACGTTTAAAGAGATGTACCGAATTGTACGTACCTTGAGTGAATTAGGNGTGAACAAATTAAGATTAACAGGGGGAGAACCTTTTGTACGGAAAAATTTTATTGAGTTTTTAGAGATGCTTTCGTATAACGACTTGCTTGACGAAATAAATTTAACCACTAATGGCGCCCTGATTGGACCATATATTTCAAGGTTAGAAGGCTTAAAAATTAAAAATATTAACCTGAGCATTGATAGTTTGTCCAAAGAAAATTTCGCCAAAATAACCCGTCGTGATGCCTTTGAAGAGATTTTTAGCAACTTAGATGCACTTGAGAAAAGTACACTTAACCTCAAATTAAATGTGGTCGTTCAACCAGGTATCAATACTCATGAAATTAATGATTTTGTAGCGCTCACGAAAACGAGAAATGTAGCGGTTCGATTTATTGAAGAAATGCCATTTAACGGAGCAGGGCTTCGAAAAACAAAAGAGGTTTGGAATAGTGAGAAAATTATAGCTACCATTGAACAGCGCTTTCCTGCGCTTGAAAAACTCACAACGCCTAAATCATCTACCTCTATAAACTATAAATTACCCAATCACCTGGGAACATTTGGTGTAATTCCCGCGTTTACAAGAACCATTTGTAATGATTGTAATCGTATTAGAATAACCTCTACAGGGCAGTTTAAAAATTGTCTCTTTGATGAAGGAGTGTTTAATGTTCGTGATTTTATCAGGAAAGGAGCTAGTAACGACGATTTAAAACAGCTGTTTTTATCTATTGTTGCTAAAAAACCAGCCAACGGCTTTATTGCCGAAGCTAACCGCACAAAAAATAAACGTGTTTCAGAAAGTATGTCAACCATAGGAGGATAGAATATGATCAGTAGTGAAGAAGCCTTAACCATTATTTTACGGAACGCTTTCCCTTTCGGGGAAGAACGAATCCCTTTTTTACAAGCCACAGGAAGAATGCTTAAAGAAGCCATTTATGCCGATCGCGATTTCCCACCCTTTGATCGTGTTATGATGGATGGAATTGCCCTTGCATACGAACGAGTTGCTGATGGGCAAACGCAATTTTACCTTGAAAAAATTCAAGCTGCAGGCAACCCACAGCTCCAACTAGAAAATCCTCACCACGCCATAGAAGTGATGACTGGGGCAGTCTTACCAAAGGGTACAGACACCGTAATTCCTTATGAAAAAATTGACATCTTAAACGGCGTAGCTACCCTAAAGGAGTTGCAAATCAATCCCAACCAACACGTTCATTTTCAAGGCTCTGATCGTAAAAAGAATGATGAACTAGTTCCTAAACACACTAAAATTACACCCGTTGAAATTGGTTTACTCGCCACTGTAGGTGCAACAGAAGTGTTGGTTTCAAAGACGCCTAACGTACTTGTTTTATCTACCGGAGATGAGTTAATTGAAGTTGATCAATTGCCAGCTCAACATCAAATTAGGCGAAGCAATGTCTACACCTTAATGTCCTTATTAGACCAATCTAACATTACTGCAGATGAACACCACCTGCCGGATGACAAGCCGTACCTAATTGAAAAAATAAGAGACTACCTCAAGACCTATGATTGCATTTTATGTAGTGGGGCGGTAAGCAAAGGAAAGTATGACTTTTTACCTGAAGTGTTTGCTGAACTAGGGGTTCAAAAGCATTTTCACAAGGTAAAACAACGCCCAGGGAAACCATTCTGGTTTGGGTCAAAAGGAAAATGTTCGATTTTTGCTTTTCCAGGAAATCCAGTATCAACCTTTGTTGGAGCGTGTTACTATTTTTCCGCCTGGTATAACAAAGGAATGGGAGTAACACCAGAGCTACCTAAAGCTATTTTAATGGAAGAGGTTGTTTTTAAACCTGAACTTAGCTATTTTCTTCAAGTCAAATGCGCAACAAATTCAGGCAAGCTAGAAGCCACGCCCGTAAAAGGTAACGGCTCTGGAGATTTAGCCAATTTAGCGTTGGCAGATGCTTTTTTACTATTGCCAGCCAATCAAGAAAAGTTTAACAAAGGGGAACTATACCCATTAGTATCATATCGATGAAAGAATTCTCACATATTAACGCACAAAATCAACCCAAAATGGTAGATGTATCTACCAAAATTGTAACCAAACGAACGGCTACTGCCCAAGCGATTATTACGTTGAACAACGACATTATGGCTCAGTTTAATGGGGATGACGTCCACAGTAAAAAGGGCCCCGTTTTTCAAACAGCAATTATAGCGGGTATTCAAGGGGTAAAAAAAACAAGTGCCTTAATTCCCATGTGCCATCCGTTACCGATAGACGGAGTTGAAATTACCTTAACCCCCAAACAAAATTCGTTATACATCCGTTGTACTGTTTCTGTAGAAGCTAAAACAGGTGTAGAAATGGAAGCCTTAACAGGCGCCAGTATTTGCGCCCTTACGGTATATGACATGTGCAAGTCATTTAGTCATGATTTGCGTATCCATGAGGTAAAACTCATCGAAAAAAAAGGAGGAAAATCAGATATATCTCAAAAATAATAGCCCTTTAAAACACACTATTTTCTCGTGAAAAAACATCAAAAACATACACCTCTTGTTCGTCGAAAAATGGCAAATTTTGCTCCCACTGAAATTTCAATTTTAGGCGGAAAATGCAGCATTATTGCTGATTTAGTGCAAAAAATCGTCGATTTTGATACAAAATCATTAAAAATAGGCTATTTAGACGCATCGCATAGCGAGGCTTATATTCCGCCCTCTTATAATAGTTTTACCCATCAACCTCAAGGTAGTCTTGAAATTCATGCGTGCGAAACGGCTAATCGCTATCAAGAACGGAGTAGATTTTCGGCATATGATCTATTATTTATCAATGGCAATCACTTTGAAGGTGCACAACAAATTCTTATTTTAGACCCTTTAAAAGAAGCNTCTGTACAAAAGCGTCTCGCACAAATTAATTCCATCGTCTGTATAATAAAAGTAGATCCGNCCATGGAATACTTTCCTTGTTTGTTAGAAAAGTTTCCTTCTATAGCTTCCATTCCTACCTATACCCTCTCAGATATTGAAGCTATTTATCACGCAATATCTTCGGTGCTACATGCTAAAATCCCACCGGTATACGGGTTAATTTTAGCTGGAGGCAAAAGTGAACGCATGGGCACAGATAAAACCCAGTTAGTCTATCACGGCATACCGCAACGCAACTATCTTGAAGACCTTTTGCAATCGAACGGAATCTCTCCATATGTATCAGTAGCTAAAGCACCCAACATAGCCACTCCCAATTATATTGCAGATACGTTTCTAAATTTAGGGGCCTTTGGAGGAATCTGTTCTGCCTTTCAACACAATCCCAATGTTGCGTGGCTTGTCATTGCTGCCGATGTTCCCTTTGTTAATTCAAGTCTTATTGAACACTTACTAACTCATCGTAACCCGTCAAAATTTGCCACCGCATTAAAAGGGAAAACCCGTGAATTTATGGAGCCCTTAATCACCATCTACGAACCTAAAGCATATCCCCAATTGTTACAGTTTTTAGCCATGGGATATGCTTGTCCTAGAAAAATGCTTATCAATAATGACGTGGAAATTGTTGAGGTAGAAGATCATTTTATAACCAACGTGAATACACCAGAAGAATTTAAAGAAGCACTGCGTAAATTAAATCTAAATGCCTAAAACAATGCACATTCTTAATGGGGATAGCACGCTTGACCAGCTTACAAAAGCTGGCATAGAGGGTGAATGTATCGTTTGGAGAGAAATGTTAGTAGAAGGCCCTGTTCTGACTGAAATAGAAGGCCCTTTGTTTTGGGAAAAAAGACTTGATTTTTTTAAAAACACCTTAGGGATCAACGCAGCGGATTACCAGATAAAGGTAATCGATGAAATCCAAAAAATTCAGCATATTAAGGAGCATGAAATTATTTGTTGGTTTGAATACGATTTGTTTTGTCAAATCAATTTAATTGGATTGTGCGCTCTTCTTTTTAAGCAGTATTCATCGCGTACAACCTATTCATTGATTTGTACGGGCTACGTAGAAGGATATAAGGGCTTAACACCATTAGGACATATTGCTCCGAAAGATTTTCCTGGCCTTTTAGCCCAGCAAGAGCCGTTAGGTTATGCCGACTTACAATTGGCAAACACGCTCTGGAATTGTTATGTAGATCGCGATTATGATGCCATGATAAAAATGGCGGAAAATAGCGTCTTTACCTATTTACCAAAAGCGATTATACAGCTCCAGAAAACCATCCCTGGCCCGTATGGGTTAAATGAAATTGACCTAAAATTACTTAGCTTACTAGACGAAGGCCTAGTCCAAAAGCAGTCCATTATCCGCGCTATGCTCATCTGGCAACATACCGCTACGGTGTATGGTTTTGGCGACGTACAATACCAACGCGCCTTAGAAAATTTAAGTGACTATTACCAAGTTAGAAATGGGCAGTACCAACTAAACCAAAAAGGGAAAACAATTTATGATGAGCTTACGTCCTAAAGATCTATACCAACGACAAACAAGCCTGGCCGAATTAGGAGTGGTTGGGCAAGCGAAAATAACCAATGCGCGTGTAGTCATCATTGGCTGTGGAGGCCTGGGGGGTGCGGCCGCGGTATACTTAGCGGGCAGTGGAATTGGCCACCTACATCTGATCGATTTTGATCAAGTTGATGCCTCAAACTTACCACGTCAAGTGTATTTTACACCCAAAGATATTGGTAAAAACAAAGCAAAAACCTTAGCGCAATACCTCCGTACTATGAACCCCTTTATTACGGTAAGCCACAGCAAAGAACGTATTGATAAAGAAAACATTTTAGGCGAACTTGACCAGGGAGCATATATCGTAGATTGTACTGATCATTTATATACAAAATACCTTATTAACGATGCCTGTGTGCTCAAATCAAAGCCTCTAATTTATGGCTCCTTGTATAAGTTCACTGGGTATGTAGCGACCTTTAATGCACTGGTAAACGGTAAAATAACCGGGAACTTACGCGATGCCTTTCCTGAGTTTCCAAAAGAGCACATTCCTAATTGTGCCGAAATTGGTACATTAAATACAATTGTTGGATTAATTGGAATTCAGCAAGCCAATGAGGTGTTAAAGTTAGTCACGGGACTTGGAGCGCCATTAATAAACCAATTACTCATTTACAACAGCCTAACCAACCAACAACACAAGATAAAATATCATCCCATTTCTACACGTCAACAAATTAAAGAACGCTTTGAAAGTTCAACATACCGAGACGAACCTCCGCTCGCACAAAATGCAGCGTGGACAATTTCAGCGGCCCAATTAAAAGAAGCCTTAAAAAACAATAGAAAAGTACAAATCATTTCTGTTATCGAGGATATTTCTACATCTTTGCCCTTTGAAGTTAGCGCGGTGATACCCTTGTCAAAATTTGATGAATTAGTTCAATTTATTGAAGATGAAATGGATCAAAAACAGCCAATTTTTATCGTATGCCAACGCGGAATCTCAAGTTATCAAGCGACTTCAAAACTCAAAAAAATAAATCCAGCCTTGTCAGTATTCAGTTTAACTAATGGCATAAATACGTACTAATGCAAAATCCTTTAGAATTTTATAAAACTCAAAAGCATAATTTTGAACTCGAACTTAAAGCCGTAAAGCGCCAATTAATTAACTCGAGTCTATTACGCCTAAGCGTATTTTTTGCCTTGGCATTTTGTGTGTATTTTTTCTTTAACCAATGGCAATTGCTGGTACCTATCCTGGTGATTGGCTTAGTTTTTTTCGGGGTTTTAATTTCTAGACATGTTGATTTACAGCTAAAAAGAGATTTAAAGCAAACATTAATTGCACTCAACGAAACCGAGTTAAAGGTTTTAGATCGTGATTTTCACGATTTAGAAACTGGAAGCCAATTTGAAAATTCAAGTCATTACTACAGCTATGATATTGATTTATTTGGAACCGGCTCCTTTTTTCAATACACCAATCGTACCGCTACCCAAGAAGGAATGCACGCCTATGCAAACCTACTTACAGCCAACAATACTACAAGGATAGTTGAAAAACAAGAAGCCATACAAGAATTGGCCGATAAGGCTGCCTGGCGCCAGCATTTTACCGCTGTTGGAAAGCTTGTTAAGGTAGAAGAAACCATCGTCAACATTAACAATTGGATTCGCAATTACACGTCTGTTTTTCCTAAATTCTTAGCCTATCTCCCACAAGTATTTTCGCTTATTTCGTTGGTCCTAATTGTATTGTCAAGCCTTAACTTCTTATCGCCAAATATTGTGGTAGGTTGGTTTTTTGTTGGTCTTGGAATAACCTCCTTTTATTTAAAGAAAGTCTCTAAATTATACCAAAATTCTAATCGAGCCAAAGATACCTTTAAACAATATCATCAGTTATTAAACGAAATTGAGGAGATTACGTTTAGCTCTACCCTGTTACAAGAAAAGCAAAAAATAATTCAAACCGAATCACAGAAAGCATCGGAAATATTTAAACGTTTTTCTAAAATACTTGATGCCTTTGATCAGCGTAATAATATGTTTATTGGTGTGGTAGGAAATGGGCTCGCCCTTATGGATTTGTGGAATGCACATCGCATAGAGCGTTGGATGATGAACTACCAATCTTCTGTTGAGCATTGGTTTGAAGTCATTGCGTTTTTTGATGCTCAAAACAGTTTGGCAAATTTCTGTTTTAATCATCCAACCTATGTTTTTCCTGCAATTTCTGATCCAAATCAAGGCATTAAAGCTACTCAATTGGGACATCCATTACTCAAACCTGCAAAGCGAGTGGACAATGACTTCGAAATTGATCGCGAACAGTTTTTTATTATTACTGGGGCTAATATGGCTGGTAAAAGCACCTTTTTACGCACGGTTTCCTTGAGTATTGTCATGGCCAATTGTGGGCTTCCAATTTGTGCAACCTCAGCAAGGTATTCCCCCATCAAGTTAATCACAAGTATGCGAACCTCAGATTCGTTGGTTGACGATGAGTCTTATTTCTTTTCAGAGCTCAAAAGACTCAAGTTTATGGTAGATAAAATTCAGGAAGAAACTGGGGCGTACTTTATCATTTTGGATGAAATTCTTAAAGGTACAAATAGTACAGATAAAGCAATAGGCTCTAAAAAATTCGTTCAAAAATTAGTGGCCTCAAATTCTACCGGTATTATTGCAACCCACGATTTAAGTTTGTGTGAAATTACTGCAGAGCTTCCAATGGTTAAAAATTATTATTTTGATGCAGAAATAATAGATGATGAACTTCACTTCGATTATCGCTTCAAGCCGGGAATTTGTCAAAATATGAACGCCTCCTTTTTACTTAAAAAAATGGAAATTGTTTAGGCCTACTAAGCCTTTTTTGAGCTCTAAAACAAGGATAAGTCGGATGCGCTATGACTACTTTAAACTACTTATTGAAAGGTATATAATAACACCTTCTTTTCTTTAGCTAACAAGGCGTCTAATTGATCTAGAAACTTTACGGAAACCGTGGGGCAGCCCCAACTCATGGCTATGGATGCAGGGTATACTTCACTATCGGGTACCTGTGTCCATGCATGCAACACCACGATGCGTTGCCTCATTTTTGAATTGGTTGATTCTAAGCCTTTTAACCAGTACTTAACGTGTTTTCCCCAACTGCTATAGGCGCGTTCTTCAACCACGGCCATCCCTAAAGAAGAGCTGTGACTATGTATCGTATTGCTAAAAACAGTAGGGTAATCGGATGAATTCTTCCCCTTTGCGTCGCCATGACAAACTAGGCCTTGTAAGATAATTTTGTCGGCAATAAGATCTACCACAAAAAATCGATTCTTACCACTGTGTAGGGAAAAGTCAATAAAAAAAGCGAGCTTTTGATTGTACTGATGTTGTTTTGCGTAGGATTTTAGCCGCTGTATTTCTGTTTGGTATGATTTTACGCTATCCTTGACGGTTGTGGTTGTTGAAACCGGTTTATTACAAGCCATCAGGGGCATAAAACTCAGCATAAAATATATGCATTTCCAGTTTTTTTTCATGCGATGTGTTGATTGAGTTTTTACGGATTAGGCTCCGATAACGTTTCCACAAAAATGGGATAAATTGGACCGTGTAGGACCCCTGAATTATGCTAAAATTAACTCCCTAGCATTAGGGGGTTGAATTTACCCAAACCGCTCCATCCTCAAAATATTCTTTTTTCCAAATTGGCACCGTTTCCTTTAAGGTATCAATAGCAAATTGACAAGCACTAAAAGCTGCCTTGCGATGCGCTGAAGAAACAGCAATGATGACTGGGATGTCTCCAATTGTCAATTCACCTTCTGCATGGTGAATTGCAATTTTTAAAATATCAAATTGTGAAATAGCAGTGGCTGCAATTTTTTCTAATTCTTTAACCGCCATTGAAGAATAACTTGAAAAGTGCAGCGCAGACACCTCTTTACCCTTGGTGCTATTTCTAACCGTCCCTACAAATAAGGCGATTCCTCCCGCTTCTGCATCAGTTACAAAGTCAAAACAATTGTTTAAATTAAGGGGTGTTTTACTTAATTTAATATCACAATTTTTATTTTTCATATGCACAAAGTTAACAAATGATAATGTAAATTTACCGATTATATATTGCGCCTAATTTTTTAAAATAAAAGCATGAAAAACACCTTTAGAATTGTAAGTATCTTAGAAGGGATTTCGTATCTCCTACTCTTATTTATTGCAGTACCAATTAAGTATCTTGGCGATGATGAAAGCTATGTAAAAATGTTGGGTATGCCACACGGATTGTTATTTGTTGGCTATATCTTTTTAGCCTATATATTAAAAGGTGAGCTTAAATGGGACAATACAACCTTTAGAAATGTGCTGCTCGCTTCCATTATACCCTTTGGAACTTTTTACGTGGATAAAAAATATTTGAGAGGATAGTTTATTCGTAAACAAATTCGTTTTTAAATTCGTTTTGATACGATATCCACTTATCTTTTGTGTCAATTTCTTTAAACTTATCTGTTGCAAAAAGCTTGAGGTAAATTTCTAATTGCGTTGGGGTGTGATACCCAACAATGGGTGCAATTAAATTCGCATTTTCATCCATAAAAACAACGGTAGGATAGGAATTTATCCCTAGGTGACTAGTGAATTGATGGATTCCGTTACGTCCCTTTTTAGTAGCGTCATAGTTAGGATTAACATAGGTTTCATCTTTATAAACAATCTTTTCTTGTCCTTCTGCATTAAACTTTACCGCATAAAAATTTTGATTCACATACGCAGCTACATCGGGATGTTGGAACGTGTTTTTATCTAACATTTTACAGGGCCCGCACCAGGTGGCATAGACATCCATCATTATTTTCTTAGGGGCGATGGCTTGTGCCTCTACGGCCTCCTCTAAACTCATCCAATTTATCTTTTCCTGAGCGAATGTTGTATTCACTACAATCAACAGGCCAATTACAATTAAATTTTTCATCATGCTCATTTTTATCTACCCTCAGTCGGAACTCAACCTTGTTCATTACAAAAACGCTCCAAAAGGTGCGTTTCGTATACCTTATCTAATTCCGTGCATTAATTTCTTAAGCAAGGGGTTTAATATTATGGCTAAGAGTCCAAATCCAATGGGGACCACCGTGAAAATAAGAAAGAATGTACTCAACGAATATTTTTCAGTAATCCCATCAATCATTCCTCCCATGGTACCTGCAGTTTTCTGGCCAATTGCAATGGCTAAGTACCAAATTCCAAACATAAATCCAATCATTCTTGGGGGTACCAATTTACTTAGGTAAGAGAGTCCAACTGGCGATATACACAGTTCGCCCATGGTGTGAAATAAATAGGCTAGTACTAAAAAAATCATACTCACCGAAGCTGTTTTGGCTCCTTGGGGTATCCCCATAGATCCAAACGCTAAAACGGCAAAACCTATTCCGAGTAACGCAAGTCCAATTCCATACTTCATCGCAGCACTCGGATTGTATTTGCTCTCCCACCATCGTGAGAAAAATGGCGCCAAACTAATGATAAAAAATGCATTTAAAATTGCAAACCAACTGGCGTCAACCTGCGTTATTTCACTTGTTAATTTATCGTATAATCTAAAAATCACCAAGCCCCAAATACCTACAAAAGCAATGACAAGCATAAGGTTTGAATAGGGAATCTTACTATGGGTTTTCTTGATGAGCAACGAGAGCACCCAGGTAATGATAATTAATGGGCCAACNGTTAAAATAGTGTCAATTATTTTAAAGATAAGACCGGCAGANCCAACCAACTCTCTATTGGTATAATCCCTTGCGTACAAGGTCATTGACCCCAGAGTTTGCTCAAATGCTGCAAAGAAAATTACGGTAAATAATGCAAAAATTGACACGGCCACTAACTTATCCCGAACTATGGGTAAGTAGCGTGAAATTCTTGAAATTAACAAAATTAAAAACAGTACTAAAGACGACAGGATCACCACGTTAGAACCGCTTAATCCCCCTATACTGAAAGGAACCAAATTGATATTTCCTATTTTTTCTAAGGGATCATTAAACAAGTATAATAACCCTCCAAGAGACGTAATCACAATTAACACATAGTCTACTACTGTAAAGGGATTATATTTTACTGGCGTCACCGCACTTGAATTAGTTTGCGGATGTTCTTCCGTAATATTTTGGGGAAGTTCAACCGCGTAATTTCCACTGGGTTTTCCTCCTATATCTCCAAAGATATCTTTTGCCCATAAAAACTGAAGCATTCCTAAGAACATAAAAATTCCTGCGAGACCAAAACCATAAGTCCAACCATAATTTTCGGCCAAATACCCACATAACATCATTCCAAAAAATGATCCTGCATTTACACCCATATAAAAAATGGTATAAGCACCATCTTTTTTAGCCTCTTTTCCGGTATACATTTCAGAAATGATTGAGGTAATATTAGGTTTAAAAAACCCTGTTCCTATCACCAATAAAGCCAATCCTAAATAAAAGCCCAAGGTTGATTCAAATGCCATTGCGGCGTGTCCTAAGGTCATAATTAAACAGCCTATCACTACCGCTTTGCGGTACCCTGTAATCTTATCGGCAATATACCCTCCAAGTATTGGCGTTAAATACAACAATGAAGCATAGGTACCAATAAGGGCAAGTGCGTGTTCACGCGGCCACTCCCACCCTGGATGATCGTCTAACAAGGGAGCTGTTAAAAACAGCACTAATAATATACGCATTCCATAAAAGGAAAACCGCTCCCACATTTCAGTAAAAAACAATACAAAAAGTCCTCCGGGGTGCCCTAGAACTTTATCCTTAAATAAATTTTCTATATCTGTATTCATGACAAATAGTTAGTGTACGTTACCCATTAATTTTTTCATCAAAGGAGAAAATAGTATCACAAGAATACCTGCTCCCAATGCATACTGTGCAATTAAGCCAAATCCATCTGTATAAACACTTAAGGTTTCTAAGCCCCCAATATTCTCATCGGTACTTTCAATGGCCAATTGTTTTGAGATGAAGCCAACAATTTGAAAGGCATATGCCGAGGATAAAAACCAAATTCCCATCATAAAGGCTACAATATTCTTAGGTGATAAATCGGTAATTTTAGACAGGCCTACTGGAGACATAAATAACTCTCCAAGCGAGATAATAAAATACATGGCTATTAAATAAAGAAATGGTACCATTCCATTGGCATCGGCACTTCCTTCACTAATAGAGAGGATATAGAAACTCAATCCAGCTAAAATTAACCCAAACCCAAATTTATACGGGGTTCTCGGGTTCATTTTTTTCTTTGTAAGATAGGCCCATAGCATTGAAATTGGTATAGCGAGAATAATAATAAACATAGAATTCAGCGAATTGGTTTGACTTGCATTCATAAAGGTTAAGTCAACATTACGCGAAGCAAACAAGGTAATCACACTTCCAGAAAGTTCATGAAACCCCCAAAAGAGCGTCATAAAAAAGGTGATTAAAATGGCCATGATTAATTTTTTACGCTGTTCTAAGGTAACTTTTATTAAAATTTTCAGCAAATAAATACCGATGACAATTCCGATGGCTAAAAATATTATTCCAACTATATTTTTTTCACCAATTAAGAAGGTGTCTTCTGCGGTGATCGATTTATACGACGATAAGATCAGGGCGATTAAAGGAACGCATAATAGTGCCACTAAGGGGATAAACGTTTTTTGAGGAATTCCAAACATCTTTTTTTCATAGACATCCATATTTGGTGGCATCCCTTTGTCTTGAAACACATTCTTTTTAATTCCACTCCAGAAGAAAATTAATCCTGTAAGCATTCCTATTCCTGCTAATCCGAAACCGTAATGCCATCCGTATTTGGCGGCTAACCATCCACATAATAAGGGGGCTACCCATCCGCCAATATTGATCCCCATATAAAAAATGGTAAATCCAGAATCTTTTCTAACATCTCCATCTTTATAAAGCGCTCCTACGAAGGTTGATATATTCGGTTTAAAAAACCCATTACCAACAACAATAAAGGCCAAGGCCAGGAAGAACGCAATGTCATTTTCAATGGCCAATACAAAATGGCCAACAGCCATTAGAATTCCCCCTAAAAAAATAGAACTTCGCATTCCTAAAATTTTATCGGAAATTTGACCTCCTATCACCGTACTGGCGTAGACTAAGGATCCATAAGACGCATAAACTGCAGCTGTAGCCGCATCTTTATCTACCAAAGCTTTAAAAATTTCACCGACCATATATAAGGTCAATAATGCTCTCATTCCATAGAAGCTAAAGCGCTCCCATAATTCAGCAAAAAACAAATAAAATAATCCAGTAGGGTGCCCTAAGGTAGTTGGTTCCTGAGGCAATTGGGTTGAATCAGACATACATAAATATTTTGTTAATTAATAGGTTAGATTAATCAATACGTCCTTAATTACGAAAAAAAGGCGTATAAAAAGTGTCCAAGTTTACGTAAAAATATGCGAAAAATTTGTTAAAAGCGGTAAAATTTACCCGAATTCTATGATAAATGAGCGATTTTTTTCCTTTTAGAGATATAACCGTTTATGGTGTCGAAATTTACTTTTGCCATCAAATCTTCAACCGTTTTTGGCATGATTTGATCAAATTTTAGCTACTTGGCTGATTTTGATAGTTAAAAAATGGTATAGCGTCTCGAAAAACTATTGATTTTTTAGTAAACTTTATAAGTTTAATTCAGTTCTAAGTATCTTTGGCACTTATAAAAAAGTTTTAATGTCAAAAACAATCAAGGGTTTTTCAAAATTAACTAAATCCGCCAAAATTGATTGGCTAGCAACTAATTTTGCGCATGACCCAATCCCTTTTAAACAGACCTTAGCGCGGTATTTAAATTCAGATAAAGTTGTACAACAACTACATGATGAGTTTATAGAAAATACCATCACAAATTTTTACCTCCCTTATGGTATAGCGCCTAATTTTATTATTAATAATAAATCGTATGTCATTCCAATGGCCATTGAAGAGAGCTCAGTGGTTGCAGCAGCCTCAATGGTTGCTAAGTATTGGAGCACGCGAGGTGGATTTACCGCAAGGGTCTTGTCGACCGAAAAAACGGGTCAAATTCATTTCATATCCTCCCGAACATACGACGAATTATACACCTATTTTACCAAAATAAAATCTGACTTAATAGCTTCTACAGACGATTTAACAGAAAATATGCGTAAAAGAGGTGGTGGTATAAAAGAACTTCAATTGGTGGATAAAACCAATGACCTAGCGAATTATTATCAACTCCATCTCAGCTTCAATACGGTAGATAGCATGGGGGCCAATTTTATTAATTCCTGTCTAGAGCGAATTGCGCGTCAGTTTGAAAAGGAGGGTATAGAGATTGTGATGAGCATCCTTTCAAATTACCTTCCCCATTGTATTGCACGGGCTGAAGTTTCATGCCCTATTGCTGATTTGGGAAAAGACGGTCAAAACTTTGCAGAGAAATTTTATCAGGCTGTTCAAATTGCTCAGGTTGAACCTTACCGAGCAGTAACCCATAATAAAGGTATCATGAACGGTATTGATGCTGTAGTGATCGCCACTGGAAATGATTTTAGAGCTGTTGAAGCGGGTGCCCATGCGCACGCATCCAATAGCGGTCAATACCGCAGCTTAACCCAGTGTAGTATTACGGATGGAATGTTTAGGTTTTGGATTGAAATTCCCTTGTCACTGGGTACGGTTGGCGGATTGACCACGTCTCATCCATTGGCAAAATTATCCCTTGAACTATTACAAAACCCTTCTGCTAACGAACTAATGGAAATTGTTGCTGTAGCCGGATTAGCCCAAAATTTTGCGGCCTTAAATGCATTAATCACTACGGGAATCCAAAAAGGACATATGAAAATGCACTTACAAAACATTTTAAATCAATTGGGGGCGAATGCGGATGAAAAAGCCAAGGTAAACCTTCTTTTTAAAGAAGAAACCGTTAGCCATAGCTCAGTGAAAGCGGCTTTACAAAAACTTAGAACTCAGGCATAATTTGAATTGATATCTTAATAGGAACATTCTATGCCCTTTAGTCTTAAATTCAGTTCAAAGTTTTTATCTTTGAGGTTCAAAGAAGTTTAATCTTAAAAAAACACATACAAATGGCTTTTGAATTACCAAAATTAGGCTACGCTTACGATGCCTTAGAACCAAATATAGATGCAAGAACAATGGAGATTCACCATACCAAGCATCACAATGGATATACCACTAAATTAAATGCGGCCATTGAAGGTACTCCACTTGATGGAAAATCAATTGAAGATATTCTTACTAATTTAGACATGAGTAACAGTGCCGTGAGAAATAATGGTGGTGGATTTTATAACCACAGTTTATTTTGGACAATCATGAATCCAGAAGGAAAAGGCAGATTATCAGGAGAGTTGGCTACAGCCATTGACACTGCTTTTGGGTCTGTTGAAAATTTTAAAGATCAATTTGCTGCTGCAGCTGGATCACAATTCGGTTCTGGATGGGCTTGGCTTTGCGTTCACAAAGGTGGAAAAGTGAGCATTTGTTCTACACCGAACCAAGACAATCCGCTAATGCCTGGAGTTGCCTGTGAAGGTATCCCCATTTTAGGTATTGATGTTTGGGAGCATGCCTACTATTTACATTATCAAAATAGAAGACCTGACTATATTCAAGCCTTCTTTAATGTGATCAACTGGAATGAAGTTGAAAGACGTTATGCAGAAGCTAAATAAGCACTGAACAACTAAATCAAAAAGCTGCTTACGTTTGTGAGCAGCTTTTTTTATATTGTATGAGACCTAAAAATCTTGCCCTTCTCGCCGCCCTTTTTGTTGCATTTATTTACGGAGTCAGTTACACGGTTGCAAAAGAGGTAATGCCTTTATACGTAAAACCGTACGGACTCATCGTTATCAGAGTTCTAGGTGCCTGTCTTATCTTTTGGAGTTTAGGGCTTTTTATGGAAAAGAAGCGCATTGAAAATAAAGACTTTCCACGGTTGATGTTAGCCGCTCTTTTTGGAGTAGGCATTAATATGTTGAGTTTTTATAAAGGTTTGAGTATGACCACTCCCATTAATGCGGCCGTATTAATGTTATCCACTCCAATCATTGTTTTAATACTCTCAGCGCTGCTGTTAAAAGAACGAATTACTCCCCTAAAATTTATGGGGGTTCTTATTGGTTTAATAGGAGCCATTTTACTGATTGCCTATGGGCAAGGCTTAGCATCAAATCAATCCACGTTTCGAGGTGATGTACTCGTCTTTATCAATGCAACTTCTTATGGGTGCTATTTAATAGTTATTAAAAAATTAACGGCAAAATATCCGGCGGTTGCCTTAATAAAATGGTTGTACCTATTTGGACTAATCATTGTGCTTCCGTTTGGCTTTAACGAATTTCTAGCGGTACGCTGGCAAGCAATGCCGAGTTCAATCTATATTCGCGTAGGATTTATTGTAGTCTTTACAACCGTTTGTACCTATTTATTTAATTTATTTGCACTTAAACAGTTAAAACCAACCACCTTGAGTAGTTTTGTCTACCTCCAACCCGTTATTGCCACGGGATATGCGCTGTTTGTTGGTAGTGACACCTTAAATCCTACAAAAATTGTCGCCACCTTACTCATATTTTTGGGCGTCTTTTTAGTGACAAAAAGTAATTCTAAGATTCGCGTCCAAAAAGCCTGAGAAAATGCGTAAATTTGCCTAAATAATTACTTCATCTGTATGATTCAATCCATGACTGGCTATGGTAAAAGTGTTGTCCAACTAGCCCAAAAAAAAATAACTATTGAAATAAAATCCCTCAATAGTAAAAATCTCGATTTAAACGTGAGGATTCCGCAAGCCTTTAGAGAAAAGGAATTAAGCATTCGCCAAGAATTAGCTTCCCATTTAATCCGGGGTAAGGTTGAGTTTTCTATCTACAGTGAATCAACGGGAGAATCTACAACCACCAGTTTAAATATTGAAGCCATTGAAAACTACATTAACCAGCTCAAAGAAGTTAATGTTGAGTATCAGGATGAAATAGAGTATTTAAAAATGGCGATGCGTCTTCCCGACGCCATTAAAACAGAACGTGAAGATATTGACCCTTCCGAATGGAATGCGATTTATGAAGGCATGCAAGAAGCCATTCGTGAAATTAAAAAGTATCGCCTTGATGAAGGGGAGGTCTTGGCCCAAGATTTCAGAGAACGAATTATGCAAATTCAAGCATTATCAAGTCAAATAGTTGACGTAGACCAAGAGCGATTAGTTGCTGTACGAGCAAGATTACACAAGGCTATTGCCGATTTAGAAGCCAATGTAGATGAAAACAGGTTTGAACAAGAGTTGATATACTATCTCGAAAAATTAGATATTACGGAAGAAAAAGTGCGTTTGAATAATCATCTTGATTATTTTTTAACCACCCTAGCTAGTGATGATTCTAATGGTAAAAAATTAGGGTTTATTGGTCAAGAAATTGGAAGAGAAATTAATACCACCGGCTCAAAATCGAATTTTGCACCCATGCAAAAAATTGTTGTTCAAATGAAAGATGAATTAGAAAAAATTAAAGAACAACTCTTAAACGTCTTATAATGTCAACAGGTAAACTTATTGTATTTTCAGCCCCTTCTGGATCAGGGAAAACCACAATTGTCAGGCACTTATTGAGCTTAGACTACCTCAACCTTGCGTTTTCAGTTTCTGCCACCTCTAGACCGCAACGCGGAAACGAAAAAGATGGAGAAGATTATTATTTTTTATCGGCAAGTGCCTTTAAAGAAAAAATTAAAGCAGGAGAGTTTTTAGAATGGGAGGAAGTTTATCGGGATAGTTTTTACGGAACACTACATACCGAAATAGAACGAATTTGGGCCATGGGCAAAAATGTTATTTTTGATATTGATGTTGTTGGCGGCCTTCGCATTAAAAAGAAATATCCAAAAGAAACCTTAGCTGTTTTTGTAAAGCCTCCAAGTGTAGATGAATTAAAAATAAGGCTTAAGAAAAGAAAAACAGAAAGCGACGATAAAATAAACATGCGTATTGCTAAAGCCTCTATAGAACTTGCAACCGCTCCTCAGTTTGACGAGATAATAAAAAATTACGATTTGGCCGTTGCCTTAAAAGAAGCGGAACAGTTGGTGGCCGGTTTTGTTGGAGTAAACGTCCCTAAACCATGAAAATAGGATTGTATTTTGGCACTTTTAACCCTATTCATATTGGCCATCTAGCCATTGCCAACCACTTGGTTGAATATTCTGATCTAGATGAAATATGGATGGTTATTACGCCGCATAATCCCCATAAAAAAAAGTCGAGCCTCTTAGGAGACCTACATCGGTATCAATTGGTGCAAATTGCCACCGAAGAATATCCAAAAATCAAACCGTCAAAGATTGAATTTGGTTTAAAACAGCCCAATTACACCATAGATACCTTAGCCTACATTACAGATAAATATCCTAATAAGCAGTTTAACCTCATTATGGGGGAAGATAATTTGGCTTCTTTCCACAAGTGGAAAAACCATGAAGTGATTTTAGAAAATTACGACCTTTATGTATACCCGCGTATTTACGACGGAAGGAAAAAAGAAACCCGATTTGATCAACATCCAAAAATACATCGTATTTCGGCACCGATAATTGAAATTTCATCTACGTTTATCAGAGCGGGAATTGCTGCCAAAAAAAATGTACGTCCCTTGTTGCCTTGTGAAGTTTGGACCTATATTGACGAAATGAATTTTTATAAGTAGTTAAAAAATCCCTATCGGTATCATTCTATAGAACTCCCAACGCTCACGTTCTTTCTTTAAAATATCCACAGAAATTCCGGACTTATTTAAAACGTACACCATGCCCCACTGCTCATCTTGGGTAAAAACCGGGCGCGACACCGCATAATCTACCTCGACAATGTCTTTGCTAGCCGCAGTCTTGCCGTTGTAATCAACCGAGCTGTTTGGTGATAACCGCGATGTATAGGCTCTGATTTTACGCGATTTTATTTTGGTAAAATCTATATTAAAAGGTTGATCTAATTGCTTTTTCATATACGATAAATCTCCTGATTTAAATATCAACTCAAATTCATCCTCATAAAAATACTTTTTAAAATCACGCTCTAATATGGAACGAAAGTGTCCATTCGCAGCATCTTTTCGCAGGTAGAGATGCTTTACGTTTTTTTCATCTTCATGCGCTTCAATCAGGCTATTTGTTAAAACATTTAATAACGCATAATTTTTGTCGTATTCATAAACAACGGTATAGTTAGCTCTACATGAACTTAGTAGAACTACTAAAACAAAACATCTTTTCATACAAATTGAGTTACGGTTAAACCTTACATAGGTGGCCATGAGATAATTTTTCACTAAATATACAGAATATTCATAGAAACTAGATCGATTCTCCCCTCCCATCTGGGCAAAAAATAGAATTTCTACCGTATATTTGTCACTATTCTAATGGCAAAAAAGAAAAAAAATAGAGACCTCTTAAAGGAAAAACTAACCTTTAAATACCGTTTAGTTGTACTTAATGAAGACACCTTTGAAGAGCGCTTTTCATTTAAACTAAATCGCTTAAATGTACTCGTACTTGGCACGGTCTTTTCAATTTTGCTGATTGGTCTTACCACCATTTTAATTACCTTAACACCATTAAAAGAATACATTCCAGGTTACGCTTCAACTGCCCTAAAAAAACAAGCCACTGATTTGGTTTACCGCGCCGATTCATTAGAGCAAAAATTAGCTGTAAACAACAAGTATATTGAAAATATCCAACAAGTGCTCACTGGAAAAATTAAGGATATTGACATAAATAAGGATTCAATTGAAGAGCAAATACGCTTAGAAGATGCTCAACTAGCTCCGTCCGCAAATGATTCTCTTTTTAGAGAAGAGGTAGAACGAGAAGATCGCTTTAGTGTGTATGAACAAGCTACAAAAAATTCAAGTATTGTATTTTTTGCGCCCGTTTCCGGGAAAATTACAGCAGGGTATAATCCAAAAGAAAAACATTTTGCCATTGACGTAGCTGTTGAAAATGACAGTCCCGTAAAAGCCGTAGCCGACGGCACTGTTATTTTTACAGGGTTTACTGTAGAAACTGGTTTTGTTATAATTTTAGAACATAAAAAAGGGTTTTTATCGGTGTACAAACACAACGCCTCCATACATAAAGAACAAGGAGATCTTGTTATTTCTGGTGAAGCCATTGCAATTGCAGGGTCTACTGGAGACTTATCTACGGGGCCACATTTGCATTTTGAATTATGGAACGATGGGTTCCCAGTAAATCCATTACATTATATTGACTTTAAGTAAATGCGTATAAAATCTATTATAGCTAAGCCTTTTGCCAAACGTATTCAAAAACGAAATTATAAATGGGCAAATAATCCGGTTTATTACCAAGAGCGGTTGTTAAAAAAATTACTCCTACAAGCCCAACAGACACGCTTCGGTAAGGATCATCATTTTAACACTATAGCTTCGGTAAAAGATTTTCAAAAGGCAGTACCCGTACGAGATTACGAAGGATTAAAATCGTATATTGATAGGGTATTAAGCGGTGAAGAGGATGTATTATGGCCAGGTTTACCTCTGTATTTTGCCAAAACTTCAGGTACCACGTCTGGAGCCAAATACATTCCACTTACCAAAAACTCCATGCCTTTTCATATAAAAGCGGCTCGGGATGCGTTATTGATGTATATCGCTGAAACTGGTAATGCCAGTTTTTTAGAAGGGAAACTGATCTTCTTACAAGGAAGTCCGGTGATTAATACCACACAAAAAATTAAAACGGGACGGCTTTCGGGTATTGTTGCCCATTATGTACCGTCGTATTTACAAAAAAACAGAATGCCGAGTTGGGAAACCAATTGTATTGACGATTGGGAAACCAAAGTCAATGCCATTGTTGATGAGACCTTGCCTGAAGATATGCGCTTAATTAGCGGAATTCCATCATGGGTTCAAATGTATTTTGAAAAACTCATTGAAAAAACAGGGCAAAACATTTCAGAAATTTTTCCAAATTTCAATCTCTTTGTTTACGGTGGGGTAAATTATGAGCCTTACCGCAACAAGTTTGAACAATTAATAGGTAAAAAAGTAGATTCTATTGAGCTTTTTCCGGCCTCTGAAGGCTTTTTTGCCTTTCAAGATCAGCAAGACCAACAAGGCATGTTGCTCTTGGTTAATCACGGTATTTTTTACGAGTTTATTCCGGCCGATCAATTTTTTGAAGCTAACCCGCCTAGACTTACCGTAGGGGAAGTTGAACTTGGTGTAAATTATGTGATGATCTTATCAAGCAATGCCGGGCTCTGGGGATACAACCTTGGAGATACCGTTCAGTTTACGAGTTTATTTCCGCATCGCGTGATCGTTTCTGGAAGAATAAAACATTTTATTTCTGCCTTTGGTGAACACGTTATTGCGAAGGAAGTAGAATATGCCCTACAACAAACTACCGCTAACAGTGGCGTTAGCATTAACGAATTTACCGTTGCCCCACAAATCAATCCATCAGAAGGTTTACCCTATCACGAATGGTTTATTGAATTTGATCAACTGCCCTTAGATATGGCCGATTTCACCACCCGAATAGATACGGCTCTACAAGCGCAAAATTCGTATTATTACGATTTAATTCAAGGCAATGTATTACGCCCCTTAAAAATTAGCATCGTTAAAAAAGGAGGCTTTCAAGCTTATATGAAATCGATAGGAAAGTTGGGAGGACAAAATAAGGTGCCTCGCTTATCTAACGATAGAAAGATTGCAGACGGTTTACAACAATTTTGTCAATGAAAGTGCGCGCTGTAAATATTGGAAAACGCGTATCTGTACCCTGGAAAAATTCGACCGTTGAAACTGGCATTTTTAAATATCCCGTAACGAGCCCCATTTATTTAGAAAAAGAACAGGTAAAACACGACAGTGTAGTGGATACTAAGGTACATGGTGGTATAGAAAAGGCCGTTTACGCCTTTGGTTATAATCACTACGCTCATTACCAATCCTCCTTCCCAAACTTAGATTGGCAATATGGTATGTTTGGTGAAAACATTACCCTAGATCATCTTGATGAAACCACCGTGAATATTGGGGATGTTTACCAGTTAGGAACAAGTAAACTTGAGGTTACACAACCGAGGCAGCCTTGTTTTAAATTAGGCATTCGATTTAAAGATCAATCGGTGTTAACCACCATGTGGAACAGTACCAAAACTGGCGTTTATTTTAAAGTAGTAGCGCAGGGAATTGTTGCTATTGACGATTCGCTTATTTGTCTATCAAAAAATCTTAATGGCCCATCAGTTGCAGCGGTATTTTTAGCCAAACGCAGAAAAAAATAGAGCAGATCCCTACCTGATTAATGTTTTAGTCATTTTTATTGTCCTTCGAGTGGTAGGAACTATGTCTATAAACGTAAAGGGGCTGAAAAATATACCCTATGTACCCCTTTATGCTGCTATGCTTAAGTATATATTCTTGTGTAGCAAGTGTAAATTATCAACCTACACCCACAAAAATGATTTATTATAATAAATGGTCGAGAATAGTTTGTATACGAGAAAAAAATATGCCGTTTGGAGAGGTTTATACCATCGAAGGATGCTAAAGGGCTATAGTTAGGTGAAATTTTGATAAAAAAAAACTCGTATTACTGGGTAATACGAGTTTTATAAGATGTTAAAAGATTATTTCTTCAAAAGATCTCTAATTTCTGCAAGCAATTCTTCTTGAGATGGCCCAGAAGGTGCAGGTGCAGGAGCAGGTTTCTTCATTTTGTTGTATGCTTTTACAATCATAAATAATACAAATCCTACAATAATTAGGTTTACAATAGTATTGATCCACGCACCATAACGTACAGCGTTTTCAGCAACCTCAGTGCCATCAGCTGCTACACTTGCAGGCGTCAATACGTATTTCATATTGGCAAAATCGATACCTCCGGCAAAATGACCCACAAATGGCATCACAATGTCATTTACAAAGCCGTTTACCACTAGGCCAACAGCTCCGGCTAAAATAACAGCCACCGCAAATTCGATAACGTTGCCTGTCATAATAAAATTCTTAAACTCTTTTAACATGATTTTTTAGTTTTATAAGTTAATATGGGCGCAAGATACAAAATTTAACATTTATTTAAGAATTCTTTTTATGCGTTGTGAAATAGCCGTTATGAGTTCATACGAAATACTATCTATTTGCTGCGCCAGAAGATTGACCTGTGTTTGGTTTTCAAATACCACCACCTCATCTCCTTCGCTACAGCTAATTCCAGTAATATCTACCATAATCATATCCATACAAACATTGCCAACAATCTCTGCTTTTTTGCCTTGAATCCAAACAAAGCCTTTTCGACCTCCAAATGCCCTGTGAATTCCATCGGCATGACCAATGGGTAGGGTTGCCGTTTTAAGTGACTTTGTAGCTGTAAACGATCTATTATAGCCAACACTCTCTCCTTTTTCAATTTCATGAATCTGAGAGATAACCGTTGTTAAACGCAAAACAGGTTTAAGGAGTTGTGTATACAAGGGGTCATTACCAAAGCCGTACAGTGAAATTCCACATCGCACCATATCAAATTGTGCTTCTGGGTAGTTAAATACACCAGAGCTATTTAATAGGTGTTTGATTGGTTGTACTCCGGTTTTTGCTTCGAGTTCTGCTGAAATACGCGTAAATTTTTCAATTTGTCCGTTGGTAAATTCAGCTTCGTTTAAATCCTCCGAAGCTGCCAAATGCGAAAAGACACCTTGTAATTTTAAACAAGTTTGTGCCTTGTAAAGCACACATAATTTATCGAGGTCACCGAGTTCAAATCCCAAGCGGTTTAATCCGGTATTAAACTTTAAATGTATAGGATAATGCTGTTGTTCTTTCTCTTGAGCAACCGCTAAAAATTTAGTGAAAATTCTAAAATTATACAAACTCGGAGTTAAACAGCGATCAATTATAATGGCTAAGTCTGCCGCTTGCGGGTGTAATACAAGAATTGGAAGGCGAATGCCAGCGTTGCGCAAGGCTACACCTTCATGTGTATACGCCACGGCAAAAAAATCTACCCCTTGTTTTTCTAAATGGGATGCTAAGAGAACAGGGTCAGATCCATAGGCATAGGCCTTAATGACAGCCATGAATTTTGTTTTCTCCGAAAGCTTTGATTTAATTAGGTTAATGTTATACGATAGCGCTTGGAGGTCAATCTCTAAGGCTGTTTCTCTACCTTTTATCATTATTTTTTCTTAGGCGATATCTCTTCAACATCTTTTACGTGTAAGGTGTTGATTTTTTCTTGAAGGTTAATTTTGTAATAGGCGGCACGACTTAAAGGCTCATATTCTTCGGTTTCACCTAAAAATACCACCTCGCTATTTTTTACTTTACGGTGGCTATAATGTGCTAGATTTCCCGTTCTTGTACATACCGCATGAACTTTTGTGACATATTCTGCAGTGGCCATTAACGCCGGCATTGGTCCAAAAGGATTTCCTTTAAAGTCCATATCCAACCCCGCAACAATCACTCTAATTCCTCGATTGGCCAAATCGTTACAAACCGAAACTATTTCATCATCAAAAAATTGCGCCTCATCAATGCCAACTACCTTGACATCATTGGCCAAAATTCTAATATTCGCCGCTGCAGGTACAGGAGTTGATCTAATTTCATTTGCATCGTGTGAAACTACATTTTCATCATCATAACGCGTGTCAACAGCTGGTTTAAAAATTTCTACCTTTTGCTTCGCGTATTGCGCTCGTTTTAAGCGTCTGATTAATTCTTCTGTCTTTCCTGAAAACATCGAACCACAGATTACTTCGATCCAGCCAAATTGTTCAGTATGATTTACGGTATTTTCAAGAAACATTTTGTAATTTTCAGCGTTCTTAAGTTGTGATAGTCACTTTTAACAAAAGTATTAAAAATACCATCACTTCTTTCATTAAAAGAATCAAATATGCATAAAAAACTAGAAGCAGAACTCGTAAGTCTTGCACATAGTATATTACAGATGAAAAATAGGCATGAGGCTATTGCGCTTAAAGAAAAAGCAAAAGATCTTTATGAAAAATTATCTGTGTTAGCTTTTGTGGATGATTATATTGCGAGAACACCAAACTTACAGACCTCAAAAGACGAATTGTTAAAACGCATTGAAGCGAAAATGGATAAAACCATTCCAGTGCCTAAACCTGCCCAATCAGCTAAAACACCAGCAACACCTCCAAAAGTGGAAAAAGCAGCAGTTGATCAGGAAGAAAAGGAACTGTTTCAACCTACTTTTGACAAGGTCAAAATTGACATTGAAAGCTTAAAATCTAACCAAATTAGCTCTAAGGAGGAATTCAGGGATGCCATATCGGCCGACAAAACCGCTACCTTATTTGAGGAGGATCAAGAGGAAGTGAAAAAAACCTTAAACGATCGTCTATTAAATACGCGAATTCAAGTAGGGTTGAATGATCGCATCGCGTTTGTACAACATTTGTTTAACTTTAGCCAAGGTGATTTTAATGAGGCCCTTGCTGCCTTAAATAAATTTGACAATGAAAAAGAGGCAAAAAACTACCTCATTAACACCATTAAACCCGAACATAATTGGGAGGGTAAAGAAGAATATGAAGAGCGACTTATCGCTTTAATCGAACGAAAATTTTCATAAATGACAGCCAGCGAATTTAATTCCATTTTTGATGCGGTAATTGAAAAATACCACATTTTAGACAACGTAGATCAAGCATTTACCAATCCCCATCCAGCGGATCAACTAGCACATCTTTTGTACCGAAAATGTTGGATAGACACGGTACAATGGCATTACGAAGATATCATTCGTTTACCGGATATTGAACCGGTTGCAGCGCTTACGCTCAAACGAAAAATTGATGCCTCAAATCAAGACCGAACAGACATGGTTGAGTATATTGATAGTTATTTTCTACAAAAATTCAAAGACATCTCCCTCAAGGATAATGCGAGTATAAACACCGAAAGTCCGGCTTGGGCCATTGACCGTCTTTCAATTTTAGCGTTAAAAATATACCACATGAACGAAGAGGCCACGCGCAGTTCTGCGTCTGATGAACATCGTGCTGCCTGTCAAGCTAAACTTGATGTACTCTTAGAACAACGCAAAGATTTAAGCGGTGCTATTGATGCATTACTGGAAGATATACGCGAAGGTAAAAAATACATGAAGGTGTATAAACAGATGAAAATGTACAATGACGACGAGTTGAATCCGATGTTGTACGCTAAAAAATAATTAGCTTATTTTCTGGTGCAAAGCGGCGATGGTTGAGGTTGAATTTCCGATAAAAATTTCGTCATCAACACATATAACTGGGCGCTTTAAGAACGTATATTCTTGCAGTATTAATTGCTTAAAATCTACTTCTTTAAGCGCTTCGTTTTTTAAGCCCATAGCAGTATATTTTTTTGAACGTTTGCTAAATAACGCCTCATAGGATTTTGCCAACGCTTCCAATTCATCTAATTGTTTGGCTGTTATAGGGTTAGATTTTATCTCCTGTAATTCAAATTCATCCAGCGGTAATTCTTTTAAGATTCTCCTACAAGTATCACAGGTTTTTAAATAATATATTTTTTTCATCGATTTAATTTAAGGTTTAAACGTACTTACTTTTCAGTCTAAAAACTATACTTTTATACCAAAATTAAGACAAAATGACCAAACCTATAGCAATTATCAATGCGAATAGACGGGGAATTTTAAATCTAATTGAGGATTTAAGTCTCGAACAATTAAATACCATTCCTACAGGATTTTCTAATACCATCATTTGGAACATCGCTCATTTAACAGTTACTCAACAGCTTTTATGCTATAAGTTATCAGGGCTCCCATTACAGATAAATCAAGAATTAGTAGATGAGTTTAAAAAGGGCACCGTTCCAATAAGGCACGTAGATCAAGCTCAATTTGATCAACTAAAAAATTTATTTATAACACTCCCACAGCAGTTATTAATAGATTTAAATGCAGGAATATTTTCCTCATTCACTCCTTACCCAACCAGCGCCGGAGTTACACTTTCGTCAATAGACGATGCATTACAGTTTACTAATTTTCACGAAGGATTGCATCGAGGAGCAATCATCGCCTTAAAAAAAGCACTTTAAATGGACTATTTTGCAATTGCCACTACGCTCGTTGTTCTATCGGCACTTTTTGGATATCTCAATGTTCGGTTTTTAAAACTCCCGGATACGATTGGCTTAATGTTAATTACAATTCTCTTTACCCTGGCTGTTTTTGCCTTGAGTTATTTTGATGATACGCTACTGCTAAAAGAGCGTGAATTTATCACACAAATAGACTTTGAAACCGTATTGCTGGATGTTATGTTGAGCTTTTTACTATTTGCAGGAGCTTTACATACCAATTTTCAGCAATTAAAAGTCCAACGTGGCCCCATCATCATTTTTGCCACCTTAGGAACATTGGTCTCTACTTTTCTAACAGGAGGGTTGGCTTATTATGTTTTACAGGCGATTTCCTTTCAGGTAGATTTTATTTATTGCTTACTTTTTGGAGCCTTAATTTCACCTACAGACCCGATCGCCGTTTTAGGGATTATGAAGAAAGTAGGAGCACCCAAAAAATTAGAAACCAAAATTGTTGGAGAATCACTCTTTAATGATGGAGTAGGCGTAGTTATTTTTCTGACAATTTATCAAATAGCCAAGGGAACTGCAGAAATTTCTGTACTCGGCATAAGCGAATTATTCTTTGTTGAAGTGGTTGGAGGNATTGCGCTAGGTCTGCTAATTGGTTGGCTTACCTATCGTTTACTAAAAAGTGTGGACGATTACGATATTGAGGTTATCATTACCTTAGCCGCGGTGATGGGTGGCACTTTAGTTGCTCAAAAATTTCATTTATCGGCTCCATTAGCCATGGTTACAGCTGGTTTAATCGTGGGGAATGACACGGTACGGGAAAATTCAATGAGTGAAATTACCGAACAATATGTCGATAAATTTTGGGAGCTCATAGACATCTTATTAAACACCGTTTTATTTGTGATGATTGGAATGGAAATATTGGTGCTAACCTTTGAATCAACCTATATTATTGCAGGGTTTATCATGATTCCCCTCTTGCTTATGGCGCGGTATATTTCGTTGCTTTTACCGATAAAATTATATGCGAAAAAATTAGATTTCGTTCCCAAAACCAATATGATTATGACCTGGGGTGGCCTGCGGGGAGGAATATCTATTGCCTTAGCCTTAAGCCTTACAGATTCGATGGAACGAGATTTATTTTTAGTGGTTACCTATATCATCGTGGTATTTTCTATCCTGGTACAGGGGTTAACCGTTGGCCCAATGATTAAAAAATTTACACAAAACACCGATGAAATTTAATACAAAAACAATTCACGGCAGACAGCAGCACGACCCTTCTACAGGAGCGGTAATGCCTCCTATTTACCAAACCTCAACCTATGCCCAAAGCAGTCCTGGACAGCACAAAGGGTACGCATATTCTAGGGCAGAAAACCCTACCCGAACAGCCTTAGAAAATAGTTTAGCCTCACTAGAAGGAGGTACCCATGGCTTTGCTTTTGCCTCAGGTTTAGCCGCCATCGATTGTGTGCTTAAACTACTCTCGCCAGGGGATGAAATTATTACTGGGGAAGATTTATATGGGGGGACCTATAGAATGTTTACTAAAATGTTTGAAAAATACGGGCTTATCTTTCATTTTGTCGATATGGAAACTCCAACTCATATAACCGATAAAATAAGTGAAAAAACTAAACTTATTTGGTTGGAAACCCCCACCAATCCTTTAATGAAGATCGCTGATATTGAGTCTATTAGCTCCGCTGCTAAGGCTCAAAACCCCTCGGTATTAGTGGCTGTTGACAATACCTTTGCCACGCCCTACCTTCAGCTACCGCTACGCTTAGGTGCAGATATCGTAATGCATTCGGCAACGAAATACTTAGGCGGGCATTCTGATTTAGTGATGGGTGCGTTGGTCGTAAAAAACGAGCAGCTTGCTAACCAACTTCATTTTATTCAATTTGCGGGAGGTGCTATTGCAGGTCCACAAGATTCGTTTTTAGCCCTTCGCGGAATTAAAACCTTACATGTTAGGATGCAGCGACACTGTGAAAACGGAATGGCCATTGCTACTTTTTTAGAAGATCATCCTAAGGTAGATACCGTATATTATCCCGGATTAACTACGGATAAGCATCATGAACTTGCAAAAAAACAAATGACTGGTTTTGGCGGAATGGTCTCTTTTACATTAAAAGATAAAAGTGAAGCTGCCACCCTCCACGTATTAGAAAATTTCAAGATCTTCACCTTAGCAGAATCCTTAGGTGGAGTAGAGAGTTTAGTAAATCATCCTATCACAATGACACATGCGTCTATGCCTGCTGCAGAGCGAGAAAAAATAGGCATTAGTTATTCCCTGATAAGATTAAGTGTAGGTATTGAAGATATTGCTGATCTCATAGAAGATCTCAACCACGTGTTAGCTTAGTAATTACCTAACATAACATCAAGATCGAAGACCACACCAACGCTAAAATAAATTAAGGTATCATTAAATTTATCTCCAGTATCATTGGCATTTAAACCATCTACATTATCCGAGAAGAAATATTGCCATCTCGCATCAAAGGTTAAGTCGAAATCATTAATTTTATACCGCGTACCTGCATTCATTGTAAGTGAAAAGGTATTATCTTTCTCTATAAAAACTCCATCATTAGCCCATTTTTCAGGTAATACTGATGGGTTTGTTCTCCAATCTCCTAGATCAGAGGTCAAATCAGGGGTAAATGAATTGTAAAAAATTCCAAGCCCAACATAAGGAGCAAATTTTTCATCATCATTAAAAAGTAATCCGTAATCCTCAAGGTTCTTAAAGTAGAATTCTAATTGCGTACCGATATTAAATATCTTTGTAGATCCTTTCATGGCTCTTAACTTGTCAACTTCCGTATGACCGTTGTCTTCCACATAGGTACCTTTATGCTCTAGGCTATTGTTAAAATAATATGATATTTCAGATCTTAATTTGAAGTGGTCAGAGAAAAAACTAGCCCCATTCCTCCAGTTATAGTTTGTTCCGTAAAAACTCAAATAATGAGTTAAAGCGATTCCAAAACTAGTTGCAGTACTACTCGGTAAGTGATGTCTTTCACCGTAATCCGTCTGCATGGTTACCGGTCCAACATTAAGACCTATTTCGTTGCTCAACTGAACTTGACCAAACGTATTGGCCGAAGTGATTAAGACTAAAAATAAGACAATTCTACTAGTAAATTTCATGTACTCCCTTTTTTGCGCAATTTAGTAAAAATATGCAAAAATAATATTAAATTTCAGTAATTAAACTAAAAACGGACTAAATTATTGCGCTAAACAGTGCTATTTTATTTATGTTCTTCCGGATTCCAAAAAACATCTTGAAAATTCTGAACACGATCATTCAAAATTGTCAAGCCTTCATTTTCGAGTAATTGTTTCATCAAGTTGGAACCAGCGAAGTGATGCTTCCCTGTTAAAAGTCCAATACGATTTACCACACGGTGTGCGGGAACACTATCATCATTTTTACAAGAAGTCATAGCCCATCCGACCATTCGAGCAGATTTGGCCATGCCAATTGATTTTGCAATAGCCCCATAACTTGTGACTCTTCCATAGGGAATTTGACGCGCAACTGCATAAACTTTCTCAAAAAAATTCTCTTCCATCATTCATAGTTCGTTTGAAATTTCAAATAGGTGATGGGTTTATTCACTTCTAAAAATTGTTTTTCATAAAACGTTTGTACCGAAGTAGCTTCTACCGGAGACAAATGATTTGAATAAATATCGTGATGTGCATACAAAATTCGATGATTTCCGGCCTGTAATAGGCCTAAAGTGTACCCGTGTAAGAACTCACTATCCGTTTTTAGGTGCACAATTCCGTCAGGATTGAGAATTTGTTGGTACTTTTTAAGAAATTCAGGATTGGTTAAACGGTGTTTCATCCGTTTAAATTTTATCTGTGGATCGGGAAAGGTAATCCATATTTCGCCCACTTCATTTTCGGCAAAAACATGTTCTATTAATTCTATTTGTGTTCTGACAAACGCTACATTGGTCAAATTTTCTTCTATGGCAATTTTAGCACCTTTCCAAAATCGCGCACCTTTGATGTCGATACCAATAAAATTAATTGCTGGGTGTTGACGTGCTAACTCTATGGTGTATTCTCCTTTGCCACAGCCTAGCTCTAAATGAATAGGGTGATCATTGTTAAAATGGGTTGACCATGCACCTTTTAACTTAAATCCATTCAGCACTTCCTCTCGGGAAGGCTCAATGACATTAGAAAAGGTTTTAATTTCGTTAAACCGCTTTAGCTTATTCTTACTTCCCAAATTTGTAACGAGGCTTATTTTTCGCCTGCTGATTTATTGAATTTATTCATTTGACCTAACCAGTAAAAGGACAAAAGGAATCCGATTAAAATCAAAATAACATTTACTGCATTTGATGCCCACCATCCATCAATGGACCTAAAAAAGTCGAATGGGGCAAAAAGAATATTGGTAAAAAAGTCTCCAATGGCTCTAAAAATATTGCTGGCAATCATATCTTATATATATTTACACGACAAAAATAGGAATTCTGATTAAATGATCGCCAAGTTTTTCAACAAATCAAGCCCAATCAATACCTTAACAATCATTATTTTGTTGTTCGTGGTCTTTATACTGGGTTCCACAACCTTCGCTACGGCACAATTTAGCCTTTCCTTCTTTGGGAAACGCGTGATTGACTTAGGTATAGTGGCGATCACCTTTTTCTTAGTAAATTTTATTATTCGCAAAAATGACCTGAGTAAAGAAAACACTTATGTTGTGATTTTACTGGTTTGTTGCTTTGGTATGTTTCCACATGCCACTGGAAATCGCGAGTTTTTGCTCATTCATTTGTTATTATTAATGGCGGTTCGGCGAATTTACAGCTTGAAATCAATCCGAAAAACTAAGGAAAAGTTGTTTGACGCCGGATTTTGGATTGGAATTGTTAGCCTAATAAACCCCCTAGGGTTATTGTTTATAATTTTGATCTACAGCGGGTTAATTAGCTATAAAAAATTCACCCCACGAAATCTATTTATTCCAATTGTGGGTTTAATTACCCCACTATTTATCTATGGCGTTTATTTGTTTTCCCTAGACCGTTTAGCTGAAATTGTGCCTGTTTTTACCATTGATTTTTCTTTGACCAATTATAGTGCACTGCACTACATTATCGCCTTAACCTTATTAATTGGATTTTTAATTTGGACCATCGTTCCAACCACAATAAAAATTATGACCGTAAAAATGGAGCTTAAAGGGTCTTGGTATTTATTACTGATTCATTTGGTTACCTGTTTCTTATTCATCCTGCCTCAACCCGATAAAAACGGATCTGAACTTATTTTTCTTTTCTTTCCCACAGCGGTCATTTTCACAAATTACCTACAACAAAGCAGTGAAAATTGGTTTAAAGAGGTCTTTATGTATTTATTTTTAGCCGCTGCATTCTTCGTTATCTTCCTTTAAATTTGTACACAAGCGTTCTAACATTTCTTTAAAAGTCGTATCTTCACAGCATGAATAGGTTTATATTTTTTTAGCAAACTAAAATTAGAACCGTTCAATTAATATTCATTTAAAACTAAATCAATTATGGGATTATTTTCGTTTATCAAGAATGCAGGCGCCAAGGTATTTGGAATTGGTAAAACAACAGAAGAAGAGGCCACTGAAAATGCAGCAAAGGCCGTTGAATTGGCCGAATTAAAAGCCTCTAAATTAAAGCATGCCGTGCAGGCCCTTGGTTTTTCAGTTTCCGACTTAAACATCACTGTTGAAGGAGATAGCGCTGCGGTTTATGGCGAAGCAGAGAATCAAGCAACAAGAGAAAAAACAATTCTTGTGGTAGGTAATACAGAAGGCATTGCTACTGTTGATGATCGGATGACTACAGCAGTTCAAGAGCCAGAAGCTCAATTTCACACTGTTGTAAGTGGGGATTCATTAAGTAAAATTGCTAAGAAATTTTATGGCAATGCCATGAAATATCCGGTTATTTTTGAAGCGAACAAACCTATGTTAACGCATCCAGATAAAATTTATCCAGGTCAGGTTTTACGAATTCCTGAATTAGACGCATAAGTATTTTTTAGGTCTAAAAAACCCCTAAATGCCAAGGCTATTTAGGGGTTTTTTGGTTAGACACATACTGTATGTAGTGCTATTTCGCCTATAAATCAAACCTTAGTCCTAACGAAACATTGTGCTGTTCTATGTTGGCGTCTTTGAAGATAGGGTTTAAATCGTATTTAGCATAAAGCAAGGTGCTTCCTATCCCCATGTAGGCACTTAGTCCGTAGACAAAACTCCCCGTATTATAACTTCGCTTGTATTTATCCTTTACTGAACTACCATCAATCTTATATTTTAGTTTTTGACGTGTTCCAAGATTTAAGCCGGCATATCCTCCTAAACCAATTCTAAATTGTCTCCGCAATGAATATCTAATTCTGTCTCCCGTTTGCTTCTTTTTAGAGGGCCCAAACTCAAAGTGAATTGGAATCACTAAGTTGTCCATACGAAGTTTGGCTTTTTTTAAGGAATACTCAAATTCCTCTAATTCGGTTTGACCATCGTTATTTACAAAATAATTATTGTCATCTGCTTTTAACCCGTTAAACTGAAACGAAAAGCCGTAGTGAAATCGAAGTATATTACTGTTTTTAAATACGCGNGTTCTCCAAGCCCAGCCTATTTCAAAAAATCTACTTCCACNCACTTTATATGGGGTGTCATTAAAACTCTCTCCATCAATAACCGCATTGTTTAATCCAAAGGCCAACACTAATTCGTCATAGGTTCGGATATCGTTTTGTGAGGTATACTTGTATTCGCTATTTGATTTACCAACACCTCTCACCACAAAAGAAGATGAAGAACCTAGTGGTCTATAGTCAAAACTGAGTTCGTCAAAATCTTCATTTCGATGGAGTAAAGCAATTTGATTGTCAATAATAGCATGTCTATTTTTAATATTCAAGGCGTGTCTTTCTGCAGCTTCCTTTTTAAGCGACTGGGCTTCCGAAGCTGAAATTTCATTTTTTTCCAATTTTTTATTGATGGTGAGTACTTCTTTTTTAAGGAGTTCTTTTTCATCCTCACTAATCCGTGTTTTTTCCTTATTGAGTTTCTCAATCACGGATGAAACATTGTCTTGTGCCGTTATTTCTTGACACAAACTAAGGGTTATTAAAACCGTAAAATAGATAATAAAATTTTTCATTGTTGTATAGTTTTTCCTGCTTTTTGCCAAATAAGTCAGCAAAAAGTCGTCATGTTTAGTGTTAAATTAATTATTGATTTCTCTCAGCAACTGCTGTTCTCACTTCTCTAAACCCTTGCTTAAGTGCTTCAAAAAGTTTGTTTTTAATCGTCGCATCAATTTCATATTCTACTTCGTCAAGTAGGGCCATGGCATCAATAGATTGATCAAAACGATTGTATTGTTGGTTGAGAATTTCCTCCTGCGCTTTGCGTAAAAGCGAATCAACTTCAGCATCTGTTAGGTTGATTGCATTTTTTTCAAGTTCTTGCACGTTCTTTACTACGGCAATAATTTTTTCATTGATTAGTACATCTGTAGGCACTAGCTCAGGTTCTTGTACCTCCTGAATTGCCACTGCTTTTTCAGGTTCCGTAGATGGACTTTGTATTGTCTTTTTTATAGCAGTAGTACTTGATGCTAAGCGTGGTGTTTTCTTTGATTCCTTTTTGCGATCTGCTATTTTTATAGGAGCTGTTGGAACTATCGTGTTTTTTTGTGAAGGTGTTTGTTGTTCTTCTTTACGCTCTTTTGCACTATTGACAAGCTCAATTGATGGTGTAATAGCCTCTTCCTCTCCACTAAATTTCACGCCTAATGTGATCATTAGCACTACAACGGCAGCAGCCGCCATCCAATACAGAAAAGGCAAACGGGTTGGCTTAACCGGTTTTTTTTCCTGTTGTAATTTAGTTTGTAAGACGTTCCACGACGCTTCACTAGGTTGAATTTCCCGTTGCTCGAGGCGCTCTTTAATTCGCTGTTCAAATTTAGTTGGTTCCATAACCGATAATATTTTTAGCCCTTAGCTTTTCTTTTACAATTTTCCTCGCTTTAAACAATTGTGTCTTTGAGGTACTTTCTGAAATTTCTAACATTTCAGCAATTTCTTGATGTTTATAGCCTTCTACAATATACAGTAAGAAGACTGTTCTATACCCATCAGGAAGTCCGTCTATCAGTAATTGAATCTCTTCTAGCTCAAATCCTGATTCGTGATGATCTGACCACTGTTGGTATTCGAGCTGTTCATCATCGTATTCAATAAAACTTCTTTTTCTTAAAAATGAAATGCTCTCGCGTACCATGATTTTACGAATCCATCCTTCAAAGCTGCCACGGTGTTCAAATCGATCTAAATGGGTGAACACCTTTACAAAACCTGTCACCATAGCATCCTCTGCAAATTGTAAATCCTTAATATACTGTCTNCACACACTCAGCATTTTTGGCGCATACTTATTGTACAGTAATTTCTGAGACAATTGATCTTGTCTCATTGCCTTTTTAATGAGCTTCTTTTCGTTAATATAATTGGACACAATTTTCAATAGTTCAGGGTATCTATAGTAAAGACGTTTTATTGCTTAAAATGGTTGTCTCAAATTAAAAATAAAATACAACTAACTGTTAATCAGTGATAAAAATTTAAAAATTGGTAAATCTTTTGAGCGAATTTTTCTCAAACACCCATTCTGGAGTAATTAATTCTGTAGTTTCTTTTAAGGAATACCATGGTGAAAAACGAGGAGCTTCTAAGTTATTCAACACGTGAATACTTTGTGCAGGCATATAACTTTGCGCTAGCAAAAACATGGTTTCGCCCGCTGAGTTCTGAGCCATATCCACTACAATGACCGCATGACCTGGACTCCCTCCTTGAATAAAAACATCTCCAATTTCCATGTGATCAGGAACAATACGAATCATTTCCTTCGCTAAGGATAGCGTTCCCGCATAGCTAAATACCATGTCGAGGTACTTTAAAAAACTTCGTCTTCCCACCCCTATTTGTCCGCCTTCAACCCAAGTTACCTTGCGTCCCGCCACGTTAATCCGTTGTCCGGCTCTCCATTTTTTATACGTTGCTTCAAAACCATTGGTAAAATTAAAATGGATTTCGTTAAATCGCTTTTGTGCATATAGGTATTCTGCGCGTAATCGAATTATCGCATCTGCACATTGTTGTAAATCACGATGACCAATAGAGATATCAAGCACTGCCGCATGAACATCTTGACGCGGTTTGATTTCACCCGAATACAAATAGACCAAGTCTCCCGCTGGTTTAAGTTTAAAATTCCTCAAATAGGCACCAAAAGAATGTGGATTGATGGTGGTTCGTTTAAACCCTGGCGGAGGAGCAAATCGGGTAGCAATGGTTTCACCTGAGCGTAAAGGACTATATTCTTTTACTACAATAGAATCTTTTCTATTTAATCCTATAGCTTCAGCAGAAACATCATTTATGGCTGTATTTTTTTCGCTCGTAAGGCACGAACAGCACAACAGCAAGCAAAGTAATTTCAATTTCACAAGCCTAACACGTTTAAAATTCGTTGTAAGACCACCGTTGGGTCTATCGTTCTCATCACATCTTCATAGCCTTTAACTACTTTATTTCCATAAATAGATGTAGGAAGTTTTGGATACTTCGTTAAATCAGGAATAAATTGATTTTTCTGCTCTTGGTTAAATGGTGCAAAGCCAGCGTACGGATGTGTTCCTCCCCATAGGGTAAGTACAGGAACGCCATAATTTGCGGCTAGATGGCCATTGGCCGAATCCATACTCACCATAATATCTAAGTTAGAAATCAGCGCCAATTCATCTGTAAAATTCAGGGCTCCTACTATGGATAGTACCGCCCCTTTAATAGACTTAGCTAACTGTTCTAATTCTTCTTTTTCTTTTTTACCTCCCCCAAACAATAGTATTTTAGCCTGTGTGGTTTTGGCCAATCCCTCAATGAGTTCGCGCATCAAATCGGGAGGATACATTTTTGCCGCATGCTGCGCATAAGGGGCAATTCCAATCCACTGGGTTGGTTCAGTGCCCACAACATTTTGTATGTGTTCATTTAGGGGCAATTTAAGACGGGTAGCCGTGGGACCTAATGAAATAGTACATCCCAATTTTTCAAAAACCTGGGCATATCGTTGATGGCTTGACTTTAGGGGTTTAAAATCTTTATTCGTCGGCCTTACTAAGGCTTTCTTTTCAGATCTTCCTTTCTCTATTACGGCACATTTCATCCGCGAAAGCGCAAGAAATTTTCTCAAAATTTGTGACCTAAGTACTCCGTGTAAATCGGCAACGGCATCCACCTCTAAGGCTTTAATTTCTTGCGCCAGCTGATATAAACCTTTAATTCCCTTATGTTTACCATTGACTTCTGCTGCGTAAAATTGAACCTCGGGAATTTGATCAAAAAGCGGACGCAAAAAAGGCCGTGACAACACCGTGATTTTCAAGGCTGGTTGTGCCTCACGTAATGCCCTTAATACAGGAACCATCATGGCCACATCTCCCATGGCTGAAAGTCGGATCACTAGAATGTGTCTTGGTGTATGCACTCTTTTTTTGGTAAAATTACAACAAAATATGGTTTCACATGCGATGCGTATGGGCTAGCCTGCGGTTATATAATGCAATGCCAATTAGCTATTAACTATTTTCTTTTGATGTTCAATAGATTCTTGGTGAATGGCTTTGAAAATTTTCTCAACAAATTCAGGGGTAAGTCCACTAACTTCTCCTTGCGCCACCATTTTTCCAATTACTTCTTGCCATCTGGCCCGCTGTAAAATAGCTACATTACGTTCCTTTTTAACCAGACCTATTTGTTCTGCAACGTTCATTCTGTCGGCTAATAAGTCAATTAATTGTTGATCTAAAACATTAATTTCAGCTCTGAGGTTGGTTAATTTTTCCACAAAATCTTTTCCTTCAACTCTCCCTTTTCTCACTTTTAAATCCTCCGTAATTTCAGCCAATCTTGTTGGGGTAATTTGTTGTTTAGCATCACTCCAAGCATTGTCAGGATCATAATGTGTTTCAATCATTAATCCCTCAAATTTTAAATCGAGTGCTGTTTGACTTACGTCAAAAATTCCATCACGCTCTCCACATATATGAGAAGGATCACAAATAATAGGTAACGTAGGATACTTATTTTTTAGATCAATTGGAATTTGCCATTGAGGATTGTTACGGTATTTGGTTTTTTTAAAGGATGAAAAGCCTCTGTGAATGGCACCTAAATTTTTAATGTTTGCGGTGTGTAATCGTTCAATTGCACCGATCCATAAAGCCAAATCTGGATTAATTGGGTTTTTGACCAACACTATTTTATCTGTACCGTGCAAGGCATCGGCTATTTCTTGTATTGCAAAGGGATTGACCGTTGTTCTCGCTCCTATCCAAATAATATCAATTCCAAATTCTAAGGCTAATTTTGCATGTTGTGCATTGGCTACTTCTACTGTAGTTAATAAGCCTGTCTCTTCTTTTACTCTAGCGATCCACGGAAGTGCTTTGGCTCCATTACCTTCAAAATTACCTGGACGTGTTCGCGGTTTCCAGATGCCCGCTCTAAAAACAGTAGCATCTGTTTTCTTCAATTCATGCGCGATTTTTAATACTTGATCTTCCGTTTCGGCACTGCAGGGACCTGCAATAACCAATGGGTGGGCTAACTCCATCTCTTTTAGCCATAATGAGAAATCTACTTTGTCCATAATTTAGTCGTTTAGTTTGTTATTTGTTTTCGTATGTTTTATTGCGTTTGTTTTTTATAATATACTGATAAACTGATAGTTAATTACTTTGTAATACCCTTTAGTATGTTTTTTATTCTATTTGTATCGTCCATAATTTGAAAAACTTCCTGCTTTTCAGACTTTTCAATATGGGTCTTAAAGGTTTCTAAGTTGCGTATGTAGTCTTCAAGAGATTTTAATACATTTGCTTTGTTCTGCATAAAAATTGGTGCCCACATGGCTGGTGAACTTTTTGCCAGACGAACCGTAGATTCAAATCCACTGCCTGCCATCGTAAAAATTGTACTCTCGTCAGGCTCAATTTCTAATACTGTTTTTCCGAGCATAAATGAACTGATATGTGAAAGATGAGATACATAGGCAATATGTTTATCGTGTTCTAACGGACACATCATTTCTGTTTTCATTTCCAATTCTTCAAATAGTGCTATGGCTTTTTTTAATGCTTTTGGATTTGACTTTTCAGGCTCACAAATCATATTCATCTTTTGTTTAAACAACCCAATAAACGCCGCTTCTGGACCTGAATATTCCGTTCCAGCGATGGGATGTGATGCCACAAAGTTGCCTCGTTTTGGATGATTACTTATCCGCGTACACACCTGTTCTTTCACTGACCCAACATCAAAAACAAGGGTGTCAGCATGGATGCTATTCAAAACGTGTTCAGTCACTTCCGGAATAACGTCAACGGGTACAGCAATTAGTACCACATTTGCATCCTTAACCGACGAAAATTGTCCAATTTCATCAATGATTCCCAAGCGAAGTGCTTGTTCAGCATGGTGTTCATTAGCGTCAACCCCTACGATGCTTCGTCCGGGTTTACGCTTAAAGGTTAGGGCCATAGAACCTCCTATGAGTCCCAATCCAATGACTATAATTTTTTCCATCTCAACCTAATCTGTTTAATACCTCTTGTAACACGTTCGCTTCCACACAGAGTGAAATTCGAATATAGCCTTCTCCACGACTTCCGAATACAGTTCCCGGGGTTAAAAAAACATGATGTTTATATAACAATTCGTCGGCAACCGCTTCTGCCATTTGTCCAGCCGGTAATTTTGCCCAAACAAATAGCCCTACCGCTTTTTCATCGTACTGAGCACCTAGTTGATCCATAATTTTCCAAGCAACAGCTCTGCGTTTGGCATATACCGTATTGAGGGTTTTAAACCAATGTATCGGACTCTTTAAGGCGGCAATTGCGCCTTGTTGAATGCCGTAAAACATTCCTGAATCCATATTGCTTTTAATCTGCAAGACCGATTGAATTAAGGTTGATGATCCAACCACCATGCCTACACGCCATCCTGCCATATTAAACGTTTTACTCAACGAATTCAATTCTAAGCACACCTCTTTTGCACCCGCTACTTGCAATATGCTTCTCGGTTCTTCGGTCAAAACCATACTATACGGATTATCATTCACTAAAAGAATGGCATGCTCTTTGGCAAAAACGATCAGTTCTTTTAATTGGTCCAACGACGCTTGTTGGCCAGATGGCATATGAGGATAATTTACCCACATTAATTTAACCTTACTTAAATCCGATTTTCTTAAGGCGTCTAAATCTGGAAACCAACCCTGATCTTTTTCAAGCGCATAGTGTATGGGAACTGCTTCTACCATATTACTAACTGCGGCATAGGTAGGGTACCCCGGATTTGGAACCAAGACTTGATCTCCAGGATTTAAAAATGCCATGGAGACATGCATAATCCCTTCTTTTGAACCCATTAGGGGTAAAATTTCATCCTTAGGATTAAGCGCAACCTGATAGTGTTGTTTATAATAGTCAGCCATAGCTGCTCTTAACGCTGGAAGACCTTGATAACTCTGATACCCGTGAATTGTATCCTGCTGCATACTGTGTTGCATGGCCGATACAACCGATTTTGGGGGAGCTAAATCAGGACTCCCAATTCCAATATTAATTATGGGGTGTCCTTTGGCCATTAATTCTCTTACTTCACGAAGTTTCTTCGAAAAATAATACTCTTCTACTTTTTTTAATCTATTAGCGATCATAGGTGCGTTGGCTTTGTGTGTATTCTCCTAGTATTTTAATTTGGTTTCCCATGGCGCGGATGTCAGCAATGGCCTCTTGATAGTGCATTAATTCTTCAAAAATTACATCCACAAAAAAAGCGTAATTCCACGGCTGGTCTAAGATGGGTAGCGATTGAATTTTTGATAAGTTGAGTTGTTTTTTTGCAAAAACACCTAGGGCATCGGTTAAACTCCCTGTTTGGTGTTTCGTTATGATTTTTAGAGAGGCTTTATTGCGTTGCTGTATCGCCGATACCGCTTCTTTTGTCTGTACCACAAAAAATCGTGTGTAATTCTCTTCTCTCGTTTGAATATCCGAGGCGACTACATCTAGGGAATAAATTTCTGCAGCTTGTTTACTCGCAATTGCTGCAATTCCAACTAATTTTTCATCTTGAATTTGCGACGCTACTGCAGCCGTATCCGAGGCTTCAACCAATTTAATATGTGGAACCGTTCTAAAGAATTTTCTACATTGTAAAATGGCCATAGGATGGGACCAAACCTCTTTAATGTCGGATAGTTGTTGACCTTGCAAGGCCATAAGGTGGTGATGGATTGGTAGGTGAACCTCCCCCGTAATCTGTAAATCAAATTCGTCAATTAATGCGTAATTAGGAAGTATAGAACCGGCCAATGAATTTTCAATTGCCATTATCCCAGCGTCTACCTTGCCTTGAATTAATAATTCTGGTATTTCCACAAACGACAAACAAGGGGTCAACTCCGTTTTTCCAAAAAACTGAACTGCAACTTGGTGATGAAAAGATCCTAATATGCCTTGAATAGCTATTTTCATAAATAAAAAAAGCCTCGAAAAATTCGAGGCTTTAAAGTTTAAGTTTTGAATATATGTTATATCCTACCCACAAAGCCTCGCTCCATCTTAAAATAAAAGAAGTAAAAAAAAGCTTGCCAAGTAGAATAAATGGTCATTTCGTATAATTAAGCGACAAATCTAAAATTAAATTTTAAATAAACAAATTTATTTTAAAAGAAGTCGTCAATTAAATCCTAGTCCCAATAAACAGTAGCCGCCTAGACCACTTGCGGTCAATACATATTATTTGATCTATCTTGCCGTAATAAGCAGGGTTTGAAAAGACTGTATTCTTGATAAAATAT
>JGI24723J26617_10000113_pt1 | contig 86037 bp, 83 predicted proteins | sample Cruoilmetagenom6_FD_26617 | JGI IMG/M metagenome (IMG submission 26617) | reverse complement strand
GCGGCAGAATAAGGGGTACTTAAGCCCCAAGACGAGGAAACGGCCAAAGGTTGGGTCAAATGAAGGATGAAAAGGAGATGAGCATGTCTATATTTCCCCTTNCCACCGACCTGNGGCCGGATGAAATGACGAAAAACTTCGTTGCAGTGNCTGATTGGATGAGCGCGGACNGCAATAATCTGGTGCCATACATTGCCCAGTCGNCAGGTGNGGCGGTGGTGGCTGGTAGCTTCGGGTTGGGTATGGCCAGCCAAATGACAGGCACCATGCTGGGCATGTTNGAAGGCATGATGAGCGTTTCAATGAAGACTGCGCAGGGCCCGTCCGGCACTCGGGTAAAACGGCATTTGCGCACGAAGGCTGAACCCGCCGGTGAGGTTGTCCAAACTGCCGAAACTGCCTCGAATATCGTCTCACTCAAGAACGCAAAAAAGGCCATAAGAGCAAAAAGCACTGTTGCAAAAACCAAAAAGGCGACCGCCAAAATACAGGTGCCGGCAGTCGAAAAAGCAGCCACCAGTTCCCCGCCGAAAGCCTCCGTTGTGGAGGCCGATGCAGAACTTTCAAAACTGATCGCTGCATTGGAGCCAGAAGATTTCCATCGGCCTTCCGAAGTCGAGAAGCCGATTCTGGCCGATGATCTCAAGCGGATTTCAGGAATTGGTCCAAAGCTTGAAAAAGTCCTCAATTCGCTGGGAATTTGGACTTTCGACCAGATGTCAAAATGGTCGCCTAACGAAATTGCATGGGTTGATGACTACCTGCAATTCAAGGGTCGTATCGAGCGGGACAACTGGATGGCACAAGCCGCAGCTCTGGTTGCTGGCGGGCGTGACGAAGATCTGCGTGTTTCCGGCAAGGAGCCGCGTTGAAACTCAACCGGCCTGCCTTCGGGCGGGCCAGCAAAATTTAAATCACTCCGTCCTTGGACGGATTGGCAACACCTGACGGAACCCGGTTATGCATCTGGCCGAATTCAACATCTCGAAATTGCTTGCGCCGCTTGAAAGCCCGCAATTGCGTGATTTTGTGGCCAATGTGGACCATGTGAACTCCTCGGCTGAACACAATGACGGTTTAATCGGGCGTTCGAAGGATGACACGAGAGATCCGGTGACTGTGATATCCCCAAGGCCCAATGACAACATTTACACTCTTCGCGTTTGGCAGAGCCCTGAGCAGTTGGAGCATTCCGGCTGGAACATCGTTTGCAGGAAAATCAACCAACGCAGGCAAAAGTGGTTTCGACATGTGAAATCACATTGTCTCGTCAAGTGGTGGGTCGACGAAGGGTCGTGGCCAACAGTGGCCGAAGCCAAGTCGCGTTTGGGTCAATTTGATGCCAATGGAAATTACGATCATGCCTTTGGCTGGTCGCATCTGCCTCTTGTCCAACGCTGGCAAACCCAGGGGTGTGCATGATGGTGGACCTCACGATCAATCATATAGTCGGCTGCAGCGATCCATGCTCGTTTAACGCGAAATTTGAAAGCTTTGCTGACTGGCTATCAAAAAAAATGGGTGTGAAGGCCCTTTCTCCAAGTCTTACGTTCTTGCCGCTGCTGGCTCTGGCGCTTAAAAGGGCGCCGAGGGCAGGTGGCGGACAGTCGCCCAAGAAGGAAGTCTATTCGTAATGGCCAACATTAAAGTCGACGGAAAAGAGATCGAGGTTCCCGATCACTACACTCTGCTCCAGGCCTGCGAGGAAGCTGGCGCTGAAGTGCCGCGGTTCTGTTTCCATGAGCGCCTTTCGATTGCGGGCAACTGCCGGATGTGCCTGGTTGAGGTCAAGGGTGGACCGCCAAAGCCTGCTGCGTCCTGTGCCATGGGTGTCCGCGATTTGCGTCCCGGACCGGAAGGTCAGCCGCCGGAGGTGTTCACCAATACGCCAATGGTCAAGAAGGCCCGCGAAGGTGTGATGGAGTTTTTGCTCATCAACCATCCGCTCGATTGCCCGATTTGCGATCAGGGCGGCGAGTGCGATCTCCAGGACCAGGCCATGGCCTTCGGCATGGACAATTCGCGCTTTCAGGAAAACAAGCGCGCCGTCGAAGACAAATATATCGGCCCCTTGGTCAAGACGATCATGAACAGGTGCATCCATTGCACCCGATGCGTTCGCTTTACCACTGAGGTTGCGGGCATTTCCGAGCTTGGACTTATTGGTCGGGGCGAAGACGCCGAGATCACGACCTATCTTGAACACGCCATGACATCGGAATTGCAAGGCAACGTGATTGACCTTTGCCCGGTCGGTGCTCTGACCTCGCGCCCATACGCCTTTCAGGCGCGTCCGTGGGAACTCGGTAAAACCGAATCTGTGGATGTGATGGACGCTTGCGGTTCGGCGATCCGGGTTGATACCCGTGGTCGCGAAGTCATGCGCATCATGCCGCGCATCAATGAGGTGATCAACGAAGAGTGGATTTCAGACAAGACCCGCTTCATCTGGGATGGTCTGCGCACCCAGCGTCTCGATCGACCCTATATCAAACGCGGCGGCAAGCTCGAGGCTGCAAGCTGGCAGGAGGCTTTTGCAACCATTGCAGCCGCGGTGAAACAAACAGCACCCGAGAAGATTGGTGCCATTGCCGGTGATCTGGCAACGGTTGAGGAAATGTTTGCACTCAAAACCCTGATGGCTTCGCTGGGGTCGCCCAACATCGACTGTCGTCAGGATGGAGCAGCACTTGATCCTGCAAAGGGGCGCGCGAGCTACATCTTCAACCCCACCATCGAAGGTATTGAAGAAGCAGACGCCATTCTCATCATCGGCGCCAATCCGCGGGTTGAGGCCAGCATACTCAATGCCCGCATTCGCAAACGCTGGCGGATGGGCGAATTGCCGATCGCGGTTATCGGCGAACAGGTCGACCTGCGCTATGCTTATGAATATCTCGGCGCTGGCCCTGACACACTCAAGGCACTTGTTGATGGCACCGACAAATTCGCAGCCAAACTCAAGCGCGCTAAAAAGCCGATGATCATTATTGGTCAGGGTGCTCTGTCTCGTGCCGACGGTGCATCGGTGTTGGCCCACGCTGCCAAACTGGCCGATACCGTGAAAGCAGTGACAAAAGACTGGAACGGTTTTGGAATTCTTCACACCGCAGCGGCCCGCGTCGGCGGTCTTGATCTTGGTCTGGTGCCGGGCGAGGGCGGTGTTGCCGCTGCCAAGATGCTGAGCGAAATGGACGTGTTGTTCCTGCTGGGCGCGGATGAGTTGGATTTCACCAGAAATGCGGCTGGCTTTACGGTTTATATCGGTAGCCACGGCGACAACGGTGCACATCATGCCGATGTCATTCTGCCTGCTGCCACCTACACCGAAAAATCCGGTACATATGTCAATACCGAAGGCCGCGTACAATTGGCAAACCGCGCTGGTTTCGCGCCGGGTGACGCAAAAGAGGATTGGGCTATTTTGCGCGCTCTCTCTGATGCTCTGGGTCATAAACTACCGTTCGACTCACTGCCTGAACTTCGCGCAGCCCTTTATGCCGATTATCCGCATTTCGCTGAAATCGACACAATTGCCGAGACAGAAGGTGCCGCAATTGCCGCACTTGGGGCGAAACTGGGCAGATTAGGCAAATCTGCGTTTGCGTCTCCGGTCAAAGACTTCTATTTGACCAACCCAATAGCCCGCGCTTCTGCGGTTATGGCGGAATGTTCGACGCTGGCGAAGAACGCCACACCGATTGCTGCGGAATAAGGCGGGGAAGGGACCATGGACGGTTTTTTGACAACCTATATCTGGCCGGGACTCATCATGGTGGGGCAGTCTCTCTTGCTGCTTGTCGCTTTGCTGATCTTCATCGCCTATGTGCTTTTGGCAGACCGCAAGATCTGGGCTGCTGTGCAAATGCGCCGTGGACCCAATGTGGTCGGTCCCTGGGGCCTGTTCCAGTCTTTTGCTGATTTGCTGAAGTTCGTCTTCAAGGAGCCAGTCATTCCTGCAGGCGCCGACAAGATGGTGTTCTTGTTGGCGCCACTGGTTTCAGTGACGCTTGCACTTGCCACGTGGGCCGTGGTGCCGGTGGCTGCCGGATGGGCAATTGCCGATATCAATGTCGGTATTCTTTATATTTTCGCCATTTCTTCGCTTGAGGTTTATGGCATCATCATGGGTGGTTGGGCCTCCAACTCCAAATATCCGTTCCTCGGGGCATTGCGATCAGCTGCCCAGATGGTCTCTTACGAAGTCTCGATCGGTTTTGTGATTGTCACTGTTTTGCTGGGTGTCGGCTCGCTGAACTTGACAGACATCGTAATGGCACAGTCTGACGGCATCGGTACGCGCCTGGGTCTGCCCAATTCCTTCCTCGATTGGCATTGGTTCTCGTTGTTCCCGCTGTTCGTGATTTTCTTCATCTCGGCTCTGGCAGAGACCAACCGGCCTCCTTTTGATCTTCCCGAAGCTGAATCCGAGCTGGTTGCGGGCTTTATGGTGGAATATGGCTCAACGCCGTACATGATGTTCATGCTGGGCGAATATGCAGCCATCTGCCTGATGTGCGCGCTTACCACCATTTTGTTCCTTGGTGGCTGGTTGCCGCCGGCAGATATTGCTGTGCTGAACTGGGTTCCAGGCATCTTCTGGTTTGTTCTCAAGGCCTCGATGGTGTTCTTCATGTTTGCCATGGTCAAAGCCTTCGTGCCGCGATACCGCTACGATCAGTTGATGCGTCTGGGTTGGAAGGTCTTCCTGCCGATTTCACTGTTCATGCTGGTTTTCGTTGCCTTCTTCCTCAAACTGACGGGGACGGCACCATGATGAAATCCGCTTTTGACATCCGGCACTGTGCCATCTGGCGAAAGGGAGTTTGACGATGGGTCTCGCCCAAGCCGCAAAATCACTGTTTTTGACCGAGTTCGTCAGCGCGTTCTTTATGTCGATGCGCTACTTCTTTGCGCCTAAATCGACTGTGAACTATCCCTACGAGAAGGGCCCTGTCAGCCCGCGCTTTCGGGGNGAGCACGCATTGCGTCGCTACCCCAATGGCGAAGAGCGTTGCATCGCGTGCAAATTGTGCGAGGCNATCTGCCCCGCCCAGGCCATCACCATCGAAGCAGGTCCGCGCCGCAATGACGGCACCCGCCGGACAGTTCGTTACGACATCGACATGGTCAAGTGCATCTATTGCGGCTTCTGTCAGGAAGCTTGCCCGGTGGATGCCATCGTTGAGGGACCGAATTTCGAGTTTGCAACGGAAACCCGTGAAGAACTCTACTACGACAAGGACCGGCTGCTCGCCAATGGCGATCGCTGGGAACGCGAACTGGCGCGCAACATCGCGCTGGACTCGCCTTACCGCTAGAAATAGTGGCACAAACCGGCCGATAGCATTTGCTGGCGGCCAGACTGAATAGATCCTCGGCGGCAATGAGTGGCTGCGGATCGACGGAAAACCGGGAATTGACCGGCGGACCGGGGGAAGAACGAAAAGGCACTGACCATGGGTCTTCAGGCTCTGTTTTTCTATCTTTTCGCCTTTGTGGCGGTGGCATCTGCAACCATGGTGATTGCATCGCGCAACCCTGTGCACTCGGTGTTGTTCCTCATTCTGACTTTCTTCAATGCGGCTGGCCTGTTTCTGCTCACCGGNGCAGAGTTCCTNGCCATGATCCTGCTCGTTGTCTATGTCGGCGCGGTTGCGGTCTTGTTCCTGTTTGTTGTCATGATGCTGGATATCGACTTTGCCGAATTGCGGGCCGGTGCGTTGGAATATGCGCCTGTCGGTGCTTTGGTAGGCGTCATACTGGCCTGCGAATTGATTTTGGTTCTGGCAGGTAACGCCATTACGCCAGATGCAGCCGGTACCGGAGCAAGCCCGATCCCGGCACTTTCCGACCGCACGAATACCGAGGCGCTCGGTGACATTCTCTACACCGACTACATCTATTTCTTCCAGATCGCCGGGCTTGTGCTTCTGGTGGCCATGATTGGTGCCATCGTGCTTACGCTCAAGCACCGCACTGACATTAAACGGCAGGATATTTCCCGCCAGGTAGCCCGCTCGCCCGAGACGGCCGTTGAGATCGTCAAGGTCAAGCCGGGCCAGGGCATTTGAGGTAAGGGGACACACACATGGAAATCGGACTTTCCCACTATCTCACTGTTTCGGCGATGCTGTTTACGCTTGGCATCTTCGGGATATTTCTGAACCGCAAGAACGTTATCGTCATCCTGATGTCGATCGAGCTGATCCTGTTGGCCGTCAACATCAACATGGTGGCGTTTTCGATGCACCTGAATGATATGGTTGGTCAGGTCTTCGCACTGTTTATTCTCACCGTTGCTGCGGCAGAAGCTGCCATCGGATTGGCGATCCTCGTTGTCTTCTACCGTAATCGCGGCTCCATTGCCGTTGAAGACGTCAACATGATGAAGGGCTGAGGCCGAAAATGTACCACTTAATCGTTTTCCTCCCGCTCATCGGAGCGCTTGTCGCGGGTCTTTTTGGCCGGTCGATCGGCGCCAAGGCGTCTGAGTATCTGACCTCTCTTTTTCTGGTTGTCGCAGCGGTCCTTTCCTGGGTAGCGTTCTTCGGTCACGCGTTGGGCGATGGCGAAATGGTCCGGGTTCCTGTGCTGCAGTGGATCCAGTCAGGCACACTTGATGTCCAATGGTCGTTCCGCATCGACACATTGACCGCCGTCATGTTGGTTGTTGTCAACACGGTCTCTTCTCTGGTTCACATCTACTCGATTGGCTACATGCATNACGATCCGCATCGGCCGCGGTTCTTTGCCTATCTGTCACTTTTCACTTTCGCCATGTTGATGCTGGTGACTTCCGACAACCTCTTGCAGATGTTCTTCGGCTGGGAAGGCGTGGGTCTTGCGTCTTATCTGTTGATTGGCTTCTGGTACAAGAAACCGTCGGCCAATGCCGCGGCAATGAAGGCCTTCATCGTCAACCGTGTCGGCGACTTCGGTTTCTCGCTCGGAATTTTCGGGGTCTTCGTCCTTTTCGGCTCAATCAATTTTGATGCGATCTTTGCTGCGGCTTCGGCAATGGCACCAGAAGGCGAGAATACCGCAGCGCTGGGCAAAATCGTTATAACCATGTTCGGCATGCAACTCGATCAGGCTGGCGCACTCACGGTTATCAGCCTGTTGTTGTTCATGGGTGCCATGGGCAAATCCGCCCAGTTCCTGCTGCACACTTGGTTGCCGGATGCGATGGAAGGGCCAACGCCGGTGTCCGCGCTCATTCATGCGGCGACCATGGTGACTGCCGGTGTCTTTTTGGTTGCGCGCATGTCGCCGGTTTTTGAATTGTCTCCGGATGCCTTGTTGTTTGTCACCATCATCGGTGCCATCACGGCCTTTTTTGCGGCCACCGTCGGTTTGGTTCAAAACGACATCAAGCGGGTGATCGCCTATTCCACCTGCTCGCAATTGGGTTACATGTTTGTGGCTCTTGGTATCGGCGCTTATGGTGCTGCGATCTTCCACCTGTTTACTCACGCTTTCTTCAAGGCGCTGTTGTTCCTCGGGGCGGGTTCAGTCATTCATGCGGTCTCCGACGAGCAGGACATGCGCCGTATGGGTGGTCTGCGTAAGCACATCCCAACCACCTATTGGATGATGATTATCGGCACGGTGGCGCTGACTGGGGTCGGCATTCCATTCACGGCAATTGGCACTGCCGGATTCTTCTCAAAGGACGCAATTATCGAATCAGCATTTGCTGCCCACAGCAGCGCGTCGGGTTTTGCGTTCGGCATGTTGGTGATTGCGGCTCTCTTCACCAGCTTTTACTCATGGCGCCTGATTTTCATGACATTCCACGGCAAGCCACGCGCGTCAGCGGATGTGATGCATCATGTGCATGAATCGCCACCGGTGATGACCATTCCGCTNTATGTTCTGGCCGCTGGCGCATTGTTTGCAGGTGTACTGTTCAAAGAGTTCTTCTTTGGCCATGAATATGTAGAGTTCTGGAAGGGCGCGCTTTTCACACTGCCGGAAAACAAGATCGTGGAAGAGTTCCACCATGTGCCCGCATTGGTGGCTCTGTCACCTTTCATCGCCATGTTGGTCGGACTTGCCACCGCTTGGTACTTCTATATCCGCTCGCCGGAAACACCCAAGCAACTCGCCAAGGACCATCACCTGTTGTATAATTTCCTTCTCAATAAGTGGTATTTCGACGAGCTCTACGACTTTCTTTTTGTTCGCCCGGCGAAATGGATCGGCCGCTTCCTGTGGCAGAAGGGCGATATGGGAACCATTGACCATTTTGGTCCTGATGGTTTTGCCGCCCGCGTTCAGGGCATCACCGGCCGGATCACCAAACTGCAGACCGGCTATCTCTACCATTATGCGTTTGTCATGCTGATCGGTGTCGCTGCACTCGTCACCTGGATGATGCTCGGGAGTGCGTTCTGATGATCGATTGGCCAATTCTTTCAATCGTCACCTTTATTCCGCTGGTAACGGTTCTTTTCATCCTNCCAATCAAGGATGACACCGAAATCGGACGCCGGAACATTCGAAATGTTGCGCTCTTGGGGACCGTNTTCACCTTCGGCCTGTCGCTGTTCATCTGGGCAGGGTTCGACAGCACTGATTTCACGTTCCAGATGGTCGAGAACGTTGAACTTGCCGGTTCCGGCTTTTCTTATGCCATGGGTGTGGACGGCATTTCGGTGCTCTTCATAATTCTGACCACATTCCTGATGCCGCTGTGTATTCTTGCCAGTTGGAAATCGGTCAACAACCGGGTGCGCGACTATATGGTCGCCTTCCTGATCCTCGAAACCATGATGATCGGTGTGTTCTGTGCGCTCGATATCGTGTTGTTCTATGTGTTCTTTGAAGCCGGCCTGATCCCGATGTTCATCATCATTGGCGTCTGGGGCGGCAAGCGGCGCGTCTATGCTTCGTTCAAGTTCTTCCTTTACACGCTGCTTGGCTCGGTGCTGATGCTGCTGGCCATCATGGCGATGTATTGGGATGCAGGCACCACCAACATTGCCGAGCTTTTGACTCATGATTTCCCGGCCTCGATGCAAACGTGGCTGTGGCTGGCGTTCTTTGCATCATTCGCGGTGAAAATGCCGATGTGGCCGGTGCATACCTGGTTGCCCGATGCGCACGTTGAAGCGCCAACAGCCGGTTCGGTCATTCTGGCGGGCATTTTGCTGAAACTCGGTGGTTACGGCTTCTTGCGGTTTTCGTTGCCGATGTTTCCACTCGCCTCTGCTGATTTCACACCCTTCATCTTCACGCTGTCTGCCGTCGCCATCATTTACACATCGCTGGTGGCGCTGATGCAGGAAGACATCAAGAAGCTGATTGCCTATTCCTCGGTTGCCCATATGGGTTTTGTGACGATGGGTATTTTCGCTGCCAATGTGCAAGGCGTGCAGGGCGCAATTTTCCAGATGATCAGCCATGGTCTTATCTCGGGTGCGTTGTTCCTGTGTGTGGGTGTCGTCTATGACAGGCTTCATACCCGTGACATCGCTGCCTATGGCGGTTTGGTCAACGTCATGCCCAAATATGCTGTTGTCTTCATGGTCTTCACCATGGCCAATGTCGGCTTGCCGGGCACATCCGGATTTGTTGGTGAGTTTCTCATTCTCGTCGGTGCCTTCAAGGCCAATACCTGGGTGGCATTCTTTGCCACATTCGGCGTCATTCTGTCCGCCGCCTATGCCCTGTGGCTCTATCGCCGCGTCATTTTCGGTGCGTTGGAAAAAGAAAAACTCAAATCCATGCTCGACTTGTCGAACAGGGAAAAAATTATCCTCTATCCACTTATTGCGCTGGTGCTCTTCTTCGGTGTCTATCCGGCTCCGATTTTGGATGCGACCGCAGTTTCTGTGGATGCTTTGATCAACAATTACACGGCTTCGCTTGAGGCTGCGCAACAAGCCGCGCAGCTCGCGAATTAAGCGAGGGGACCAGACACATGACAGCAGAACTCCTAATATCCAGCCTCCACCTTTCCATTCCGGAGCTGATGCTGGCTGTCGGCGCCATGGTGCTGTTGATGATCGGCGTCTTTTCAGGCGAGCGTTCGGTAACCCTGGTCACCGGACTGGCTGTTGCACTGTTGATCGTCGCTGGCCTCTGGCTGGTGCTTTTCACTGGAGACGGTGAGGCCTATGGCGGTGCATTCCTGTCCGATCCTTTTGCACGCTTCATGAAGGTTCTGGCACTCATCGGTTCGATTACAGCCATGGTCATGGCCGTTGGTCACACCAAAGCCGAACGCATCGACCGTTTTGAATTTCCGGTGTTGTTGGTCATTGCCACGCTTGGCATGTTGCTGATGATTTCGGCAAATGACCTGATCTCGCTTTATCTCGCGCTCGAATTGCAGTCGCTTTCACTTTATGTCGTCGCCGCAATCAATCGCGAGTCCTTGCGTTCAACAGAAGCCGGTCTGAAATATTTTGTTCTTGGCGCTTTGTCCTCGGGCATGCTGCTTTATGGCGCGTCGCTGATCTATGGCTATACCGGCCATACCGGGTTTGAAGAGATCGCTGCTGTTTTGTCTTCGGAAACCCGGCCACTGGGCCTGATTTTCGGCCTGGTATTCCTGATGTCCGGCATCGCTTTCAAGATTTCCGCCGTGCCGTTCCACATGTGGACGCCAGATGTCTATGAAGGCGCACCAACCCCGGTGACAGCATTCCTCGCGGCAGCTCCCAAGATTGCCGCAATGGCTATTTTCATCCGGCTGGTCAGCGAGGCATTTGAGCCGATCAGGTTCGACTGGCAGCAGATCGTCGTCTTCATCTCCATCGCCTCCATGGTGCTCGGTGCCTTTGCCGCCATTGGCCAGCGCAACATCAAACGGTTGATGGCCTATTCCTCGATCAGTCACATGGGCTATGCACTCGTCGGCTTGGCAGCAGGCACCCAGAACGGCGTGCGAGGCGTCATTATTTACATGCTCATCTACATGGTCATGACCCTTGGCACCTTCGCCTGCATTCTTGCCATGCGCCGCAAGGAAGAGGGCAATGTTGAAAACATTGATGAGCTTGCGGGTCTGTCCTCGACCAATCCATTCATGGCCACGATGCTGACGATTCTGATGTTCTCACTGGCGGGAATTCCGCCACTGGCCGGTTTCTTCGGAAAGTATGTCGTCTTTGCCGCTGCCATCGAAGCCGAACTCTACTGGCTTGCCGTGATCGGCGTTCTGGCCTCGGTTGTGGGTGCCTATTACTATCTGCGCATCATCAAGATCATGTGGTTTGATGAGCCAGCGCCCCATTTTGCTCCTGTTGCAGGCGAACTCAAGTTGGTCTTTGGCATCTCTGGTCTGTTNGTTCTGGGTTATGTATTGGTGGCTAGCCCAGTGGGCTTGGCCGCCAACATCGCCGCCAAGACTTTTTTCTGAACTGGGTGAGTAAGCAATCTGAACACTATCCGGAATTTCGGCATCTTCAGTTGGGCGATGTCGGCTCCACCAATGTTGAGGCGCTGGTCCGCGCTGAGCAGGGCGAGGCGAGTGGTCTCTGGATTACTGCTGACAGGCAATTGCAAGGTCGTGGACGGCGTGGCCGGGTATGGACTTCGGAACCCGGAAACCTATATGCCTCGCTGCTGTTGATCGATCCGGGTGATCCGGCGCGTCTTGGTTCGCTGCCCCTTGCTGTATCAACAGCGGTTCATGATGCATTGGCGGCCGTTCTGCCGGACAGGTCGGGGCTTAATATCAAATGGCCCAATGATGTTTTGATAGATGGTGCCAAGACATCGGGCATCCTGCTCGAGAGCAGTATTTTGGCTGATGGACGGCGGGCTGTGGTCATTGGGTGCGGCATAAATGTTGCTCACCATCCCGCCGACGGATTTTATTCATCGACCTGCTTGAGAGAGCAGGGGGCGACAGTTTCGCCGCAGGAACTTTTCGCGCGTCTGTTTGTTTCCATGCAGGAAGCGCTTGCTCAATGGGACGGCGGTAAGGGGATTGCGGCAACCCGCGCGTCATGGCTTGAGCGGGCTACCGGCGTGGGGGAAGCGATCGTGGTTCGTTTGCCCGATCAAGAAATTCATGGTCTGTTTGAAGGCGTGGACGCCGAAGGCCGATTGATACTTGCCATGAGCGATGGCAAAACCCAAACCATTGCCGCGGGCGACGTGTTTTTTTCGGCTCCCGCACGCACAGACAGGAACTGCAATGACAGATAATAACGATCTCGTTTTCATACCGCTGGGCGGAGTCGGCGAAATCGGCATGAACCTCGCGCTTTATGGATACGGTCCAGAAGCCAAACGTGAATATATCATGGTCGACTGTGGCGTGACTTTTCCGGGACCGGATTTGCCTGGCGCGGATCTCGTGCTGCCTGATATTTCCTTTGCGCTTAGCCTTGGCAAGCGGCTGAAGGCCATAATCATCACCCATAGCCATGAAGACCATTACGGTGCGCTGGCTGCTCTCTGGCCCAAGTTGAAGGTGCCGGTGCATGCCTCAGCCTTTACCGCCGGAATGCTGGAAGCCAAGCGTAGCTATGAGCGCACCCGTGCAGAGGTGCCGGTCACGGTTTTCAAGGCAGGCGAGACATTTACCGTCGGCCCTTTCGAGATCGAGCCTGTAGAGGTCAATCACTCAATCCCTGAGCCTTTTGCGCTTCATATCCGTACGCCCCTCGGCAGCCTTATTCACACTGGCGACTGGAAGATCGATGCAACGCCGTCGCTTGGACCCTTGACCGATGAAGGTCGCCTGCGCGCCATTGGCGATCAGGGCGTGNTGGCCATGATGTGCGATTCCACCAACGCCATGCGTGATGGCGTTTCACCTTCCGAAAAGGAAATTTCCCAAGGTCTGCGCGAAGTTATTGAAGCTGCTGAGGGCAGGGTGGCCATTACCACGTTCTCATCCAATGTTGGCCGTATCCGTTCAATCATGGAAGCCGCCCGTGATGCTGGCCGCGAAGTCTTGCTGTTGGGCAGTTCTCTCAAGCGGGTGGTCAATGTTGCCGACAGCCTCGGCATGATGGAGGGCCTTCCCGCTCTGGTCGAAGAAGATGAGTACGGTTACCTGCCGCGCGAAAAGGTTGTTGTGATCCTGACCGGCAGTCAGGGCGAAAGCCGTGCGGCCCTTGCCAAGATTTCGCGCGATGAAATGCGCCATGTGGCACTCACCGATGGTGACACGGTCGTATTTTCCTCGCGCACCATTCCCGGGAACGAAAAGGGCATTCTTGAAATCAAGAACGCACTGATCGACCGCGGCATCAAGATTATCTCCGATACTGATGCACTGGTTCATGTTTCAGGCCATCCGCGTCGCAATGAATTGGTACAGATGTATGACTGGGTCCGTCCGCAGATTCTGGTTCCCGTCCATGGCGAAGCTGCCCATTTGACCGCCCAGGCCAAATTGGCACTCGACCATGGCATTCCCCAAGTGCCGCGCGTTCGCAATGGTTCGATTTTGCGATTGGCNCCGGGCGCNCCCGAAGTCATTGGCCAAGCTCAACACGGCCGAATTTACAAAGACGGCAATATGATCGGNGACATTGCCGANGTTGGTATTACCAATCGCCGCAAGTTGTCTTTTGCCGGCCATGTTTCGGTCAATGTNTTGCTGGATGGCCGCAATGACATCAACCGCGATCCGGATGTGGTGGCNATCGGTCTGCCGGAAACTGACGGGCAGGACGATGACATGGAAGATATTCTTTATGACGCCGTGCTGGGCGCGGTCGAGAGCATTCCCCGTGGTCGTCGAAAGGACATTGATGGGGTTCGCGAATCCATTCGTCGTGCAGTTCGTGCTGCTGCAAATGAAGTATGGGGCAAAAAGCCTCTCGTGACCGTGTTCGTCAACCGGGTTTGATCGAGGAGAGTTAGATGCTGGGACGTCTCAATCATGTTGCCATCGCAGTGCCGGATCTTGCCGCAGCCGCGGAGCAATATCGCTCGGCACTGGGTGCTGAGGTAACGCAACCTCAGGTATTGCCCGAACACGGTGTCACTGTGGTGTTTATCAACCTGCCCAACACCAAGATTGAGTTACTGGAACCCCTGGGCGAAGGTTCGCCGATCGCAGCGTTCCTTGAAAAGAATGCCTCGGGTGGAATGCATCACGTTTGCTATGAGGTGGACGACATCCTCGCAGCGCGCGACCATCTGAAGGCAGCTGGCGCGCGGGTCCTTGGAACTGGTGAACCAAAAATCGGTGCCCATGGCAAACCGGTACTGTTTCTCCACCCGAAAGATTTCAATGGCACTTTGGTCGAGCTTGAACAGGCTGGCTGAAGTCACTACTCAGGCAAAATTGTACGCGCGTTAGAAAGAGCACCACCATGGCCTTCGGAACCGGATTTGCAATCTTTTTCATCATTTGGTGGTTGGTGCTTTTTGTCGTGCTGCCCTTCGGCCATCGCTCGCAGGAAGATGAACAGGATATTGCGCCCGGCACAGTGGAAAGCGCTCCTGCGAATTTCCGGTTTGGCCTGGTCGTTCTGCGCACCACCATTGTCTCGGCCATTGTTTTTGCGGGGTATCTGCTTGTCACTGTTTATGGCGGCTACAGCCTGTCAGATGTGACCGGACTGTTCCCGGATTTCAAGTAACTTCCGGCCGGGCTTAAGCTTCAAGCGATTGCTTTTTAGCAAAAAAAAACAAGGCGTTTCCGCCTTGTTTGCTAGTTTCGCGTGATCCATTTCCCTATTCGGGGGCTGCGTCAAGCGCGCCTAAGATCCTATCCTCCCAAGACTTTTGACCGCGAATTGGGCACTTCATTTTCAAAGTGCCTCTATTATGGCCATACGGTTAGCGCATCTGCGACTGTTTGTCACCCTCTTTTATGGTAACAAATTACAATTTTTGACTGCTTCAGCCCCACTATCATGAGCGTCTGATCACCTGTGTGAGCAGATGCCCGCAAACTCGAAATATGCTGGGTTTTCTTTAAGGGGCGAAGCGGATAGAAATGCAGGCCAATTGAGTGGAACCGGTGACTCGCGCACTTTAACAGGATGCTGCAGTGATGCCGTTTTCCAGATGTATGCTTCTTTTTTGCAGTGCCATTTAAGATGGCACACTCCAACCCTCGTTTTGCCCCATTTAACCGTCACGCCTGACCTGACATCAAGAGAACTCACCAATGCGTCTGTCGAATTTCTTTTTGCCCATCCTCAAGGAAAGCCCGCGTGAAGCGGAAATTATTTCGCACCAACTGATGCTGCGAGCCGGAATGGTGCGTCAGCAGGGTGCCGGGATTTATTCCTGGTTGCCGCTTGGCAAGCGGGTGCTCGACAATGTCAGCCGGATCGTTCGTGAAGAACAGAACCGTGCAGGTGCGCTCGAAGTCATGATGCCGACCATTCAGTCGGCGGATTTGTGGATGGAAAGCGGACGTTACAACGATTACGGCAAAGAGATGCTGCGCATTCAGGACCGCCAGGACAGGGCCATGCTGTATGGGCCGACCAACGAGGAAATGGTTACAGACATCTTCCGCTCCTATGTGAAGTCCTACAAGAACCTGCCGCTCAATCTCTATCACATCCAGTGGAAATTCCGCGACGAGATCCGGCCCCGGTTCGGGACCATGCGGTCTCGCGAGTTCCTGATGAAGGATGCCTACTCCTTCGATATAGACAAGGAATCCGCTGTTCACGCCTATAACCGCATGTTTGTCGCCTATTTGCGGACCTTCGATCGGCTTGGCCTCAAGGCAATTCCAATGCGCGCCGACACTGGCCCAATTGGCGGCGACCTCAGTCACGAGTTCATCATTCTGGCGGATACGGGCGAATCTGAAGTTTTCTGCCAGAAGGAATTTCTTGATTTCGAAATTCCCGGCATCGATACAGATTTTGATGATCGCGCCGGGCTGGCCACCATCGTCGATAAATGGACTTCGCTCTATGCGGCAACAGACGAAATGCATGACCAAGCTGCATGGAGTGCGGTTGATGCCGACAAGCAGGTTTCCGCGCGCGGGATCGAAGTTGGCCACATCTTCTATTTCGGCACCAAATACTCCGAGCCGATGGGGGCCAANGTCCAGGGCCCGGATGGCAAGGAGCATGTCGTNCATATGGGATCTTACGGCATCGGACCGTCGCGTGTGGTTGCTGCAATTATTGAGGCTTCCCACGATGATGCAGGCATCATCTGGCCCGAATCCATTGCACCCTTCAAGGTCGGGATCATCAATATGAAACCCGGTGATGCGGCCTGCGATGATGCGTGCGAAACGCTGGAAACAGCGTTGGTCAATGCCAAGGTCGACTTCCTCTATGATGAGACCTCGGGCGGAGCGGGGGCCAAGTTTGCCACGGCTGATTTAATCGGCCTGCCTTGGCAGATTGTTGCAGGTCCGCGCTCTGTTGCTGACGGCAATGTTGAAATCAAGAACCGGGCGACCGGCGAACGCGAAACCATGAGTGTGGATGCAGCAGTTAACAGGTTTACTGCGAACGCTTAAGTGCCGGAGCGTTTGGTGGCAGAAAGGCGACGCGGCGCAATTGCCGCACAAAACGACCAAAGGCGCGAGCGAGCAAGGAGCCCGCATGACCGAGACGAATGACGCGATTGATAGCCAAGGTGACGGCGCGGGAACACCGCTCAGTGCGCCAGCGCGACCTTTTTCGGGTTTTGAACGGATGGTCGCCTGGCGTTATCTGCGCGCGCGCCGCAAGGAAGCCTTTATTTCGGTGATAGCCGGATTTTCATTTGCAGGCATCATGCTTGGTGTGGCGACGCTGATCATCGTCATGGCCGTTATGAACGGGTTTCGCACTCAGTTGATAGATCGCATTCTTGGGGTCAACGGCCACATGATAGTGCAGCCGATAGATCAGCCATTTGATGATTATTCAGCCCTCTCGGAACGCATTCGGGCTGTCACCGGCGTATCTGACGCCATTCCACTGGTTGAAGGCCAAACATTGGCCTCGGGTGTTGGGGGAGTCGGGACCGGTGCCTTTGTGCGCGGCATTCGCGCCGAAGATCTCACCGAAATGGAAACCGTTTCGGGCAATATTCAGACCGGTGATCTGGTTAGTTTTGCGGCAGGCGATGGTGTCGCCATCGGCCTGCGTATGGCTGAAGCGCTTGGTTTGTCGGTCGGTGACAACATCACGCTCATCGCGCCGGAAGGTGATGTTACGCCCTTTGGCGTGACGCCGCGCGTCAAGGCCTATCCTGTCGCCGCGATTTTCGAAGTCGGCATGAGCGAATATGATGCGACCATCATTTTCATGCCGCTGGAAGAAGCGCAGCTCTACTTCAATTCCGAAGGCGTGGTGCAATCCATCGAGATCATGCTGGATGATCCTGACAATGTCGACGCCATGCGCGGCGAAATCGAGCGTGCGGCCGAACGACAGGTATTCATTACCGACTGGCGGCAGCGAAATCGAACCTTCTTTAACGCGCTGCAGGTGGAACGCAACGTCATGTTCCTTATTTTGACGCTGATCATTCTTGTGGCAGCACTCAACATCGTTTCCGGGCTGATCATGCTGGTCAAGGACAAGGGCCGCGACATCGCGATCCTGCGAACCATGGGGGCAACTTCGTCCTCAATCATGCGGATTTTCTTCATGACTGGTGCGGCGATTGGTGTAACAGGCACTTTCGCAGGCTTCCTTCTCGGCGTGATCGTTTGCCTGAACATCGAGAGCATACGTCAGTTTTTCTCATGGTTGTCGGGCNCAGTGTTGTTTGATCCGGAGCTCTATTTCCTCAGCCAGCTTCCCGCNGACATGGAAACCGGCGAGACCATAACGGTGTTGTTTGTGGCGCTGGGGCTATCCTTCATTGCCACGCTTATACCGTCCTGGCGGGCCTCGCGGCTCGATCCGGTTCAGGCACTCAGATATGAATAGGGGCCGGGCCTGATGGGAACGACCGTACTCGAAATAACCAATATCTCGCGTTACTTTGTGCAGGGCGAGCGGCAGCTTACAATCCTTGATGGCGCTGATTTTTCGCTCAATGCGGGCGAGACGGTGGCCCTTGTGGCGCCTTCCGGCACTGGCAAATCCACATTGCTGCAGATCGCGGGGCTTCTGGAGAAGCCCAACAGCGGCNATGTCGTGGTCAATGGCCGCGATTGTGGTGCGCTCAATGATACAATGCGAACGGCTGTGCGCCGCTCCGAGATCGGCTTTGTCTACCAGTTCCATCATCTGCTGCCTGAGTTTACGGCACTTGAAAACATCATGATGCCGCAACTCATCGCCGGACTTTCCAGGGTTGACGCCAAAGAGCGCGCTACCCAACTGCTCGAATATATGCGCATCGGCCATCGCGGGGACCATCGCCCATCAGAACTCTCAGGTGGCGAACAGCAACGCGTAGCCATCGCCCGCGCAGTGGCCAATGCACCCAGCGTATTGCTGGCAGATGAACCGACAGGCAATCTTGATCCCGAAACCGCAGGCTACGTGTTTGAAGCCCTTGATGCGCTTGTGCGGCAATCCGGGCTTTCTGCGGTCATTGCCACCCATAACCACGAACTTGCCAGCTTGCTGGACCGTCGCGTGACACTGGAAGACGGCAAAGTGGTTGAACTGGCTTAGGGGTGACTTATGGGCAGCGTTTCTCCGTCCTCTGAGAATTTTGCCGTAGTCGAAGCGCGCACCCGCTCCATCTATGAAAACCAGGCAGAGGTTTGGGACGCACTGCGCGGGCGAAGTTTGTTTGAAGAAGCCTGGCTGCAACGATTTTCCAGACGACTACCGCCAGGTGGCACCGTGCTTGATCTCGGCTGCGGTGCGGGTGAACCCATTGCACGTTGGTTTCTGGACCAAGGCTTTGATGTGACGGGCGCCGATTTTTCCACTTCGCTTTTGAATCTGGCCCGGTCACGCTTTCCTCAGCAGGAATGGATCGAAGTCGATATGCGGGTATTGGAACTGGCCCGGACATTCGACGGAATTATCGCCTGGGATTCATTCTTCCATTTGTCGGCGGAAGACCAATACCCAGTGATTGGTCGGATAACCCGCCATCTCAAGCTTGAAGGTGTTGCCATGCTCACAGTCGGGCCAGAGGCTGGAGAAGTGCTTGGCACTGTCGGTGGGCAACAGATTTACCATGCCAGCCTTGCAATTGATGAATATAGAGCTGTCTTTCGGAGTTGTGGAATGGAGGTTATTGAATTTGTTGCCAATGATCCGGATTGTGCAGGCCATTCCGTGTTGATTGCCCGAAAAACATCGTAAATCCGGGCAAAGAAAAAGGCGGGTTTCCCCGCCTGTTTCCTGTTTAAAAATCTCGAAGTTCTGGTCTAGCGTATTTTCTTGGGCGCTGCCGGTGGTACCAGTTCGCCAGCCAACCGCCGATCAAGATAATCCGCGCAATGCTCCATCAAAATATCGACCTTGTCGGTGAAGAAGTGGTTCGCACCGGGAATGGTTTCCTGAGTAATCAGAATGCCTTTTTGCAGCTTCAACTTTTCCACCAAACCAATGACATCCTTTTCCGGGGCTACCCGGTCATTGTCACCGTGGATGATCAGGCCGGAGGACGGGCAGGGTGCCAGAAAAGCGAAGTCATAGGTGTTTGGCTGTGGTGCGACCGAAATAAAGCCCTCGATCTCGGGCCGTCGCATCAACAGTTGCATGCCGATCCATGCGCCGAAGGAATAACCGGCAACCCAGCAGTTCTTCGAATCTGGGTGCAGGCTCTGAACCCAATCCAGTGCCGCTGCCGCATCGGAAAGTTCGCCGGAACCGTGGTCAAAATCCCCCTGGCTTCGGCCAATTGAGCGGAAATTGAAGCGCAACGTGGTAAAGCCGCGTTGCTGAAACATGTAGAACAACTGATAGACAATCTGGTTGTTCATGGTCCCGCCAAATTGCGGATGCGGATGCAAAATGATGGCAATCGGGGCGTTTTTGTCGGTGCCGGGCTGATAGCGGCCCTCAAGGCGACCCGCAGGTCCGTTAAAAATAATTTCGGGCATCAGTGCTCCATTTGCAGCGGCTTGCTGGCCGCGGGGTTCAAGGGACCGTATCTGTCGTTTCGCGGTCTTGACGACAGCGGTGGCGCTCCTTAGAACCTAGTTTAGAATAATTCGAAACTGAGGGTTTCGCGAAGGTGTCGTTGTCTTACGGCATGGCACCGGGGAAATTCAAGAAAAATGCGCATTATTTCGGCTCCTGTATCCAATGCCGAGCGCGTTGCGAGGAAAAACAGCAATGAACCGGCTTCGCGCCTATTTTGATTACAATGCGAATGCACCGCTTTTGCCCGTAGCACGGGCGGCGGTCGTTGACGCGTTGGATCTGGCGGCCAATGCCTCTTCGGTTCATGCTGAAGGTCGCAAGGCGCGTGAGATCGTATCTCGGGCCCGCGGTTTTGTGGCCAATCTTTGCGCCGCTCAACCTGCAGATGTCATTTTTACCTCTGGTGCGACCGAGGCTGCCAACCATGTATTGACGCCTGATTTCAGGATGGGTCGTGCGCCGGTTCGACTATCCCATCTCTATATGGGTGCGATCGAACATCCCTGCATCATTGCAGGCGGTCGGTTTGCCGCCGCAGATATCACCAAGCTTGGTGTTGATCCGACCGGGATCATCGATCTTGCCGCACTTGAAAGCACACTTGCACAGCGCGCCGCAGATTCCGGTTCCTTCATGCTGGCCCTTCAACTGGCCAATAACGAAACCGGTGTCATTCAACCCGTTCGCAGAGCCGCTGACATTGTTCATGCCGCAGGCGGTATTTTGGTGGTTGATGCGGTGCAAGCCGCCGGCCGGTTGCCGCTTGATATTGGCAAGCTTGGTGCGGATTTCCTGATTCTCTCCGCCCATAAAATGGGTGGACCAAAAGGTGCCGGCGCGCTGGTTTCCAAAGGCGAAGCTTTCATGCCCGTCTCCTTGGTTGCCGGTGGTGGACAGGAAAAAGGCCATCGCGGCGGAACTGAAAACGTGGCTGCGATTGCAGGTTTCGGCGCGGCTGCTGAGCATGCGCGGACGACCCCGGATGCTTTTGTCTCGGTGGNAAAAATGCGCAATGCTTTNGAAGCCCGAATGGCAACACGTGCACCCGACCTGATCATTCACGGCAGAGATGCTGACCGGCTGCCTAACACCATCTATTTTGCGCTTCCGGGACTGAAAGCAGAAACAGCCCAGATTGCTTTTGACATGGAAGGAATAGCTGTTTCAGCCGGGTCTGCCTGCTCATCGGGCAAAGTTGGCCAGAGTCATGTTCTTGCCGCCATGGGTGCGGATACTGAGCTGGGCGCTATTCGCGCCAGCTTGGGACCACAAACCTCGACAGAAGAGGTTGAATTGTTTTTCAACGCCTTTGCCAAAATCAATGAACGGCGTTTAAGCCGGCTTGCAGCGGAAAAGGCTGCGTGAAAAAACAAGAGTAAAAAACTCCGGTTTTTTGGAGGTTGGGGTGGAAGCCCGGCCTCGGGCGAACTAAATAGCTACCAACGGGTTTGCAACGCCAGCAAACCGAACAATTTGGAGAGTGCCATGCCTGCAGTGCAGGAAACAATCGAACAGGTCCGTCAGATCGACGTCGATCAGTACAAATACGGCTTTGAGACGATGATTGAGTCCGACAAGGCTCCCAAGGGTCTGTCTGAAGATATCATCCGTTTTATTTCGGCCAAGAAGGAAGAGCCGGAATGGATGCTCGAATGGCGGCTTGAAGCTTATAAGCGCTGGTTGACCATGGAAGAGCCGTCTTGGGCACGTGTGGACTATCCCAANATCGATTTTCAGGATGTCTATTACTATGCGGCGCCAAAAAACACGNCTGGCCCGAAGTCGATTGATGATGTTGANCCTGAACTGCTTGCAACCTACGAAAAGCTTGGGATTCCGCTGCGCGAGCAGGAAATTCTGGCTGGCGTACAGANCTCCAAAATCGCCGTTGATGCGGTTTTTGATTCCGTATCGGTCGTGACCACNTTCAAGGAAGAACTGAAGAAGGCCGGCGTCCTCTTCATGTCGATTTCCGAGGCGGTTCGCGAACATCCCGAACTGATCAGGAAATATCTCGGCACCGTGGTACCGCAGAGCGACAATTACTATGCCACGCTCAATAGTGCGGTCTTTACCGATGGGTCATTCGTTTACGTGCCAAAGGGCGTTCGCTGCCCGATGGAGCTGTCGACCTATTTCCGAATCAACGAAAAGAATACCGGGCAGTTTGAGCGCACGCTGATCATCGCTGAAGAAGGGGCTTATGTCTCCTACCTTGAGGGCTGCACGGCACCCCAGCGTGACGAAAACCAGCTCCATGCGGCTGTTGTCGAACTCGTCGCGTTGGATGATGCCGAAATCAAATATTCGACTGTTCAGAACTGGTATCCCGGTGACAAGGACGGCAAGGGCGGCATCTACAATTTCGTCACAAAGCGTGGTGATTGCCGGGGTGATCGTTCCAAGATTTCCTGGACGCAGGTCGAAACCGGGTCTGCCATCACGTGGAAATATCCGTCGTGCATTCTGCGCGGNGATGATTCGCGTGGNGAATTCTATTCGATCGCGGTTTCCAACGGCTATCAGCAGATCGATTCCGGCACAAAGATGCTCCATCTGGGCAAGAACACGTCCTCGCGCATCATCTCCAAGGGCATTTCGGCAGGTAATTCCAACAACACCTACCGCGGGCAGGTTTCAGCTCACCGCAAGGCAGAAAATGCCCGAAACTTCACCCAGTGCGATTCACTGCTGATCGGTGACCAGTGTGGCGCTCATACTGTGCCCTATATCGAGGCGAAGAATTCGACAGCCCAGTTCGAGCACGAGGCCACAACGTCGAAAATCTCCGAGGACCAGTTGTTCTACTGTCTGGCGCGCGGCATTCCGGAAGAAGAAGCCATTGCGCTGATCGTCAACGGCTTCGTCAAGGATGTCATCCAGCAGTTGCCGATGGAATTTGCTGTTGAAGCACAAAAACTGATTGGCATCTCGCTTGAAGGAAGTGTGGGCTGATCATGGCGCGTGATGCAGACGCGCGCGCGGTAAACGACAACCGGGCAGGCACAGAGCGTCTGGCCGGAGCAGGTTCCATTTTGTTGGCCTGCGCACTGGGTTATTGGGTCAATCCGTTCGGATCGTCCTACACAAGTGCCGGGATTCTTGGCGGCGTTGCCGCAGCAAGTTTTGCAGTCCATGGGCTGCTTTCGAAACGCAAGTAAAAATACGGATCAATAAGGAGAAACAGGAATTGTGGAGCGCCCTTTATGCTCATAGTTGCGCGAATTGCATTCGGATTGTTTTTTCTCGGTTCGGCGGTGCTGAAGTTTACCGCCGCAAGTTACGAGATGGACATGATGCGCGCGGCGGGTTTTGCCAACCCGCTCGCATTGTATGTCGTCGCAGCAATGGCTCAGGCAATAGCCGGGTTGGCGCTTCTTTTTGGTCGCATGGTCGTCTGGGCTTGTCTCGGGTTGATCGCTTACGTGGCCATCGTCAATTATTTTCTTCACGCTTTCTGGCTTTTGGAAGGCGAGATGGCTTCGATCCAGTTTCAGTTGTTCACTAAAAATCTCGGAATTATGGCCGGGCTGCTGGCAATCGCCGGAGCTTCCGGTCTGAATAAAAACACCGCAGACGACCCAGTCGTCGGCTTTGAAACGAAAGACTAGATACAATGCTAGAAATCAAAAATCTCCACGCCCGCATCGCCGAAGACGGCACCGAAATCATTCGCGGCCTCAATCTCACAGTCCAGGCTGGTGAAGTAGCCGCAATCATGGGACCAAATGGTTCCGGCAAGTCGACGCTTTCCTATATTCTTGCCGGTCGCTCGGACTATGAAGTCACCGAAGGCGATATCCTCTACAACGGTGAAAGCATTCTGGAGCTTGATCCGTCTGAACGGGCAGCCAAGGGAATTTTCCTTGCTTTCCAGTATCCAGTGGAAATTCCGGGTGTTGCCACCATGCAGTTTCTCAAGGTTGCGTTGAACGAGCAGCGCAAGGCCCGCGGCGAAGAAGAACTCAAAACACCTGATTTCATTCGCATGGTCAAGGCGGCTTCCGCAGAGTTGAAAATCGAGCCGGACATGCTCAAGCGTCCGGTTAATGTCGGCTTTTCCGGTGGCGAGAAAAAGCGCGCCGAAATCCTGCAGATGAAATTGCTCGAGCCGCAACTCTGTGTTCTTGATGAAACTGATTCCGGCCTCGATATCGATGCGTTGAAGATTGTTGCCGATGGCGTCAACGCGCTTCGTTCGCCAGACCGTGCGATTGTCGTCATCACCCATTACCAGCGTCTGCTTGAGCATATCGTGCCTGATACAGTTCACGTGCTCTACAAGGGTCAGGTCATCAAATCCGGCGACAAGGATCTTGCAACTGTGCTGGAAACCGATGGCTATGCCGGCATCATCGAGGCCGCGGCCTAAAGCCGCTGATCAGGGATACCGAGATGAATATTCAGGCTAAACCCCAGAAGACGCAGGCTGAACAGGCGTTGATAGACACCTTTGCTTCCGTGTTTTCAGACCTCCCCGGCGATGCTGATGTAGTGTCGGCACGTGACCGGTTGATCGGAGCTCTATCCGACAACGGCCTTCCGACCCGCCGTGTCGAAAGTTGGCATTACACCGATCTTCGCACGCTTCTGCGCGAAATTCCTGCGCCGTCAAAGGCTGCCAATGCCAGACAGGTCCGGCCTTTTATTGATGGCTCATTGGTGTTGCCGCTGCTTGATGGCCGTTATGTCAGTCCGCAGAATATTTCCGGTGTGACGGTCTCTTCCTACCGCGATGAACTGATGTCTGGCCGTGCGGCCGAAACGCTTAAACCCAAAGCAGCCGATGACATCATCGGTTTGATGAATTCTGCTTTTGTGATGGACGGTTATGTCATATCGATCGCGCCTGAAACGGAAGTTGGCCAAATCATTGAGCTGCAGTCGGTTCAGGAAGGTGGTCAGATCCATGACCGCTCTGTTATCGACTTCGGCGCAGGTGCCAAGGCGACCATTATCGATCGCCAATTGGGTTCGGGCGATAAACCGGGTCTGTCGAGCGCGCTCACCAACATCAAATTGGCTGATAACGCAGAGATTACCTGGATCGTTCTTCAGGAAAAGGGCGCTGACGATACCCATCTGGGCCAAATCCGGGCCGAACTTGGTGCAGGGGCGACTTTAAAGCTCTATATCGTCAACACTGGTGGTAAACTGGTGCGTCAGGAAGTTGATGTGGCGGCGGCAGGCGAGGGTGCGCATTTCGATTTGCGTGGTATCAACCTGTTGGCAGGACAATCCCACACCGACATCACATTGACCCTCGGTCACACGGTGCCCAACACGACCTCGCAGGAAATCATCCGCAATGTGGTGCTGGACCGCGCTCGTGGTGTGTTTCAAGGGCAGATCCGGGTCGCACGCGAAGCGCAGAAGACAGACGCGCAAATGGCTTGCAATACTTTGCTTCTGTCCGATGAGGGCGAATTCGATGCCAAGCCGGAGCTGGAAATCTTTGCTGATGACGTGATCTGCGCCCACGGTGCAACCGTTATCGATCTGGATCCGGTTCACATGTTTTATCTCAAGGCGCGCGGCATTACCGAAAAGTCCGCGCGTTCATTGTTGATCAATGGCTTTGTTGATGAATTGGTTGATGAACTCGAGAACGAAACAATCTCTGATGCGCTGAAAACGCGCATTGAGAGCTGGTTGGAAACACATGTTTGAGGTGATGGATCATGGCCATGGCTGAGCAGTCAAGTCGAATTGGCGATTTTGATATTGATGCTGTGCGCAAGGATTTCCCAATTCTTGCGCGTCAGGTTCATGGCAAACCGCTTGTCTATCTCGACAGCGGTGCTTCAGCTCAAAAACCGCAGGCCGTTATTGATGCCATCAGCCATGCCTATGCCAACGAATACGCCAATGTTCATCGCGGACTGCATTTTCTCTCCAATGCTGCGACCGATGCCTATGAGAACTCCCGTGACATTGTGCGCGGGTTCCTCAACGCGCCTTCGGTCGACAATATAGTGTTCACGAAATCGACGACAGAATCGATCAACGCAGTCGCTTACGGCTATGCGATGCCGAATATCGGTGAGGGCGATGAGATTGTAATCTCCATCATGGAGCATCATTCCAACATTGTGCCATGGCATTTCATTCGTGAACGNCAGGGTGCGAAGCTGGTCTGGGCACCNGTTGATGACGAGGGCGCATTTGATCTCGAAGCATTTGAGAAATGTCTGACCGACCGCACCAAACTGGTCGCCATCACCCACATGTCCAACGTTCTGGGCACCGTGGTTCCGATCAAGGAAGTTTGCCGTATCGCTCATGCGCGCGGCATTCCGGTGTTGGTTGATGGCAGTCAGGGCGCAGTTCACATGCCTGTCGATGTGCAGGANCTTGACTGCGACTGGTACGTGATGACCGGACACAAGCTTTACGGCCCGACGGGCATAGGCGTCCTCTACGGCAAGACCGANCGGCTCAAATCGATGCGNCCCTTCATGGGGGGNGGCGAAATGATCGAAGAAGTCACTGAAGACAACGTGACCTATAACGACCCGCCCCATCGTTTTGAGGCTGGCACACCACCAATCGTGCAGGCCATTGGCCTGGGTGCNGCCCTGAAATATATGGAAGGTTTGGGACGCGAAAACATNGCCGAGCACGAGGCCAAACTGGGCGCCTATGCACATGAAAAGCTTTCGCAGATCAATGCTTTGCGGATTATTGGCAATGCGCCGGGCAAGGGGGCGATATTCTCTTTCGAGATCGAGGGAATTCATGCCCACGATATCTCAACCTTGATCGACCGTTCCGGTGTGGCTGTTAGGGCAGGCACCCATTGCGCGCAGCCACTTCTCAAACGATTTGGCGCGACCTCTACATGTCGGGCCTCTTTTGGTCTATATAATACGCTAGAAGAAGTGGATGTGTTGGCTGAAGCCCTCAACAAGGCACGGGCTTTTTTCAGTTGAATAAAAGATGCGACAGCCAGATAGCACTGCGGAGATGACAATGACAGACCGAGTTGAGACACAAGACACGACGCCTGATGAGCCAGTGGAAAACGCCGCCTCTGTTGGGGCCACTGGCAAATCCGCGATTCCGCTGGACGAATTGGCTCGACTTTCCGATGATATCGTCAGTGCGATCAAAACCGTCTATGATCCGGAAATTCCAGCCGATATCTATGAACTTGGTCTTATCTACAAGATCGATATTGAAGATGACCGGTCGGTAAAAATATTGATGACGCTGACTGCACCGGGTTGCCCGGTTGCAGGCGAAATGCCCGGCTGGGTGGAAAATGCGGTTGGTGCCGTGGAAGGCGTATCTGGTGTTACGGTCGAGATGACTTTCGATCCACCATGGTCGCATGACCGCATGTCTGAAGAAGCACAGGTGGCCATCGGCTGGTATTGAGTTTGGTATCTTTTTCTCAATAATCTGTGTGAATACTGATTTGAAACTTGAGCGCCGGGCCTTGAACCCGGTTTGCGACAGGAGAATGAAATGGGCTTCGAAGTTGTAACCCTCACAAGTGCCGCCGCCGACCGCATCAAAAAGTTGGTCGCAAGTTCAGATGTTGCTGCTGTAGGCATTCGTGTGGGTATCAAGAAGGGTGGTTGTGCCGGTATGGAGTATACTGTCGACATGGTCACCGAGCCTCAGAGCAAAGACGACCGGGTTGAACACGATGGCGCGGTGGTATTCATCGCACCTGAGGCCACGCTTTATCTGCTGGGGACTCAAATGGATTTTGAAGTCACCAAGTTGCGCTCCGGATTTGTTTTCAACAACCCCAATCAAACCTCTGCTTGTGGATGCGGCGAGTCTGTTGAACTCAAGCCTGCGGACCTTGCAGCCCTTGCGAAAGAGGGAAATCCAGTCATCCGGGCAAATTGATTGCCGCTCTGAACATGGTCAAAGTTGGTCGGAGTAAGTTCTGAGTGCGAGCACTGGGCGATCCAGTCGCAGCCTGTCAGCTAAAAATCGCAAATGCTTCCCTTTATCAGGCCACAAACTTGTGCTTGAAGTGATTCAGATGCTGTTCATGAGCATCTGCTAGAGTGATCAAATGTTGAACGCGCCGTCATGTTTTGCTCAGGTGCGCGGCTGGTTTCGGCTGCGATTGCAGAAGGCTGCGCTTTTTATCGTGCTCGCAGGATTAACGACTGCTACCGCGATCTTCGCTCCAACATCCGCAAAAGCCATTGAAATATTTGGATTAAAACTGTTTGAACCAGCCGCCGACGAGGGTGTCACGGTTGTCGATCCACTTAATTATACCGTCACACTGAACATTGAGGGTGAGGGTGGCGATGAGGGTTTGCGCACCCGGCTCGAAGGCGCATCCGAGCTTATCCAATCGAAAGAAAAGCCGGTTTCGGGTTCGGTTGGCCTGATTTCCCGTTCCAACTCCGATTTTGAGCAGCTTCTTGGTGCGCTCTATGAGGATGCCCGTTATGGCGGTGTGGTCCGTGTTCGCGTTGCCGGACGTCCGCTTGAGGACTTGCCCCCGGATACCGACCTTACCTCTTTTGAACCGGTTCCGGTAGAAATTACAGTGGTGCCGGGACCGCAATTCACATTTGGTACGGTTCGGCTTGAGGGGGGAGAGGGCGCTGATCTCGACCCGGTCACATTTGGTTTGATTGAGGGGTTTCCGGCTCGCTCTACAACCATTCTGGATGCTGAAAACAAGATTGTTGATACGTTACGCAGGCAAGGCAGACCCCTGGCGGAGGTTTCGGACCGTGACATTGTGGCCAACCATTCAGCCGGTATGTTGGATGTGGTGTTGTTCGTTTCGCCGGGCCCGATTGCAGCATTCGGGGGCACATCGGTCGAAGGTGCCAGCAAAGTCGATTCCGGTTTTGTTGCATATATGGCGGGAATTTCGCCGGGCAAGACTTATCATCCAGACGAGTTGGAAGCGTCTGAACGGCGGCTCAAATCTCTCGAAACATTCTCCAGCGTTACCGTTCGCGGTGCAGATGAGCTGGATGAAAGCGGCGCCGTTCCTGTTCAAGTCAGCGTCGTCGAACGCAAGTTCCGCTATATCGGGCTTGGGGCGACCTTTTCGTCAACCGAAGGCGGCGGACTTGAAGCCTATTGGGGCCATCGCAACCTGTTTGGCCGGGCTGAGAAATTGCGCGTCGAAGGTTCGGTCGCGGGTCTTGGCGACACAACCCGCTTTGGTGACCTGACTTATCGCGGCGCGTTGTTATTTGAAAAACCCGGCGTTCTCGGGCGTGCCACGACATTCAAATCGCAATTGGCCATCGCCCAGGAAGATCTGGACGCCTATCGCCGGTTCTCGGTTATAGGCAAAGCCGGTTTGACCTACGACCGGACAAAACGTCAGACATTTTCTGCAGGTATTGACGTTGAATATGCCCGCATAACTGATGGCTTCGCAGCCAACAGAAAAACGCTGACGACCGCGCTGCCATTGGAATTTGTATTTGATGCCCGCGATGACAAGCTTGACCCGAAATCAGGGTTTCGATTGCTTACCCATGTTGCACCTGCCTATGAGGCCTATCAGGGCAATGCATTTGTGACTGTTCGTGGCGAGGCGTCGGCTTACCGGGCTCTGGATGAAGCCAAGCGTTTTGTGGTTGCAGGCAGGTTGGCAGGTGGCTCGATAATCGGAAGTCCATTGAGCGGGATTCCCGCGAACCGGCGGTTTTATGCGGGTGGCGGTGGCTCGGTACGTGGTTATTCCTATCAGGGTGTTGGCCCGAAAAACGCTGCGGGCAACCCGACGGGCGGCAAATCCTATTTTGAAGCTTCAGCAGAACTGCGCATCAACGTGACAGAAAAAATTGGCATTGTTCCATTCATCGATGCTGGGGCGGTTTCCGCCGGTTCGGCCTTCGAAAATGCCCGGATTCGCACTGGTGCCGGTATCGGCTTGCGTTATGCGACACCGTTTGGGCCGCTGCGCGTAGACGTGGCTGTTCCGTTGAATCGCGATCCAACTGATCCCAAATATGGCATCTACGCGGGAATAGGTCAGGCATTCTGATATGATTGAGGGCAAACCGAGGGGCAAGCGCGGGCTGTTGCGCCGGATCGCTATCGGTTTACTGTTGTCTCTTCTGGTACTGACAGCTGTAATCATTGTGATCCTGACCACCACGCCGGGTGCGCGACTGATAGCATTGCTGGCCAACCGGTTGGGCTCCAGCGAAATCCGTTCGATCGAAATTGACAGTGTCGGTGGTCTGCTTGGCGGAAACACGCGGATCGGTCATCTGCTGATCAATGATGCCGACGGAGATCCTTGGCTTCTGCTCAAAGAGATTGAGATTGACTGGTCGCCAACTGCGATTCTGACTTTCGGTCTGGATGTCGAACGTGCACGGGTTGGCAATATCGAGTTTGCCAGACTGCCGGAAGCAGACAAATCCGATGAAAATGAAATAGCGGCTGCCTTCAAGTTGCCTCTCGACATTCAGATCCAGCAGCTTGAACTGCCTGACATATTAGTAGGTGAAGATATAGCCGGAGTTGTCGGACGCTTCGCAGCATCCGGCTCGTTCCGGGCCAATTCCGATCTATCCGAAATTATCAGCGATCTGGCAATTGAGCGGATTGACGGCGTGGGTGGCAAGGTTAGCCTGAAGGCTGATATTGATCTTCCTGAGGAGCAGTTTGATCTCGATTTAGACTTTGCCGAGCCTGCCGGTGGTGTGCTTGCCCATCTTGCGGGCCTTTCAAAAACGGATGCGGTGGCAATAACTGCCAAGACAGCAGGACGGTTGTCTGATTGGTCGCTCGAAATCGCGGGCGATATCAATGCAGAGCGTGTCGCCAACGCCCACGTTGCTGTGCGCCAACGTGACAACGGTCATGCTTACGAAGTGTTGGCCAACGGTGCTCTCGGACGGTTTATGCCGCCGTTGCTTGCTGACCTGTTCGCCGGAGACAGCGAAATCATCTCGTCGGGGTTGGTCGAACCCAATTCGGCGGGCATCCAGATCGATGTATTTGCATTGAATTCGTCGAGCTTGTCGGCCCAGGGGCGGGGCAGGCTTGCACGTGAAGGCACATCGAATTTCAAAGCATCAGTAGTCGGTAATGATGGTCCTGTCCGGTTGAACTTCGGCGCCGGTGACAAAACCAACGGTGGACAACTCCAAAATGGAAATGTATTGGCGCTGGCCGATTTGACTGCAAGTGTGACCGGAAACGCCAGTGATGCCCGCATCCAGTTGCAAGCGGGTCTAACTGGTGTTGATGTCGCAGGAATGAGCGCTGAGAACATCGCTGTCAGTGCAGATTTGGTTGGCGTTGATATGGTTGCCCGCAGTGGGTCGGGCAGGCTTGATGTGAGCGCGGATACTGTGGGTGCTGTTGACCCGATTTTGGCGCGTGCATTTGCCGGCGAACTCAAACTGGCAAGTGAACTGGCTTTTGACGGCGATGCCGTCACAACAACAAATACAATGTTGACGACAGCAACTACCCGATTGCAGGTCATTGGCGAATTTGACATCACGTCGGTCACAGGCAATGGCAGGGTGGAGGGGCGTTTGAGCTCAGCCGTTCTGGCGGCAGATTTGCCGAAAACCATTGGCCGTGAGATTGCGCTCGCCGGTGACTTTGCGCTTGCTGAGGCCAATGCTGTTTCGCTCGATAATCTGGAAATCAAAGCAGATCAGCTTGCCATCACCGGCAATGCGACAATTGATGAGGAACGCAATATAGCAGTAAAGTTAGTTGCCGGTCTGGACAGTATTGCTGCACTCAACCCGTTGGCCACAGGTGCATTGTCACTTACAGCTGATATCACCGGCACTGTTTTTGCTCCGGAATTTGGCGCCACCCTTACCGGCAGTGACATCGCCATCCAAAGCCGTCCGGTGGATGATCTGAAAATCACGGCGAATGGCGCGTTCGAAGGTGCCTCGCCGCGTGCCGATGTAGAGATTTCAGGCCGGTATCTCGGTCAGCCGATCATCGGCAAGGCACGTTTGGCCCAACGCAATGGTCGCAACGAAATCAATCCCTTGCAGTTACAGGTGCTGGATAACCGGATTGTCGGTGCTTTGGAACTTGATGATGCGTACCGACCGACCGGCACCATTGATCTGGTGCTGCCCGATCTTGCTTCTCTGATGGCGCTTGCAGGGCTGGAAATTGCCGGTCAAGGGCAGGGGCAGCTGGTCTTCTCGGTTGAGAACAATGTACCGCTTTTAGCCGCGCAACTGGCCGTCGCCGAATTGGCAGGCGACGGATTTTCGCTGTCGAGCGCCAAAGCCCGGGCAACGATCGACGATTATCTCGCGGCGCCAATGGTGGTGGGAGATGTAAGCATCGATGCGGTCAACGCAGGCAAGACCGCCATACGCAACATTTCGGTCGACATTGACCTGGATGATGGTTGGACCCGTTTCGATGGCAAGGCTGAAGCTGATGGCATACCCGTCAACGTGGCGGGTCGCTTGCAGCAGCAGGAGGGTACCACCAGTATCGAGCTGGATACGGCCCGTGTGACCTATCGGGGTTTGCCTGTCCGGCTCGCTGAACAAGCACGCGTGAATGTCAAGGATGGCGTGGCTCAGATCGAGCAATTGACGGTTTCACCTGGCAACGGAACGGTTTCGGTGTCGGGTTCCGCGGGCCAAAACCTCAATCTCGATGTGCGACTGGCCGCGGTTCCCTTGACTGCTGTCGATGCAGTGGCTCCGGGGACAGGTCTGCGCGGTGCTGTCAGCGGTACAGTCAAGGTAACTGGTCCGGCGTCTCAACCGGCGGTGCGGTATGACCTGACTGCCACTGGCGTGGGTGCCAGTGCCTTGTCGCAATTCGCCTCAAACCCCCTGTCAGTTAATGCAAGTGGTAACTATTCCGGCGATGCTGTCAGCTTTTCTGCCGCTGCGAAGGATGGTTCAGGCCTCACGTTGAATGCCGACGGCAAAGTTGGTTTGACTGGCACCAAGCCACTCTCGGTCAAGGCCAATGGTACTGCGCCCTTCAGCCTGCTGGCAGCAACGCTTGCATCTCAGGGCCTGGTGCTTGACGGCGCAGCCACTGTCGATATGAACGTGGGCGGAACACTGGCTTCACCGGATTACAACGGCACAATCCGATCCAGCGGTGCGCGTTTCCTTGATACGACGTCGGGAATAGCAATCAAGAATCTATCCACAGAGTTGAGCTTGAACCGCCAGTCAGTGCAGGTGCGTTCGCTTTCCGGCCAGCTTTCAACTGGCGGCGAATTGACGGGGTCCGGCACCATCGGACTGGCTGCCGAAGCAGGCTATCCGGCTGATCTCGATATCAAGGTGGCCAATGGGCGGTACGCCGATGGCAATCTGGTCGCAACCCGTTTTAATGCTGCACTCAAGGTCACNGGGCCATTGACGCGTCAGCCGTTGCTCGGTGGCAGTCTCGATCTCGATCAGACCACGATCACGGTTCCTGACGTTTTGCCCGGGTCCATCTCACAACTCGATGTCACCCATCGCAATGCGGATTCTGATGTTCAGGCCCAAGCGGAGCGGCTCAACAAAAGCAGTGGTGATGGTNCGAAAGGCGGGCTTGGTCTCGATCTCAGGATCAATGCGCCAAACCGGATTTTTGTGCGTGGTCGCGGTATTGACGCTGAATTTGGTGGCGCATTGACACTGCGCGGATCGACCGCTGTGCCTAGAGCCAGCGGTGGCTTTGAACTGGTACGCGGTAAGCTCGATATCCTGGGCAAACGTTTGGATTTTGATACTGGCCGAATCACATTCGCCGGATCAATGATTCCGACNCTTGATTTCGCCGCTTCCACCAGTGCGGGCACNGCAACAGCCANAGTCTTGGTCACCGGTCCGGCAACAAAGCCCGAATTCAGCTTCACATCTACTCCTGCCTTGCCTGAAGACGAGGTGTTGTCCTTGCTGATTTTCGGGCGCTCATTGTCCAATCTTTCACCGCTTCAGATTGCCCAATTGGCCAGTGCAGCAGCCGAATTGACCGGGATAACTTCGGGCGATGGCCTGGTCGACCGTTTGCGCAAGGCCACAGGTATCGACAGTCTCGATGTGAAAACGGATGAGGACACCGGCGAAACCTCCGTCTCGGTGGGCAAATACCTCAATGACCGGACATATCTGGGCATTGAAAAGGGCGCCACCGCTGGTTCCGGCAAAGCCACTATCGATCTCAATATCGGTCGCGGGCTGAAACTGCGTGGCGAAGCCTCATCCGAGGGCGAAACAAAGGGCGGCATCTTTTTTGAACGCGATTACTAGTGCCAGTGGAGGGGTTCCCTCCCGCGTCGCGCGCATTGTCTGGGCAAGTGGTCCGAATGCCGTGACTTCATCCTCACCCGCGCCTGCTGCCAATGCCTGATCGTTGAAGCAGCAACCTGATCATGTCCTCCGACACCAGCTTCCTGTGTTAAAACGCTGATCAGCGAGCCGGTGGAATAACCATATTCTTCCAGTCATTTCCGGCAAAATCACGAAAAATTGCCAAGGTGTCGCGACAGATTTTCGGTAAATGCGCCAAGCAGAAGTGGGACGGCACGCGGAATCGAAACTTGTGGTGGTTGAACGGTTACACGCATAGGATCGCTTGCAGGATGGTTGGCCAAAATGTGCCATCGGTAACGTTGAGACGGGGAACCCATGTCAGACTTTTTTCAGGCCATTGAACCACTTGGCTCAGAACCGGAAGCCGGTGGCCCCGATCCGGATCGGTTGATTTCTGGAGATCCGCAATTTCGCACCTGGAGCATCGAAGAGCGCGAAGGACTGTATTGCGGTATATGGGAATCAACGCCGGGCAAGTGGAGAATATCCTATGATGAATGGGAATATTGTCACATTCTTTCCGGCATATCAGTGATCGTGGAAGATGGCGGCGCGGCTGTTCGCGTCAAGACTGGTGACAGCTTCGTCCTGCGCCCTGGGTTCACCGGCACATGGGAAGTGATCGAGACCACACGAAAAGACTATGTTGTTCGTCTTTAGCGAACGACGCGGTGGTCATTTCCATTTCAGATCAAGACGCTCTACACCTCGAAAGTGAAACGCATCCCGCCATTTGGGTGCTTTTGCCAGTTTTAATCCCGGCAACCGTCCAAACAATGTCGGCAGTGCAATTTGCAATTCCAACCGCGCCAACGGCGCGCCGATGCAAAAATGAATGCCTGCGCCAAATCCCAGATGCGGGCCATCATCGCGGTTTGCGATGAAGGTTTCGGGGTTGTCGAATTTTTTCGGATCGCGTCCCGCCGCACCCAGCATCAATCCGATTGTTTCTCCCTGACGGACCGAAATNCCGGGCAGGGGTTCGCAATCTTCCAGCGCATACCGGGTAAACATGTGCAAGGGTGGATCAAACCGCATCAGCTCTTCGATTGCCACCACGGTGGCCTTGTCGCTGGCAAACAACGCTGACGGGTCGAGCTTTAGTTGCAGAATGGTATTCACTGCATTGCCGATCTGATGCACCGTTGCTTCATGCCCGGCATTCAGCAGCAGGATAGAGGTTGAAATTACTTCATCAACGCTCAATCGGTCGCCCTTTGTCCGCGCAGTCAGCATATGCGATATCAGGTCGTCACCTGGCACCCGATCGCGTTTTGCAACGATTTCGCCAACGAACACACCGAATTCGGCAGCTGCCGTGTTGGCGTCCACTTCAACAGCCCGGTTACGGCCGAACATGTACATCCGGACCATCCGGTGCGACCAGTCGAGGATCTGGCGGCTCATTTCGGCCGGAATTCCCAGCATTCTTGCAATCACAATGACCGGGATGATTTCAGCATATCGGCTGATCAGTTCGACAGATCCGTCGTGTTCAAAACCGTCAATCAGTTGATTTGCCAGTTGGGTGATTTCCGGTCGCAACTTTTCTACCTGTCGTGAGACAAAGGCGCGATTGACCAGAATCCGCAGCCTGCTGTGCGCCGGTGGTTCCAGTTCCAGCAAGGAATGGGCTTCAATCCGGTTGAAATCAGCCAGATGTGGAGGTTGGTCATCCCAACCGAGGGCCTGACGTGTGGTGACATGAAGAACCTGGCGGCCGAAACGTTTGTCACGAAGCAACCGATTGACCAGGTCATACCCGTAAAAACACCAATGCCCGTAGTCTTCCCAGTAAATGGCCCGGCCACGTTTGTGCAATTGCGCATAGACCGAATAAGGGTCGCAGTAAAATGTCTCGTCGCGCGGTGAAAGCCGCATTGACCGATCATTGAATGCTGGATTGTCCGGCTCGGTTGGCATTTGTTTGATTGTCATGAGCTGACCTTATTAAAAACCAGATCTGGTTGTAATCGCCTGTCTGCAATTGATCCGAAATTGCCGCCACCAGCCGGATCAACAGCTCTTGAGCTTCGGGCAAGGCCGGTTCGCTAAAACATAATCAAGCCCGTTAAGGCAGTGTTAACCATTGGCCGTGAGAACTCAAAGTGGGATTTTGCAGGGCTTGCGTCTTGAAGCCCTGGGTGGTCAGTCTCTATCTAGAGACGACAAGATGAAATTGATTCCCGGTTGTGCCGAGCTACTGGGACCAGACAGGGGAATTGGATGACACGAACAATCGATACTGCAATGGCGTTGGTGCCGATGGTTGTCGAGCAGACGAATCGCGGCGAACGCTCCTACGACATCTTTTCCCGGCTTTTGAAAGAGCGCATTATTTTCATCACCGGTCCGATTGAGGACCAGATGGCCACTTTGGTATGCGCGCAGCTGCTTTTCCTCGAGGCTGAAAACCCCAAGAAGGAAATCGCGCTCTATATCAACTCGCCTGGTGGCGTCGTGACTGCCGGCATGGCGATATATGATACCATGCAGTTCATCAGGCCTGCCGTATCCACTCTTTGCATCGGCCAGGCCGCTTCGATGGGCTCGCTGCTTCTTTGCGCCGGTGCCAAAGGCATGCGTTTTGCGACGCCGAACGCCCGCATTATGGTTCATCAGCCTTCAGGCGGCTTTCAGGGGCAGGCATCGGATATCGAGCGCCACGCCCAGGATATCATCAAGATGAAGCGTCGGCTCAATGAAGTTTATGTCACCCATACCGGGCAGGACTACGAGACTGTTGAGAATACACTGGATCGTGATCACTTCATGACATCAGATGAATCGCTTGAATTTGGGTTGATCGACAAGGTGATCGACAAACGCGAATCCATTGAAGGTGAAGACGAAAGCAAGAGTTGATGGATGTGAAAGCGGATGATCGATCCCGTGCGGTTGGCCCTTGAACCAACAGGAAAGTTGGTTTTTGGGCTGGAATAGCGGATTGTCCGCGTTAATAATGCTTGTTAAGCCTATATTGAAGCAATCGGGTTTAGCATCGGAATACTACCGGGAACAGGTTGTCATCGAGGATGGCGGCAACATGGTCTCGCAAACGGGATCGCACCCCCGAGTGTCGCAAGCGGTAATGGCGTAGAAGCTAGTGACATCGGGCAGCCCAGCCAACAGGCGGGGCGGACTGGAAGGAATGAGATATGAGCAAAGTCAGCGGTAGCAACGGCGGCGATTCAAAAAATACGCTATATTGCTCTTTCTGCGGAAAGAGCCAGCATGAGGTTCGCAAACTTATTGCAGGGCCTACAGTTTTCATATGTGATGAATGCGTCGAATTGTGCATGGACATCATTCGCGAAGAGAACAAGACCTCAATGGTCAAGTCTCGCGAAGGTGTGCCGACACCGCAGGAAATCATCGGAACACTAGATGAATATGTGATTGGCCAGCATGGAGCCAAGAAGATCCTCTCTGTGGCGGTCCACAACCATTACAAACGGCTCAATCACGCGACCAAGGATTCGGATGTCGAGTTGGCCAAGTCCAACATCCTGCTCGTTGGTCCCACCGGTTGCGGCAAGACCTATCTGGCCCAGACACTGGCGCGCATTATCGATGTGCCGTTCACCATGGCCGATGCGACTACCTTGACTGAAGCCGGTTATGTCGGTGAAGACGTAGAAAACATCATTCTCAAACTGCTGCAGTCCGCAGACTACAATGTCGAGCGGGCGCAACGCGGTATCGTCTATATCGATGAAGTCGACAAGATTTCGCGCAAATCTGACAACCCCTCCATCACCCGGGACGTTTCGGGCGAGGGCGTCCAGCAGGCGCTTCTCAAGATCATGGAAGGAACAGTTGCCTCCGTTCCTCCACAGGGAGGCCGCAAACATCCCCAGCAGGAATTCCTGCAGGTGGATACGACCAACATCCTGTTTATCTGTGGTGGCGCTTTTGCCGGCCTCGACAAGGTTATCTCGGCGCGCGGTGAAAAGACCTCCATCGGCTTTGGCGCCAGCGTTGTGGCCCAGGATGAGCGTCGGGTAGGCGAGGTTCTCAAGGATCTTGAGCCTGAAGATCTGGTCAAATTCGGCCTGATACCGGAATTCATTGGCCGCTTGCCGGTAATTGCCACACTTGAGGATCTCGATGTCGATGCGTTGATCCAGATTCTGACCGAGCCGAAAAACGCCTTGGTCAAGCAGTATCAGCGGCTCTTCGAAATGGAAGATGTTGAACTGACCTTCCACGAAGCGGCACTCAAGGAGATCGCGGCTCTGGGCATTATTCGCAAGACCGGTGCGCGCGGTCTGCGTTCGATCATGGAGAAGATTCTGCTCGATACCATGTTTGAATTGCCCGAACTTGAAGGTGTGCGCGAAGTCGTCATTTCCGATGATGTCGTCACCGGTAATGCTCGTCCGCTCTACATTTACGAAGAGCGCGACGAGGAAAAAGGCAACGCCACCGCCTGATTATCGGCATTGGTTTGATCAACCTCCAGTGATTGCGGCCGGCATTTTGTCGGCCGCTTCTCGTTTGCGGCGCCGCTGACCTATCGCGACGCTGTTTCGAGTGGCTCAGTTGGCGCAAAACACAATAAATTGGCCTTTTGCATACTTAGTTTCGGTTCCATCGCGCCGGGAGTTTGCTATGTTGGCGATTCTAAAGAACTGGCATTCGGCTGCTGCCTTGTCTTGAATTNAGCGCAGTGGTTATCCACTTATAGCAACGAGATGCTGGCGCATGACGTCGGCGATATGGACGCGGCAATTGGCTGCCTTTATGCAAGGGGCCGGGTTCGCGTTGCTAAAGGGCCGAAAAGGCCTTGAAAAGGAAAGAATATGACCGATACGAGAGAACACGCTTCTGAGGACGCCGGGGTTTATCCGGTCTTGCCGCTGCGTGACATCGTTGTTTTTCCGCACATGATCGTTCCACTTTTCGTAGGCCGGGAAAAATCGATCCGCGCACTCGAGGAAGTCATGGGCTCTGATAAGCAGATTTTGCTTGCTGCGCAGATCAATGCATCCGACGACGAACCGGGCGCGGAAGGCATTTACGACATCGGCACCATCGCCAATGTCCTGCAATTGCTCAAGCTCCCCGATGGCACCGTCAAGGTTCTCGTCGAGGGCCGTGCGCGCGCTGAAGTGCAGGGCTATTCAGATCGTGGTGACTTTTATGAGGCGCGCGCAACCGAACTGGTCGAGCCCGAGGAAGATCCCGTCGAAAACGAAGCCTTGGCCCGTTCGGTGGTCAGCGAGTTCGAAAATTACGTCAAGCTGAACAAGAAGATTTCGCCTGAAGTTGTGGGTGCTGCCAGCCAGATCGACGATTACTCCAAGCTCGCCGACACGGTTGCTTCACACCTTTCGATCAAAATCCCGGAAAAGCAGGACATGCTTTCCACGATTTCGGTCAAGGGACGTCTGGAACGTGCGCTTGGCTTTATGGAAGGCGAGATATCGGTTCTTCAGGTCGAAAAGCGCATCCGCTCACGGGTCAAGCGGCAGATGGAGAAAACCCAGCGCGAATATTACCTCAATGAACAGATGAAAGCGATCCAGAAGGAACTCGGCGAAGGCGAAGATGGCCGCGACGAGATGGCCGAACTGGAAGACCGTATCAAAAAGACCAAGCTCTCCAAGGAAGCCCGTGAAAAGGCTGATGCGGAAATGCGCAAATTGCGCCAGATGAGCCCGATGTCTGCCGAAGCGACTGTTGTGCGCAACTATCTCGACTGGCTGGTTGGTTTGCCTTGGGGCAAGCGATCACGCGTCAAGATCGACCTCAATGCTGCCGAACAGGTTCTTGAGAACGATCATTACGGTCTTGAAAAGGTCAAGGAACGCATAGTCGAATACCTTGCTGTTCAGGCGCGCTCCAACAAGATCAAAGGCCCAATCCTTTGCCTCGTCGGCCCTCCCGGCGTCGGTAAGACCTCGCTGGCCAAGTCGATCGCCAAGGCAACCGGACGTGAATATGTCCGCATGGCTCTTGGTGGCGTGCGTGACGAAGCTGAAATTCGCGGTCACCGGCGTACTTACATCGGTTCGATGCCCGGCAAGGTCATCCAGTCGATGAAGAAAGCCAAGAAGTCCAACCCGCTCTTCCTGTTCGATGAAATCGACAAGATGGGGCAGGATTTCCGCGGTGATCCTTCTTCGGCTCTGCTTGAGGTGCTCGATCCGGAACAGAACTCGACCTTCATGGACCACTATCTCGAAGTGGAATATGACCTGTCGAATGTCATGTTCATCACCACCGCGAACACACTGAACATCCCTGCGCCGCTGATGGATCGGATGGAGATCATCCGCATTGCCGGCTACACCGAGGATGAAAAAGTGGAGATTGCCAAGCGGCATCTTCTGCCAAAGGCCATTCTCAACCACGCGCTCAAGCCGGAAGAATTCTCGGTTGATGATGATGCGCTTCTGGCAATCGTGCGGACTTATACCCGTGAAGCCGGTGTGCGCAGCTTTGAACGTGAACTGATGAAACTTGCGCGCAAGGCGGTAACTGAGATTGTCAAGGCGGGTGAGGGTTCGGTCAATGTCACGGTCGATAACATTGACGCCTATCTCGGTGTTCCGCGTTTCCGCTTCGGCGAAGTTGAAAGCAACGACATGGTTGGCGTTGTTACAGGGCTGGCCTGGACGGAAGTGGGCGGTGAATTGCTGACCATCGAAGGTGTTATGATGCCCGGTAAGGGCAGAATGACCGTTACCGGCAATTTGCGTGATGTGATGAAGGAATCAATCTCCGCTGCCGCATCCTATGTGCGCTCGCGGGCGGTCGATTTCGGCATTGAACCGCCGATCTTTGACAAGACTGATATCCACGTCCACGTTCCGGAGGGAGCAACACCCAAGGACGGTCCTTCAGCCGGGGTGGGCATGGTGACGGCCATCGTTTCAGTGATGACGGGCATTCCTGTGCGCAAGGACGTGGCTATGACGGGTGAGATAACCCTTCGCGGTCGTGTGCTTCCGATTGGCGGACTGAAGGAAAAGCTTCTGGCAGCGCTCCGGGGTGGCATCAAGACGGTGCTGATCCCTGAAGATAACGCCAAGGATCTGCCCGAGATTCCGGACAAGCTTAAGGAAGGCCTCGATATCATCCCGGTTTCACGTATGGGTGAGGTGCTTGAACACGCTTTGATCCGCATGCCTGAGGCCATTGAGTGGACCCCGGAGATGCAGAACAAGGCCACATTGGCTGACAAAACTGACGAATCTGGCGCGCCAATCGCTCATTGATCGAAAAAAACAGTGCATAACCGGTACCATTTGCCGGCAAATCGGGTCCGTGAGGGCCCGATTTTCGTTCCGGATGCGGAATGAGTGCGAAAAAAGCGTGAAAAAGCGCCCTTCAACTTGCGTGATGCCGTGGGATTCGTAATCTCCCCTACGATGAAACAATGAGTCGTCAAAAATGCCGAAAGGGAAGAAACGATGAACAAGAATGAACTCGTCGCTGCCGTTGCCGACAAGTCGGGCCTGGCCAAGGGTGATGCTGCCAAAGCAGTTGAAGCCGTATTCGAAACCATCAGCGGTGAGCTGAAAAACGGAGGCGACGTGCGCCTGGTTGGTTTTGGCAATTTTACTGTTTCACACCGTGAAGCATCTGTCGGGCGCAATCCGTCGACCGGTGCCGAAGTACAAATCGCGGCGCGCAACGTGCCGAAGTTTTCTGCGGGCAAGGGCCTCAAGGACACCGTGAACTCGTAATTCGCGCACAGTATTCGAGATTTTAAGCCCGGGCCATTTGCCCGGGCTTTTTTGTTCTGATCGCCGCCCACCAGCGAGAGAGCTCATTTGCAGGCTCATTCGCGGTTAGGCCGCTGACGCCTGCTTGTTGGCATGTTCGAGCCAGCCCTCCCAGAAAAATCAGATGCCGTACCAATCCCGCGATGTCATTGATGCGAAGTACCGCGCTGAAACGCTTCGAAGCAAAATTGAACCACTCTAATATTCGGAAACGCTCTTTAGACTTCAAATCGACTTTAATGGTAACGGCGATTATTGCCGGGAAGCACCAGATTTTCCGCTTTTTCATTAGAAACTCGAACCCCGATTCTCAGTGGTTGCACATGACGACTTGGAACTTGGCGAAAAAGCTACGCATTGAGTTGACATGAGAACAAAACTAGAACATTATAAAAACATAATAGGAATTCAGGAGTTGATCATGTTCGAGTTTGCCCCAGTCGGTTTTGCCCGTGACCTTGCTGCCTTTGTTTCAATGGCTCTTTTTATTGCCAGCTTTGGGGTTTTGGTGCTGGCTCTTTGATTTGTTTTTTGGCTCGGGGATTTTCTCGGGTCGTGGTTTAGCCGGCGGGCTGTTATGGATCCCCGCAGTGTTCGCCTTGCGCACTGCCTGGTCGCCCCCCAGTAGTCCAATAGACGTTTCCCCGACTGTCTTGCGGCCCGCCGGTTATTTCATTGCTTTTTGTCGTTGTATTGCCGGGTGTGTTCATCCACCAATTTGACAGACGCCATCAGGGCTATTTGCTGGACAATGCTTGGTGCGATCGAGACAATCATTCTTTCGGGAATCGGTTGAAAGTTGTTCGCAATGGCTGTTGGCAGGAAGAAGGCAGATCTGTTGGCTGCGTTGCGCGAGGGATCGCGCGGCAAGCCTGCAGGCGGCGACCGATCGGAAATGCCTGAGGGCTTGGAGTGGCCCGGCTTTATCCATTTGCGCACCCATTCGGCCTATTCGCTGCTCGAAGGCGCGCTTCCCATCAAGACAATGTTGAAAATCGCTGTTGCCGATGATCAACCGGCATTGGCCATTTCCGATACCAACAATCTGTTTGGCGCGCTGGAATTTTCCGTAAAGGCGATGGAGGAGGGTATCCAGCCCATCATTGCCTGTCAGGTCGACATAGACATGGAGGATGATGATGGCGAAAACCGCGGCAAGGCCGACTACCAGCAACGGCCAGAATCCATAGTATTGATCTCTGCCACTGAGCAGGGCTATTCCCGTCTGGTGGAGCTGGTATCGCGGATTTATCTCGATGGCGCAGAGAATGACCGCCCAATGGTCAAACTCTCTTGGCTCAAAGAGGGTGTCGACGGCATCATCGCGTTGTCCGGCGGCTCGGGCGGACCAGTTGATCAGTCTTTGCGCAGTGGTCATTCATCTCGCGCCATTGCGCGATTGAAATTATTGGCCGCGCTATTCGATGACCGGTTCTATATCGAGCTCCAGCGCCAGGAGGGTTATGACAAGGCCATTGAGGCTAGGCTGATAAAGCTGGCTTATGAACACGATCTGCCGTTGGTTGCCACCAACGAAGCGTTTTTTCCGACGCCTGAAGACTATGAAGCCCATGATGCCTTGATGGCGGTCGCTCANAACACNGTAATTGCGGTAGATGAACGCCGNCGCTTGACCCCCGATCACTGCTTCAAAAGCCGGGGTGAAATCATCAAACTTTTTGCCGATCTACCCGAAGCGCTCGAAAATACGCTCGAGATCGCTCGCCGTTGTTCGGCCATTGTCGAACAACGCGACCCCATCCTGCCGCGATTTACTGCCGGGGATGCGGATGAAGATGAAGTCGCTGCACTTGCGATAGAGGCATCGGAGCTGAGGCGCCAGTCGATCGAAGGTCTCGAGCACCGCATTGAAAAACTCGGTATGGCAGAGGGCTTTGACCGCGCGGACTATGATGAGCGCCTGAAAGTCGAACTCGACATCATCGAGGGCATGAAATTTCCCGGCTACTTCCTCATCGTTGCGGACTTTATCAAATGGGCCAAAGGCAACGATATCCCGGTTGGTCCTGGTCGTGGTTCGGGTGCTGGGTCCTTGGTCGCTTACGCCTTGACCATTACCGACGTAGATCCGCTACGGTTCTCGCTGTTGTTTGAGCGCTTTCTCAACCCTGAACGTGTGTCGATGCCCGATTTTGACATCGATTTTTGTCAGGACCGGCGTGATGAAGTCATCCGCTATGTTCAGGGCAAATATGGTCGCGATCAGGTGGCTCAGATCATTACATTCGGTTCGCTGCAGGCTCGCGCTGCCTTGCGCGATGTCGGCCGTGTTTTGCAAATGCCCTACGGCATGGTCGATCGTATCTGCAAACTGGTGCCCAACAATCCGGCTGCACCCACGCCGCTGAAACAAGCCATTGCCGACGAGCCGCGCTTTGCCGAGGAAGCNGAGAANGAACCCGCGGTTACCCGACTCCTCGATATTGCCCAGCGGCTGGAGGGGCTTTATCGCCACGCCTCCACCCATGCNGCCGGCATCGTCATCGGCGACAGACCGCTCTCGCAGTTGGTGCCCATGTATCGAGACCAGCGCTCCGATATGCCTGTCACTCAGTTCAACATGAAATGGGTGGAGCAGGCGGGCCTGGTCAAGTTTGACTTTCTCGGTCTCAAAACGTTGACCGTGCTTGACACCGCTGTCGATTTCATAGCCCGGAGCGGAACTCAAATTGATCTGGCGGCCCTCCCGCTCGCCGATCCGCCAACCTATGAAATGCTTTCGCGCGGTGAGACTGTGGGCGTGTTTCAGGTGGAATCTGCCGGTATGCGCAAGGCGCTCATCGGCATGAAGCCAGACCGCATTGAGGACATCATTGCACTTGTTGCGCTTTACCGTCCCGGTCCGATGGANAACATCCCGGTCTATAATGCGCGCAAGAATGGTGAGGAAGAACTGGCCTCCATCCATCCCAAGATCGATTATCTGCTCGANGAGACCCAAGGCGTTATCGTNTATCAGGAACAGGTGATGCAGATCGCCCAGGTGCTTTCGGGTTATTCGCTCGGCGAAGCGGATTTGTTGCGCCGCGCGATGGGCAAGAAGATCCAGGCCGAAATGGACAAACAGCGTGTACGCTTTGTCGATGGTGCCGTGGAGCGGGGTGTCGCCAAGGCTCAGGCTGACATGATCTTTGATCTTTTGGCCAAATTCGCCAATTACGGTTTCAACAAGTCGCACGCTGCAGCTTATGGAATTGTTTCCTATCAGACCGCCTATCTCAAGGCGCACCATCCGGTTGAATTCCTCGCTGCGTCCATGACCTACGACATGGCCAATACTGACAAGCTCAACGATTTCCGCCAGGATGCCCGCAGGCTCGGTATTCAGATCGTCCCGCCATCAGTGCAAACCAGCTATCGTCATTTTGAGCCGGGCGACAACGCGATCTATTATGCGTTGGCCGCCATCAAAGGCGTCGGTGAGGCAGCAGTCGATCACATCGTTGAAGTGCGCGGCGACACACCTTTTGCCTCGCTTGAAGATTTTTGCCTGCGCATTGACCCTCGTCAGGTCAACCGCAGAGTGCTCGAAAGCCTCAATGCCGCCGGCGCCTTTGACTGTTTCGGCTTTGATCGCTCGGCGCTTTCAGCAGGCATTGACCGGATTGTCGGCTATTGCGTCCGCGCACAGGAAAACCGGCTTTCGGGCCAGAGGGATATGTTTGGCGCGGGCGCAGCCACCGGACCAGAAACCATTCATTTGCCGGTTACGGAAAATTGGACGACAGCAGACAAGCTGCAACGTGAATATCAGGCACTCGGCTTTTACCTTTCCGCCCATCCTCTCGATGCCTATTCCGATACGCTTGAGAAAATGCGGGTCCAGAATTGGGCTGATTTCTCCAACGCCGTCAAAGCTGGTGCGACCGCCGGGAGGCTGGCTGGAACAGTCACCGGTAAACAGGAACGCAAAACCAGAACCGGCAACAANATGGGTATTGTCACCTTTTCCGATGCTTCTGGTCAGTTCGAAGCGGTTTTGTTTTCCGAAGGATTGGCGCTTTACCGCGATTTGCTGGAGCCCGGTCAGTCACTGGTCATTACAGTCACCGCCGATCAGCGGCCGGAAGGCATAGGCCTGCGCATTCAAACAGCAGAATCGCTCGAGATGCGGGCTGTTCGCGGACAAAAAACGCTGCGTGTGTTCATGCGCGACAGCCGACCGATCAAGTCCGTGGCAGCCAACCTGAAGGGTAAGGGTGACGGCCAGGTTTCCTTCATCGTCATCAAGGATGATGGGCGACGCGAAATCGAGGTTGAACTTCAAGATCGCTACCGAATATCCGCTGAGATCGCTTCAGCGCTGAAGGCTGCACCGGGTGTCCTTGATGTCGANCTGGTTTAGTTCTNAATTTGTATTGAACCAGGTTAAGGCAGNGCGCCGTTGATAAATTGATTGTTCAGGTCATTGAAATGCACCGTTTGTGTGGCATTGCTCGAGGTGAAATCGAGAATCAGTGGCGGTTGAACGGAAATCTGCGGCACGCTGCGCTTGCGTTTTTGTTTTGATTGAATGCCGGGAATGACCTGGCTCGGAACTGCCATGCCGGTTTGCGCGCCACCCAGCAGCGTCAACAAGATCTGATTGCTGAATTGAAAGCTGCCAAGTCCATTGTTCAGTATCGATGAGGCGGTGGTTATTGCTTCGGGTTGCGCTTGTCCGTTGACGGTAAACACTTGTGACAATCCTGACGTCACCGTGCCGCCGGAGCTGTTGGTAAGCTGAAGCGTGCCCGGTAAGCTTGTTGATCCGGTTTGGCTGATTGCAGCGCCATNATAGGTAAAGACCTGCCCGGGCAAAGCTGCCTGCGAGGTGCTGATCATCGGAATTGCATAGGCCTGCAAGTCGTAAACAGACACATAAANCGAGTTGGCATCGCTCCAGTCGATGTGGATGGTGCTGGAAGCTGAGGTCTGAAGTGCCACAATCTGATAGGCGGCCTGCGCCTGCGGCACCAGTATGGCAACTGACATTCCGGCATTTGCAATGGTTTGCAACCCTGCGGTGTCGATTTGGATTTCCAGCGAAAAATCTGTCATGGAGGCGACCAAAAAATGGAGGGAGGGCGGTGATTGCTCCAATGCGTTGAAACTTTTGCCGACACAGGCATTTGCCCGGATCGCAAAGCAATGGCTTCCGGGCAAACGATTGGCAAAACCGGCCTTTGGAATCACCAGCTGATCGTCAGATTGTCAGGGCCGGGGTTGGCGGTGGTGTTTGTCACCGACACCGTCTGGCCATTGATGTTATAGGTATCAACCACTCCGACGGCGGCCACATGCGCTGCAGCCGCACCACCGTTGATTGAAATGGTGTACGGTGTGGCGACGCCAATGACATAGAGATCGCCAGCGATGACATGAGCACCAATATTTGCTGTGTGNCCACGGGGAACTGCCTGGTTGGGCATCTTTCTCTCCTTGTTTGAAATNTTCTGGAAAATTGTGGTGCGTATGCCGCTCCGGATGCCAAAAAAACCGGAACGGCAATGGGTTAACTGGCCAAAATGAATTGGTTGTTTTGATCGTTGTAGGCGATGCTGGCCTTGTTGTTGGTCGTGTATTGAACGGTCAACGCATTGCCTGCCACCTGTGAGATAACGATGCCATTATCGGCATAGCTCGACGTGTAGACCATGATGGTCTCGATCGGGGTGAACAAGGCTGTCTGATTATACAAAACGCCCGCAGCACACATTGGCGAAGAAACGGTTGTGCCGTTCACACTTGCGCCCTGAACCAGGCCGGCTGTGACCATCGCCGTTGTACCGATCGTGAGATCCGGATCACCGTTGATGATCTGATACTGGGTGGGGCCGGCTTTTCCGGCAACGCCTGCATCGAAATAGCCGGAGGTGTTGAGTGTGTAACTGCTGCCGCCGATGGCCGTGGCTTCAGAACTGGTAATGATCTTTGCGCCGGATTGGGCGTTGGTCGTGGACGAATAGACCGAATATTGTTCGGTCCAGGTGATGGCATTAGCCAATTGGGGCGTGAAGGTAATCCATGCGGTCTGCTTGGCGCCGGAACTCTGTTTGACGATTGTCACCCTTTGGCCAGATGCGCTTAAAGCATCAAGGCCGGCAGAATCAAAAGTGATGTCCAATTCATAATTTGGCATTGTGATTATCCTTTATGGTTTTGACAGATCGGACCCACGAAATGGAGGGTCGTCCATTCATGTTGTTGCGTTGTCTTGCGTACGGTCGTCTTCCAATCCGCAGTCAGGGAACAGCGAGAAATTTTCTCTTTGGGGCTGAATAGGTAATTAGAAACAACCTATAAGTGAATTTATGGGTTTCGGAAGTTGAATGGTTTTTCGCAGTTCACGCTAATTTTTGCGCAATTCATGTTTTCGATAACTCTGCGGCGTCATTCCAAAATGCCGACGGAAAGCGGTTGCAAAATTGGCAGGCAGGTCATAGCCAAATTCCGCCGCGATGATGCTGATTGCTCTGTCGGTAAGCCGTAGTTGGCGTGCAGCGCTCTCCAGCCGCAATTTGCGCTGCCATGCCAACGGGGGCAGGCCCATTTCGCGCTTGAACACAGTTGTCAGTGTGTTGTGATTTGTATTGAGNACCTNTGCCAGNGTTCGCACAGAGACCGAGAGGTCGATCCTGTCAGCCAGATAGACACAGCAGCGCTCCACCAGGGTAATATGAGAGTAGCGATAATTGGGATCCCTGAGTGAATGTGCCCGGGATTGGGCCAGCAGCCTCGCCTGCAGTTCCGGCTGGATGACAGGCCAACTGAGAAAGTCTGAAAACCCGTTCGAGTAGGCGCTGCGGCGGTTTGCGGGTTCGGGATAAATCAGCGCGATATTGGTAAAGTTTGCGCTGAGTTGCGGCAGCTTTGGAGCCATGNCCCCAGAAAAATGGTTTCGGCAATCAAAGATCGCAATCTGATTGTCAACTTCCGAGTGATCGGGAATGGTCTCGATGATATCAAGATTTCCGGTGCCGTGGATACTTTGGCGCAGCAGCCGATCAAGATCCATATCTTCGGACTCGACCATGAGCCTGAAAATCTCCAAACCGCGATGCGTTGTCGTGCGAAAAAAGGCAATATGACGAACAATATCCCCCTAAGCTGTTACAACGTATTACAACCTTAAGTACTATTTTAAATATAAAACAACCTAGAGAAAAAATAAATGGAGCCGAATGGGGGAAACTTTTGCACCATTCACAAATGTTTTTGCGGCATTCATTTTTCTGCAATCGTCGCCACCGCGATGAAAAGACCAACGATCTAAGCGGTTGAACAGATCCGATGTCGTGCCGTCAGGCGGNTGCGTAATTTGATTTTGAAACAACCGCTTGAGAAAATCAGCTGAATCAAATCATCAGCGCGTTGAATCTCTTTATCAACGGTCGGGCCGTTGCCGGGGCGATCATTTTTTCTGATCGCTCGGCGTCTTGGGATGGCGCTTGTTTGCGCGATCATTTCCAAAAGTATAACCGGTCTCCAGCGCGGTCCTGCCAAATTTGGCACGTACTTTGTCAATGGCGGTTTCAGCCACAGCGCGACGGCCAGCCAGTGGGTCAACCAGATCAGCCGGGTCAGCTTGGGTCGTGTCTGCCAGATCAGAAACGCCAATTCCAAGCAATCGGAACCGGGTGCCATCAAGTTCCCGCTCAAGCAAAAACAGCCCGGTCCGAAATATCCGGTCTGCAAGTTGGGTTGGCGCATCAAGTTTGTAATTGCGCGTGCGGGATTTGAAATCNTTTGTCTTCAACTTGAGAACAATTGTCTGGCCTGCAATGCCNGTATNNTTCAACCGTGCCGAAACTTTCTCTGACAATGCGCGCAGCACCGGAACCAAATCCTTCGCGCTGGAGAGGTCATGGTTGAAGGTGGTTTCTGAAGACACACTCTTTGCCCCCTCATTGGGGTGCACCGTGCGCTCATCATCTCCGCGCGCCAACTCGTAGAGCCGCTTGCCCATCACGCCGTAGCGCCGCATCAGGGTGTCCAGCTCCATGGTCTGCAACTGGCCGATGGTTCGAATGCCGTCGCGGGCCAATTGTGCGTTGAATGCCTTTCCAACACCCCAGATCAACGAGACCGGCTGAGGGGCGAGAAAACTGACGGCTTCTGCCTTGCCGATCACCGAGTACCCGCGTGGCTTTTGAAAATCCGAGGCTACCTTGGCGAGGAATTTACAGTAACTCAGCCCCACTGATAGCGTGATGCCGATTTCAGCTTCTATCCGGGCGGCAAAACGCGCCAATGTGCGCGCCGGAATATCGCGATGCAGCCGTTGAGTGCCAGACAGGTCCAGAAAAGCCTCGTCGATTGAGATTGGTTGAACCAGCGGGGTCAATTCTTCCATCATGGCACGAACCTCACGGCCCACCCGGGCGTATTTTTCCATGTTCGGCCTGACCACAACTGCGTCTGGGCAGGCTTCAAGCGCCTTGAACATCGGCATGGCGGAGCGCACGCCGTTGATCCGTGCAATGTAACAGCAAGTTGACACGACGCCGCGCGTGCCGCCGCCGATNATCACTGGCTTGTCGATGAGTTCCGGATTGTCNCGNTTTTCAACTGTGGCGTAGAAGGCGTCGCAGTCCACATGGGCCAGTGTCAGGGTGTCAAGTTCACCATGGCGCACCAAGCGGGGGCTGCCACAGGCCCGACAACGTTTCTCTTCGCCGCGCGTGGGAGCGAGGCAGTCGCGACAAAAACCGGGTAGGGGCCTGGATGCGGTCATGATAAGAACAAAAGTTGAACATTTGCAGACTACGCAATAAGCTTGCGACTCACAAGCTTGTTTGTGACGGGAGCAGGAAGATGGTTTTTACCGCTCGATCGAGGCAGGCCAAAGCGGCAGCCAATCATCACATTCTTGATCAGCTTGCTTCGGAAAGCCTGAAGTGATTGCGGATAATACCATCAGCCTGAACCCAGTCATCGGCTCTGGCCACACCGTCACCGGGATCCGGAGCCAGCGCTCGAAACTGGTCATTGGCCATCATGTTGACCAGCAGCGTATCGGGNGCATGGTCGCGAACCGAATGAAGGTTTGTGAAAATNTCATCGATGAANGCCAATGGCAGGTCGCGGCCCCCGTGAAGTGCAGCGACTTCAGGCCCTTTGGCGTCCATNGTCGCGATCATCGGATAGGGCATACCAGCCTTGTTCAAGAGCTCGCGGCGCAGGCCGTGATGGTGCGGCGGCATGGCGGTCAAAAACACGATATCGGCGTCATCGGACAGCTTGGTGAGGGTTTCGGCAGCATTTTTCGCCGGTGTCTGCCATTTTTCTTGCTGATTGAAAAACGCAGCCATGAAATCTCTGACTTCGCTCTTTTCAGCCACGTTTCCTGTTTCAAGCGAGTAGATGTTACCCCACAGCCGAAAAGAATTGGCCCGCAATTCGAATCCGCGTGTTTGCAGAAAGCGCATCAAGGGTGTGACGAATTCCAGCACAACTTCGTCAACATCGCACACCAGAAGTGGCCGATCCCTGAGCGTGATATCGCATCGTACGGCAACTTGATTATTCATGCCAAGTCTCTGTTTTCACCGGACAATATGCTGAAGGCGCGCGAAATGTATTCAGGCCTTGTATCTGTTGCCTCGCAAAATTGTATCAATGTCGGCTCGTGGCTCATCAGAAAATTCAACACGCCCGCCATGAACCCGGGTTCCTGTGCGGCCTGCCGCAGACCTGACGCCTCGAGCCCGGACAAGGCAAGAAAACGCCCCAACAGTTCTGGTTCTCCCGCCAGCCAGGCGAGCACTGAAATCGCAATATCTTGCGGGTCATTATTGCTCATGATTTTCCAAAAACTACCAAAACTGACAATTCGAAAGTCCCGATTACCATTTTTTCAACCTAATGGAACTAGCATGAACTCCAATAGCTGGATTTCTCATCCTCCAATGTGTTGGGAGAACTCCGGAACGGGGCGCCGATGGGGACAGTTTCGGTTGAACCGAAACATTGCGTCGGAAACGAATGCGAATGCNGAGTGCGCCTGAAGGACGGGAAAGACGATGACAAAGCAGGTGATGATTGTTGAGGACAACGAACTCAACATGAAACTCTTCCGGGACCTGATCGAAGCCTCCGGCTTTCGTACGATCGAGACCCGTAACGGGATGGAAGCGCTGGATCTTGCACGTCAGCACAAACCGGATCTCATTTTGATGGACATCCAGTTGCCTGAAGTTTCTGGCCTGGAAGTGACCAAATGGTTGAAGGAAGATGATGACCTTCATCAGATACCGGTCATCGCGGTTACTGCATTTGCCATGAAGGGTGACGAGGAACGAATTCGGCAGGGTGGCTGCGAAGCCTATATATCCAAACCGATTTCGGTTCCAAGCTTCATCCGGACAATCAAGACCTATCTCGGCGAGCCTGAGTGAAGGAAGTAAAATGACAGCGCGTATTCTGGTAGTTGACGATATACCTGCGAATGTGAAGCTGCTGGAAGCGCGGCTGATAGCTGAGTATTATGAAGTTCTGACNGCGGGCGATGGCATGGCCGCACTGGCCATCTGTGATCAGACCCATGTTGATCTCATTCTNCTCGACATCATGATGCCGGGCATTGATGGATTCGAAGTATGCCAACGTCTCAAATCAAATCCACGGACAGCCCATATTCCGATCGTCATGGTGACGGCTCTTGATCAGCCGTCGGATCGCCTTCGTGGCCTTAAGGCAGGAGCCGACGATTTTCTGACCAAACCGGTCAACGATATGCAGCTTATGGCACGCGTCAAAAGTCTTATTCGGTTCAAGACTTTGACTGACGAATTGCGACTGCGCGCCGAAACTTCTCGCATGGTTGGCGCCGATGAAATGATGGCACCTTCCAATGGCATTGGGGAAAGTGGTCTTGTGCTGTTGGTTGAGCCGCGCGCCAATGCCCAGGAACGAATTAGCCGTACGCTCGCGGAAATCGCCGACGTCACTGCTTTCTCTGATCCTCAGGCGGCTTTGTTTGAAGCTGCCGAGAAGCCCTATGAGCTTGTGATCATCGCTTCAGGTCAGGAAGAATATGATCCGCTTCGGCTTTGCTCGCAAATCCGTTCGCTGGAACGTACGCGTTTCTTGCCGGTGTTACTTCTCGCGGAGCCCGGTGAGGACGAACTGGTCATGCGGGCACTCGAACTTGGCGTAAATGACTATTTGGTCCGCCCACTGGATCCCAATGAGTTAATCGCGCGCTGCACCACCCAGATAAAGCGCAAGCGTTACAATGATCAGCTGCGCCATAGCCTGACAATGTCTGTGGAGTTGGCGGTAACCGATCCGCTGACTGGACTTAATAATCGTCGCTANCTCGATACGCATCTGCAAACGCTGTATAACCGCTCCAACCAGCGCGGTCGTCCTTTGTCAGTGCTCATCGCGGATATCGATCACTTCAAAGCCATCAACGATACCCATGGCCATGAAGGCGGCGATGATGTGCTCAAGGATTTTGCCAGCCGGGTTCGCGGTACGGTTCGCGGAGCCGATCTGGCAGTCCGATACGGCGGCGAAGAATTTGTTGTCGTCATGCCCGATACCACGCCCGAAATTGCCGCTCAGGTCGCAGAACGCTTGCGTCTGGCTGTGGCGACCGAGCCTTTCAGCGTAAAGGCGACGGGCAAGCCGGTATCGGTCACAACATCCATTGGTATCGCCAGCTTGCAAGCTGAAGACATCGATGCTGCCGGTCTTTTGCGNCGCGCCGATCAGGCTCTCTATGAAGCCAAGGATACCGGTCGTAATCGTGTCGTCCAACGCGCGGCCTGATAGCAAAAGTTGAACTTTTAGCCGAAGTATTCTGCCCGCAAAAAATATTTAGCGTATAAGTGTTTGTTCTTGTTCGCCTATTCTGTGTGCAGAAAGAAAGCTCCTTGACGTTTGAGCTTGGTGACACAGATTTATTTCTCGTAATGCTTCCCAGAGCAATTCAGTTTCAATGCCTCACGATGTTCAGGTCCGTCGCAGCTCCTGTTTCGTGAGGTGGCTGGTCGGCGCATTGGTTTGCCAAACGGTGGATCGGGCGTCGGCCAGCAACTCGCTGCAGCGCGTTTGGCTTTGCCTGAGCATCAGTCAAAAACAAACACAAAAAAACCCGCCTGCAAAACAGGCGGGCTTTTTTTGGAAAAAACCGAGATTATTTGATCTTGGCTTCCTTGAATTCCACATGTTTCTTGGCAACCGGGTCGTACTTGGTTTTCACCATCTTTTCGGTGAAAGTACGGCTGTTTTTCTTGGTTACATAGAAGAAACCGGTGTCAGCTGTTGAAAGCAGCTTGATTTTGACGGTCGTTGCCTTGGCCATTTCGTTTTGCCCTTGATCGCGAAGGCGCTCGACAAAACAGCGCCTTTCAGAAAAATAGCCGTGGTCAGTCTCGAATACGCTCGAAACAGTATCCACGGCAAATCGTGGCCGGAACCTACAAACAACGGCTGAAATGTCAAGCCCGATTTGGTCGATAGACCATACGGANCAGGGTCAGCGCCACATACAGTGCAAAGAAAAACGCCAATGCCCACGCAAAGCCGTGGTCACCGGCCACATCCATGGTCACACCGATGGTTTGCGGGCCAATTAATGTGCCCAGCGCATAGCAGAAAATAAATGCCGCATTCGCCGCTGCCAGGTCTGCGCCGTGCATCTGATCGCCCAAATGTGCCAATCCGACCGTGTACAGCCCCGCCACACAGCCTCCCCAGATCAACAAGATGCCGCCTGCCAGCAACCAGTGCTCGATTAACAGGGGCAGGGCCAGCGATCCTGCCAAACCGATCACCGCGATCACTGAAAGCATGATCCGGCGATCTTTCACTTTGTCGGCCAACAGACCTATGGGTATCTGGAAGATCACATTGCCAAGTCCGAGCATGGACAAAAGCAGTGCGCCATTTGATTCGGTAAAGCCAATTCGACTGGCATAGATCGGAAACAATGCCAGTCCGCCGGATTCAACTGCGCCAAACACGAAAACAGCAGCGGTTGCGGTGGGGACCAAAAACACGAAACGCATGAATGAGTGTTGCGGGGATTCTTCAATTGGCGGGTTCTCATGGCGCGCCATCAGCACTGGAATTGCGGACAGCAAAATGATCACCGCGCCCACGACAAATGGCAAAATGCCGTCACTTCCCAAAACCGAGAAGATCAAAGGCCCCATGGCAAAGCCGAGCGATAACATCGCGGCGTAAATTCCCAGCACAAAACCACGCCTGCCCGGAGGTGCTGCAGTGTTGATCCAGAATTCCGACAGGATGAACAACATTGTGATTGCCCCATGAAAAATAATCCTGAGCGGGAACCACACCCAAAAGGCATCAGCGAAATAAAAGCCTACGGCACTCGTTGCTGCTGCAACAATGGCCAGCAACATGGTGTTGACCACCGTCAACCGCTTGGCGATCATTGTGGTCAGCGGCGCTGCAGCCATCGCCGCAACGCCTGCCATTGCCGTGTTCAGGCCGATCATCGTCGACGAAATGCCGCGCTTTTCCAAAATGATGCTGAGAAGCGGCAGCCCCAATCCGATTGCAATACCAACCGCGGATATTGAAGCCACAGCAGCTATCAATGCCGGCCAGTGGATATCTTCACGATGAGCAGGGGTGGGGGCTACGGCCATGTATTCATTCCGGTTACCGGCAATCAGGGCTCATGACGGAGCGCCCGGGACCAGTAATCATCAACACACAGGGTCGCTGCAAGCAGTGATTGCTCGCATGTCGACCACTTCACAACATATCCTTGAGGAACCTGTTGGCCCGCGTCAGATAAAAGGGAACCGGTGCGCCAAATGGCAACTCCGGGTTGGCGCGCAGCGCGGAATGCAGATCGTTCAAAATGATCTCGGTAATGAAAGGCAAAGCAACCTGCTTTGTGTCATCAATTGATATCCAAGTCAGATCGATGAGTTCGTTGCTGACTTTTGGCGAATTGGTATCGGCGTCGATCTCGTCGGTAAAGCAGGCAAAAAACCGTGTATCAAACCGCCGGTTGCGGCCTGGTGGTGTGATGGCCCGGGCAACAAATCGCAATTTTGAGAGATCAGGCTGAAAAGTTCCGCTTTGACCTCCCGGATTGAGTGACAGCGAGACTTCTTCCTCAAGTTCGCGAGCCGCGGCTGTAGCCAGTCCGCGGGCCGTGGCTGAGGAAAACCGTGCAGAAGTTCGAAGTGTCAGCCTGTCGAGTACTTCGGGACGTAACGGCGCGGAAACAGGCAAGCGTGAATCGCTCGCGTCACGTCGGCCGCCGGGAAACACATACATATCCGGCATGAAAGCGTGGGCGCGGGCACGTTTTCCAACCAATACCCGGAAGACAGGTTCTGAACGGTCAATCAGAATCAGCGAGGATGCATCACGTGGCCGCAATGTGGGGTGCTTTTTCACACCATCGGCAATGACCCGCGAAACACCGAGATCAACAGGTTTAGCAGTCATAGGGCTTCCTCTTTCGCAATCAGACCCGCAGCAATGGCATCTTCGTCAACTCCCCCGAACCCATGCATTTTGAGGGCCCATTGCAAGCCAATGACACCGCCTTTCAGCGGTTGCAGCATTGCCAGACATAAAATGCCTGTAATCGGAATGAATATCGCCATGCTCTGCCACATCTCTAGCGTGATCATCTGTTCGACCGCCATATAAAGGCCGACCACGATGTGACCGACAATGAAAATTGTCAGATAGGGTGGAAAATCGTCCGCCCGCTGATGGAACATTTCTTCCTTGCAAACAGCGCAAGCCTCAACCGGGCGCAAATAAGTGCTGAACAGCTTGCCATCGCCGCATTTCGGGCAACGGCATTTCAAACCGCGCTTGATTGATTGTGAAACAGACCTGCTTGCTTGAGCTGGTNTGCCTTCAGTTCCGTAATANTCCAAATTCACTTCCTCCTAAATGCTCTAGCGACGACCGCGGGGCGGTCTGGTGCCTGCCTTTTTGGCCCCGGAGCGCCGTGCAAGCCCGGACTTGTGAAACGANCGGGTTGCAGATGGCATTTTGCGTCCTTCGCCGAGAATTTCAAACCGTAAAGAGCCTGCGAGCGGAATTGCTTCAACAAGTCGCACGCTGACAGTATCACCCAGACGGAAGCCAAGCCCGGTCTTCTCGCCAGTCAAAGCCTGATGGGCTTCGTCATGGATGAAATAGTCATCACCCAGCGATCTGATCGGAACAAAGCCGTCAGCGCCCAGATCAGCGAGCTTGACGAACAATCCCGCCTTGGTCACGCCGCCCACCCGGCCTTCAAACTCTTCTCCCACCCTGTCTGCCAGATGGTGCGCGATCAATCGGTCCACCGTATCGCGCTCTGCAGCCATCGCACGGCGTTCGGTGGTCGAAATTTCAGCGGCGATATCTTCGAGCGCAGCTTCCTGATCAGGTGTGATGCCGCCTTCACCCAGCCTCAATGATCCAACCAGAATTCGGTGGATGATTAGGTCCGCATAGCGTCGAATTGGCGAAGTAAAGTGAGCATAGCGTTGTAGGTTCAGGCCAAAATGACCAATATTTTCAGGTTGATAGACCGCCTGGCTCTGACTGCGCAGAACCATTTCGTTGACCATTACTTCGTACGGCTTGTCTTTGGCCTGAGCCAAGACGCCATTGAATGAATTGGCGCGCAGATTGCCGCGGGAAAGCGACATGCCAAGCGTGCCGAGGAATTCGCGCAACACTTCCTGTTTAGCCAGAGACGGGGTGTCATGGGCCCTGAAAATCAGCGCCTGCTTGCGTTGTTCAAGTGTTTCAGCCGCGGCAACATTGGCCTGAATCATGAACTCTTCGACAAGCTTGTGTGCATCAAGCCGGGCGGGGATGACCACCCCTTTGACCCGGCCTTGGTCATCAAGAAGAACCTTGCGTTCGGGCATATCGAGATCCAGCGGTTGGCGCTTGTCGCGGCCACGCTTGGCAATCTCGTAAGCTTTCCACAACGGTTTGAGAACGCCTTCGAGCAAAGTTTCGGTCTTGCTGTCGGTCTCGCCGTCAATGGCGGCCTGCGCCTGTTGATAGGACAATTTGGCAGCAGAGCGAATCATCACCCGGTGGAATTTGTGGCCGATCTTGCTGCCATCCCGGTTAAACCGCATCCGTACGGCGAGTGCGGGCCGGTCTTCGCCTTCGCGGAGTGAGCACAGATCATTGGAAATCCGTTCTGGCAGCATCGGTACCACCCGGTCAGGAAAATAGGCCGAGTTGCCGCGCTTGAGCGCTTCCCGGTCAAGTGGGCTGCCGGGGCGAACGTACCAGCTCACATCGGCAATGGCGACGGTAACAACCATGCCGCCCTCATTGTCGGGATTGGTATCAACTTCAGCGTAAACCGCATCGTCATGGTCTTTTGCATCAGCCGGATCGATGGTGATCAGCGGAATGTTTCGCCAGTCCTCACGCCCGGAGAGTGTCGCTGGCTTGGCGTCTTCTGCTGCATCAAGAACGCTTTGCGGGAAAATATGGGGGATTCCGTGGGCGTGGATGGCAATCATCGAAATTGCCTTTTCTCCAGCAACATTGCCAATTACGGATGTTATCTTAGCGCGCGGCAGACCCATCCGGCCCAGTTTGACCGGCTCGAATTCAACCAGATCACCGTCTTCGGCAGTGCCTGTGAATTCAGCATCCACTGCATATTCGTTGCCTCGTCGTTCAATCGGCATCAACCTGGCTTCTTCGCCGGGTTGGGCGCGGAAAACCGCCAGCTGGATGCCTTCGCGCCGGTCGAGTACCTTCATGATCCGCGCTGAATAGGCCGGTCCCGAATTGACCGGTGCAGGGAAAATCCGCGCCAACACCCGGTCACCAATGCCAGCCGCAGTGGATGGCCGCTTGCCTTTGCCTCTGCTTTGGCCACGTTCACTTTGCTGCTTGATGACAACTGCTGGAGCGACACCTTGTTCTTCCGGCCATTCCGCCGGGCGCGCCATCAGTTCACCGTCGCCATTTCGCAATGTGATTTCCAGAACAGTAACTGCGGGCAGGGCCCCTGGGCGGGTCAATCTCTTGCGGTGCCGTTCGATTAATCCATCAGCCTCAAGCGCTTTCAACATCGCCTTCAGGCCAATCTTGGTTTCTCCTTTCAACCCGAACGCCTTGGCGATGTCGCGCTTGGAGGCGCGGTCCGGGTTTTCGGTCAGAAAGGTCAGCAGCGTTTCGCGATCAGGCAAATCGCCACGCCGGGGCTTGCCCGCGGATTTCACCTTGCCCGCAGGCGCTTTGGATTTCGCCGACGAACGGGAGGATCTTTGTGATCTGGGTTCGCGCACCAATATCAGTCTTTCTTGGCTGTCTTGGCAGGTTTCTTGGTGGCCGCTTTAGACTTTGCTTTAGCTTTTGCTTTCGGCTTGGCCTTTTTGGCAGTTGCACCTTTGGCGATAATAAGTTCCATCGCCTTTTCCATGGTCACGTCTTGTGGTGGTAAATCCTTGGGTAATGTGGCGTTGATCTTGCCCCAATTAACATAGGGACCATAGCGACCATCGCGCACCGTAATCGAACCGCCATCGGGATGGTCACCCAGCGTCTTCAGTGCCGTTGGCGTTGAGCGTCCGCGCCCGCCACCCTTGGCCTGTTTTTCAGCAATCAGCGTAACCGCACGATTGAGCCCGATGGAAAAGACCTCTTCAGCACTTTCCAGATTGGCATAGACACCATCATGCAGCACGAACGGACCGTACCGGCCAAGTCCCGCAGAAATCATCTTTCCGCTTTCCGGATGGGCGCCGATATCACGGGGCAGAGCTAGAAGAGCCAGCGCCTTTTCATGGTCAATTTCAGCCGGAGCCCAGCCTTTCGGCAAGCTTGAGCGTTTGGCTTCCTTGCCCTCGCCACGCTGGACATAAGGGCCAAAACGACCGGAGCGCAGCGTGATCATCTCCTCCGTATGCGGATCGTTGCCCAATTCAACCGGCTCGTTTGACGCCAGCGCCTGATCCTGGCCATCGCCATCGGTTGTCAACTGGCGGGTGAACTTGCAATCAGGATAATTCTCGCAACCGACAAATGCGCCGTATTTTCCGAGCTTCAGTGAAAGCTTGCCAGCGTTGCAGGTCGGGCAAATGCGCGGATCCGAACCATCTTCACGCTTGGGGAAAACCAGCGGTGCGAGGTGCTCATTGAGTGCGTCAAGCACTTCGGAAACCCGAAGTTCCTTGGTTTGGTCGATGTGGTTGTGGAACTCGGTCCAGAATTCACGAAGAACATCCTTCCAGANCAGGTCACCGGCGGAAATCTTGTCGAGTTTTTCTTCAAGATCGGCNGTGAAATCAAACTCGATATAGCGATCGAAAAAGTTTTCCAGAAATGCGGTAACCAACCGGCCCTTGGGCTCAGGGATCAGCTTGCGCTTGTTGTCCTGAACATATTCACGGTCGCGCAAGGTGGTCAGCGTCGATGCATAGGTCGAAGGTCGACCAATGCCCAGCTCTTCCATCTTGCGGATCAGTGAGGCTTCCGAATAGCGCGGTGGCGGCTCGGTGAAGTGCTGCGAGGCATTGATTTTTTCGCGCTTGAGGCTTTCGCGTTCGTTGATTTCCGGCAACCGGCCATCATCATCACCTTCTTCAGTCTGTTCGCCATCTTCCTTGGTGTCGGCATAGGCCGCAATGAAACCGTCAAACCGGATGACTGAACCGGTAGCGCGCAGATTTGCTGTGTCGCTGTCTTTGGTGGCCACAATCTCTACGGTTGTGCGTTCGATCTCTGCAGATGCCATTTGGCTCGCAATCGCCCGCTTCCAGACAAGGTCGTAGAGTTTGAGTTGGTCCGGATCGAGGCGAGCCCGTATTTCATCAGGCGCCCGGTTGAAATCGGTCGGTCGTATAGCTTCATGAGCCTCTTGGGCATTTTTGGCCTTGGACGTGTAAAGTCGAGCTTTCTCGGGCAGGTACCTGTCCCCGAAACGGGTGCCAATTTCAGCCCGTGCGGCGTCGATTGCCTCCGGCGCCATCTGCACGCCGTCGGTACGCATGTACGTGATCAGACCAACGGTCTCGCCACCAATATCAATGCCTTCATAAAGTTTCTGCGCCACCTGCATGGTGCGTTGGGCGTTAAATCCGAGTTTGGATGAGGCAGCCTGCTGCAAAGTCGACGTGGTGAACGGTGGTTGCGGATTGCGCCGGGTTGGCTTGGCTGCCACGCTGCCCACATCAAAAGCAGCACTCTCAAGCATCGCCTTGATGGAATTGGCGTGGTCGCCATTGGAAATCGACATCTTCTGCATCTTGACGCCGTCATGCATCGTCAGCCGTGCAGAGAAATTCTCGCCGCGCGGTGTCTGCAGTTCGGCGATGATCTGCCAGTACTCTTCGCTGTTAAAGCGTTCGATTTCGTCTTCCCGGTCGCAAATCAGACGCAGTGCCACTGATTGGACGCGTCCCGCCGAGCGTGCACCGGGAAGTTTGCGCCAAAGGACTGGGGAAAGATTGAAACCGACCAGATAATCGAGCGCCCGTCGTGCAAGATAGGCATCCACCAACGGCCCGTCGATGTCGCGGGGGTTGGCCATGGCATCGAGAACCGACTTCTTGGTAATGGCATTGAAGACCACACGCTTGACGGTTTTGCCCTTCAGCGCCTTCTTGGCTGCCAGTACTTCCATCACATGCCAGGAGATTGCCTCTCCCTCGCGATCCGGGTCAGTTGCCAGAAACAGCGAATCGGCCCCCTTCAGTGCGTCAGAAATATCTTTCAGCCGCTTTTTGGACGGAGTGTCCATATCCCATTTCATGGCAAAATCTTCGTCCGGCAACACTGATCCGTCCTTTGCAGGCAGATCGCGAATATGTCCGAAGGAAGCAAGAACCGTATAGTCCTTACCCAGATATTTGTTGATTGTCTTGGCCTTGGCAGGCGATTCGACGACGACGACGTTCATCACATTTCCCGGTTTTTGCGGCAGGAGAGCCGCTGACATGCGGATTTGGCGCACTTCACAGGGGCAACGAAATGGACACGGAAACCGCGTTGGTCAAGTGCCAGACCCCAAATCGGTTCATTTCACACGCGAATACAACTAAAACGATTATACAACTCTATTGCAATTAAAGATAAATAGTCTATCTTCTTTTTGATTGTGGCTGGCCGGTCAGGAGGAGCCCGGAATTGCTATTGTATCGAGGTTCATTCCATGTCTGACAGCACTCCAAAAGAGACTTTCAGCGGCAACAATTCGGATCAAAATATTCATTACATCCGCCAGATGCTGGGTGAATTGCGCGGTGTCGCCGAGAGTGAGAAAGCAGAAATGCTCTGCTATCTTATCGAGATGGCTTTTATGGAAGCCGGAGACCTGGTTGAGCAACGAAAGCAACAAGGTGAGGTTATCCGACCAAGCGCTTCNGGATGAAGAAGGCCAATTTCAGTTAAGACTCTTTCAAGCCCTTAACCAANATGAAANTTGCTAGCNAATTTCGCTCTGCAGTATTGTCTTCATTCTTTGTTTGTCATTAAATTGTCATTTGAACCACTGAAGCAAGGGGTGTGGTGGATGACGCGAAACGATTTGATATCTCGAATTCTTGCACTTATCATCGTGTCGCTCATGTTTGTTGCAGTGTTTGTTTACGGGTACGTGGTTCATGGCCAACGCCCTCTCGCCGTAAACCCTCCAGATGGTTCTGCCTTCCTGTTTTCAAAAATGCTGATCGCACTGGTCGCAATGCTGCTGACTTTATATGCGCTCAGAAGCAGTTTCATGCGGCTCCGAAACCTCGAGATGAGTCTGTTTGCGATGTTTTGCATGGCTGCGTCTGCCATGGGCGTGGTTGCGACCACTTATTTGTCGATTTTCCAGCCGGTCTATCTCAATGGAATGATTCAAGAGCTTGGAGCAGTGGCAGTGTTGACCGAGCTGTGCTTCGCCATTGCTCTCGTGCCCTTGGTAGCTGCAACCTATTTGCTACACAAAAAACGACTTGGAGCGGTTTTGGGGGTGCCCGGCGGGCTATTGGGCGTTGGGCTTTGCTTGGCTGTATTTCTGATTACCATGGAAGAAATATCGTGGGGCCAGCATTTGTTTGGATGGGGTACGCCGGAAGCTTTCGGCGGAAACATCCAGGGCGAGACCAACTTCCACAACTTCTATACTCACCGCTTTGAGCTCGCGTTCTACACGGCCGCATCTACGGCCTTCATTATACTCCCCGCACTCTGGCCAATAGGGCGTGCAGGTGCGTTTTCCGGTGTCGATTTCTATGTTCCACCAGCCTGGTTCGGGTTGGTCTTCATGCCGGTCAGCGGCCTGTTGTACAATGAATGGAATGCGCTTCCGCAAGAGTTTTTGGTTTTTCTCGGTTTCACCTGCGCGGGCATCATTGCCTATCGTATGCGAGAAATACTTGACCGCACCATCAGTTGCGCGATGGTCGGATTGGTGCTTGTAGCCCAAACATTGATATTGCTTTTCGCATCCGGATTGCCTGAAGGCTATGAGGTATCGGAAATCCGCGAGCTTTATATTGCAGTCGCGGTTCTGTCATATGCAGAAATGCTCCGGCGGAAGACCGCAACCGATCGTGTTGAAAGCAAATCGGAAGGGCGGAACCTGAAGCCTGTTTAAAACAGCTCGCCCTGATTGGTCTCGACGGATACCATACCACCGGGATGACGATGCAACCTGCCGGCCAGATCCAGTTCCAACAGCACAAAATGGATAACCTGCGCCGGCAATTGTGTGTGTCGGATGATGTCGTCAATCTCCACAGGTGCGGGGCCAAGAGCGGCCAGAACGATGGCGCGTTCATCCTCTTCCGGTGGGCGCCATTCGAAATTGTCATCGTCTTTTGGTTCTTCAATCAGTGGTTCATTGTCAGGCTCGATGCGTGAAATTGGCGCCAGAGCCTCCAGCACATCACCGGCACCGGTGACCATGATGGCACCGTCCTTGATCAATGCATTCGTACCCGCTGCACGGGGGTCGAGAGGAGAACCCGGTACCGCAAAGACCAGGCGGCCAAAGTCATTGGCCCGTCGCGCGGTGATCAGTGAACCGGAACGATAGGCAGCCTCAACCACGATTACACCCAGCGCGCAACCAGCGATCAGCCTGTTTCGGCGTGGAAAATCACGCGCGCGCGGTTCCCACCCCATTGGCATTTCCGAAATAGCCAATCCTTTGCCTGATCGAATTTCGGCGTACAGATCTGAATTTTCTGGCGGGTAGGGGCAATCAAGTCCACCAGCCATGGCCGCTATGGTCCCGGTGTCCAGACTGGCGTGATGAACTGCGGCATCTATACCGCGCGCCATGCCGGAAACCACCGAATAGCCCGCCCGTCCGATTTCCCGAACAATTCGCCCGGTAAACTTGCTGCCCGAAACTGAAGCATTGCGCGAACCGACAATTCCGACTGTTGGTCGGGATGCGATTTCGAGGTTGCCGATGGTCGCCAGTAGCGGTGGTGCGCCATCAATGCGTTTCAGTGCAGAGGGATAGTCCGGTTCGCCGATGCCGATAAAGACAGAACCAAATCGATGGGCAGCTTCCAACTCGGCTTCAGCCTCCGATTGGTTGGCAATCCTGATGTCCTTGCGTGCACCACCCCGGCGAGAGAGCTCGGGAAGAAGTTCGATGGCCCTTTCTGCAGAGCCGCAATGGTTGATCAGATCGCGAAAAGTTGCTGGACCCACATTGTCCGAGCGGATTAACCTGAGCCAGGCTATTTTCTGGCGTTCGGTCAGCCGTACCCCGCGGCGACCGCCGCCGTCTTCACTCATCAGGCCCCATCTCCGCTCGGATTGTCTCCCGATTTGGAACCACCGATCCGGCTTTCAGTGCCCGATAGCAGACGCAAAATATTGTCTTTGTGCTTTAAAATGGTGATCGCTGACATCACAGCAAACAATGCTGCGATTTCAGGCTTGTCGGCAAAGAATAGAACCAATGGCACCACAACCGCTGCAGCCAATGCCGCAAGGGATGAGTAGCGAAACAGTTTGGCCATGCTGAGCCAGACGGCGGCAAAAACCAACACGAACAGCGGCGCGGCTCCCAGCAACACGCCGAGATAGGTTGCAACGCCCTTGCCACCCTTGAATTTCAACCAGACAGGATAGAGGTGGCCGAGAAACGCTGCAAATCCGGCAATCAGCGAGGCTTCAAAGCCAAACAGCCAATTGGCCAGCAGAACCGATATCGTTCCCTTGAACGCATCGAGCAGCAAAACACCGGCGGCAAGTTTTTTGTTGCCGGTCCGAAGCACATTGGTTGCACCAATATTACCCGAACCGATTTTGCGCACATCGCCGAGACCTGCCAATCGGGTCAGGATCAGGCCGAAGGGCACAGATCCAAAAAGATATCCCATCAAGAGGGCGATTGCCGTATTGGGATCAGACCAATTGACGAATTCAGGCACAGCAGTTCTCCTCGGCTTGACGCGGATGGGAACGGAAAACCGGTCGAATTACACCTGCTGCATCAAGCGCGATAAACACTCGCACCTGCAACCAGAGTTTGCAAGACCTTTCCGGTAAACCGCGCATTCTCGAAGGCGGTGTTTTTGGATCGCGAAACAATATCGTCCTTGGACAACACCCAAGGGTAGTCAGGGTCAATGACACAAAGGTCCGCCTGACTGCCAATTTTCAACGTGCCGCCGGGCAGACCAAAAATCTGCGCCGGGCGGCAAGACATGGCATCAATCAGCCGTGAAAGTGAAACATCGCCCGAATGATACAACCGGAGAGCGGCAGCCAACAGGGTTTCCAGTCCGATCGCACCGTTGGCTGCATCNGCAAATGGCAGGCGCTTGGTGTCCACATCCTGCGGATCATGGGAAGAACAGATGATATCGATGGTGCCGTCGGNAACCGCCGTGGTCATCGCCATCCGGTCATCTTCGGTTCGCAATGGTGGTGACAGCCGGAAGAAGGTCCGGTACTCGCCGATGTCGGTTTCATTGAGTGTTAAATGATTGATCGACATCCCGGCGGTTACCTTGTGCCCGGCAGCCTTGGCGGCGCGGATCGCATCGGCTGATTGCGGCACGGAAAGTTTCATTGCATGGTAGCGCGCACCGGTCAGAGCTGCGAGCCGCAGGTCACGCTCCAGCGGAATGAGTTCGGCTTCTCGCGGAATTCCGGACAGACCGAGCCAACTTGCAAAAAGTCCCTCATTCATCACACCGCCACCGCTGAGATAGCTGTCTTGAGTGGAGCAGGCGACGACCGCATTGAAGTCGCGGGAGTAAGTCATCGCCCGGCGCATCACCAGGGAGTTTTCGATGGCATGCTCGCCGTTTGTCAGCATTACCGCTCCTGCATCCAGCAACAGACCGAATTCAGTCATTTGTTCGCCAGCCAGGCCCTTTGTGAGCGCCGCTGCAGGATAGACCGAAACCACAGCTTCATCGCGTGCGGCCCGTTGAACGAAATCGACCAGCGCCACGTCATCAATGACCGGGTCAGTATCAGGCATCATGATCAGCCCTGTCACACCGCCGCGTGCTGCAGCCCGGCTGGCGGAAGCGATGGTTTCCCGATGCTCGGCACCTGGTTCGCCAATATGAACGCAGGCATCAATCAGCCCCGGCGCAACAATGTGCCCTTGCAGATCTTCCGGCGTCACGCCAGCGGGNACACCCATTGCTGCGGCTTTTTTCCCGATGGCCGCGATTTTCCCGTCGAGAATGATGACGGCGCCCAATTCGTCCATGTTTTGTGAGGGGTCTATGATGCGGGCATTTGTGAAAATCTGCGGCTTCATGGCTGGTTCGCTTTCGAAAGCATCAGCGTTTCCATCACTGCCATGCGCACAGCCACGCCCATTTCAACCTGGGTTTCGATTACACTTTGAGGGCCGTCAGCAATGTCTGAAGCGATCTCGACACCACGGTTCATCGGGCCGGGATGCATTACAAGTGCGTCAGGTTTGGCATAAGCGAGTTTTTCTGCATCCAATCCAAAATAGCGGAAATATTCACGCACTGATGGCACAAACGCTCCATCCATACGCTCTCGTTGCAGCCGCAGCATCATTACCACATCCGCGTCTCTCAAACCTTCTTCCATCGACTGGAAGACCTCGACCCCCATCTGGGCAATCCCACTTGGCAAAAGGGTCGATGGGGCCACCACGCGAACCCGAGCGCCCATTGCGTTGAGGAGCAGAATGTTGGAGCGCGCCACCCGCGAATGCAGCACATCACCACAAATNGTCACGATGAGACGGGCAATCTTGCCCTTGTTGCGGCGAATGGTCAGCGCATCAAGCAACGCCTGTGTTGGATGCTCATGGGCGCCATCTCCCGCATTGACCACGGCACATCCGACTTTCTGGGAAAGCAATGCAACGGCTCCCGCAGAAGAGTGACGCACGATCAGGATGTCGGGCCGCATCGCATTCAGCGTCATCGCCGTATCAACCAGCGTCTCGCCCTTTTTGACCGATGAGTTGGCCACGGACATGTTCATCACATCAGCGCCAAGTCGCTTGCCGGCCAACTCAAAAGATGCCTGTGTCCGGGTTGATGCTTCAAAAAACAGATTGATCTGGGTGCGCCCGCGCAAGGTCGAGGTTTTCTTCTCTTCCTGGCGCGATATCTGGACGGCTTCATCAGCCCGGTCCAGCAAATAGATTATATCAGGCTCGGAGAGACCTTTGATACCCAATAGATGGCGATGAGGGAAGGACATGTTTTACCTTCGTCAAGACGTTCGCTGGTCTATAGAAAGCGTAGCCGTTCAAAGCAAGCTTTACCCCTTTTCAAACTGCAATTCTCCCCACACAATTGGGTGTGACGCATGCAAAGTGCGGCGAATCCTTGTAAAGCCTGCGCAAACGCAATTGAGAGAGTTCATGAACGACAGGACAAACAGAGCAGGTGCTGCGGCAGGCGACACTAACCAAAGCCCGGCTTTTGCGGGCTTCAATGCTTTTCTCGTTGACCCGCTGCTGAAAGATATCGCAACCGATTTGCCGCGTGAGCTCAAGGATGGCTTCCAGATGGTCGGCAAATTCGTCGCCTCGACAGAAGCTCATGATCTTGCCCGCATCGCAAACCATGCTGTGCCCGAGCTCCGCACCCATACGCCATCTGGTGACCGGCTCGATATTGTCGAGTTTCATCCCGCCTACCATGCATTNATGCGGCGGGCGACAGCGATCGGTCTGCAAGGGTCGGTCTGGGAAGGGCGGGGCGATGAACGCGGTGCTGCACATCAGGCGCGTGCGNTTCGTTTTTATCTCACAGCCGGGCTCGAAAGNGGCCACTTGTGCCCCATCACCATGACCAATGCATCCATGGCAGCGATCATGGCTTCCCCAAGGGTTGAGAAGAGCTGGGCACCCAAAATCATCGCCCGTTCTTATGATTCGAGCCAAAAACCGGCCATGCAAAAAAGCGGCATTACCGTCGGCATGGGAATGACAGAGCGTCAGGGTGGCACGGATGTGCGGACCAACCGGTCCGCCGCTGAACGCGTTGGTGATGGCATCTATCGGCTGAAAGGGGAGAAATGGTTTTTATCCGCTCCGATGTGCGACGCATTCATCATGTTGGCACGAACCGGCGATTCGATCAGCTGTTTTCTGGTGCCGCGCATATTGGAAGATGGTTCTTCCAACGGTCTGCGCTTCCAGCGATTGAAAGACAAGCTCGGCAACCGCTCAAATGCCTCAAGTGAGGTCGAATTTTCTGACACATTCGGATTTCTGCTGGGCGAGGAAGGTCAGGGCATCCGCACCATTCTCGACATGGTCACCATGACGCGGCTCGATTGTGCTGTGTCCTCGGCGGGCATGATGCGCGCCAGTCTGGCAGAAGCCGTCCACCATTGTCGTCACAGGGTGGTATTTGGCAACGCGCTTGTCGATCAACCCCTGATGACACGTGTTCTGGCCGATCTGTCGCTGGATGTGGCCGCGGCAACGGCGTTGTCGATCCGCCTGGCTCGTGCCTTTGACCGGGCGCGGGAAGATGCGTCCGAAGCAGCATTTGCCCGGTTGATGACACCTGTGGTCAAGTATTGGGTCTGCAAGATTGCCCCTTCAGTCATCTATGAGGCGATGGAGTGTATCGGCGGTAACGGTTACATTGAAGAGCGTGCATTGGCGCGTCATTACCGTGAGGCTCCGGTCAATGCGATCTGGGAAGGCTCGGGCAATGTCATGGCGCTGGATGTACTGCGTGTATTGTCACGCGGGCCCGAATTGTTTGACGTGGTGCTGGATTCAATGGAGCAGGATCTTGGTCCGGCTGGTGACCGCACGGTTGATGTGCTCAAGGCCTGCATGGCAGTCAGCAAATCCGATGAAGCTGCAGGACGAATGCTCACAGAACAACTGGCGCTGGCGGCAGCAGGTGCTGAACTGACCCGGCTCGGAGCAGGGCAGATCGCTGAGGCTTTTGTTGAAACTCGCCTCGGCGGGGCCTGGCGATCAACTTACGGCATGCTGGATGCGCGGTTCGATGCCCGTCAAATCCTTGATGTTCTCTACCCGCAAGTGACCTAGCAATCAGGCCAGTGCTTCTGCAAGCGCGATTGTGGCCGGAATGGTCAGGAATGAAAANGCAGTTTGGAGGGTCGCAACTGCGGCATATATTGGTGCGTCGCCGCCCATCTGACGTGCCAGCAGATAACCGTTGAGCGCCGTGGGAACCGCACCGCAGATCGCCAACAACACAAGCACTTGTCCTGAAATGCCAAACAACAATGCCAGACTGATCATGATCATTGGCAACAACAGCAATTTGATTCCCGACGCAAACAACACCATCCGGCTGGGCCTGAGCGCATCGCTGATTTTCAGCCCGGCGCCCACCATCACCAGTCCAAGACCCAATGCAGAACGGGCAAGCAGGTCGATTGCCTGTTCAATCGGTGGATAAATGCCAAAAGGGGCGACGTTCATGGCCAAACCGGCCAGACAACCGATAATCAGAGGATTTGTGCCGAGTTTTTTGACAAACGAACTGAACTGGCGATTACCAGTGCCGAACCACAACAACACTCCAACATTGGTCAGATTGAGCGGTATGATGTTAACCGCCATCACCAGGGCTATAATGGCCAATGCGCCTGGTCCTGCATAACGCTCGGCAATTGCCAAGGCCACAAACCCGTTCCACCGGGTGGTGGTTTGAAACACCGATGTAAAAGTTGCATCACTGATTCCGCGGGCTTTCATCACCGGATATAGTGCGAACAGAAGGCAGAACATCACAATCACCGACAGGAATGCAACCAGGCTGATGGCCCCCAGCTCCAGACCCGAAAAGTCTGCGTTTGCAAGTGTCAGGAATAACAAAGCAGGGAAAAGTACATAGAACCCGAAGGTCTCNAGACCTGGCCACAAACCATCATCCACCAATGGTGTCCGGCGCAACACGGCACCGGTAATGACAAGCAGAAAAATCGGCAAGATGCTTTCGAAAATCGCGAACAAGGGGAGGTGCCTCGGCTGGAATTGTGCCTTGTCTTAGGGTGGGCAACGTGGTCATGCAAGCGCTGGAGCGTATCAACCTGTTTCNACGAGGATCGCGTTAACCTTAATNAATGGTTTACATTGCACCTCACCCTGCAAGCAGACATGTTGGGTACAAGATTGCACTCACTTTGCGCGTGGCCTGATTTATCTGCGTCAAAGGATGTCAGCGAATGGACAGGATTAATGCCGATTGCTCGCCTCAGTCAGGCCCTCACAGGCCTCTTTCTCATCATCGTACTGGCCGTCATGGCCGCGATGAGTTTGACTGAACCAGTTGGGGTGCTGTCATCAGTGACCTTTGCCGGACTCACACTGTTCGCAGACACGTCCATGATCGATGGTTTCTCGCTCGCATTGACTGCACTTGGGGCAGGGCCAACCGGCTTGTATGTTTGGTCTTCTCTTGTGGCCATTTTTGACATGGCCTCAGCCGCATTTTTACTGTTTGCGCTATTGTTCTGGCTGTTCGGTGCGGAAGAAGAACGATTTCAGGCAGGTCAACTTGCCACCGGGGCCGCAATTTCCTGCCTGATCGCAACCATGGTGGTTACATTGCCTTCGCTCGCATCAGGCATCGTTGGGGCCTATATGGCTATCCATATCGTGATTGTTTTTGCACTCCATTATCTGGCTGCCGGGATTATCAAGGATCACGCGTCCGATCCCACCCGCAGTTATCTGCCNCCCTTACTGGAACGCAATCGCGCAATAGCTTCCTATGCTGCCAGCTCGGCGCAAAAAACTGCTGTGACCGCCCAACTCTTTGACCTGTCCGGANGGAGNCAACAGCAATGAAGTGGTTTTTGATCCTCTGGGCATTGCCGCTAAGTCTCTTGGGCGCCTGGTACGGTTTGTCTTATTATGACATCAATTTCGGCACGCAGTTCTTCTCGCGGGATCTGCATGATCTGGTTTTCCAGATTTATGGCAATCTTCTTGGTATGGAGCCTGAAACCATCCCCGGTCTGGTGCTCAAAGCCATCCTGGTTGATACGGTAATTGTTATCGGGTTGATCATGCTCAAGCGCCGTGGCCATTCGCTTTATACCGGGTTCAAGTCATTGTTTGCACGGCGAAGTGACAAACCGGCCGACATTGAAACCACTCAGAGCGAAGCCAGCCTGTCGAGCGCACCCTGAAGGATAAAGGACGCGGCAGCAGAATCGATACGGGTTGCCCGCTTTTTCCGTGACACATCCATTTCGATCAGCACTCTTTCGGCGGCCACTGTCGAGAGCCGTTCATCCCAGAATACGAAGGGCAGGTCGGTTTTCTCTGCCATGTTGCGGACAAATGCCCGCGTGGCCTGCGCGCGCGGACCTTCAGAACCATCCATATTGATCGGCAGGCCGATAATCATTGCGCCGACATTTTCTTTATCCGTAAAACTGATCAACGCTTGGGCGTCAAAAGTGAATTTCGTGCGTTTGATGACCGTACGCGGTGTCGCGATGTTCCATGAGAGGTCGGATATGGCCATGCCGATGGTTTTCGTGCCCAGATCAAGCCCGGCAAGTGTTTGCCCCTGTGTGACAAGATCCGGTAATTCCTCGATTTTCGCGATCGTCATGTTCCGAGCTGTCCTCGTGAGCGTGTATTAGCGTTTGCGGACGAATTCGGTACGCAATACCAGTCCTTTGATGGCCTCGTGGCGGCAATCAATTTCTTCCGCGTTGTCAGTCAGGCGGATCGACTTGATCACTGTTCCCTGTTTTAGGGTCTGACCTGCGCCCTTGACCTTGAGATCCTTGATCAGAACCACTGAATCACCATCACTCAGCGCTGTACCGGCAGAATCGAAAACAGTGTTCCGTTGGCTTTCCAGTGCAGCCATTTCGGAAGCCGGTAGCCATTCGCCGGTCACTTCATCATAGATGTAGTCTTCATCGTCCGCCATGCCGGTTTTCCCATCTGAACTTGCGCAGGGACTCAAAGTCCCGACCATCCAGTGTTGTCGCTTATAGGAGCAGATACGGCCACGCAACCAATCGACTTTCCCGGCTGGGCTTTGCATTGAAACGATTTGCCCTGACTGACAAATTTGCGTTAGTGTCCTCCAAATTTGATTCAATTGGAGATTGTCTATGAAAATTACTTGGCTTGGCCATTCCGCATTCCGCCTTGAGACCGGCAAATCAGTGATTCTGCTTGATCCGTTTTTGACTGGTAATCCAAGCTTTGAAGGACTCGACAAGAAAGAAGCCACCAAAGATGTCACCCATATATTGCTGACCCATGGTCATGACGATCATATCGGCGACACCGCCGAAATCGCCAAAGAGACCGGTGCGGTTGTTCTGGCCAACGCTGATCTGGGCGCGTGGTTGGGTAAACATCGTGGGCTCGAGAAGTTGGAAGTAGGCAACACCGGCGGTACGATTTCGTTGGGCGATTTTTCAGCTACTTTTGTTGATGCCAAACATTCTTCGGCCACCATTACCGAGGATGGTGTGTCCCATTCGCTTGGCAGTGCCAACGGTCTTGTCCTGCATTTCTCTGAAGCACCGACTGTGCTGGCGATGGGTGACACAGACATGTTTTCCGATATGCAGTTGATCAATGAGATGCACCGCCCTGAAATCGGATTTGTGCCAGTTGGGGATCGCTTCACCATGGGTGGCGCTGTTGCTGCATTGGCCTGCCGCCGGTTCTTCTCTTTCTCATCGATTTATCCATGTCACTATGGCACTTTCCCCATAATCGATCAGACGCCGGATGCATTTCTTGAGGCCATGGAAGGCGATCGCGGCATTGTTGCGGTCCCCAAGCCCGGTGAAATGCGCCAAGTCTGAGCTTCATTAATCCATCCCACCAATTCAAGTGCGGCCTTGCCCTGTCAGGCCGCACTTGCTATTGCCGACAAAACATTGCTCACCAACACTCTGGGGAATTCCCATGTCCGTTGACCAGACCACTGTCAAACGCGTGGCCAAACTTGCCCGCATAGCTGTGACAGACGAAGACGCCGTCCGTATGGAGGGCGAACTCAACGCCATTCTCGGTTTTGTCGAACACCTCTCCGAAGTTGATGTCGAAGGCGTTGAGCCGATGACGTCCGTCATGCCAATGGAGATGAAGAAGCGAATTGATGCAGTAACCGACGGCTCAAAAGCAGACGACGTTGTTGCCAATGCACCCGAGAAAGCCGAGACTTTCTTCATCGTCCCCAAGGTGGTGGAGTAGTTCGTGGCATTTTCCATCGCCATCGAGCCGGCGCGGCAGGATGAAATTGTCGCTTTCGTGCAGGCGCTCGATTCTTTTTTGTTGCCGCTTTCGCCACCAGAATTCCATTTTGGCCTTGACCTTGAAGCCATGGATGACAGCGCGACGACACTGTTGGTTGCTCGCGGTGAGACAGGCGGCGCCATAGCCATGGGTGCATTGCAAATCCACCCAGCCGGTTTGGGCGAGGTCAAGCGCATGTATGTGGATCCTGCTGCCCGAGGCCAGCGTGTCGGCGTTGCCGTCCTGAAGACCATCGAAGTGCTGGCTCGTGAAAACGATCTTCACATCCGAAACCGGCAATTCAGAAGCCATGGCCGATGCCTTTCGCCTTTATGAACGCCACGGATTTACCCGTTGCGGCGCCTTTCTTGATTATCCCGATTCCGGCCATTCCCGGTTTTATGAAAAGAAGTTGTTCCAATGACTGACCTGACCAGCCTCACAATCGCCCAGGCCCGCTCCGAAATGGATAAGGGCACNATAACCAGCGTNGAGCTGACAAACGCCTATCTCGGGGCAATCGAGGCGGCCAACAACGAAATCAATGCCTATGTGGCTGTAACCGCTGATAAAGCACTTGAGATGGCTCGCGCATCGGACTCCCGCATTGCCAAAGGAGAGGCTGGACCGCTGGAAGGCATTCCGCTCGGTATCAAGGATCTCTTCGCCACCGAAGGCGTTCATACCCAGGCAGCATCGCACATTCTCGACGGTTTCAAGCCGCGCTACGAATCCACCGTGACTTCCAACCTCTGGCGCGATGGTGCGGTCATGCTGGGCAAGCTGAACATGGACGAGTTTGCCATGGGCTCCTCCAACGAGACATCTTTCTACGGCCCGGTGAAAAACCCTTGGCGCGCTGAAGGTTCAACCGAAGCTTTGGTTCCCGGTGGTTCGTCCGGCGGATCTTCGGCGGCCGTTGCTGCCAGTCTCTGTGTCGCAGCCACTGCAACAGACACCGGTGGTTCCATTCGTCAGCCTGCTGCATTGACCGGAACAGTCGGCATCAAACCAACCTATGGCCGCTGCTCGCGCTGGGGTGTTGCAGCTTTTGCATCCTCGCTGGACCAAGCCGGGCCAATCGCGCGTGATGTTCGTGATGCAGCGATCATGCTGAAGTCCATGGCATCTGTAGACGAAAAGGACACCACCTCGGTGGATCTGGCAGTGCCGGATTATGAGAAAGCCATTGGTCGTTCCGTCAAAGGTCTGAAAATCGGTATCCCAAAAGAGTATCGTGTCGAAGGGATGGCTGAAGAGATTGAAGCGCTCTGGCAGCAGGGCATTGCCTGGCTGAAAGACGCGGGCGCAGAGATTGTCGATATCTCGCTTCCACATACCAAATATGCGCTTCCGGCCTATTACATCGTTGCTCCTGCCGAAGCATCGTCCAATCTGGCGCGTTATGACGGTGTTCGCTACGGATTGAGGGTCCCCGGCAAGGATATTGCCGATATGTATGAAAAGACCCGCGCTGAAGGCTTCGGTGCCGAAGTCAAGCGCCGCATCATGATTGGCACCTATGTGCTGTCAGCAGGCTATTACGACGCCTATTATCTACGCGCTCAAAAGGTCCGCACCCTGATCAAGCGCGACTTTGAAAATGTCTATGCCGATGGCGTCGACGCGATCCTGACACCGGCAACACCATCATCAGCCTTTGCTATCGGTGACACTGAATTGGCCGCCGATCCGGTCAAGATGTACCTGCAGGATATCTTCACGGTGACAGTCAACATGGCTGGTTTGCCGGGAATTTCGGTCCCTGCCGGCCTTGATCACAAGGGTCTGCCGCTTGGTTTGCAGTTGATAGGCAAGCCGTTTGAGGAAGAAACCCTGTTTGCCGCGGCTCACGTGATCGAGCAGGCCGCAGGCCGGTTTTCTCCCAAGAAGTGGTGGTAAATACCCTCTAACTTGCGCATTTGCTGCTTTTCCGGTTCACTTTGATTCTGCCCGGTCGGTTCGGGTAGATGGAGTAGCGCCATGCAGTCATTGCGACCGGCGCGTTCGGTTGAGGCCGAGCGGCTCGCGGAAATTGGCCTTTTGGCCTGGGAAACAGCAATCACAAGCTGGGGCGAAAGCGCCGACAGTCTTCGTGAAAACGCGCGCCTTGCCTATCTGGATTTTTGCTTCAATCATTGGCCGGACATTCTGGTTGCCGACTGGGAAGGTGAGCCGGTCGGTTGGGGCGCCTGTGAAAAAGCCGATGATCTGGTTACCGATCTCTGGGTCTTGCCGAAATTTCAGGGCAGGGGCATTGGCACGGAATTGCTGGGTCAGATCGAAAAACAAATTGCATCACGAGGTTATCACCACGCCCGGCTCGATACCCATGCGCGCAATCACCGGGCGATCAAGCTCTACAAGGAACTTGGTTATCAAGTTCGGGCATATGCTGTGGCTTATTCGCCACCACTTGATCGCGATATCGACAAGGTCGAGATGATCAAGGCGTTCGATACATTTGATGATCTGGTTCGTGCCATCGAAGACGATGATGACGGCCTTTATAGTTCAACAGGGCAATAATCTGTTCTTGTTCCCCAGTAGAATGCCGCAATTGTACGCATGTTGCATCGCCACACCATGGCTCGCTTGACCCTTGCAGCAAGAACTTGCATTAGAGGGATCAACACTTGTCCATATCAGAATATTCCGAGGTTTCCGTGAGCTTGATTGATACCCGCACGCCTGAAGCAAAGCGCCTGATTGCCGGAGCAACCGGCGACTGGGAAATCGTTATCGGGCTGGAAGTTCATGCCCAGGTCACCAGCCAATCGAAACTGTTCTCCGGAGCATCGACCGAATTCGGCTCCGAGCCCAATTCCAATGTTTCGCTGGTCGATGCCGCCATGCCCGGAATGTTGCCGGTCATCAACGAAGAATGTGTCCGCCAGGCGGTGCGCACCGGATTGGGCCTGAAGGCACAAATCAACAACCGCTCGGTGTTTGACCGGAAGAACTATTTCTACCCGGATCTGCCGCAGGGCTATCAGATCTCCCAGTTCAAAGATCCGATCGTCGGAGAAGGCAAGATCTTGATATCTGTCGGTCCTGACCGGCAAGGAAATTTTGAAGATATTGAAATCGGTATCGAACGGCTGCACCTGGAACAGGACGCGGGTAAATCGATCCATGATCAGCATCCCACCATGTCCTATGTCGATCTCAATCGTTCAGGCGTGGCCTTGATGGAAATCGTTTCCAAGCCGGATATGCGCTCGGCGGATGAAGCCAAGGCCTATGTCACCAAGCTGCGCTCGATCTTGCGTTATCTCGGTACCTGCGATGGCAACATGGATCAAGGCTCGATGCGCGCCGACGTCAACGTCTCCGTGCGTAAGCCCGGCGGTGAATTCGGNACNCGTTGCGAGATCAANAACGTCAACTCGATCCGTTTTGTCGGACAAGCAATCGATTATGAAGCACGCCGCCAGATCGCCATCATCGAAGATGGCGGTACAATCGATCAGGAAACCCGGTTGTTTGATCCCGGCAAGGGCGAAACACGTTCAATGCGCTCCAAGGAAGACGCGCATGACTACCGCTATTTCCCCGATCCCGATCTGCTGCCGCTGGAATTTGATAAGGCCTATGTAGATGCTCTGGCCGCTGACCTTCCTGAGCTGCCTGACGCCAAACGCGCGCGTTTCGTGGATGAACTGGGGTTGTCGGTCTACGATGCTTCCATTCTTGTGTCAGAAGGGGCCGTGGCTGATTATTTCGAAAAGGTAGCCGCAGGCCGCGATGGCAAGGCCGCCGCGAACTGGATCATCAACGACCTGTTGGGTGCGTTGAATAAATCCGGCAAAGGTATTGAAGAGACTCCGGTTTCTCCGGATCAGCTCGGGGGCGTGCTCGATCTGATCAAGGATCGCGTGATCTCCGGCAAGATTGCCAAGGACCTCTTCGAAATTGTCTGGAATGAAGGCGGCGATCCTGCGAAAATTGTCGAAGAACGCGGCATGAAGCAGGTGACCGACACCGGGGCGATCGAAAAGGCCGTCGACGAGGTGATCGCTGCCAATCCCGATCAGGTGGAAAAAGCCAAGGCCAAGCCTAAGCTTGCCGGCTGGTTCGTTGGTCAGGTGATGAAGGTGACCGGCGGCAAAGCCAATCCGCAAGCGGTTCAGGATATCGTCAAGGAAAAGCTCGGCATCGAAGACGAATAGGGCAAGTCATGTTTTTCGTCCGTTCAGCTTCGGCCCGCGATATTCCGGCACTGGGCAAGTTGCTTGCTGAGACTTGGCGGGCGACCTACGACACGCTTTATGGCGTCGAAAAAGTCACCCAATTGATCGCTGCTTGGCATTCACCAGAAGCCATTGCCCATAATATAGCCCGCCTGGATGGCGAATACCTGGTCGCCGACGATGGCAATGAGCTGGGCGGCATGACTTTTGCCAGCATGAGTGGTGTCGATGATGTCAAAAGCATCAAGTTGCATCAACTCTATGTCCGGCCCGGATTTCACCGAATGGGCATCGGTCGTGATCTTTTTGCCGACATTGAAACCTGCTTTCCCGATGCCAAACGGCTGGTTCTGGAGGTTGATCCAGAAAACGCACAGGCAATCGCCTTTTACCGCGGCGTCGGCATGGAAGTGGCCAGTGAAACGCAAAACTGCGGTGCGGATGATTCCGGTATCCCCGCACTGATCATGGAAAAACCACTCGGCGGTTGATTGCGGTTCTGGCCTCGTGATCACGTTGGTTCACGCTTTTCTTCGGCAAATGGCGACCGTCGGTCCGCAATGTGCTAAGGTTTCTCAACGTGCAATCGATGAGGTGTAACCGGCCCATGTTGAGATTTCTGAAAATTGCGGTTCCTGTTTTTATCATCGGTTTTGTTGCTGGTGCAGCATTCTGGTATCTGGCATCGCCCTTGTTTATCGATCGGGTTGTCAACGAGGAATTGCCATCCGGCTTTTCGCTGACTGAGGCACGGACCGGTGACTTCCGCGATGCCGATGGTGCTCACCGCGGGTCAGGCAAAGCGCGGGTGCTTGATCTGGAAACTGGCGGCGCGCTTCTGCGTTTCACCGAATTCGATGTCACCAATGGCCCCGATCTCGAGGTATGGCTGGTTCAGGAGCCGGATCCAAAGGCTTCTGCCGATGTGATTGCCAGCAAATGGATGTCTCTNGGACCACTGAAAGGCAACAAGGGCGATCAGACCTATGTCATCCCGGACGGGACCNATATTGCCGAATGGGGATCAGTCGTTATCTGGTGTGAACAGTTCGGAGTATTATTTTCTGTCGCCACTTTCTCGCCCGCAGAAACCTGACCAGATGATCTATTGGCCTTCACCAAACACTTCAATTTGGTTGCCCTCTGGATCATAGAGCAGAACCACCGAGCACTCGATCAAATAGGGACGGCTGTCCATGTCGCACATGGCGGCGCCCACATTCAGCGCGGTTAGTTCACTATCCAGCCCACAGGCATTTTCATGCCAATGCAGGCCTTCCTTGTGCTGGGCAAAGACGTCTACTGACCAGCCGGCAGGAAAACACCAGTGCGTTTTCAGGCAGTCTTCACTGGCCGCACCACCCTCGACGCATTCGTTGACGGCGCATTCGAAAGCCGCCTCTGCAGTGGGGCCTGTGCAAACGCCTGAGCTTTGCTCAGGAGCCTGAACAAAGGCAATTCCGTCATTTCCATCCTGCGCAATGGAGGGGCCAGAAAAAGAGACTGCTAAAATTGCTACAAAGACAGCGGGAAAATTGGGCAATGACTTGAGGACAAAAGGCAAGGGGCTCATGGTGCGGCTCCATTCGGTATGGGCGCTTTATCCCAATTGCAGGAGAGCGCAGATATTAACCAGGGTGCCACAATGACAACCGATCCAGCGTCTGACAAGGTGACCATCCGCCCTGCCACTCGCCACGATGTGCCCGCAATCGTTGCGATGTTCGCCTCAGACGGTCTCGGCGGACACGGTGATACCAGTGAGCCCGCTGTTGCTCCTGCCTATCTTGCAGCTTTCGACTGGATTGAAGCGAGCCCTGACAACTGGCTCTGGGTAGCTGAGCAGGCAGGTGAGGTGGCAGGCACGTGTCAGACCACATTTGTCCGGAGCCTGACCGGGCGCGGGGCTTCAAGCCTGATCATCGAGGCTGTTCATACAAGGAATGACCTGCGTGGATCAGGGATTGGTGCAGCCATGATGCGCCATGCCGTTGATGAAGGACGTCGCCTGAACGTGAGACTGGTGCAGCTTGCTTCAAATGCGAGCCGCAAAGATGCCCATCGCTTTTACGAAAGGCTTGGCTTTGTGCAAAGCCACCTTGGATTCAAGATGAAAATGGGATGACTGAGTGGCGTGCACTGGACAAGCAAGCCCGAGCGCGCCATAAGCGGTGACACAACGCGCCATGAGCGGTGATGAAAACAGCCAACCAATGATGGTCCCATGAAGCACCTTTTTCTTCAGCTTTTCACCTGGTGGAATGGAAACACCATAGGCACCCGGTTCCATACCTGGCGCCATGGCAATCGAGTGGGCGAGGACCAGTTCGGCAATATCTATTATGAGGGCGGTTCTGATTCTGAAGGCCGCACCCGCCGATGGGTTATCTACAATGGCATTTCTGATCCCACCACCATTCCGCCCGGTTGGCATGGCTGGATACATCATCGCACTGCCGTTGCGCCGCCTTCAGANACTTATGTTGAAATGGATTGGCAAAAGCCACACCAGAAAAACCACACCGGCAGCGCGCTGGCCTATCGCCCCAAGGGGTCGATCCTGCGTGCTGGCGAACGTCCCCGCGTTACTGGCGATTATGATGCCTGGAAGCCAAAATCCTGATTTTAAATGATGCTGGGCACCGGATGGCCACATTTGGATGCTTTACGCAAAGCTGCTGCTTGGGGTTTCCCTTCTACGAAGCTTTAAGCGAATCGGTTATGGCTAATATCGAATGGTGCCTTGCACCGGTTTGATATCGCAGCGGACAGGTCCTTTTTATGATGATGAAATTCCCGCGTGCTTTATTTGCTTTTTCCACCGTCGCATTGATTGCTGTATCAGTTGCGGCTGCAAATGCGGAGCGGATCGTGAACCCGGTCGCCGAGTTTTCCGGTATTGACAAAATTACCGGGCGCATCACCACCTTCGATATTTATATCAATGAGACGGTGCAGTTTGGTGCGCTTCAGGTTACGCCGCGCGTGTGCTACAGCCGCGACGAGACAGAAGCCACCAGGACAGACACCTTTGTTGAAGTTGATGAAATCACACTTGATCGCAAGATCCGCCGGATATTCACCGGCTGGATGTTTGCTGATTCTCCCGGTCTGAATGCGGTTGATCACCCGGTATATGATGTTTGGCTAAAGGACTGCAAGCTGCAGTCTGATGTGCCGGCACCAGACAATCTGCCAACCGCGTCAACCGATGGAGCAAATGGCACCTCTGGTTCAGAGCAGCCTGCGAACTGACTGTCTTTACCGGATGCTGATACCGGAATCAAAACGCAAGAAAAAGCCCGCAACATTCTGACGTTGCGGGCTTTTTTGTTGTTGCGCGAGCATGTCTCCAAAAATGGCCCCGATTGCGGGAAAAAGACAAGTGAAGGAAACAACGACTTAAAGCGTGATGCGTGAAGCAGGTTAAACGCGACACGCTCTAGCCAACATCAGCGCGATGCAACAGGCGTAACCAACGGTGTGATCCTGCGGATCGTGACACGGCGGTTCAACCGTTCAGCTGCTTCTGTCCGCACCTTCAGGTAACGTTCGCCATATCCTTGTGTTGCCAGATTTTCAGGTGGAATGCCATAGACGGAGGACAAGGCAATCGCAACTGATTCCGCACGCTCATCCGATAGGATCAGGTTGTCTTGCTGGGAGCCTACAGCGTCGGTATGGCCCTCGATCAGGAAGGTTTCTCCAGGATTTTCGCTGAGAATTTTATCCATCGCATCGGCAACATCAGCCAGACTGTTGACCTGATCACGCGGAATCTGGGCGCTGCCAAACTCGAAGGTCAGCGTATCCATATCGATTCGGCGTACTTTGTCGCGAATACGAGCTGAGTGCTTGACCTCATCGACAGAGTAGATCCGCTCGACCCGCTCAACCGGCGCCTGTTCCAGAAATTCATAGAACTGGCCCGGGCGGGCAACAGTCGCATCCAGCACGTATTCACCGATTGGAATGGTCAGATAAAGCGGTGGCAGGTCACTGCCAGCTTCATACCATGGGCGACGGTTATCACGAGCATCCTCGGGAACATAGGCCAGAAGGATTTCGCGACCGTCCGGCATGATTTTCGAACGGCGGATGGTTTCGCCATATCGGTCACGAACGGTGACAATCTGAACACCGTTGCGCCGAGTGATGACTTCTCGCGTACGACCACGCGGCAGTTCTTCGTAGTAAACATTCTCCGCCCGTTGCCGGATCCGGTCGCGGTCATTGTTTTCCACGATGATCTGGTTGTTGAACTCGATCACGAAGCGGTTGTTGGTTTCTTGAACCACTTTACCTTCGTCAGGAGTGCGTTCCCGGCGGGTCGGGGCTGCTTCCAGTCGCTGGCCTTCTTCTGCCAGTGGGGCTGGAATGTCTTCGGATTTGATTACTTCCGCCTGAGCGGCCGCATCATTTTCCGGCGCGGGCTGTGCGTCTGCAGGCGCAGCGTTGGCCTTCCGGTCTTTCTTCGGCTTAGCTTCGCCACCAGGTGCGGCGTCACCTTCCTTGGCACTGTCGAGCACCGGCGCGCCACCCTCTACCGGAAGAGTGGCTTCGGGGGTAACTTCTGTCTGGCTTTCCGCAGTCGCCTTGGCAGAGGCTTCGGCTTCGGCGTTCTGCTCAGCCTCCGTTTTTTGCTCAACCGGCGCAGCCTCGGCCGCAGGTTTTTCTTCACCAGGGGCAGGCTCTGATGCCGGTGCAGGTTGGTTCACGTTCGCCGGTTTTTCTACCGGAGTCACCTTCTCTTCAGGAGTTTTTTCGGCAGGTGCCGGCTCGACAGATGGTTGCTCAGCCGCAGGCTGATCGGCAGCCGGCTGTTCTGCGTTTGCAGGTTTCTCAGTCGGGGTTGCGTCGGCCGGCGCTTCTTCCGCAGGAGCCGGCTCAGCTGGTGCTTCTTCCACAGGAGCAGGCTCAGCAGCAGGCGCTTTTTCTACGGGAGCTGGCTCAGCTGGCGCTTCTTCCGCAGGAGCGGTCTCATCAGCTGGCGCTTCCTCAACGGGTGTTTCCGTGGCAGGCTTCTCGGCAGCAGGTTGTTCTTCCGCTGGAGCGGGTTCTGTAGGCTTTTCAACCGGTTTTGCTGCGTTAGGGGCTGGTTCAGCGACCGGCTCTTCTTCTACCGGAGCTGGCTCAACTGGCGCCTCTACTGCCGGTTCAGGAGCGGGGGCTTCGGTCTTGGCTTCTGCTGCCATCGCAGCATCGACTTCTGCTTGAGCAGCAGCAGCCTCAGCCTTTGCAGCAGCTACGTCGCCGTCATTGGCTTGGGCTTCGGCGAGCGCGGCCATGGCTGCTTCAAGCCGGATTCGCGCTTCTGAAACACTCATCTGAACGCTGACAACAGGTAAATTGCTGGATTGATCCGCAAACCCCTGAACGGACGGGCGCAGATTGGCTGCATTAAGCGGGGTCGCAGCGATCCAAACAATAAGCGCGCTGGACGCCAGTAAACGATTTGATAGTTTCATAACGGAGGATCTCCCTGTTCATGGGTGTCCTCTACAACGGTCTGCCGTTGTGATTGTTCCCGTGGGGTCACCAACAGCAGTAAAAATTTTGTCTTTTTGAAGTCTCCCGCATCATTCAATCAAAGGGAATATTTCCACCTTGCATGGCATTGTCCAGTATCACTTCGTAACGCTCCTTGGGGATATCAATGGCGCCGAATGTCTTGAGGTGATCGGTGGTAAACTGGGTGTCGAGGAGAGCGAACCCACGCGCTTGCAGTCGCTCGACCAGATACACCAGACAAATCTTGGAGGCGTCAGTTGCGCGCGAAAACATGCTTTCGCCAAAAAACGCCTGCCTGAGTGAGACGCCATACAGCCCACCAACCAATTTATCATTCAGCCAGGCTTCCACGCTGTGGGCGTGGCCCAGCCGGTGCAGGCTCCCATACAGTTCGCGAATGGTTGCGTTGATCCAGGTATTGGGCCGGTCTGGCGTGGCCTCAGCGCACCCACGCATGACTTGTTCAAACGCTGTGTTGAAGCGGATGTCAAAAGGCTGCTTGCGGATTGTTCGTTGCAGCCTGCGCGGCACATGAAACTGGTCAAGGGGAATGATACCGCGGAATTCCGGCTCGACCCAGAACAGGTCGAGATCATCCGCGCTCTCTGCCATCGGAAACAGACCTGAAGCGTAGGCCCGAAGCAGAATCTCCGGAGTGATGTGCATTTTCACGCCGAAGCCCGCCATTTGCCGTTTCTGGTTTGCGTTTTCGTCAGTTTTTCGCCGTTTTAGCCGCTTTTTCCGCCAAGAACTTTTCCAGCCAATGAATATCGTAATCGCCATTGGCGATATCCGGGTTGGCCAAAAGTTCGCGGAACAACGGTATCGTCGTATTGATGCCATCGACGACAAATTCATCCAACGAACGTCTCAGCCGCATCATGCATTCAACCCGGTTACGACCATGAACAATCAGCTTGCCGATCAAACTGTCGTAATAGGGCGGGATTTTGTAGCCCTGATAGACACCGGAATCGACCCGGACGCCAAGGCCACCCGGAGGATGATAATGGGTGATTGTGCCGGGCGAGGGCACAAAGGTATTCGGATCCTCTGCATTGATCCGGCATTCGATCGCATGGCCGGAAAACCGGATGTCATCCTGGGTTACTGAAAGTCCGCCGCCCGAGGCAACGCGAATCTGTTCATGGACCAGATCGATGCCGGTAATCGCTTCAGTCACAGGGTGTTCCACCTGCAGACGTGTATTCATTTCTATGAAATAGAACTCACCATCTTCGTAGAGGAACTCGACAGTGCCAGCGCCACGATATTTCAACTTGCGCATGGCGGCCGCGCAAATTTCGCCGATTTCCATGCGTTCGGTTTCATTGAGGCTTGGCGAATTGGCTTCTTCCCAAACCTTCTGGTGGCGGCGTTGCAATGAACAGTCGCGTTCACCCAGATGCACGGCGTTGCCTTCACCATCACCCATCACCTGAATTTCGATGTGGCGAGGTTTGGCCAGATATTTTTCGATGTATACCGCGTCGTTGCCAAAGGCTGAAGCTGCTTCCGAACGAGCTGTCGAAAGCGCAACTGACAATTCTTCCGCGTTTCGGGCGACTTTCATGCCGCGTCCGCCGCCCCCGGCTGTTGCCTTGATGATAACCGGAAAGCCGATCTCGGCAGCCAATGCGCGGGCGTCATCGTCATTGGTGATTTCTCCGGCAGAGCCGGGAACCACGGGAATGCCGAGTTCTTCNGCCGTCTTCTTGGCGGTGATCTTGTCGCCCATCAACCGGATGTGGTCAGCGGTAGGTCCGATAAAGGTGATTCCATGGGCATCCAGAATATCGGCAAACTTGGCGTTTTCCGACAAAAAGCCATACCCGGGATGCACCGCATCAGCACTGGTGATCTCGCAGGCAGCCACAATTTGGTGGATGTTGAGATAGCTGTCACGCGATGGAGGTGGCCCGATGCAGACGCTTTCATCAGCCAGCAACACATGCATGGCGTCCTGATCGGCGGTTGAATGAACGGCGACAGTTTTAATGCCCAGCTCTTTACAGGCGCGCAGCACCCGCAGGGCAATTTCACCGCGATTGGCTATGAGAACCTTGGAAAACATTGGCTTGCCCCCGTCAGTCAATCACCACCATCGGCTCGCCGAATTCTACCGGCTGGCCGTCCTCTACAAAAATTTCAGTAATTTTGCCTGAACGCGGAGCGGGGATCTGGTTCATGGTCTTCATTGCTTCAACAATCAGCAGCGTCTGGCCTTCCTTGATGCTCTGGCCCACTTCGATGAACGGACGTGCGCCAGGCTCAGGCGACATATAGACGGTGCCAACCATGGGCGCCGGAACTGCATTGGCGCTCGGCGTGGGCTTTGCATCAGCCACCACGGCGGCCATGGGTGCGGGAGCTACAGGCGCAGGCGCCGGGGCAGCCGGTGCGTAAGACTGTACGGCAGCCGGCGTTGAAGCGCGTGACACGCGAATCCGTATATCTTCCTGTTCCACTTCAATTTCGGTCAGGTCAGTATCCGTGAGGATATTGGCGAGATCGCGGATCAGTTTCTGGTCGATGGCCGGTTTCTTCATTGACATCGGGCTTTGCTTTCTTGGTGTCTGTTTGCGCGTTGCGCGCCTGGGCTTTTGTAGCGGTGCTGCGGGGCCAAACCAACAAATGAAGCCCGCGCGCCGGGTATTGCCGAATTAGAGGCTTGAGGGTCCTAGTCGCGTGCCTAATGGCTCG
>JGI24723J26617_10000108_pt1 | contig 88201 bp, 69 predicted proteins | sample Cruoilmetagenom6_FD_26617 | JGI IMG/M metagenome (IMG submission 26617) | reverse complement strand
AGTGTCGCCAAGGTCTTTAGCATTCCCGCGCGGTCGTCGCGCTCTTCACCAAGGCCGATAATGCCGCCAGAGCAAACATTAATGCCTGCGGAGCGCACTTCAGCGAGCGTGTCTAAGCGGTCTTGATACTTGCGGGTGGTAATAATCTTTCCGTAGAACTCCTCGCTGGTATCAACGTTGTGATTGTAATAATCAAGACCAGCATCTTTTAGCTGAACGACTTGGTCATGACTAAGCATACCAAGGGTCATACAAGATTCGAGACCAAGGTCTTTGACCCCTTCAACCATCGCAACGATGACATCCATGTCACGGTCTTTAGGGCTGGTCCATGCGGCCCCCATGCAGTAGCGGCTAGCTCCGCCGTCTTTGGCTTTCTTCGCGTCTGATAACACACGCTCCACTTCCATCAGCTTTTCAGCCTTCAAGCCTGTCTCACGCGCATATTTGGCTGACTGAGAGCAATAGCCACAATCTTCAGCGCAGCCACCAGTTTTGATGGAAACGAGCTGTGATAATTGTACTTTATTTGGATCATGATACAGACGGTGGACTGTCGCCGCTTGAAAGACCAGTTCCATCAAGGGCAAATCGAAATATGCCAAAATTTCTTCTGTGGTCCAATCGTTACGGATTTCATTAGCGTCCACTTGACCTTGTAACTTTACATCTGCGCCCATGAATATGGTCCTTATCAATCGTGAGGTTTATCGCCGCACACTTGCCCTTTGATAGGTGTAAGTCAAGCAAAAAGGCTTATTGACTGCAAGGCCTATAAGCCCTATCCAGAGCCAATGAGCAAAGATAAAACATCCCCACGCACCCCCGCAACTTCTTTGGATAGTTTCGCCGTAGGAAAATTGACCAAAATAGCTGAAGCTGGCCTTACGCGTGTGACGCGACCCACCGATCGTCAAGCGGATATGACCGCAAGTCGCGAAGGTAAAACGCTTATCAGCTTTGCAGATAATGACTATTTAGGCCTATCACAGCATCCAGAGGTTAAAATCGCGGCTGCCCACGCCGCTATTCGCTACGGTGCAGGCAGCGGTGCTAGCCGCTTGGTCACCGGCGATCATATCTTATACCTTGAGCTTGAAGAGCGCCTCGCCCGTATTAAAGGCAGCGAGGCAGCGCTTGTGTTTGGCAGTGGTTTTATGGCGAACACTGGTATTATCCCCACGCTAGTTGGTAAAAATGATTTGGTGCTTGCAGATACGCTTATTCATGCCTCCATGCATGCGGGGATCAAGCTATCAGGGGCAACGACTATGTTGTTTGCTCATAATGATGCCGCTGACGCCAAACGCATTCTTGAAGAACAACGCGGAAACTTTGAGAATGTTCTCATCCTCGTTGAAGGCGTATACTCTATGGACGGTGACATGGCACCGATCAAAGCGATTGCAGAGGCCGCCGCTGAACATAATGCTTGGTTTATGGTTGATGATGCACATGGTCTCGGCGTTATAGGCGGCGGCAAGGGTGCGGTAGCAGCTGACGGCGCCTCGGGTATGGTCCCACTTCAAATGGGCACCCTGAGCAAGGGTGTTGGCGCTTACGGCGGCTATCTAGCTGCAAGCAAACCAGTGATCGAGCTAATGAAGAACCGCGCACGCGCTTTTATTTACACAACAGCCCTACCGCCTGCTACAATTGCAGGCGCGAGTGCTGCACTAAAACTCATTGAAAATGATAAAGCGCTGACAGCCAAGCCCATGCAATATGCCAATTATTTTTGTGACGCTCTAGGGCTAAAAACGCCCGCGTCTCCAATTGTACCACTGCTTGTTGGATCTGCTGACAAGGCTATGGCGGCAAGCAAGGCTTTGGAAGTCCGTGGCTTCATTGTCACCGCCTTCCGTCCGCCTACGGTCGCTGAAGGTACAAGTCGACTACGTTTTTGCTTTTCAGCCAGCCATAAAATAAGCGATATTGATGCACTAATCAAAGCAGTGAAATCATTGAACATAGTGAGCACGATATGAACGGAATTTTTATAACCGCCACTGGCACAGAAATTGGCAAGACCATCGTTGCGGGCCTAATCACCCGTCAACGCCGTGCGCTCGGTCTGCCCGTTATGGCAATCAAGCCAATCATCAGCGGTGTAACTGCTGAGACCATGGCAGATAGCGACACAGGCCATCTCATTCGTGCGATGGGCCGTGAGGTTACGCCTGATTCCATAGAGATAGTGTCTCCGTTTCGCTACTCCGCACCTCTGGCGCCGCAGATGGCTGCAAAAGCCGAAGGTAAAACTCTTTATGCCAGTGATGTTATCGAAGCATGCAAAGAAACCATGTCCGAGCATCCCTTTACTTTGGTGGAAGGCGTAGGCGGCGCACATGTTCCGCTCGACGGTAGCTTGTTGACGGCCGATTGGATCACCGCACTTGATTTGCCCGCGATTGTGGTTGCGGGTAGTTATCTTGGCACAATGAGCCATACGCTCGCTACCATGGAAGCGCTCACAGCGCGCGGCATTGATGTACGCGGCATTGTGGTCAACGAGAGCCCACAGCTTAAAGACGGCGAGGACAACCCAGATCTATATAGCAACATGCAAGCCATCGCTGAGCATACTGATGTGCCGATTATTGCCCTGCAAAGACTTGCGGACACTGAAGACCATCACGGTACACCTGATCTTTTAACCGCTTTCGGACTATCAAGAAGTGCGTAAGCGGGAGACATTAGACGCGAGTGGCCTGCGCTGCCCTTTGCCTGTGCTCAGAGCACGTCGTGCGATTGAAGCTTTAGCGCAGGGTGATGTGCTTACCGTGACAACCACCGACCCCGCAAGCGAGCACGATGTACCCGCGTGGACCAATGAGGCTGGTCATAAGCTACTTAGCAAACAATTCGCAGCGGATAGTTTCATTTTTGAAATAGAGGTGAATAAGGTGCTGGATGAGTAATTGGCTCACACGTATAATTCAGTCAATTTTAGGCACTCCTGCTCCTATTGAACCACTAAAATGGCAACATAGCTGGTCCGACATTCTCACCCATGACGTTGCTTTTTACCGTGTGCTATCAGCTGAAGACAAAGAGCTTTTCCATCAGCGTGTTTTGTTATTTTGGCAAACCACGACCATTGAATCTAGAGACTGGCCCTTAACGGACGATGATCGGCTTTTAGTCGCTGCAAGTGCCATCATTCCTGTTTGGGGCTTCCCCCATTGGCATTATTTTGACCTAACAGGTGTCTATCTACTCTCAGGACTGTTTAATAAAACCTTCGAATGCGGTGCCGCAGACTCCACATACGCTGGCATGGTTGGGTCAGGGCCGATGGAAGGGAAGATGATTTTAAGCCAACCAGACCTGCATTTTGGCTTCAAAAACAGTAAAGATAATTATAATGTTGGTATCCATGAATTTGTCCATCTCATTGATANGGCTGACGGCGACACTGATGGCTATCCTGAGCGGCTTAAGAAATATGCTTTCTCTGCTCCGTGGTTTGAACTGGTTGCGCTCAAAACCAAAGAAATTTGTAAAAACAGAAGTGATATTGATGACTATGCTCTGACCAATAGTGTTGAGTTTCTTGCGGTTGCCTCCGAATATTTTTTTGAAAGTCCAAAAGAACTTCAAAGAAAGCACCCCAAGCTATTTGTCGCATTATCTGAGTTTTATCAGCAGGACGTCATGAAAATTGAAGACGATATTCAACCTTTTAAGAAGAGCCCATGCATGTGCGGAAGTGGCAAAAAATACAAATACTGTTGTATGCCTCAAGCCTAGTTACTTGCGGCTAGCAAGTCCTGCAAGCCAACCTGCGGCTAGCGCTATGAGCACAGCGACAATACCATACCAAAAAGGTTGATTATGCGCGAATGCATAAACAGCCCGCTCAAATCCAGCCTTATCAACATTAAGGCTCATTAGCTTATGCCCGAGCAAACGCCCACTTTGGTAAACAAAAGTTTCTACTGTAAAGTCACCCACTGGCACATTGGCCGGCAATTGAACATCAGCTCTAAACAGGCCGCCACCAACGACGGAAACACCACCTTCGCTTTCGCTGTATAGCCCAGCACGTTCTTTACTGCGCACCAAAGCAATGCGAAAGTTTTCAGCATGTTCCTCGTGGCTGTCTTGATCCAAGCCGAGAGAGAGATAACCAATACCACGTGCATTGAGCTGATCGATATTATCTATGTCTGCCAGTGGACGTGAGGTGGCAACAGCATAAAAGCCGGGGGCATTACCAAAACGGTGAACATCTTGATTTACCCAAATACCAAACATTCTTTGTTTTTCGCGAACGATAATTTCTTCATTGGGTCCGCGCACTACAACGATAATATCCGTGCGGATGCTAGGGTCCATTTTACCCTCATTAACCGCACCAAACAGCAAGAGGTTGGCACCATTAAAACTATAGCGAATATCAATTTCGCGCTCGGATAGGTCTGTGACAACATTCTGTGCAAGCACTGCCCCACTCACACCGAGCCACAAAAGAAGTATGGTTAATATACGGCGCATTACTTGATCACCGTGGTAATAGAGAAAAGATCATCGGGCGTTAAAATGAGGCCAAACGCCATTTTAACACACACGGCCAGCACCATTAGAGCGAGAAGCGCCCTGAGCTGTTCTCCCTTGAGCTTAACACCGACCCGCACACCAACTTGCGCACCAATCACTGCGCCACTGAGCAACAACAAGGCCAGCAAAATATCCACGGTTTGTGTGTTAACCGAGTGAAAAACAGTGGTGAGTGCGGTCACAAAAATAATTTGAAAGAGCGACGTGCCGATCACAACATTTGTTGGCATGTTCAAAAGGTAGATCATGGCAGGCACCATAACAAAGCCACCGCCCACACCCATGATAGCCGCCAGCACACCAACAAACATACCAATGAGCAACGGAGCTATAGGGCTAATAAAAAGTCGTGATTTTCTAAAACGCATCTTAAAAGGTAGCGCATGGACCCAGCCGCCATGACGCTCCTTACTGGACTTGCGCGGTGCTACGTAACCGCGGCGGTCACGCAGTATCGCCCGAACACTCTCATAAAACATAAAGCCACCGACCGAGCCCAAGAACAAAACATACATTATGGAGATCATCAGATCGACCTGACCGATGGCCCTGAGCATAGCAAAAACCTGTGCGCCGAGGAAGGCACCGATAGCACCGCCGACAACCAGCACCGTGCCCATCTTAAAGTCTACACCGCCCCGCCGCATGTGGGCGAGTGCACCGGAGACTGAGGCTGCTGTAATTTGGTTTGCCTCAGTTGCCACTGCAACTGCTGGCGGAACGCCTGCAAAGATAAGAAGCGGGGTCATCAAGAAGCCACCACCAACACCAAACATTCCTGAAAGGAAACCAACGATCGCGCCCATACCAATAACAAGAATTACATTCATCGATAATTCTGCAATTGGCAAATAAAGTGGCATGAAGTGAAAACCTAACTATCTGTTGGTGAGTGCTACCTCACACTTACTCAAAGACCCAGTAAAAAGCAAATACTTCGCCAATTTTTCGTCAACTATTCTTCGGCTCCAGCGAGTGAAGCTGCGTGTTTTTCATTTAGATTAATGCGCGCTTGCTCCATCCGCTCATCAATTTTACCACTAAGAAAAATACCGAACATGCGGGCATCAGACTTAAACGATGCCCAAGGATAAGAAAAAGAAGCAGGCTTGTTATGCTCAAAAAAGAAATGTCCAATCCAAGCAAACACATAGGCTGTTGATATCCCCGTGAGGATCAGCAACCATTTTCCTGTAACAATGGCAGCTATTAGACCCGCGGCCATAGTCATGGTCGCAATATAGTGCAGTACACGGCAAGTTGGGTCGCTATGTTCCAGTAAATAAAAATCAAAAAACTCATCTTTGGTTTTAAATTCCATAAGCACTTCTCTTCTTAAATAATCTGCCAAGTGACGATAAACACGTCTTCGATTCGCGCTGTTATTGCTTTAACTAAATCTAGGATGTCATTTTTTTGGGCTTGTTTCCACAGTAAAATCAAAGATTTGCCATGCAGATATTATCTAAGTTGACGTTAACGTAAACGTAAAGTATAAACGCGCTATCAAAACAATAGAAGGCATTTGTAGAAATGAGTGAAAATATTGATAGCAAAGAGAGCTACTCAATCGCAGAGCTTGCGCGTGAGTTTGATATCACTTCGCGTACCATTCGCTTTTATGAAGACCAAGGTCTTATCAACCCAGTCCGTCGTGGACAATCTCGTATATATAGTAAAGCTGATCGTGTCCGCCTTGAATGGATATTACGCGGTAAAAGCGTTGGCTTCTCTCTCGCTGATATTGCTGAAATGCTGGATTTATACGCCTTGGACGATGGCCGTGCACGCCAAAGAGAAGTAACACTTGAGAAATGCGAAAACCGTGTTGATGCCCTAAAAGCACAACGCAGAGCACTGGATGCCACCATCAAAGAGCTCTCAGAATTTTGCGCATTACTCGAGAATTTAGAAACCGACCCAGCCACAGGAACCTTGCTTGACCGCGACACGGGCGAGCCAGCCACCATTACGGCACATGAAATTTAAACGAACAGCAACACCATTAAAGACAGGATAAAGCTATGCCTACATACCGTGTTCCCACCAAAGACATGTCATATATTTTAAATGATGTCCTTAACATCAGCCAGTACGGCGATCTCCCAGGATACAGCGATGCGACCCCTGATCTGATTAGCGCAGTTTTAGAAGAAGCCGCTAAGTTTGCAGAGAACGAGCTTCAGCCGCTCAACCAAGTTGGTGACGCTGAGGGCTGTACGCTTATGCCAGACGGCACAGTAACAACCCCAACTGGTTTCAAAGCCGCATATGCGAAATTTGTTGAAGGCGGATGGGCTGGTTTAACTGGTGACCCTGAGTACGGTGGACAAGGCCTGCCTCATGTACTTGGCATTTGCTTTGAAGAAATTTTGAACGGCGCGAACCAAGGCTTCTCGCTTTATCACGGCCTATCAACAGGTGCGATGGCCGCTATCAACATTGATGGATCAACAGAGCAGAAAGACCTGTACCTTCCACCAATGATGGAAGGCCGCTGGACAGGCACGATGAACCTAACTGAAAGCCACTGCGGAACAGACCTTGGCCTTCTGCGCACAAAAGCTGAACCACAAGCGGACGGCTCCTACACCATTACTGGTCAAAAGATTTTCATCTCTGCTGGTGATCATGACTTGGCTGAAAATATTATTCACTTGGTACTTGCACGTATGCCAGACAGCCCAGCTGGCGTTAAAGGCATTTCGCTTTTCATCGTACCTAAGATCAACGTAGACGCTGATGGCTCACTGGGAGACAGCAACGCTGTTTCTTGCGGCGCACTCGAAGAAAAAATGGGTCTCCACGGCAACTCAACTTGCGTGATGAACTATGACGGCGCAAAAGGCTATCTGATCGGCGAAGAAAACAAAGGTCTACGCAGCATGTTCATCATGATGAATGCCGCTCGTATTGGTGTTGGCGTACAAGGCTTGTCACAGTCTGAAGTTAGTTACCAAAATGCTGTTGAATACGCAAAAGACCGGCTGCAAGGTCGTTCGCTCTCTGGCCCAAAAAACCCAGACGGCCCTGCTGATCCTATTATTGTGCACGCTGACGTGCGCCGCATGCTACTGAACAGCCGCACTTTCAACGAATCTGCGCGTTTGCTTGGTTGCTGGGCTGGCTTGTTGGTAGACCAAAACCGTAACGCGCCTGACGAAGCAACCCGCGAATTTGCTGGTGACATCGTTGGTTTGATGACGCCTATCGTGAAAGGCGTATTCACTGACCGCGCATATGATAATGCAACCAATGCTCAGCAGGTGTTTGGTGGTCACGGTTATATTAAGGAATCGGGCATGGAACAGTTTGTGCGCGATGCACGGATCTCCATGATCTATGAAGGCACCAACGGTATTCAAGCTATGGACCTTGTTGGACGCAAGCTGCCTGCCAAAGGTGGTCGCGCCATCCAAGCATATTTTAAAATGCTAACTGAGCTAGTGGAAGAGCATAAAGACAACGAAGCCATCGCTGACCTGATAGCCCCGTTTGAAAAAGGCCTAGCACGTTTACAAGCGGCAACTATGTGGCTGATGCAGAATGCTATGTCGAACCCAGATCACGCTGGCGCTGGTGCCACTGCTTATATGCATCTCATGGGCCATGTTGCCCTCGGACATATGTGGATTTGGTATGCAGCTAGCTCTGCCAAAGCATTATCTGAAGGCACAAGTGACCCTAAGTTCCATGAAAACAAAATGCTTATGGCGCAGTATTATATGAAACGCATGATGCCTGAAACGGGCACTTTGCTGAAACAAATTGAAGCTGGTGCCGACGAAGTGATGGCAATGGCTGCAAGCGACTTTTAATTCCTCGAAAGGAAGACAATGACTGAAGCATATATTTATGACGCTGTAAGAACGCCGCGCGGCAAGGGTCGCGCCGATGGATCCTTACACGAGATTACTCCCATTCAACTGGCTACTCAAACACTGGAAGCGCTGCGTCACCGTAACGATCTGGACACAAGCTATGTGGATGATGTGATACTCGGCTGTGTGACCCCTGTAGGGGAACAAGGTGCTGATATCGCACGAGTAGCTGCAATTAATGCAAACTACGCAGAAACCACAGCAGGCTTTCAGATAAATCGTTTTTGTGCTTCTGGCCTGGAAGCAACCAATATCGCAGCTGCCAAGGTTATGAGCGGCGAAGCTGATATGGCTATCGGCGGCGGTGTTGAAGGTATGTCACGCATACCGATGGGCTCTGACGGCGGCGCATGGCCGACCGATCCCTCTGTTGCTTTTCATAGCTACTTTGTTCCGCAAGGTATTTCTGCTGATCTGATCGCCACTAAATACGGCATCAGCCGTGATGATGCGGATGCATATGCAGTGGAATCACACCGACGCGCAAAAGCGTCATGGGACGCGCATCATTTTGATAACTCCGTGATACCAATTAAAGATGTGGTTGGCATGACTGCGCTTGCTCATGACGAAACCATCCGTCCTGAAACCAGCATGCAAACTCTTGGCGCTTTGAAACCTTCCTTCTTAGATATGGGTGCTTTTGGTTTCGATAATGTTGCAACGCAGCGTTATCCTGAAATTGAAAAAATCAATCATATCCACCATGCGGGCAACAGCTCGGGCATAGTAGACGGTGCCGCTGGCATCTTGATCGGCAGTAAAGAAATGGGTGAAAAGCTCGGCCTTAAACCACGCGCTAAATTCCGCTCTATGGCATCTATCGGCTCGGAGCCTACCATTATGCTAACCGGCCCTAGCTTCGCGGCTGAAAAGGCCCTTAAAAAAGCCGGTATGAGCAAGAAGGACATCGATGTTTGGGAGCTGAACGAAGCTTTCGCATCTGTTGTGTTGCGCTTTATGCAAGTGCTGGACATTGACCATAGCGACATCAACGTGAATGGCGGCGCTATTGCCATGGGCCACCCACTGGGTGCCACTGGCGCCATGATCCTAGGCATCGCCCTTGATGAGCTTGAGCGTAGCGGCAAAGAAACCGCGCTCGCCACCCTATGTATTGGGGCCGGGATGGGCACAGCAACCATTATTGAACGCGTCTAAGGAAAGTACAGAAAATGACTGAAACAATTAATTTTGAAGTAGACGGCGACGGCGTTGCGCTACTGACCATTGATCTTAAAGATCAAAGTATGAATGTGGTAAACGAGCAGTTTACCAATGACCTTAGCGAATGTATTGACCGCGTTCTAAGCGACGACGCCATCAAAGGCGCTGTTATCACAAGCGGTAAGTCTGCCTTTATGGCGGGTGCTGACCTTAACATGCTCGGCTCTATGGCTGGTGCTGGTGCCGAGATGAGCCTCGAAGATAAATATGAGGCCGTATCTGGCTTTTCCCGCCTTCTACGCAAGATGGAAACTGGTGGCAAGCCAGCTAAAGTATTGATGAAAGAGGGCACAAAACCTTTCGCAGCCGCCATTAACGGCCTTGCGCTTGGCGGCGGGCTAGAAGTATGTCTGGCGTGTCATTACCGTGTGGCAGCTGACAATCCTAAACTACAGTTAGGCCTACCTGAAAGCCAAGTGGGCTTACTCCCTGGCGCTGGCGGAACACAGCGTTTCCCACGTTTAACTGGCCTGCAAATGGCAGCACAGAGCATTACATCTGGCAAGCCACTTAACCCACAAACCGCTATGGGCCTTGGCCTTATCAATATGGTTAAAGCGGCAGATGATGTTGTGGCAGATGCTACAGCTTGGGTTAAAGCAAATAGCTCAGCGCTTCAGCCTTGGGACAAAAAAGGCTTTAAATATCCTGGCGGCGCAGGTGCCATGAACCCTAAAGCGGTTCAATTGTTTATTGGCGCCAACGCTATGGCTCAAAAACAAACACAGCATAACTACCCTGCGATTGAAGCCATTTTGAGCTGCATGTATGAGGGCGGTATAGTTAACATGGACACAGCACTCAAAATCGAGAGCAAATATTTCCTTAAGCTTCTGCTCGACCCAACCGCGGGCAACATGATCCGCACCTTGTTTATCAACAAGCAAGCGGCTGAAAAAGGTGCACTGCGCCCTAAAGGTCCGGAAAAGAAAAAAGTGAAACGCCTTGGTATGGCTGGCGCGGGCTTGATGGGTGCAGGCATTACCTATGTAAGCGCGCTAGCTGGCATGGACGTTGTGCTTTTTGATATCAGCAAAGACAACGCTGAAAAAGGTAAAGATTATTCTCGCGGTCTAGTGAAAAAAGGCATATCCCGCGGTAAAGTAACGCAAGAAAAAGGCGATGCCTTGCTTGATCGCATTACAACGACCGACGATTACGCAGACTTTGCTGATTGTGACCTGATCATTGAGGCGGTGTTTGAAGACGCTGCTATCAAGAAATCTGTCACTGAGAAAATTGAAGCTGCAATTGGTAAAGACGTTGTCTTCGCATCTAACACATCAACAATGCCTATCACTGAGCTTGCTAGAAACTTCACGCGCCCTGAACAGTTCATCGGCATTCATTTTTTTAGCCCAGTGGACAAAATGCCTCTCGTTGAAATCATTCTCGGTGAGAAAACAGACGAAGCGACACAGGCGGTTGCGCTTGATTATGTTTCGCAGATCAGAAAATGCCCAATCGTTGTTAACGATAGCCGCGGCTTCTACACTAGCCGTTGTTTCGGCACCTACGTGAGTGAAGGTTATGCCATGGTCCAAGAAGGCGTAAAACCTGCCCTTATCGATAATGTTGGTAAAATGTCTGGCATGCCTGTNGGGCCACTGGCAGTTGGTGACGAAGTCGCAATTGATTTGGGATATAAAATTGGCATGGCAACTCAAAAAGCGTTGGGTGATAAATATATTGCTTCGCCCGCTGATGCATTTGTGAAAACCATGGTCGTGGACCTCGAGCGTTTTGGTCGTAAAAACGGTAAAGGCTGTTACGTTTATCCTGAAGATGGCTCTAAGAAATATCTCTGGCCTGAACTTAGCGAACATTTCCCTGAAGCTGCAGAGCAACCATCTGCAGATGAGATAAAATCTCGTTTACTGGTACGCCAAGCCATCGAGGCAGCGCGCTGCTTTGAAGAAGGCGTGTTGATCGATGCGTCTTCTGGTGATGTTGGCTCTATTCTTGGCTGGGGCTTCGCGCCCTGGTCTGGTGGACCCTTCAGCTTTATCGACACTATGGGTGTAGAAGCCTTCGTCGTTGAAGCTGACCGTCTTACACAAGCATACGGGGTGCGCTTTACGCCACCACAATTGCTGCGTGATATGGCTAAAAACGGTGAGACTTTCTACGTTGCTGGTAATACCCGTGGAAAAGTCGCTGCCTAAGCAAGAAACTTCTTCCCCTGACCCGCTTCCCTTTTATAGTAACCATTGGTTCACAATAGGGATGCGGGTTAGTGGCAGACACTCAAACATTTAAACAGCGCTTGGCAGGTGTTCTGCGCCGCGATCATAAGATCTACGTTGTTTACGGATTTCTCATAACCAGCATTACCCTGCTCTTTGTGGCTTACGGTCTCATTGAAGAGGCTAAGTATTTTCTTTATGGCTCGAGCTTTACGGTCCTCAGCGTGGTTTCACTTCTGACGCTCATAATTGGTTATTTCATTAAGCTGATTGCACTGCGACACCCAAGGCCCCTAACCGCCATGGTCCAAGAGCTGCATAGACTCATTAGACACCCCGAAGAGATCATCGGATTTGTGCTGCTGCTAACAGCGACATCCTTTTTGTTCTCAGCATTCACGTCTTTAAAGTCACTCATTCCGGACTTGAATCCCTTTGTCTTTGATGAGGCGTTCGCAGCACTNGACAGAAGCCTTCATTTTGGTGTTGACCCTTGGGTCATTACACACAGTCTTTTCAGCGGGCCGATAGCAACTGGTGTTATCAATCTTTTTTATAATCTCTGGTTCTTCCTATATTGGGTCGTGCTGTTCTTTTTCATTTTGCGCGTCAGCCCAAAGGATGAGCGGCTGCAATATATGATCACGCATATCCTTAGCTGGTTTATAATTGGTGGCTTGCTCGCAACGCTCATGTCGTCAGCAGGGCCAGTTTATTACGGCCACTTTAGCGACGGAGCCAGTCCCTTTGACCCCTTAATGGATGTTTTAAGGGGCCATGATGTTTGGCTCGTGCATTACTTGCCGTGGATAAAGGTGTGGGCGCTGGACACGCAAGCGCTGCTCTGGAATAATTATATCTCGGGTGACCCAAGTCTGGCTAGCGGCATATCCGCTATGCCTAGTATGCATGTTTCTATGGCTGTTCTAATGGCGCTCGCCATGGGGCGGATTAATAGAATTTTTGCGATTTTCTTTTGGACCTTTGCGATCATCATACAAATAGGCTCCGTACATCTAGCTTGGCACTATGCCATTGACGGCTATCTCGCAGCCATATTAACCATCATACTATGGAAACTCGTTGGCAAGTGGGTCAAACATTTGTAACAAACGCGCAATACTTTAATGTCAATTAACAAAATATGTGATAAGCGCTATCATATATTCAATACAAAACTGAGGAAACGCCACATGGATAAGCATAAGGTCGATAAAGACCTAGGACGGCTATCTAAATTTCAATCGGGACTTGGGAACCGTGAAACAAATTCCCTAGGATATATGGCTTTCTCGCTATTATTTCTAATCTTCGTTTTTGTCTATGCCTATCAATTCCAAAATATTGGCGACATGGGCATGTTCGTTGTGGCGGCTGCCGTAATTGGTGGCTATATGGCTATGAATATTGGCGCCAATGATGTTGCCAACAATATTGGCCCTGCCGTAGGCTCAAAAGCGCTGACCATGGTGGGTGCGCTTATTATTGCGGCGATATTTGAGGCTGCAGGGGCCCTGCTCGCGGGCGGCGAAGTCGTCTCTACCATCAAAAAAGGAATTATTGATCCCAGCCAAATTGGTGATGCCACAATCTTTATCTACGTTATGATATCTGCGCTGTTTGCCGCCGCGCTGTGGCTTAACCTTGCCACATGGATCGGTGCACCTGTTAGCACCACGCACTCTATTGTGGGCGGTGTGATGGGTGCTGGCATCGCAGCAGCGGGCATGAGCAGTGTCAACTGGCCTATCATGGGTAAAATCGCCATGAGCTGGGTGATATCGCCCGTCATGGGCGGCCTCATCGCGGCGCTCTTTTTATATGTGATTAAAAAGATGGTCCTCTACAAAGAGGACAAGCTGAAAGCTGCCAATACATGGGTGCCTATCATGGTAGGCATCATGGCTGGGGCCTTTGGTATGTATCTCACCATGAAGGGTTTAAAAAAGCTTATTCAAGTTGACGCCCTTACCTTGTGGGGCATCGGGTTTGGCTCTCTTGTTGGTGCGTGGCTTATCTCCAAGCCTTTGGTGGCACGGGCGGCCTCCACTATGGAAAACCGTAAAAAATCAGTCGCGCAGCTCTTTACCATTCCGCTTATTTTTTCAGCTGCACTTCTATCATTCGCACACGGTGCAAACGATGTGGCAAACGCGGTTGGGCCGCTGGCTGCTGTGGTGTCCTCAGTGCAGGACGGCGGCATTGAGAGCAAGGTAGCCATCCCTATTTGGGTTATGATGATCGGTGCTGTCGGCATATCCATCGGGCTTATACTCTACGGACCTAAGCTGATTAAAAAGGTCGGTGAGCAGATCACCAAACTTAACCAAATTCGTGCTTTTTGTGTGGCGCTTGCAGCAGCCATTACTGTTATTTTCGCCAGCTGGCAGGGTTTGCCCGTTAGCTCCACCCATATTGCTGTTGGTGGTGTTTTTGGTGTTGGCTTCCTACGTGAATATATGTCTAATAAAGCTGCAAGAGAGCGTTACGAGGCTGCAATAATAGCTGGTGGAGAAATAGAAGGTGGCAATCCACTGAGTGCTAAAAAAGCTGCAAAACGTAAGTTGGTGCGCAGAACACATCTAATGAACATTGGCGCGGCATGGATATTTACAGTGCCACTAGCAGCCGTGCTTTCAGCGGTGATTTTCTTCATTATCAAAGCTGTCGCAGGCACGCTGTAATCAATACAAAATTGCCTAAGAAAAGCGGGGTCTCGGCTCCGTTTTTTTGTGCGTCCCAGTTAGTGGGCTTCATCCCAGTTTTGCCCCGTACCACAGTCCACAACAAGCGGCACCGATAGATCAATAGCGGGTTTAACCGCATCCTCCATCACCTGTTTCACAANTGNGATGGTTTTCTCCAACAGCGCATCAGGGACTTCAAAAACTAGCTCATCATGTACTTGCAGGAGCATCTGAACGTCCCCTAGCCCTGCATCAGTCAGTGCTGGCTCCATCCGAATCATCGCACGCCGTATAATATCAGCAGCGGTGCCCTGAATAGGCGCGTTAATAGCAGCGCGCTCACCAAAATTACGAGTCATTGGGTTTTTATCGCGGATACTAGAGATATTACATTTGCGGCCAAACAGCGTCTCCACATAGCCGCTTTCTCGACAGCTCTCAATGGTGTCATCCATATAGGCACGAATGCCTGGGAACTTCTCAAAATAGGCATCGATATAGTCTTTCGCTGTTTTGCGATCGAGACCAAGTTGACGGGCTAGACCAAAAGCCGAAATACCGTATATGATACCAAAATTAATCGCTTTGGCTTGGCGACGCACAGTGGGGTCCATACCTTCGATGGGCACGCCGAAAACTTCACTGGCCGTCATCGCATGAATATCAACACCGTCCGCAAATGCTTGCTTAAGGGCTGGGATATCCGCCATGTGAGCGAGGACACGTAGCTCAATTTGGCTATAATCGGCCGCCAGCAAAGTGTGGCCTTCTTTTGGTATAAAGGCCTGTCTTATTTTGCGACCATTTTCCGTACGAATTGGAATATTTTGCAAATTAGGGTCGTTACTGCTGAGGCGCCCAGTAGAAGTGGATGCCATATGGTAGCTAGTATGCACCCGCTTGGTTTTATTATTAATATCAGCTTGCAAAGCATCGGTGTAGGTAGACTTGAGCTTAGATAGTGAGCGCCACTCAAGTACTTTTACAGGTAGGTCATGCCCCTCGCCCGCCAATTTATCCAACACGTCAGCATTGGTAGACCACGCGCCAGTTTTCTTGCTTTTCTTGCCACCTTCCAACGCCATTTCTTCAAATAAAACCTCGCCCAATTGTTTTGGTGAGTTGATGTTGAACGGATGGCCAACCATCTCATGAATAACCGTTTCCAGGCTTGCAAGTTGCAGGGCAAAGTCATTGGATAATTTGTTGAGTGCCTTGCCATCAACCAAAATACCGCGCTGCTCCATGCGTGAGAGCACAGCCGCCAAAGGTCGCTCCAATGTTTCATATACTGTGCGCACTTTCTCTGCCGNCAAACGCGGTTTTAACAGTCGTGCGAGACGCCCGGTGATATCCGCATCTTCAGCAGCATAAGGGGTCGCCTTCTCCAGCGGTACTGCGTCAAAAGTGATGGCGGACTTGCCTTTGCCAATAAGCTCTTTGATCGGGATTGTCGCATGGTCTAAATGCAAGCCAGAAAGCTCATCCATTCCGTGTCCATGTCTGCCACTATCCAATGCATAAGACATGAGCATCGTGTCATCAATTGGTTCGATTGTAATGCCCTCATTCATCAAAATAAGAAGGTCATATTTGATGTTTTGCCCGACCTTCATCACANCCGGGGCTTCGAGAAGCGGTTTGAGGGCTGCAAGCGCTGCTGCCTTATCAATTTGATCAGGGCGGGTGTTGCTATCGCCAAAATCGAGCTGTCCCGCAGGCGCTTCGCCCACATGATCCAACGGAATATAGCAAGCCTTACCCGCTTCAATAGAAAGGGAAACACCAACGAGCTTAGCACGCATGGCATTAAGGCTAGTGGTCTCGGTGTCCACCGCTACAACGCCAGCCGCGTAAGCCGCATCAATCCATACCTTGAGCGCATCCATAGTAGTGACACAGCTATANTCCACNTCAGTGACAATAACCTCTTTCATGGATGGATCAGGGGCCTCGTGTATATCATCGTAGTGATTTAACACCTTGTTTCGCANCGAACGAAAAGACTGCTCGTCAATAAACTCCAAAAGGTCTGAGCCTGAAGGTTGCACCAGCGTCAGGTCTTCAAGCGGCACTTCAACGGGAACATTACATTCAAGCTGCACGAGGTCGCGCGATATCCGCGCCAAATCAGCAAATTCTATTAGCTTTTCGCGGCGTTTGTTTTGTTTGATCTCGCCCGCACGTGCAAGTAGCGTCTCTAGGTCACCATATTCGTTAATAAGCAGCGCCGCAGTCTTAAGGCCTATGCCCGGCACGCCTGGTACATTATCAGCGCTGTCACCTGCAAGCGCTTGCACCTCAACAACCTTTTCAGGGCCCACACCAAACTTTTCAACAACCCCAGCTGGGTCAATCCTTACATTTTTCATGGTGTCGTACATGTCAGTTTCATCGTCCACCAACTGCATTAAATCTTTGTCTGAGCTAACAATGGTCACGCGCCAACCTTTGGCGCGGGCTTGTGTGGCGTAAGTCGCAATTAGATCATCAGCTTCATAGCCGTCCATCGCGAGTGATGGCAAGTTAAAGGCCTTCACAGCCTCTCGGATGATAGGAAACTGAGGGACAAGCTCTTCTGGTGCAGGCGGGCGGTGCGCTTTATAATCTTTATAAATATCGTTACGAAAGGTCTGACGCTTAGTGTCAAAAATAACCGCCAAATGGCTCGGGCGATCTGTATCATCCAAGTCCTGAATAAGTTTAAACAGCATGTTGGAGAAGCCATAAACCGCATTAACGGGAGTGCCGTCAGCGCGAGTCATCGGTGGCAAACCAAAAAAAGCTCTAAAGATAAAGCCCGATCCATCGATCAAATAAATATGTGGTGTGATATCCCCGTCGCTCATAATAACATCTCTCTACTATTTCCCTATACTATCTATACAAGCGGCGAGCGCGGGCGACAATGCCCTTAAATACCTAAATTGCGGTTATGCACAGGTACGGTTTGGATTGACCACCACTTGCATAGCGTGATACCGCTTCTTATATAGAGTTACCAATCAACGAAGTCTTTGAAAGTGTGGACAGAATGAGCGAAATTGCTATTGATATTCAAAACCTAACCAAGGTTTATAAAGGAACTGGCGGCATGCCAGACAAACTAGCACTCGATAATGTCTCGCTAGAAATTCCTCGCGGGTCCATGTTTGGCCTGCTCGGCCCTAACGGCGCCGGCAAGTCTACCACCATTAATATTTTAGCGGGCCTCGTTAAAAAAACCAGTGGTGCTGCAAAAATTTGGGGCTTTGATGAGAGTGAAAACCCACGCAACGCCCGCGCAAACATCGGCATNGTGCCACAAGAGCTGTTGTTTGATGCTTTCTTTACGCCACGCGAAATGCTGGAAGTGCAAGCTGGTATGTACGGTGTACCNAAGCCTGAACGCCGCACAGAAGAGCTTTTAAAAGCCGTNCATCTCCTTGATCAAGCCGATGCATATGCACGCACATTATCAGGCGGCATGAAACGCCGCTTACTAGTTGCCAAAGCGATGGTCCATAATCCTCCAGTGCTAGTGTTGGATGAGCCCACCGCTGGTGTCGACATAGAACTGCGTGCACAGCTTTGGGAATTCGTGCGCGAGCTTCATGCCAATGGCACCACAATCGTTCTCACAACCCACTATCTTGAAGANGCAGAACAGCTCTGTGACACCATAGCCATTATAAACCACGGCAAGTTGGTTTGCTGTGAGCCGACCCCTAAACTACTTAGCCGAATCGACGAAAAAGAGGTTATCATCGACGTGGCTGAAACCCTAAGTGCGGTACCAGATAGCATGAGCGCACTGCAAGCAACACTCAAAACGCCAAATAGCCTTGGTGTACAAATTTCTGCTGATAAAACACCAATCAGCAAGGTTTTAGACGCTGTGAGCCAAGCCAAACTCACCGTCACAGATATCTCTACAGTCGAAACCGACCTAGAAGACATCTTTCTNCAGCTCACTAAAGCTGAGTCGAAATAGCATGATGCGTCGCACATACGATATTATTGTTGTTGGCTCTGGGGCTGCGGGCTTGACCCTCGCGTTAAGCCTAGCCGATCATGGTCGTATCGCGGTGCTCAGCAAAGGGCCAGTAAGCGCTGGCGCCACCAACCAAGCACAAGGTGGTATCGCTGCAGTCTTTGAAGCTGATGATAGCACTCAGTCGCACATTGATGACACGCTCATCGCTGGTGCGGGGCTATGTGATGAAAAAACAGTGCGTTTTGTGGTGGAACGTGGACGCGACGCCGTCGAAGACCTAGCGAGCCACGGTGTTTCGTTTGATAAAGATAAAGGTCGTGAAGAAGATGGCTTTGGCTTCCACCTCACTCGTGAAGGTGGGCACTCGCATCGCCGCGTTATTCACGCAGCAGACGCTACAGGACGGGCGGTACAAAAGAGCCTCTCAGACCGAGTGGACGAAGAACCAAACATTGATGTGTTTAGTCACCATATCGCAGTGGATATTATCACTGATCGACATTTGCATAACCCAACAGGCTATAACGAACGCGCCCACGGCGTTTATGTGCTCAATACTAGAACGGGCCATGTACAAGGGTTGACAGCACGTGCGACGGTGCTAGCGACGGGTGGGGCTAGCCGTGTGTATTTATATAGCTCTAACCCCGACGGTACCACCGGTGATGGTATCGCCATGGCATGGCGCGCGGGGTGCCGTGTTTCAGGAATGGAGTTTAATCAGTTCCACCCCACTTGCCTTTATCACCCAGATGCAAAAAGCTTTTTGGTCACCGAGGCTATGCGCGGTGAAGGCGCGGTGTTAACCCTAAAGAACGGTGAACGTTTCATGCCGCGCTTCGACAAACGCGGAGAGCTAGCGCCGCGGGATATTGTGGCCCGCGCCATTGACCACGAGATGAAACGTCTTGGTGAACCTTGTGTTTGGCTTGATATTTCGCACCGTGATCCTGATTTCATCATCTCGCACTTCCCTAACATTTACCGTAAGTGCCGCGAGCTTGGTATGGATATCACCAACGAGCCTATCCCCGTGGTACCAGCAGCGCATTATACCTGTGGCGGCATCATAACTGACATACACGGTCGCACCGACCTAGACGGACTATACGCCATCGGCGAGTGTGCAAGCACAGGCCTGCACGGTGCCAACCGCATGGCAAGTAATAGCCTGCTGGAGTGTCTGGTTTTTGGTCGCGCAGCTGCTGATCACATCATCGAACAGCTTCCAGCACTGCCGCAACCACCTGTTGCCCATGACTGGGATGAGAGCAAGGTAACCGACAGTGATGAAGAGGTAGTTGTGAGCCATAACTGGAACGAACTACGCCGATTTATGTGGGACTATGTTGGTATTGTGCGGACCAACAAGCGATTGAAACGCGCGAAAAGCCGTATTGATCTTTTGATGAGTGAAATTCAGGAATATTATGGTAATTTCCGCGTCACTTCTGACCTGCTTGAGCTTCGGAATTTGGTAACGGTTGCTGATCTTATTGTACGATCATCTATTAACCGCAAAGAAAGCCGTGGGCTCCATTTTACCAGCGATTATCCAGACATGGACCCCAAGGAGAAGGCTGGTGTCCTCACGCCATATGACCGCGCGGTCGCGGAACGCGTTGAATAAGTCATACTAAGCCACAGAAATGATATATGATTTTAGCCCCAGAGTTTTGGGTTGATTGTGCTCATCGAACCCGACGCAAAACAGATGGCGTGATCGCGGTCTCCTTTGAGCCATAGTGGCCCATCTAGGTCCACATAGCTTGCAAGAGACGCCACCAAAGTCGCGGGTGCCATGGCAAGCGAAGAACCCAGCATACAGCCCACCATCAGATCAAAGCCCATGTCGCTCGCTTGTTCAGCGGTCGCCAGCGCTTCAGTAAGCCCGCCAGTTTTATCTAACTTAATGTTAACCACATCGTACTTACCGACTAGCCCCGCAAGGTCTGTGTGGGTGTGACAGCTTTCATCTGCACCCAGTGGGATCGGCGCGTTGAGGTCTCTCAGCATATCATCTTCACCAACAGGCAAAGGCTGTTCCAACATCACAACCCCTGTTGTGACCAAAGCCGGTAGAAACCTTATGAGCGTTTCCGCGTTCCATCCCTCATTCGCATCAACCATGAGCACAGCATGCGGTGCTGCATCACGAATTTTAATTATGCGGATATCATCTTGCCCATCAGCACTACCTAGCTTCACTTTGATATGGGTGTAGCCTTTAGATACTGCGCTCAAAGCCGCTGTTGCCATTATCTCTGGCGTATCAAGACTGATCGTCATCACCGTAGTGAGTTCAGGGGCGCCTTTTAAGCCTGCTGCTTGCCACGACGTTAGAGCGCTATCATTACGCCTCGCCTGTTTAATCTCCAAATCCCATAGGGCACAATCCACTGCATTGCGAGCAGCGCCAGCTGACAGTTCCTGAGCGAGACCAATACGGTCGAGACCCGCTTCAATAAGGGGCTTGAGGGCCTCAATTTGCTCCCTCACGCTATCAACGCCCTCACCGTAACGAGAATGCGGAAAACACTCACCGCGACCCTCGCTACCATCCTCTGCAATTGTGACGGTAACCACATTAATTTCGGTGCGTTTGCCGCGCGCAATGGTAAAGTTACTCTGCAAGGGCCATGTTTCAGTTGAATGGCTCAAATGCCGCATGAAAATCTTTCCTTTTTAGGTGCACGCCTTGCCTTTAGAAACAATATCCTCAGCCAAAATCGCAGTGGGTCACACAAAGCCACTCTAGAGTGATTGCTAGTGTCTGCCAAGACCATCCACTCAGCATAAAGTATAAAATCATCACACATATAAGAAAACCGTTGGATTTTTGCGGTAAAGACAGTAATGTCCGCCTCGCTTGTGGGACACCATGCTCACATCAGCACCCGTAGCTCAGCTGGATAGAGCGCTGCCCTCCGAAGGCAGAGGTCTCGAGTTCGAATCTCGACGGGTGCGCCAATAAAATCAATGTGTTATGTAAATTTAGTAATCATAATTAATAGATAAATAAGCACATTGTAAGCACATCTGAAGACGGTCACCCTGGACATCTTGATGTAATAAATACTATTCTTGGCTGGAGGAATCCATCAAAAGAAAGGGCTGCTCAATTGACTAATGATGTAGAATTAACAAAAGAGGAACGCTCACGCATAATTAAAGAGCTATCACATGAGTTGGCCATAACTCCTGAATTTTATGCTTCGTGTCCTAATGCATGGATTTTGAATGACTATAAACAATTAAAATCCGGTCGTAGCTCTCTTGGTGAGCGAATGGCATACTATGAAGGAAGTTTCGAATGATTTGATAAGTAAATATTATTATTTTACTCTAGGCTCACCCAACCCCTCATCTCACATGCCCACGCAGCTAAGTTATACCGTTCCCCGTCAGAACAAGTTGGACATACACGATAATTACGAATAAACTTTAGCGCAATTAGCCACCAGCATTTTTACTGTCTCACGTCGTTGGTCATTTGTTCCCATAGTAATATCACCAACCACGACCTTGCTTAATAATAGAGTTTTGTCGGCCTCTAATAGATTAATGGCAGCCCGTTCCGTAATCATCACTCGAGCATCCCATGATCCATGAGCGAATTTAGCATTCTTCACCGTAATATCATACCCACCACCAGCATTGACGCTCATATCAGATTCAGGGTTTGTTATATGCATACAGGCCAATAGCTCGTATATAGGCATCATTTTAATGTTTGATGCATCATCAGTGCCATTACCATCACCTGATGGCGCAAAAGTCATGTCATTTGGAAAATCATTATTACGCATATGCTCAAGAACTGGGGATTCCACTTTGAAATTTGCAATTCTTAAGGATAAATTTTCCCTAACTGGCCAAGGCTCTGCATCTTGCCCAGTTGCTTGCATGGGGCTGGTCAATATCAACAATCCCAAAGCTAAAGTGTAATATTTTCTCATAGTCTACCCTCTCCCTTAGTACCAAAGAAACTTCAGAGCATTTTCAGTCATCTCTTCAACTCTGTTTGGCGTATTCCAATTTTCCATCCTAACGTCACCAGAACGAAATTCACGAAAATATTTATTATCTTTCAGATGAAAGAAAGCCGCGTCCATATTACTATTTGGCTTAAAATAGTCATTCTTGGACCTAAGCTCAGTTAGGTTTTTTTGGTTAGAGTTACCTGCTTGAATATCAACAAGTGGAGAACCATCTTCATTGGTATATTCTGGGCGACGTGGGGTCATTAAAATGATCACCGAGCGTGTAAACTCCAATGTATTTTCACTAGAGAATAAATACTGAATACCAGGAATTGATCCCAGGATAGGAACACCAGATCGCTGTTTACCGCTTTCTTTTTCACTCAAGCCACTTAAGATCAGTGTGTCGCCAAAGTTCATGGTCACATTGGCTGTCACCATAGTTTTGGATATTTGGGCAAAGTTATTAAATCCAATCTGACTGGACCTGCCTTCGACGAATGCGCGGGCTGCAGCAACGTTTAACTGCACTTTATTGTCAGTTACAAAACGTGGGGTCACATCAAGCTTAATACCCACGGGCACCTCTTGCACAGCACCCAAGCTACCAGCTGAGCCACCCAACTCAACATGAAAAACAGCGCCTGAGAAAAACTCAGACTTCAAACCATCTTCAGCGATTAAGGTTGGGCGAGCTAACACTTCGTTCTTGTCATACGCATCATTAAAGATATTTAAGGAGTAATCCGCAGATATTGAGAAGCTTGGCGCAATTGACAATACTTCACGTGAATTACGGTTTGAGCCTGTAGAATCTGTGCGTGTATTTGAATAGTTAAACAAAGAACCACTTAATGTTGAGGACAACCCTCCCAGCAAATTTAACCCCTTACTGGTCGCATTTATCTCTTCAGAGCGAATGATAATGACATCCACCATGACCATTCTGTTCGACCTGGCTACATTCTTGTTCTTGTTATCTACAGTCGCGTTGGTGTTGTCTTGAATGCCCTGACGGGTATTTTTAGATCCGAGAATGTCCGAGACATTATCCTGCGCTAAGATAATATTTGCGTTATCACCGTAGAAGTCGCCCCATTCATCAACCCTTTTTGATAGGTAGTTAATATAGCCAGAGTTCTGGGTGCCCACGGTTTGCCTGTAATCAGCGAACATCGCATTTGCATTTTCAGAGTTACCAACCGCTGAGTTTATCAAAATGTTATTCTGCATAACGCGTTGGTCATCAGGGGCAAACCTACCAGCAGGCGAGATAGCCTTAATAGATGTTTCCAAGTCTTGTGCATAATATGATGCAACTGCCATCGCATCTAAAAATGTTGGGTTTTCTTTGTCATATAAAAGCGCGTAGGCAAAAGCATCCTGTGCTTCTTTGTAGGCCTGCTCTGAATAACTAATTTGGCCCAACTGGTATGCGGCCCAGTAGTTATTTGGGTCATAGCGAAGCGCCAAATCATAGCCAACTTTTGCAAGTTCATATTGACTACCATCACCATTTTCAGCGCGCAGGTGGTAAGCGAGAGCGTTTAAAAAATGGAGATTTGCATTGGTCGGGTCAAACTTTAGCGCATGGTTAAACTCTTTAGACGCCTTTTCTAGGTCACCTGTTTCCATCGCTGCTAAGCCCGCGTTAACATAAGGGGCATAAATACGGGTCGAAGCCACAGTGCTATTTAACTGGGTTAGTGCGCCTGTACCAAACATAGCTTGCGGCGCTACGCTGTTACTAGTGCCTGCTCCCATACACCCAGAAAGCATTAAACCTGCTGAGAGGGCAAGCAGTGCCTTTGTATTTTTGTTTCTAATCATTGTTCAATTCCTCTCGGTTAAGTTTTGGCTTTGCTGCCAGTAGTATTGGGTAAAATTTTGTAAATATCATGTCTTGCTTTGCTTTTTGATGACAGCCAGAGCAATCAAATTCACCGTTGCCTTTAATGATTTTTGAATGTTNTACATATGGAACCTCACCAAAACTGTAAAACCCCCATCCGCCAATTTGGTCCGGATATAATGCTTTGTTTTTAACAGCCAATTCCATGCCAAGATATTTGCCTGCAAAATAGCCTTCGCCTGACATTTCACGGGTGGAGCCAACGGCCACCAACTCTTTAATAACAACGGCCCCTTCACGGAATTCGCCTTTTTCCTTCCAGTAAGCAAAGCTTTCAGGGTCCAGATAAACATACTTAAATTCTGGCAGATAAGCTTGCCCCATATTTTGATCATTAGGGGTTAAGGCAGCACCAATAAAAACCCATTCACGCCAGTTCACAGGCCTCAAAAGATTGCCTTCTTCGTCATAGCGGGCAGGACCAATGTCATCCGCTAAAGTCGGAAAGCTCATAGCCAATGCAAAGGTTAATATGGTTGCTAGTTTATTCAATTTTGACACCCTCCGTCATTAGCACTGTAATCACATCCAGGGTTCTGTTTGTTATACTGCGCAGGTGTACAATAATATTGTTCATTGGCATAAAAACCTGCGGCATCCTTCGTGCCAGGAATGCGCGAACCATTATAATTAAACCATTGGGTGTTGCCACCGCCAAAGAAACTATCTTGTTGGTATTGATTTAAGTAATTTTGGACATCCGCTTGGGTACATATGGGCGCTGGCGGTTTTGCCTCAGCGAGGCTGCCATTTAAGGTTAGTACCTCAAAATTACGGGTAACGACAAGTTTGCTTGAATAGTTAACATGGCAAAATTTTCCTTCATACGTCCAGCCGATATAGCTTTCACGATTTATCATCGAACGGCATGAAAAGAGTGCCTTCGTGGGAAGATTTTGGTTAAATTGTGTCATTTCGAAACCACCTGAAGTATTTAATTGAACGCGCCCCGTCGGAATTGCCATGGCTGGTAGATAACCGCTTCCAGCGGGTTGCCAGAACACATCAACAATCTTATGCATGATGGTTGATGTAGATTGCCCAGTTTGTGTTCCTTGGTGGTTAGGTTGATTTATACGGTAATCACATGACTGGTTCTTCATTAATCCAGGGATAGTATATGGTGTACCGTATTCATTATCACTTTGAACCGTTACCGCTTGGCAAATAACCCATGGCACGGGTGCCGCTGGCGTACCTGAGTAAGCGGCAATGGCAGTAGCACTTGAGGCACTTAAATCATCTGTAATAATCATTGTGCCATTTGTAAGATATCCAAAGGTTGCTCCTTTAGAGCTGCTACTTGGGGTTCCTCCTGCTACGGGCATGCCACCGGAAAGACCAGTTGCTCCAGCAGGAATAGATAGTGACGCTAAGCCATAAGGGGTGCTGTTATTTCCACTTTTTGAGACGAAAGGAGAGGTTGGTGATCCTTCCATATAACAAAGAGCGGACTTGTTAATACAATATTGATTGCCCTCAGCCATGGTCGCTTTATTTGCAAGTAGTGAGGTTTTTATCTTGTTCCAACTTGTGGCGCGAGCCAATATAGCCGCATTGGTTTGGTCGGTAGCCGCATAAGAACCATTAACATTTTTAGCCACAATAGAAGAAGAATTGTTGTAATCAATGGCTGTCCACTGAATGCCGGCAACAGGATTTAAAGGCATTGTAAATATATTGGCAGGGTCTGGATAGCGCGTAAGTGCCACCATGCCAAATCCATCATTAACGTCGCTGGAAATGGTGTTTAAGGTGAAGCCACCAACCACCTGATTATAAACAAGCCACTGACTTTCCTCTGTTGCGTCACATGCAGGAAAACTAGCTGTATTTAAGTCAGTATTATCGTTAACTCCATAGCTTAAGCATATGGATTGAGATTGAGAATCTCCATCTCCAAAGTCTATGTCTCCTGTGGGCTTGGTTGCGACGAACCGCCTTCTGCTTAAATAATCTTCAAAATAATTCCAAGTTACATTATATGGTCCACCATTCTCTTTTTGTAGGGCAAGCGTTTGGCTAGAATTATTAGCGCATACCCCAAATCCATTCGCACCATCATCACCGCCAACACAGCCCATTAAACCAATCCCTTGATCTGAAGAGGGTAGAAAGCTTTTCTTTAAAACGGTTCCAACTAAATGGTGGGTTGGTTGTTCGACTGCAGCTAATTTAAATATTTGAGTGTCAGCTCCAACACATGAAATGAGTGAGAGTTTGGTTTGGCCATTTCCTGCGGCGATCTCAGCAGCTGTTGGGTATTCCATATATAGGCAGGTTTGAGTTGCCCGATTTATAATTTGATTATAACGGTCGCCATGTTTCAAAATTTTCCAATTGTTATTTTCTGTGCCTGAAGAGCAAGTTGAAAACGCTGGGGCGCCCTTAGGGTATGCGCCATATTGAGTGCTTGGAGTGAAAATTTGCTCATAAACTGTGTTTGCCCCATAGGTAACTTCACCACTTGTCCATTTGCCAGGAAGGTTTAAGCATTGTGCCCCTTGATAACCATCCACATGAATGGAGACATAGCCCGTATCTTTACTAGATTTCATCACAGCTTGCGTTGTCAGTTTTTGGTCTTTAATTGTTGCGTTCCAATTGTTTCCAGATTGACTGGAAGATGCACAGGCATCAAAACCCATACTTCCACTTTGCGTTGGCGATGATAAGCAATAGCCCGAATTACCAATTTCTATGACTTCTGCTGTAAGTGTTTCACTATGTGGCAAGCGGTCTAGCGGCGTTGGTACATTCGTCATTTGAGTATAAGCGTAGCTATCTGCAAAATCACTATATGTTGACTGTAGTTTAACCGCGGTCTTGCCGTAGCTGGCAAAATCTGTGGCATAAGTCGCAAGTACACGTCTGTTACTTGCTTGTGCCCCATCAACTAATTTACCTATAGCACCGCGAATTTTTGATTTAAGCGGTTTTGGTATGTCACTCATCACCTTCAAAAGAAGATGATCAATGCCGTAATATCCCATGAGGGCAAGTTGCTTGAAGTCGTTTTCAACATCACCTGCAAGAACCCCAATATTAAAGGCAAAGGAATCTGAGAAATTCGTGCCAAATATTTCAGCCTTTATAGCCAAATCTACTGGCTGGTCAGTGGCGATAATGCCTTTTAGACTGCCATTAAAGCTTGCTGATTTAATGTTAACGGAGTTGCCGACATAATTTTCAACCTGGTCAATTGCTTTCATTGCCCAACTGGTTAAATCTGAAAGGCCCTTAATGCTTTCTTCTGCAAGATATAAAACGCCATCGGCTGTTTTTCGGGCGAGCATGAGGGGCCACACGGTGGGCGATAAATCAACTGGCACATGGCTGACCAATGCTTTTGCAGCATCTAAAATGCCATCCGCTGCGTCCTTAATGCCCTTTTCAACGCCAATCTCAAGGCCATATCGCCCCTTACAGAAATATTTATCCCAGCCACTGCAATGGTGATAATGGTACCAAAGGGTATTCAAATTATTCGTTATTTTATTAACATAATCTTGCGCAACAGTTACAGCGTGTTCAACCTTTTGCTTGGCCGCTCTAACAATAGCACGTTGCTTGTTAATTTCTCTCGTAAGCTTATTAACTTTTGCAGTATCTTTTTTGATGTCCGCCGTGCCTTTTTTTAAGGTGGTCCCTAAGCCATCAAAAATATTATTGATGCTGGCTTTCATAAGGCTTTCAATTTCTTTTCCGACCTCCGCCTTTAGGGTGCCTGACATTGCAAAATCAATGTTGGAAAGGCTTGGGTGCGTTTGAGTGAGATCAACACCTGTTAAAGCGAATTTAATGGTGTCATTAAAATACTTTCCAAAGCTTTGGCTGGCAGAAAAACTCATACCTTCAGAAGTAGCATCAACGCGGATATCTTCTTTTATGCCAATGACATCAATATTTGCATTTATACAAAATAAAAGACCTTTTTGTTTTTTGCAGGCTGCATTTGAATGTTTCTCAACAGGACTGTTAAAGGCACTTAAACCTGGCATAGGAACTCGCATTGCAAAGTTATTATCTTCCAACTTAAACAATCCTGAGCCAAAATCGACATCAGCAATATCGCCCCATATGAAAATCCCAGATTCAGGTCCTATGGAAACGGAAAGTTCGCCAAGGTCTTGGCCAAGCCAATGCATACTGCCCTGCAAGCCAACCCCCATACTTGTTATGCCTAGATTAGGGTCTTGCGCACCAGGACTGACAAAAGCAATTTTCGCTTTGCCTACCTTCCCAGTTTTAGGATCTTTAATGCCCTCAATTTTTGGAACCGGTAATGATGATATGCCTAAATCGACATGTTTCTTTTTCAATTCTTTAGAAAGCATATTAAAGGCAACGGCTTCCAAGAAATCCATTTCAATATAGTCAGCACTACCTTGGAACGCTATATCAGTTGGAAACTCTAGCGTCTCTGGTGTTAAATCGAAATCCACGGCAAAAGAAATAGTGTCTTTTGCTGCAGTGAAATCACCTGCAAAGCCAAAGTGTTGAGCGCCATCTTCGTCAATGCCAAGATCAATCGTTACTGAATTTAGCATAAAGCCTGGGATGCCATAAGGTTCGTGCCAAACCAAAGGCTTTCCAGCAAGGTTGCCAGTTTTTAAGCTCATCGCATAGATAAGCCGCACATCTTCGTCTGACAATTGAATTGCAACCGTTGAGCCAAAAACAAGAGTGTCTTTATGGATTGTTGCGGTGACATCAACGGTAGTGCCTATTGACCCGACGAAACTCGCAGGCCCGCCTGCCATAGTGACAGTTAAGCTAAGTTGCTCACCATCCGGCATCGAGGTCATGCCAGATTTATGTTGCGGTTTAGCACCAACATCCATTTCAATAGTGAGGCTGACATCTGGGGTGCCACCAAAAACACCACCAATGGTGCCAATTAAGACGCCGCCAGAGCCCGCACCCATGCGGCTCATGGCTTTGCCCACAGTCGTTGTTCCAGAACCAAACGAGGCAACCATAGAAAGGCCTGAGGCAATATTAACCTCAGCACTGCTGCTGCCATAAATAGTGGATAGGGCATTTTGGGCAACTAGAGGCATTGTAGAAAGCGAGCCAGAAATACCGCCATCACTAACCATCACGGCTGCTTCTGATAATTTAAAGTCCCCCGCAGGGGTGTTATCCAAGAGAGGGATAAGCTCACTGATTTCAAAATTCTTTTGTACAGCTGCAAAATTCCAGCTGTCGCTCACCTCAAAAGCATAAAAATCGAGGGTATTCCCGTGGAGCGAGGTACTCGCCGCAACGCCGTCGGTTGAAACCGTTAGGCTTGATATTGAAAACTCACTGGCGTTGGGCAGATCTTTAATACCTGGAATGTCTGAAAGTGCTAATGGCCCTGCAAAGGTGAAAGAGCCGTCTGTGATAGCACCGTTTACCCACTCAAAAGATGTCGTAACTTCTTGCGCCACCTTGTCCACTTCAAATGTAGAGGCTAGCGCGAAGGTATAGTCTGTGTGCGATGTGGCGACACCTGTTGTGGTTTTGGTGATGGTTAGACCAACATCATCCAGCGTCAACATCTGAATACCTAAGGGTTTGGTCCATGTTTGGTCTGATGTGGCGGTTAAGGTAAGCTCACTAGTGCCGTCACTTTTCTTTACGTCTTCAATATCCATATCAAACGCTAGAGTGTCGCTGCCAACAGTGAGGGCAGCCTTAAGATCAACACCTATATCAATCACACGGACGTTACTTGCGTTTAATTTGCCCGTTATTGTGGCAGTGGCTAAACGTACGGTCAATACATCATCAAGGCCTGGTATGTTCGGGACCGACACATTGAAATGGAGATCAAGATTATCCAAAACCGCATCTTTAACCGTTGAACCAGCGGATGCTAGGTTTGGATGTAGGGCTGCCTTGTCGATAGTGCCGTTTATATATTGTCCATTTGTGGGGATACCCAAGTCTGTCATATAAGCTTTATATTTAGGGCTAGCGCCTATCTCCAAATATCCATTCATCAGCACTCCTGGCTTAAGGTTTGCTGTAGGAAGGCCAGCGCTCAAAGCGGTGCCAAAACTGCCTGGAAAACTGGACGTTGCTACGTTTTGCTCAGCAGCGCCTGTTGGTACCCAAAGGAAACTAATGCTTGTAAATTGAATGTCGTTTATCGGCGTTGTACTTAATTGCGGAATAAACGACGCGACGCTTAATATGCGCGACGGAATATGCACACCAATGTGCGTTTTATTACCTGGACCACGTTTGAAGCTTGTAATCTGCGTGTTAACACCGTTAACCGAGCCTTCGAGATAACCGTAGCCTTTGGCAACTTTAACCGTATCAAAAATAACATCGTCCAAGCCCGGGATATTGCTCTCACCAATTAGGGCGGCAAGTGTACTTGTGGTAGTGAAGGTTGCCATATCGCCTGTTGGGTCAATATCCACGCTGACATCGACAGTTTGACTGTTCAACTCCGCACTACCTGTGACTTGTGTTGTCCATTTAGATGCTGACCTTGTCGCAGTGAAAGACGCGCTACTCACATCAAAGCTCTTGAAAAAGTCAAAGGTGATCGGTGTTGTGGTGGAGCCTGTAATTGTCATATCAGGGCTGGCACCATGCTCGTATGTTAGCTCAAGCGCCATATCAACCGACGTGCCGTCAAGAGTTGTATCCATATCGCCAGTTACATCAACAACAAGCTTGTTACCATCTGATGTGTCGCCTTTAATATTAAGCACAGTATCTGAAAAAGATATGCTCGCAGGCCCTTCTGATAAAGAAACACCAGATAAAGGAATCGTTAAATTTAGGGCATTTAAAATATCAGTTTCAATAGCTTCGACAGCGCCCGCCGCAGCATTCGAGAATATTTTCGCGCTCATCCCACCGTTTAGGGGTAACGATGTCGTTGTAGGGATGTTCAGGTCAGTTAGCAGGCTCTCGAGGTTACCGCCTGTTGTAATATCAAGCTCACCAAAAAAGTTGAGGCCTGTTGTTAAGGTGACACTGCTTCCTGCTGAGCTCATTTGGGCACCAAGTTTTGTTGGCAAGCTAGATGTGTCAACCGCTCCAACCGTTCCTGTTGATGGCACCCAAATCATCGCAACATTTTCAAAATCACCGTCATCAGCGAGGGTGCCAGCGGCTTGCGAGACGAAAGTACTCAGCGTGAAATTGTCTGTCGCAGCAATGCCGACATTGGAATGCTCTGCGCCTGTGGGCCGATAGATATACATATCAACCTCAACACCCTTAACCGTTGCATCAACCTCAATGGTTTCATCGTGGACATAGATAGTATCGAGCGAAACATCCTTCAAACCGGGCGTTGACGGCTTGCCAATAAGCTGCGCCAGTGTCATCGGAGTGGTGATACCAATCTGACCTTCCTTATGAAAAGCAAAATGAACAGGCTCACCGTGTATACTTGTCGCACCCTGCACAGCCCACGGCCATCCACCATCTTGATGGTAAGCATCAAAAGTAAGTTCAGTAAACTCAAAGTTGTGGAATATATCCATTGAAAAGGTTTGAGCTGAAGTGCCAAGAATAGCGATATCGCTGTCCGCACCTGGATCAAATGTCACATCAACATCCATACTGATATCTGTGCCAGCAACAGTGAGTTCAACATTACCAGAAATGCCGATATCTACTTTTTTTGTACTTGATGTATCGCCTTTTAAAGTTAGGTTGGTGTCTGAAAAAGTAAGTGCGTACCCGTCATTAGCAATTGAAACACCTGAAACTGCGACGGAAATATCAACGCTGTTAATAATCTCATCCATGAGTGTAGCTCCCATGGTCGCTGGGTTTTCAGAGAGTAGATCTTTGGTAAAAACCTGTGATATGGGGAGACTTGTCTCAGAAAGGTGCAATTTGTTAACGAGGAGGCTTACTGTTGCCCCCGAGCCTGATAAATCAACGGTTCCAAAAAAGTTAAAGCCTGCATGTAGGTCAGCCGTATCCCCGTAATCACTTAAAACTGTAGAAACCGCAGTTGGGAAGCTACTCGTATCGATAGCGGTACCGCTTTCACCTGCTGCTACATAAATAAAGGCCAAATCGTCAAAGGATAAATCAGATAAAGGCGTGCCAGAGCCTATGGGTAAAAAGCTAGCAAGCGTTGCGCTTTGGGGAAGCACCGCTACAACTTTTTTATCAAAACCACTTTGGGTAAAAACAACAACCGTAACGGTTTCGCCGTAGAGTGTTGTACTGCCAGCGGTCCAACCCGTACCCGTTGTGACCCCAGTTAAATTGAGACTATCAATACCAGGGACACCCAAACCATCTAAAAGGTCAGATACAGATGTTTCTTGTGATTGCGCTTGTGCCGCAGGGAATTGAATGAAGAAGATCGCTATAGTTAAAGCAATGAATGATTTTAAAATACGTAAATATCTATTGAAAAGCAAAAACCCCATTACACCTCTCCCATCGCTATATACGAAGTAGAAACAACTACCCAATTTTATAGATTAGGCATTTTTTGAGAAGTGTAATTGATTAAAGTCAATTCAATTATTATTGATTAAACACTTATCAAAACGGTCTAATTATTTTCTGCCGACATATTTTCTCATCACCACGGAGCTCAAAGGGGCCCGCAGATACTGCCAGATTAACCCTTTGTCCATATTATGAATCATACGTGGTTCCAGGGGAATTTATCACACGCTCATACCAAACCATGGTTCCTATAATAGTTAGTTATCGGAGGTGCTCAACACAGATATGTCCAGAACGTACAATTGATTGTACTGAAGTGATGGAAAAATATCCATAGATCACGATAAGGAGGAATTATCGCGAGGCCCTGCCCACTGTAGGCAGTAGCCAGTAGGTCTGGCTCTCTAGATTATATTAATGATGTCAGGAGCTTGTTAAAAGACTTTCTGAGAACTCTTTCCATAAATAAGCAAATAGTAAGCACCAATAGAGCCAAATGTGATGATTTGGTGAAAATAAGTAGACAACCAAGCTTTCGAGATTTGTATGTAATAAGATATGCTCAGCACGGAAATGTCCAGTGTGCACAATTGATTGCTCGATACTCATTGACGTCTATTCATAGGTCACGATAAGGGGATATTATCATAAGTATCATTTACCAAAAAGAAGCCCTGACTAGGGAGAGCCAAACTCTAATTCACGACAGCTGATACTCTTAAATAATATGCAGTAAACTGTAATTTTTACCAACAATAAAAGGCCCCACACTACTGTGCAGGGCCTTTCAAATTCACATCTGTCGTCTCTTATTATTGTTTACTATAGGCTATTTAGTGCCTTATTTTACGTTATTCATTTTATGTTCCTTACAATAAGGTTTAAAAATTACCATATCTTTTGGTATACCCATAATATAACTATTATTGATTAATAATCAACCCCAAATGAGGATCTGACCTCAAACGCAACCCCAGCTTGACCATACACCCACAGAATAGAAAAGGGCAGTCTCTCGTCCTAAACTTCAATTATTAGAGTCTAGCATAGATGAATTCCGCCACCTCCAGTGGATAAATTCGTACTTACAAATAAAACATATAGCCTCATCAAAATTCAATACTCATTTAGATGTACCATCTAATCATAATATCTGATTGCTTATATCATTCGGTTGCTGAACTACATGGCAAGTAGGGTATAGCTTTATATTGCTTGAGAGACTTTCGTTTTGTCGTTTTACGTGCAGTCACAGCTAATAGTGTAGCTATTGAACATCGTATTTTCCTATATGTTTAGATACTTGGAGCTAATAACGAAGCATTACATCGTCCCAATGGATTATAATAAAAACCTTAGGATTCTTAACAAAGATATTGCATGGTCATCGTGTATCAGCATAACCTTATTAAATATTTGAGGGAAAATTGATTATGAAGACCGCCTTTCTTGCATATCCAGCAAAAGATCCCGAAATCGTAGAGACTATGCAAGCCGTAATTTCTGGGTTTAATGATAACAGCAGAACTTCCCAAATCGAAGGCTGGGAACAAAATGATATTGTAGGCGTTCCGTTGGCAGACCCAATTTTTCACAAAATTGAGAATGCCGAGTATCTCGCGGCCGATATTACTAATTTAAATGAAAATGTCGTCTTTGAAATTGGTTATGCTATTGGCCAAGGTAAACGCTGCTTACTGTTCAAAAACAATAATATCGTTGGTGATCATGATCTTGTCAGCCGGGTTGGTATTTTTGATACGCTGGGGTACCTAGAATATAGCACCGCAGAAGATATAATTAATTACATAGACAAACGCACAGAATTTGGCCCAATACCCTTCGAACAAAAAATAGATCATACTGCCCCGCTCTATATGGTTGAACCTAGCAAACGCCCTCAAAGTTATGGCGTTCTAGAGTCGAGGATTAAGAAGGCGAGATGGCGGTTCCGGAGCTTTAACCCTCATGAGGATGTTAGGTTGGCTGCTATGGATGCAATTCGTCATGTCAGCCAATCTGCTGGTGTAATATTACACTTACTGCCTGACAACATAGAAAAACAATTTGAGCATAATCTACGTTCAATGTTTGTGGCTGGATTAGCCATTGGTATGGACATCCCGACATTGATAACACACCGAATAGAGCATGTCCCGCCAATGGACGTGAGAGACTTAACTAAAAAGTTTAAATATCCAGATGATATTCTAGATATTATTCAAGACTTTTCTCTCGAAATAACATCGTTTAGTCAAACCTCAGAGACAGCGAGCTCGGGCAAAGAGTCCACGCTTACAGCAATTGGCGTGGGAGACCCAACCGCCGAGAATGAAATGACCACCCTCTATCAATATTTTTTGGCTACTGATGAATATCAAAGAGCCCTAAGAGGTGAGGTGAACCTCGTTGTGGGCAGAAAAGGATCAGGCAAAACGGCGCTATTTGTCCAATTGCGCGACAGAAAAAGATCTGACAAGCGGAATATTGTAGTTGACTTAAAACCACAGGGTTACCAACTCGTGAAACTAAAGGAGCGAGTACTAGACTTCCTAAGTGATGGAGCCAGACAGCACCTTATAACCGCTTTTTGGGAATACTTACTGCTACTTGAAATTACATATAAAGTGCTTGAAAAAGATACTTTCGTACACCTAAGAGACCATAACTTAACCGATGCCTATAATGAGTTGAAAGACTTGTATGAAGCATCTGGGGTCGGCGATGAAGGTGATTTTTCTGAGCGTATGTTTACAATTTCCAATTCAATTGCTCAAGATTACGGTGCTAAATTTGGAGACGACAGAGAAACACATATCACAACATCTGAGATTACCGAATTACTCTATAAGCACGACATGAAAAACTTAATTAAATCCTTGTTAAATTACCTGAGTTTTAAAGGTGAGGTTTGGTTGTTGTTCGATAATATAGACAAAGGCTGGCATGTTGAAGGTGTATCAAAAACTGATATATTTGTCCTAAACTGCCTCCTCTCTGCAACACGAAAAATAGAACGTCTAATGGTAAAAGCCGACACTACCTTTCATTCTATTGTGTTTGTTAGAGATGACGTCTACACGCTTCTAATGGAGGGTTCAGCCGATTACGGAAAGGAGATGCGAGCAACATTAGATTGGTCGGATCGAGGTCTCTTATTGGAAGTTTTACGTAAACGATTAGTATACTCAATGGGCGACAAGGTAGCCGAAGATGTTTCATTTACCAAACTATGGCAAAATATTGCGATTTCTCATTACAAGGGTGAGGCTTCAATAGAGTATGTACTCAATCTTAGTTTAATGCGGCCTAGAAACTTGTTAAAAATATTCAGGCACTGTCTTGGCTCTGCGATAAACCTTGATCATGACAAAATACAAATTAGTGATTTTTCACAAGGTCTAAGGCATTACTCACAGGATTTACTTACCGAGGTAGACAGAGAAATTACTGACGTCTTTCAAGTGGCTGAGAAGTTAATTTATGAGTTTACTGATGAAAATTTTAGCTTTACGCCCTCTGAGTTAGAGATGATGATGACTAACTTCGGACTGACGAATGATCAAGCCCACAAAGCTCTCACTTTTTTACTATATTATGGTGTCTTCGGAATATACAAACCTAATCAACATCCGCTATATATATACGATGTCGAGTACAACATTGAGTTATTGAATGCGCGGATTAGAAAATGGGATGACAATCTTAGGTATATTATTAACCCAGCATTATGGCCTGCGCTCAATATCAAGCCGGATGATCAACTACCCCTCGTGTAATGATTACAAGGCTATTTCTAAAGCAATGCCCTCAAACAGATTACCTTCTACAACATAGCGTTGTAGCATAGCGATGGAGGTGTGGACTGTTTGTGCCATAATGGTCAAAGTTTTGACCGGTCGGAGAACTCCGTAATTTCGTTTTCAGATAATGCTGATAAGGGAAGATTTTCGGTAGCCAAATTATGCATAGTCAGAATTAATTTTATTTCCCCTATAGGCGGCGTGACATATGTGACTTTAAATTAGCTGAAAATCGCAGTTTTGCCGTTTTTGGATTATTCAACCCTCTCTATAGTTCTATTCTGTTAGGTCATGCTCTTTGGAGAGGTTTGTCTGATAAAGGCAAAGGGAGACAGTCCCAGCAATAAATGCCGGGGCGTCCCTCACCTTCGTCAATCTTGACATGCTCATCGGAGCCGGCCCGCTGACAAGAGGCCTTCACATCCCGCACTTGAGTGTGAAGTTGATAGCTACTTATGACAGCATTGTGCCTGCCAACGGTCGCGCTTCTATCTTAGGCTGCGCATGAACTGTGACCGTGTCCCCTGGTAGTTCTGGGTATTGTATGCATGCCAGCGTCTCTTTAATGCCCGCCCATGCAATCCCTATAACAGCTATGTTGCAGTATTAGCGTGTTTATTCTGAGCTATCCAACCATCTAAGTCAGTCAATTCATAGACTACTTTTTTTCCCAGCTTTATGAACATTGGGCCGTTACCAGTTACTCGATATTTATCCAAGGTGCTTTTTGACAGGCAACAGTATGCCGCTGCAGTATTAACATTCATATACTTGGGGTGTAAGTTGGTTTGATTGTCATTTTCTGTTTCTTGTTTCATACATCATCTCCGTTTTATATGATGTATTGTTACTCAAAGCGGTTTCATCCGTCATTTCTCTTAATCGCATTGATTAAATGTACTTTAAAATTAATCACTTAAGTGATATCAATATAATATGAAATCAAAACTCTTTCAATGTAGCAACAGCTGCCGCATCTAATTCTCCGAGTTTTTCCCTGACTTCCTCGTGTTCAGAATTCTCTGTCCGATAACGGAGTTGAGAAATTTTAGCAAAAAAGTCACCTAGCTCGTCCCCCCGCATCCCTATATGTATCATTTCCTCAAATATATTAGCTGGTTGCTTAGGATATTTACGCACTAACCTCTTAACGGTTGAACTATAGCTTTGCCCAGACATCCCTTTCGCAATTATTTTTGCAGCCCCATGAACAGTCATCTTTGGATTTTCATATTTTAAGTGGGCCATACCTTTTATGGCATCATAATCATCAATTTGACTTCTGCCTGCCCTACGTTTTGTACCGCTTAGAATATCAGCCGCTTTTAAAATGTCAGCATCATTGGTAATCTCATAATTCTCTATTAGTAATGCAAGAATCTGATCTTTTGTTGCTCGGTGATATTCTAGGTCTTTACCTTTCTTATGAAGATTTAGGTACTCGTTAAGAATTGGTTTTAAGTGCTCAATATCCAAGTCTACATCTCTTTTGTCATCATTCCCTCTCTCATCACTCATTAGATGCTCCTCGAGCCCGTATGGGCAATATAGGCGTCTTCTTTCCTTCGAGTTGCCCAGCAATTGTTCCGGCAACCCGATCCGCTGCCGCTTTCAGGGGATCATCAGCGATATGAGCATACCTGTTTGTTGTTTTAGGGTCAGAGTGACCCAGCAGTTTACCAACAATCGGTAAGCCAAGACCTGCACCAGCACCAACGCTCGCAAATGAATGCCGTAAATCATGTAATCTAACACCATCAAGACCAGCCCGCTCTCTAATGCGGTGCCATACTTTTGGTAACCCAATGTAGTGTCCATCACCTCTCTGGGCAGGTAAGACATACGGACTCTTCTCTATTCTTGGTAACTCATTAAGTATTACTAAGACTGGAGCGCCAACTGGCACAATTTTCTGACCGGTTTTTGAATCCTTCAACCTTAAGCAACCAAACTGATAATCTACCTCAGCCCAGGTAAGTTTCAATATTTCTGATTTTCGGCAGCCTGTTAACAATAACAGTCGAATTGCAGCTATAGCGTATGGGTATTCTTTCCCTTCTTTATCAAGGTCTGACAGAACAGACCCTAAGTTTGCTATTTCTTCAATTGATAGATATCGCTCATTCTTCCTGTCTTTATACCTCTTAACTCCATGCACAGGATTGTCGGATCGGCAACCTTCAGACACAGCATAACTCAGTATACCGCCTAGAAGGCCGACCGTTCTCGTGGCTGTGCCCTTTCCGCCGGTTACTTTGGAGATGCCATGTTTTTTAGTCTTTTGCTTTCTCGCTGTCATTCCTTCAGCAACGTTTTTCATAAACCTACGCACGTCGTTACTCGTTAGGTCTTTAACCTTCCGCTTTCCAAGCAACGGCTTGATATGTGTTTCTATTCGCCCCTTGTCTGTGGCGATGGTAGATTCTTTCTTCATAGTACAGCCATGCTTCAGATAATCATCGCACAGTTCATCCATTGTAATGGCCTGCTTTTCGGCTTGCTTTGATGCGTGTGGATCATGGCCAGTCGCCACCTGGGCAAGAATAATTAGCGCTTCTTTCTTAGCTTGATCAACAGTCAAAATACCATATTTACCTATAGATAATCTTCTGCTTGGAGAACCGNGGCCACCAGTTCTGTATTGAACAACAAATGTTTTTCTCCCTGCTGGGGTAACCCTAACGCCGAAACCTTTCAATGATTTGTCCCAATATAACTGAACCTTCTCAGCAGGCTTTATGCTATCGACCATCATCTTCGTTAATTTAGCTTTCATCACTCTTCCGTTCTTGCCTCGCGGTGCTTATTGAAATAAAAAATAAGCACATAATAAGCACCGATAAGCACATTTGGGCTATCATAAGGAAACAGTGTAATAATAAAATCTATTATAAATCAATGGTTATGCGATATTATGATATGTAATACTATCTATCCTCTTGCCCTCCGAAGGCAGAGGTCACAGGTTCGAATCCTGTCGGGTGCGCCAATATAATCAATTGGTTATAGCTTTAGAATATTTATTACCTTCATCAGTGTCCGATGTTTTACCAATAGCACCAGCTAAGCTAAGCCCGTTGTCTTCTTGCCCACTACGAGTGGGTGGCATCCTTTACATTTATTCCAAATACGCTCACCCCAAAATCAAGCTAAGCAAAATACGACTATAATACTCAGTTGAGTCATTTCAAAAATGTATTCTCATTGTATATCTAATGTATATACATTTTATTTGACAAACCTATATACATTTAGCATCATCAAAAAAAATGAAGAGAGGGTTACTTTTTTGTCCAAGAAAAAGAAAACTAGAAACAAGAAGAAAAAAGATAGTCAGCTTATCATTCGTATAAACGGCGTTGAACGGGAAAACTTCATTGCGCTTTGTGAAGATCTGGATACCAGTGCAGCCAGAGAAATAAGAGGTTTCATTGGAGACTTTGTAAAGCGGCATGAGAAGGACATTTAAAGACAATACTACAGGCCACATAACTAAGGATGACATAAAATGATTACTGATCTAATAAAAATTCAAGGCATCGGGGCTTTTGCCGCAGATACCTTAACAAAAAATGGCTTTAAGACTGTCCAGTCTATAGCTTCTGCTACTATCTCTAGCCTTAGCGCTGTTAACGGCTTTGGTGAAGCCCGTGCCGCTAAGGTAATCGCAGCTGCGAAAGCACTAGCAAAACCAAATGCACGAAAAACTAGAGTTAAAGCCCCAGCAAAAGCTGCGCCAAAACCAGTTGCACGGAAATCTAGAGTTAAAGCCCCAGCAAAGACTGCCGCTACAAAAGCAGCTGTCGCCAAAGACCTAGCTGAAAAGAAAAAAGCCGAGGCAAAAGCTGAGAAGAAAAAAGCCAAAGCTAAAGCGGAAAAGAAAGAGGCAAAGGCCAAAGCAAAAAAGAAAAAAGCCAAGGCTGAGAAGAAAAAAGCTAAGACTAAGGCTGCTAAGAAAAAAGCCAAGGCCAAAGCCAAAAAGAAAAAATCAAAGAAAAAATAGATACAAAACAAGAACTTAAAATAGCCACGGCTATTTTAAGTTCATATCGCTGATCCGTATTGGCTCAAGTGTTTTCATGACAATTACTGCCATAACTGAGCTGTATTTAATCGTAATAATCTGGGATAAAGGTTTGGTCACTCATAGGTGGACGTACATACCCTTCACCTTCTTTACGCTTACCAAGCTTAATGGATGACGGCGTTAAATCCTCATAAGGAATCATCGACAACAAGTGCTGGATGCAATTTAGTCGTGCTCTTTTCTTAACATCAGCATTAACGACAAACCAAGGTGCTTGCTTCGTATCAGTATGCGCAAACATCACATCCTTTGCCTTAGAGTATTCAACCCAGCGGTTACGAGATTCAATATCCATAGGGCTAAGCTTCCAGCGTTTGGTTGGCGTCACAAGGCGTGCTTGAAAACGCTTTTCCTGAATATCATCACGAACAGAGAACCAGTATTTAATCAGTATAATACCTGAACGCATCAGCATGCGCTCAAATTCAGGACCCGTACGTAAAAAGTCTTGGTATTCATCATCGGTGCAAAATCCCATAACTTTCTCAACGCCGGCTCGGTTGTACCAACTGCGATCAAAAAGCACCATTTCGCCAGCCGCTGGTAAATGCGAGACATAACGTTGAAAATACCACTGCGTTTGTTCACGTTCAGTTGGTGTATCGAGCGCAACAACGCGGCAAACACGAGGACTAAGCCTTTGTGTTATTCTGGTGATAACACCGCCCTTACCAGCAGCATCGCGTCCTTCGAAAAGGACGACAACTTTTGCACCACTAACCTTGACCCATTCTTGAAGCTTAACAAGCTCAATTTGCAATCGCTCTAGCTCATCAAGATAGAATTTATTATTCATTTTTTTTAGTGGGTCATTATTCTTAATTGTTTTCGTCATGTAATACACCTCTCGTATTTAAAGAATCTCAAAAGTTTATCTTCATCAGAATCCGTACAGAACGATGCAGAAAACGCCTTCCGCAACCGTTTGGCTCGAAATTTACAAAGCGCATGCAACCCTCTGCTAATATACAGTCTAGGCTAAATACACCTAAATGCCTGAAAGCAATCACGTTNTTCCGACATCAATTTAAAAAAATACTACCGCGGAAATCAATATTACCACTTGACGTAAATCAATCGGGTTTAAAGGAACCATGGTAAATTTAGTTTGTTAAAAATTAATATTTAGAGTGCTGGGAATGGGAATATTCTGGCACTGCCAATTGCTGTTGAGGGGTGCAAAATAAAATGGAATTTAATAGTATTAGAGCCTTGGAAGAGGGAACGAACAAAGGTCGGGGAGAACTTTTCCGATTTGGTACCGCGTTGCTATTTATTATAGGTATCATGTTGGTTGGTTATGCCAAGTTTGAAATTTACCATAATGGGCAAATGTTGATTATAGCTGCTATGATCGGCGGTTATATGGCGCTGAACATTGGCGCAAATGATGTTGCAAACAATGTAGGGCCAGCCGTCGGATCGCAGGCCATAACCTTGGTGGGCGCTATTATTATAGCAGCCATATTTGAAGCCAGCGGTGCCTTAATCGCTGGTGGTGATGTGGTTAGCACCATTAAAAAGGGAATCATTGATGCCTCGCTAATTGGTAACGCAGATACATTTATCTGGGTTATGATGTCGGCTCTTCTCGCTGCCGCTGTTTGGCTTAATCTCGCCACTGTTATCGGAGCGCCAGTTTCAACAACGCATTCAATCGTTGGCGGCGTTTTAGGCGCTGGTGTTGCTGCCGCTGGTTGGGGTATTGCCAACTGGTCTCAGGTCGGCGCAATTGCCGCAAGTTGGGTTATCTCACCCGTGATGGGTGGCATTATTGCCGCAGGATTCCTGTTACTAATAAAGAAAAGAATCGTCTACCAGGCCGATATGGTCACATCAGCCAAAAGTTTGGTCCCAATACTAATCTCTCTTATGTCATGGGCTTTTTCGACCTATTTGATAATGAAAGGACTGAAGAAGCTTTGGAAATTTGATATTTTCGAAGCGGGTCTTATCGGGCTAGCTATAGCAGTTGCTATCTATTTCATAGTGAAGCCATCTATTGCCCGGGCAGCCGATAAAATGGATCAAGATAGGGATAATATAAATAAACTCTTTACCATTCCCCTTATTTTTGCAGCGGCACTGCTTAGCTTTGCACACGGTGCCAATGATGTTGCCAATGCGGTTGGCCCTCTTGCTGCCATCAATGATGCCGTTATAAACGGTGGTGTGGTTACAAAAGCAGAAATTCCATTATGGGTTATGATGGTGGGTGCTGTTGGNATCGTCATGGGGCTAGCGCTCTACGGCCCCAAATTGATNCGAACTGTAGGCTCTGAAATCACAGAGTTGGATAAAATGCGGGCTTTCTGTGTGGCTATGGCCGCCGCGATTACGGTTATCATTGCCTCACAGCTTGGCTTGCCTGTTAGCTCAACCCACATCGCTGTTGGCGGTGTGTTTGGTGTTGGTTTCTTGCGTGAATACCTTGAAGCCAATCAAAGTCGGGCTCTTGACGAAATCAAGGATCATTATAATGAAGAGCAAGACGAAGAAATCGGCCAGTTCTTAAATGATTTTGATGAGGCCAATGTTTATCATAAAGGCCAACTACTCATGGACTTGAAGAAAAAATTGGCACCCCAGTTGGACAAAAAAGATAAAAAAGAGCTCCGCAAAGTCTACCGAACAGAACTCGTGAAGCGGTCAATATTGATGAAAATTGTAACTGCTTGGCTTATCACTGTACCAACCGCTGCGGTTCTCGCCGCCATGTTGTACTTCATGCTTCGCGGTATGCTTCTTCAGTAAATGATTGGGCCCAATGCTCAGCGCGTTGGGCCCAATACTTAACATGTTAGACCTTATCCATTATGTCAGGACAATCAGTGCTTCGAAAAATATTTTTACCTTCGCTTCTGGTCATTCTAGCTGTTAGTTTTTGGTTTAGTGCCGATTTCAAACAGATAGCTGCCGGTGTAGCGATCTTCCTTTTCGGAATGCTGTTTCTGGAAGACGGCTTTCGCCAGTTCAGTGGTGGCATCCTCGAGCGTGTTTTGGCTCGTACAACTAATTCGCTCTTCAAAAGCATTTCATTTGGTGTCGTTGCAACATCCATCATGCAGTCCAGTTCTTTGGTGTCTATTATTACTATCTCTTTCCTGAGTGCCGAGCTGATTGGCTTGGCCGCAGGAATTGGGATCATTTTCGGGGCTAATCTAGGTACAACAACTGGTGCATGGCTGATCGCAGGCTTTGGGTTGAAGGTTAAAATATCAGCCTATGCGATGCCGATGCTAGCTTTTGCTATCATCTTTGTTTTTCAAAAGTCTAAAGCCCTTAAAGGTATTGGCTATATACTTGCGGGGTTAGGTTTATTGTTCCTTGGTATCCATCACATGAAAGATGGGTTTGAGGCCTTTAGAGGCACCATCGACCTTGCCCAATATGCTATGGATGGATATCTGGGTCTATTTGTCTTTACACTCATTGGCATAGCTGCAACCGTCATTATGCAGTCAAGCCATGCCACACTCGTGATCATAATTACGGCACTATCAGTTGGGCAGGTTTCCTATGAGAATGCACTAGCGCTTGCGATCGGCGCGAATGTTGGCACAACGATTACGGCAATTATTGGTTCTCTCAGTGCAAATTATATCGGCAAAAGGCTCGCTGGGGCTCATTTGATTTTTAATCTTGTCACAGGCGCACTCGCCATCGCCTTCATGGCTCAACTCATTTGGATGGTTGATGTTTTTGCCAACCAATTTGGCATCGCACCTGATGATTATACGCTAAAACTTGCAGTATTTCATACGATATTTAACACCATCGGCGTGCTGGTTATGGCACCTTTCGTAAAACAACTCGTTGCATTCCTCGAAAGGACTATGCCGGCCAAAGAAAAAGAAATAGCCGACCTTAAATACCTAAATGATGCCGCTCTTGAGTTTCCAGAAACACTTGTAATCGCTATTCGTAAAGAGATTTCTTATCTCTATGATAACGCAGTTGAAATCGTCTCACATGGTATCAGCTTACATCGCCACGTTATTTATTCGGACCGAGACTTAGAGGCATTTGTTAAGAGTGATACGAAGGTCATGGATTTGGATATTGACGAGATTTATACGGTTAAAGTTAAAAGCTTATATTCCAAAATTATTGAGTATATCAGCCGCGCACAATCAGACATTCCATCTGAATATTCAAATATGGTTTATGAGTTAAGAAGATCAACGCAAAACATCGGCCGTGTTATTAAAAACGTTAAGCATCTTCATAAGAATATTTCTTTCTATCTAAAATCAGACAACGAATTTATGCGGCGTGAATATAATGATTACCGCCTCAAAATTGCGAAAGTGCTTCGCCTTGTTAATCATATAAGAGAAGGCTCTGAGGATGTGGATGTCTTCGACCTTGATGAACTGAGACGGACCGCAACGACGGATAACATTATAAATGACGGAACCCTAGATGAGCTAATTCGTTCCAAAAAAATAACAGCTCAGATGGCGACGTCCTTGATGAATGACTATGCCTACATGGAAGATATCATCGTACTTTTGACAAACTCGGGAAGAGTTCTGTTCGGTGAGAAGGGTTTTGACGAGGTTGTTGCCCAAGAAATGCTGAGGCTAGATGAAAATGAACTAGAAGCCATCTCCGAAGAAGAAAATGTAACAACATAATACGTTCGCTCTAGCGTAGATTAAACGACTTTGAAATGTACTTAAGAGGATAAGAAAATGGGAATTAAAAAAATTGCACAGCGCCTACGGGAAGCATTGGATTCCACTAGTGCAAAGAAAAAAATACAAATTGAAACAATCGAACGATTACTAGGNAAGCTTGAAAAAAAGCGGGAGAAAATCCTTAAAAAGTTAGAAAATGTAGACTCTAAAAAAGAGAGAAAAGAATTAACACTCAAATTAGAGATGTGTAATGCCCAGTATAAAAAAGGCAAAAAAGCTTTATTCGATTTACAATAAATACAGATGTGACCGTCGCTATTTATTGAAGAAAATGATTAAAAAACAAACGTGTTGAGAATACATGCGGAGTATAAAAGATGATTACTAAAACAGCCCAAAACGTCGTGAACATAGAAGAAAGTTCCTTAAAAACACACGTGGCGCAAGAAGCCACGACAGATATGACGTCTGATAAGTCAAAGTCAGTTTTGAGCTTGTTTGATCCCATACCAGATCCACTGCAGGATGCTTGCGGAGACCTTTCATCTCCTGAATTGTATCTGAACCGTGAACTGACGTGGCTAAACTTTAATCGTCGGGTTCTGGTTGAAGCTGAAGATGAGCGCAACCCACTGCTGGAGCGCGTAAAGTTTCTGGCTATCACAAATAATAATCTTGATGAGTTTTTCATGAAAAGGCTTGGTGGCCTAAAACAGCAAATAGCCGCTGGAGTGAGCCAATTATCCGTAGATGGTAAAACNCCTCGCCAACAGTTAAGTGAGTGCGTAGAATCCGTTGGAAAATTACTAACTGTGATGGAAAAAGTTTACTATGATTTGATTGAAAAATTAGATGAGAATGGAATTGTTGTCACATCATATGATAAGCTTGATGAAGACCAAAAGAAAACTTTGCGTGAGCACTATATAAGCTCCATTTTCCCTCTTATTACACCGCTGGCGATGGATACAGCACATCCGTTCCCTTTTATCTCCAATCTCTCTTTAAACTTGCTGGTTAACCTGCATTACCNNGGTAGTGAAGAAACAATTATGAACCGAATTAAGGTTCCTATCGGAGCGGGTGTTCCNAGATTTCAGCGCGTTGGTACATCAAATACTTTCGTTCCGCTTGAGCAAGTGATGATCAATAATCTTGATCTTCTTTTCCCTGAAATGGAGATAGAATCTTGTGAAATGTTTAGGGTTACCAGAAATGCCAACAAGGAACTTGACCAAGACCAAGCCGATGACCTGCTGAGTGTGATTGAAGCGGAGCTACGATACCGTAAATTTGCACCATTTGTACGATTAGAAATATGCGGTGAGATGGATTCCGTACATAAAGGTATGCTTGCTGCTGAAATTGGCCTCAATGAAACAACAGACGTTTTCATGACAAGTATGCCCCTCGGTTTGAGCGATCTTCTGGAAATTGTAAGCCTTGATCTTCCTCACCTTCAAGATGAGGACCACCATCCGATTACCAACACAAAGCTTCTTGAAAAACGTAGCATATTCCACCAAATTCGTGAGCATAAATCCATTTTGCTACACCACCCCTACGAATCCTTTACTAATTCGGTTGAGCGTTTCGTCAAAGAAGCCAGTATCGACCCCAAAGTTCGCGCTATTAAAATGACGCTATACCGTACATCTGAAGGTACGGCGGTTATTGAGTATCTCTTAAACGCTGCACGCAACGGCAAACAAGTTAGTGTTGCGGTGGAGCTAAAGGCTCGATTTGATGAAGCCGCTAATATTAAATGGGCATCCCGCCTTGAGGAGGCTGGCGTACACGTCTCCTACGGCGTTGTTGGGTTGAAAACACACTCCAAGGTCGTTCTGGTTGTTCGCAAAGACTATTCGGGTCTGCGTCGCTATATTCACGTGGGGACAGGAAACTATCATGCTGGCACCGCGCGCCTATACTGCGACTTGGGGCTACTTACTTGTGATGATGCGATCGGTCATGATGCAACTGAGTTGTTCAACTATCTCACAAGTGGGTGTAAACCAACGCGGAATTATTTTAAGCTTTTAACTGCGCCAACAACGCTTAAAAAATCATTGCTAGCAAAGATAAAGCGCGAAAGTGAGCTTCACAGCGATAAAACGCCAGGTCTAATTCGACTAAAAACCAATGCCCTAGAAGATAAGCACATTGTTCGCGCGCTCTACAAAGCGTCCTGTGCAGGTGTTAAGGTCGAATTAATCGTACGGGATACCTGCAGGCTTCGCCCTGGGATTAAAGGTCTATCAGAAAATATTAGTGTCATTAGTATTGTCGGCAGGTTTCTTGAGCACACTCGCATTTATTACTTCCAAAACGGCGGGGACGAGGAATATTTCATCGGCTCTGCTGACTTGATGAACCGTAACTTGGAAAGCCGGGTTGAGGTAATAACACCCGTTGAAAGTCCCAACCTGCGTAAGGAACTCCATAATATACTTGAGGTTCAGCTTGGAGATTTCCGCTCTAGCTGGGAACTACAAGGAGATGGTGGCTATATCAAACGCATGCCTGAGGGAAGAAAAAGACCTAAAAGTTGTCATCAAATACTCATTAACCAAGCTGAGAAGCGTAAGGTTGAGGCAAATAGATTGCGCAACCGCAAACCTAAGACGGTTGGTTAGTGGATAGTTATACCATTGTTACCAAATGAAAAAACACAGTTGATTGGAGGGAAATACCCCTAATTTCTCCCTCCAATAACTTTGGTTGCTACAAATTGTCGCATCATCTGACTATTTGACCTTAATCAAGACTGGAACCACCCACAAAGCCGCATAATCTTCGCGGGCAAAGGAATTCGCGTAGAGTTTTGTTTATCTCCTCGCCCTTGAACTATTTTGTATTAATAGCTTTATGAGGACAAGCACATGAAATCTATAGCATCACGTCTATCTGTATTGGGTATGGCTGCAAGCATGTTGGCTGTAGGCATTACACTGCCTAGCGCGGCACAAGACGCACCAACCCTATCAGACGCGGACTTCGACAAAGCAAAATCAATGTATTTCCAGCGCTGTGCTGGTTGTCATGGGGTTTTGCGTAAAGGCGCCACAGGTAAAAATCTAGAGCCTGAAGGCATGAAAAAATTAGGCCAAACACGCCTTGAAAAAATTCTGACCTACGGTACAGAAGGCGGCATGAATAACTTTGATGACATCTTCTCCCCAGAAGAAATTTCAATGCTTGCTACCTACATTCAAATGGATGCTCCTATTCCACCTGAAATGTCTCTTGCGCTTATGAAAGAGCGTCACAAGGTATATGTAGAACCTGAAGATTACCCAACAGAACCACAACATGACCGTAACTGGGATAACTTCTTTATCGTTATCGAACGCGATGCTGGTAAAGTTGCGATCATCGACGGTGACACCAAAGAAATTGTGACCCATATCGACACTGGTTATGCGGTGCACGTGCTTAAAGGTACAGAGCATCACAAAACTGAGCATCCTGAAGATGCTGTTGGCCGCTTTTGGTACACCCAAGGCCGTGATGGTAAAATGACCAAAATCGACCTTTGGCAAACACCTGACAAAATGCTCGTAGCTGAAACTCAAATGGCTTATGACGCACGCGATGTCGCGGTGTCTGGCGATGGTAAATACGTAATTGGTGGCGGTTACTGGCCTCCGCATTTCGTTATCCTTGATGCTAAAACTATGGAGCCTTTAAAAGTGGTTTCAACACGCGGTGTTAACATCGACGGTGAATATGTAAACGAAGCACGTGTTGCAGCGATTTACACAACACCAAACGAGCCTACATTCCTAGTAGCTGTTAAAGAACTTGGCCAAATGTGGCAGGTTGACTATAGCGATATCGACAACCTTCGTATCGACACTATGGATACTGCTAAGTTCTTGCACGATGGCTTCTTCGACAAAACTGGCCGTTATTTCCAAATTGCGGCAAACGCATCCAATAAAATGGTTGTTGTTGATACAAAAACACGCAAGCTCACAAAAATCATCGATACTGCATCTAAGCCACACCCTGGCCCAGGTGCTAACTGGATTGATGAAACATGTGGTCCTGTAGGCGGCACAACCCACCTTGGTGAAGGTAAAGTGTCTGTATGGGGNAANGACCCTGTAGNACGGCCTGATCAAGCTTGGAAAATGTGTTACGAAGTTGAAACAGACGGTGCTGGAGCCTTTATCCGNACCCATCCAAACAGTGATTATGTCTGGGCTGACCAACTGAAACACCCTGAGCCAGAGGTGCAACAATCTGTACAGGTTATCGACAAGAAAACCCGCGAGATCGTTGAAACCATTCGTGTAACCGAAGAAGACGGTAAAGCCGCGCTTCACATCGAATTCAACGATGAAGGTACTGAGGTTTGGGTTTCAGTTTGGAACCGTAAAGATGCGAGCAACCCAACTGGTGAGATCGTGGTTTATGATGCAAAATCTCTTGAAGAGCTTTATCGCATTAAAGGCCTAACCACACCAACTGGTAAGTTCAACGTTCATAACCGTATCAATCACGTTACGTAATTGAACGCGAAACATTGTGGAAAGCGGGCACAAGCTCGCTTTCCACACACTTATTTAATCCTTAAAAAGTGGATTGGTCTTATTTATGTCTGAGAAAAAAAGCTTCATGTCACGCAAGTTTATCCTAGGCACTACACTTTCAGGTGCACTGGCTTTCTTCATTGGTGGAATTATCTTTTGGGGCGGCTTCAACACCACGATGGAAGCAACCAACAGCCTAGAATTTTGCATTAGCTGTCACGAGATGGAAGTTAATGTCTACGAAGAATATAAACCAACCATTCACTATTCTAACCGAACCGGCGTAAGGGCTAGCTGTCCTGATTGCCACGTGCCTGATCCGTGGATCCACAAAATGGCCCGAAAAATTAAAGCAAGCAACGAGCTTTGGCACAAAATGTTAGGCACTGTTAGCACGCCAGAAAAATTTGATAAACACCGCTTAGATATGGCGAAACGCGTATGGAAAACTATGAAAGAAACCGACAGCCGTGAGTGTCGCAACTGTCATAATTTCGAATCCATGAACCCAGAATTTCAAAAACCCCGAGCCAGAAAGCAGCATTTAAATGCTTTCAGCCTGGGCCAAACTTGTATTGATTGCCACAAAGGTATAGCGCACAAGGGCGTACGTCACTTGTTGAGCGATGACGAGCGCGAAGAACTTGAAGCTCCAAACCCTGAGTATGTCCGCGAAGTACCAGAGATGTTCTTAGAAGGCCTTGCACGTGTCACTGCCAAAGAAGAAGCAGAAGTACAAGCCGCGACCGCTGAGAAACTAGCTACTAAAGCCGCTGAAGCAGCACGCTTAGAAGCCGCTATCAAGGAAGCCCTCGCTAAAAAAGGTCCAGAAAAAGCTTCAGCGATTGATGTTGATTGGAGTAAGGCAGGTAGCCGCGAAGTGACACTATTTTATCCTGGTCAAACCTCTATTGAGTGGGTCAGCAACGGCAAGCACCACGGCGGAGCAAGGCCCTTCACTAAGGGCGCTGAACGCTGTATCACCTGTCATGATAAAGAAACTGCCGATATGGGCGCGAAGCTAGTCTCTGGCGAAAAAGCTGAGACAACTCCAATTCCGGGCAAGCGCGGCTCTATCCCTGTGATGGTTGAAGCAACGCATGATGATGCCTTCCTATATCTGCGCTTCAGTTGGGAAGACACAGCGCATGTTCCCGTACCTTTTGTGGACGGTGGTAAAATGGACCCAAATAGCAAAATCAAACTGGCTATGATGTTCGCCACTGACGATGTTGAGTATGCTGACCGCTCTGGTTGCTGGGGCTCATGTCATCATGATGCACGCAACATGCCAAATGCCCCCGACAAAGACACATTGGATGCGAGCCTATTTAAAGACCAGATTTACTTGGGCGACGGCGTGACCAAATACATCAAAGAGAGCCGCACTAAGCTTGAAATTGCTGGTCGGCGCGGTAAAAAACTTGGTGGCTGGGACAAACTCCGTAGCCCAGAAGAAATTCAAGCCGAGCAAGACGCTGGACGTGTTTTAGACCTGATCCGTTATTCTTCATACCAAGACCAAGTAGAAGACGGTCAGATTTTGGCAGAGCGCACCATGCACGGTGGTGCTGGTGCTGAGTTTGAAGCATCGCTTAAAGGCGGCACATGGAGCGTGGTTATGAAACGTGCACTGGTCTCTGACAAATCAGGTGATGTGAGCATGGACAAAGGCCAGCTCTATAACTTCGGCTTCGCGATCCATGATGATTACAGTTCATCACGCTTCCACCACGTGTCACTTGGTTATAAGATTGGTTTTGACAACCCCGAGGCAGAGATCAACGCTAAGGCACANTAATTCTATACGGTGGGAGGCAACACCTCCCGCCAACCATTTGGGAGGGTTCAATGCGTATACTAATGGCAATGCTTTTGCTGCTGACAGCGGCTTGCAACAAGCCTGAAGCGCAAGACCAGACCCCTCCCACTCCCTCTGTTGTTGAAGTGCAGATCATTGATTTTAAGTTCGTGCCTGAAAAAATCACGATTAAAGCAGGCACCACCATCCGTTGGATCAATAAAGAAAAACGCCAGTATCACAGTGTTTTATTTGCGGACCTAAACGCCGTGGAGAGCGAATATCTCTTCCCAGATGATAGCTTTAAGATGACCTTTAATGATAAAGGTACCTTTGATTATCGCTGCGGGCCCCACCCGCGCATGCTAGGCTCGGTCACAGTTGAATAACGCTTAACAGCCACCTGGCTCAAGCAGCGTTAATATCTGCTGCGCAGCAGCACCCTTAACAAGCTTAGAGATCACTTTGAAGCGGGCTGCGTTATTACCTTCAGTCAATGTCAAAACCTCACTCCGTAAGGCACTGACCTCCTCTAAGCTACTTAGGGAACCCACTACGACCATCATCTCACCCACAGGGTAGTTTTGCATCAGATGCATCTGGCTCCATGTACTGCCTGCCCTGATGGTGGGTTTTCCACAGCTAGCCAACCTGTCCTCACAACTCACAAAAACCATTGGTGCCTCTTGGGGGGCATAGACGACAAAAGGGTAAATTTCCGCATTAGAACTTCGCATGCCAATTTTAGTATAATGGATCAGATATTCACCTAGCTGCATCTGGTTATTCGCGCACATGGGTTTGGCCATTTCATCTTGCACCGAATATAGCCGCCCCATCCCTTTAAAGGTTATATCTTGAGCGCCATCACCAGATGATGTCATAGCCGCAGACACTAATACCGCAACAGATAATCCAATATATTTTAAAGTGCTAAGAGACAAAACGGTTTCCCGTATTTTATTGGTTGATGAGACTGCGGTATATGGCTGGTAGAGCCGCTGGCAATTTCGCCAAATGTGAGATTATGGAATAGCTACCGCGCCCAAATAGCGTTGGGAAATAATCCTGCGCTTGTTTATCAATGGTTACACCGTAAACAGTTTGGCCCAGCTGCCGTGCATCTCTGATGGCAATACGCGTGTCTTCTATGCCGTAGCGCCCTTCATAGTGGTCCAGATCGTTGGGTTTTCCGTCAGTTAACACCAACAGTAGACGGTGCTTACAGGGCTCTTTATCAAGCTCTTTAGAAACTTGCCTAACGGCGGCACCCATACGGGTGTAAAATCCGGGTTTTAGGGTCTCAATACGATTGTCGACCTTTGGGCCCATCTTTTCGTCAAAATTTTTCAAGCGATTGATAAACACTTGGTTCCGCTTTCGGCTAGTGAAGGTGAAAATGCCCAAACGGTCGCCGCAGGCATCAATACCATTTGCAATAACCGCTAAGGTCTCTTTCGCTACATCCAGCACCTGCTGTCCTTCAATCCATGCATCCGTTGAAAGCGACACATCCACCAAGATTGCAACCGATAGATCGCGGGCTTGGTCGCGGGTGGAGAGATAAATATTATCGGAGCCTTTTCCACTTACCTTTAGGTCTGTACGGCTCATGATCAGTGCGTCCATATCAAGATCATAGCCATCTATCTGGCGCCGCAAAACTTCGCGCTTTGGTCTCAGCGCTTCAAACTGACGTCTCACACGGCCGATCATACTCTTCGTCTGTTCTGACTGAACCACGCTTTCTTGACCATCTTTTCGGTCTTCGCTGACGGTGCCGTCCTGCATAATGATGCGGCAATAATCTTTTAAGTAGCTTTGGGTAGTGTAATCCCACTCATCCACCATCATTTCGCCAATGATTTTTTCACGGTCGATATAATGCGGTGGTAGCTCCAAATCCAGTTTCAGCTTCGTGGCTACCTTTTTAGCATGCTGTGTCAGCGTGATGGTATCGGCTTCATCCGCTACCTTCTGCGCACTTTCCTCATCATCATCCTCAACCATCTTTGCCATATTCATCATCTCGGCCCAAGTTTGGATAGATTCAAACCGGTGCAGAACTAACGGATCTTTTCGGTGTGCTTCATCAAATTCTTTGCGTTCTGCTTTTTTGAAGCTTTCACGTTCATCTTTAGGCTTGGGTGGTGAGCCCGCCTCAGGGTCCTCAGCCTCTTCGCGCACATGTCGCACAGGATCTGCTGCTAGATCGCCCCACAGCGGCAAAGGCATTATCGGTTTGTAGTTAAGCGGCGCGGTTACTTCATCAGGCAGGGCCTTCTGTTCCGCCACATAGCTCCAAAGTGTGAGCACATGCGGGTCTTCTGGCACTTCCCCTGATAACAGCGCTATGACCAACGCTTCTACCGCGCTTTCTGCTGGCGGTAGTTTACGCGTTAGTCGCGAGCTTTGAAACGCTCTGGCTAGCGCCGTGTATTTCTTCTCAATTCCTGGAAAGACATGCATGGCATATTTGCTGGTGGCATAGGCCCAACGGATAAAATCCAGGTCTCGTTGAAGTGGATCCCTACCCTTTGGATTGGACGGTGCGTGCGCCACCACAAAAAACACAGCGAGCCACAAATACAGATCGCGGTTCATCTCCCGAGTTGCAAAATAATCTATTGTGGCTGGCAGCGCGATAACTTCGCTGGTACTGCGCGCAGTCGCTACCTTCTCAGCTGATTGGCCTAGGCGTGTTAAAAAATCCATGCGGTGATAGCTGGATAGCGCATCCGTGGGCGCAAACCGCAGACCTAAGTCACCGCCAAGCGTTCTAAAAAAAATAGGAAGAAAATTTGATATCTCGTCGAAGGTCACAGCTGCATCTTCGTAATGCTCGTAGCTGGACTTCGTGGAAATTAGACGGTCCCAAAGACCGCCCACCAATTCTTCTGGTTCATACCAGCTCATCAGTTAACCGATCAAGATTGAGACAGCTTCTAAGAGTGCCTCTTTTACGTCAGCGTCATCGGTTAGTGGCTCAACGAGAGCGCAGCGGATAGCATCATCTATTNTCATGCCATCAACGATCAAACATGCACAGTATATCAACAAGCGTGTNGATACGCCTTCCTCAAGGTCTTGGCCCTTCATCGCTCTAAATTTATGTGCGATGTTCACAAGTAACGCNCAGTTATGCTCATCTAAACCGCTTTCTTGTGCAACGATAGCCACTTCTTGCACAGCGGGTGGGAAGTCAAAATCCAACCCAACAAAGCGTTGTCGTGTACTCGGTTTTAAGCCTTTCAGTACGTTTTGATATCCAGGGTTATAAGAGGCAACAAGCATAAAACCTGGAGCTGCTTCAATGAGTTCACCAGTGCGCTCAAGCGGCAACAGGCGTCTGTCATCGGTGAGCGGGTGCAAAACAACTGTTACGTCTTTACGCGCTTCAACCACCTCATCTAGGTAGCAAATCGCGCCTTCACGCACTGCTCTTGTAAGTGGTCCGTCCACCCAAACCGTTTGATCCCCTTGCAGCAAATATCTGCCCGTAAGGTCAGCGGCTGTTAGATCATCATGGCATGAGACGGTATATAATGGCCGGCCCAGTTTTTCAGCCATGTGGGCAACAAAGCGGGTCTTACCACAGCCCGTTGGCCCTTTTAATAATAGCGGCAGGTCGCGTTTTGACGCCGCTTCAAAAACTTCACATTCATTGCCAATTGGCATGTAATAGGAAGGGGCTTTTACGCCCCCTCCATTTTTATTTACAGTATTCACTGTTTTTCCTTCATCTGGCATTGTCTTACTCGGACTGTGCCACTGCTTTGCCTTTAAATGCAATTGAATATGCAAACAATAGCGCACCGACCACAACAACGGCCCCTGCACCAAAGCGCATGATAAAGAAAATGTTCAGTTGCTCTTGCACAGACATAAAGTCTTCACCGTTCACACGCTGTAGGTGGGTTTGTACCACACCTGCAAAGGTAAGAACAATTGTCATGAAGACCATGCCGCTGCTCATCAACCAGAAGCTCCACATATTAGCCATTTGGCCGTAAACTTCAGTCTTACGCAAGTAAGGCATCGCGTAGGTTACGATTGCAAGGTTCAAACAGACATAGGCACCGAAGAAGGCTAAGTGGCCGTGTGCCGCAGTGATCTGTGTTCCGTGTGAGTAGTAGTTCACAGTAGAAATGGTGTGCATAAAGCCCCAGACACCTGCCCCAAAGAAGGCAAGAACCGTACAACCGAGCGCCCAAAGAAGCGCAGCTCTGTTGGGGTGATTACGTCCACCTTTCCAAACCATAGTGAACGAGAACACAACCATCGCAAAGAACGGTAATATCTCTAGTGTAGAGAAGACAGAACCGATCCACTGCCAGTATCCTGGTGCTCCAATCCAATAATAGTGGTGACCAGTACCAAGTAGCCCAGTAAAGAGCGCAAGTGCGACGATTGCATAAACCCATTTTTCAATAAGTTCGCGGTCAACACCTGTTAGCTTGATCATTAGGTAACCAAGGATAGCAGCCATGATAAGCTCCCAAACACCCTCTACCCAAATATGTACTACATACCACCAGTATAGCTTATCCAAACCGAGGTTTTCTGGGTTATAGAAAGCAAAGAAGAAGAACACGCCAGCGCCCCATAGGCCCAACAATAGAACGTTGGTAATGGCTGTGCGGCGGCCCTTCAGTGCTGTCATGGATGTATTGAACAAGAACATCAAAACCGAAATCACAATCATGATTTTGGCAAAGAGTGGCTGCTCTAGGAACTCACGTCCTTCGTGATAGCCAAACAAATAACTAACAACAGAGGCACCGCCAGCCGCGAAGAAAATCCAAAACTGAACTTTCGCAAGCGGAACGCTAAAGATTTCTCTCTCGCACTCTTCAGGCATGAGGTAATAAGTTGCACCCATAAAGCCCATCAAGAGCCAAACAATAAGTGAGTTAGTATGAATCATACGCAGTACATTAAATGGTAAAATGTCTGCTAAGAAATTTGGAGTCACATAGACCAAGCCAGCCACTAATCCCATTGCCACTTGAGCGACAAATAGAATAAGAGCACCAACAAAGAAATACATGGCTACTTTTTGAGATTCGTAACGCATTTCTAGTATCCTTTCTTTCTTTAGCCAGCTTCGTTAGGCGGCCAGTTTTGTGTGTCTATTCTGCTTGTCCACTCGAAGAAATCTACGAGAGCATCAAGCTCTTGATCCGTCAGGTCATACTTAGGCATCTGACGACGACCCTCGACACCTGTCGGCTGACTTTGGATCCACATTTTCAGGCCCTCACGTGCGCCTTCTGGATCGTCTTTCCCGCCATAACGGATCCACACATTACCAAGCTCTGGCGCAAAATAAGCGCCTTCCCCTAGGATTGTGTGGCAATTAATACATGAATGTTCTTCCCAAACTCTTTTGCCGCGCGCTACGGAATCAGTGATGTCCTCATCATTGGTTGAAGTATTAACCATATACAGATGAGTATCGACCGTAAGTGCGACAAAGATGATGAGGAAGAACAAAGAGCCGCCATAGAATATATTTCTAGCGGCTGATTTTGTAAATCTTTCCACCTTGTTGACCTTTCATAGTTACGTTTATTAGACCTCTAAGCAGCTCAAAAGATAGCAAACCTGTCTACACTGGGATTGACCTTGGTCAAATGGTGAGGTCTCTTAAATCCAACGAAAATCGCCACCTTAAGATTAGTATAAATTATCAATGTATTTCAGTTAGTTATGTAAATTATTGGTTAATATTTTGGATATTGAGAATCGTTTAACCCTTAAAACTGTGCGGTTTTGTCGCACCCAAAAGTAATATAATTTATAAAATTCTGAGAGAATCTATCACCATTGACCTTAGTCAATGAGGGTAAGTACTTTGATGAACTAGATCATGAGCAGCATATTAGGCTGGTCCAGAAGTGGTTTATACTTGTGAGGCTTAGGCTTAAGCTATAGCGTGCTAGAAACTTAGCGGGACAGTGAAATGAGCGAGACTACCAAATTTAATGACACAGCGTTGGCCATCACTGGCCTTGATGTCGTGCGTGGTGGCCGGGTGGTTTTTGAAAACTTCAATCTAACGGCGGGTGCGGGGGACCTCATTGTTCTCCGCGGTCCAAATGGCAGCGGTAAATCCACGCTTATTCGCACTCTCGCTGGTTTGTTACTGCCTAGCAGAGGTGATATATCGCTTAACAGCGTGTCAACTTCAGATGACCCAGAGACCTACCGCACGAAAATTGCGCTCTCAGGCCACCAAAATGGTATGAAACCAGCGCTAACTCTCAGACAAAACCTCATTCACTACGCGGCGGTCGTGCTCGGTGTTCGTGTAAACGACGATGCGCTAGAGGCAGCAGCAACCGCCCTTAATTTAGGCGATCTGCTGGATGATGAAGTTCGCTACTACTCTGCAGGACAACTTCACCGGGCGGGACTAGCCAAATTAGCACTTAGCGCTCGGCCACTTTGGTTGATGGATGAGCCCACCGTCGGTTTGGATGCTCAAAATAGAGCCAGTCTCGTTGCTCTTATTAAAAACCATTTATCAGCGGGCGGCGTCGTGATTGCAGCCACCCATGAGGACCTAGGCGTGGACGGCAAAACAATTGAGATGAGCGATTTTACCGCCATTAGCCAACCAACCAGCATCTGGCTAGATGAGGAGGTGGCATGAGTAGGTCTATCGCCTTCTTCGGCCTTATGCGCCGCGACATTAAATTAGCTTTTAGCCAAGGCGGCGCNACGGGCATGGTGCTTGCCTTCTTCCTCGTGGCTGTAACGCTCTTTCCTTTCGGCGTTGGTCCTGATCTAGCTGTTCTTGCACGGATTAGCGTTGGTGTTATATGGGTCACCGCCTTACTTTCATGTCTTTTAAGCTTAGATCGCCTGTTTCAGGCTGACGCTGAAGACGGAAGCCTTGATGACTTAGCTCTAACACCGCTCTCGTGGGAGATGACCGTTTTTGCTAAATCCATCGCCCACTGGGTTGCGACCATCTTACCTCTCATTATACTGGCACCCATATTAGGCGGTTTGTTGAACATGGCGGGTGACGGCTACTATATGCTGGTACTATCCTTGATCATCGGCACCCCTGCACTAAGTTTCATCGGCGCTATCGGCGCGGCATTGACGCTGGCTATCCGCCGCGGCGGTGTGTTACTCGCGCTGCTGATATTACCGCTATATATACCAACGCTAATCTTTGGGGTTGGTGCGGTTGAGGCTGCCATCACAGGTGAAAGCGTTCAGGCCCATTTGGCGCTCTTAGGTGCTGTTAGTCTTGTTAGTATATTACTGGGGCCGCTCGCTAGCGCTGCAGCTCTTAAAATGTCTTTGGAGTAAAATAATGACCGCGTCAGTTTGTCACCCTTGCCCATCCGTTATCAAAAGGATAGAAAGCGCCCATGCATAAGTTCGCAAATCCAGCGCGATTTAATCGCTTAGCAAATGCCATTTTACCTTGGGCTACTGGGGTGATGGTCATTGCTTTCACTTACGGTCTTTATTTGATCTTCACCAACAGCTATGTGGACGCCAAACAAGGCGAGACCATCGCTATTATCTATATCCACGTGCCGGCTGCTATGTTGAGCATGGGGGCCTATGCCTCCATCGCTATCGCAAGTTTTGTCTATTTAGTTTGGCGTCACCCGCTGGCGACCATCGCAGGGCGCGCTATGGCACCAATAGGTGCTGGTCTAACATCACTGGCACTTATCACTGGTATGTTGTGGGGCGAGCCCATGTGGGGCACCTACTGGGTGTGGGACGCACGCCTCACCGGTATGTTGGTGCTTCTGTTTTTATATATCGGTTATATGGCGCTTTGGTCCGCGATGGACGACGTTGAAAAAGCTGCGCGAGCAACCGCCATTGTCGCACTCGTCGGGGCTGTGAACTTACCTATTATCAAATATTCGGTGGAGTGGTGGAACACCCTGCACCAACCTGCCAGCAGCTTGCTTGGCAGCAATCCTAATATTCATCCTGACCTTCAAACGCCGCTTTGGGTAATGATCATCGCATTTCAAGCGTATTTTGCAGTCATGACTTTGGTAGGTATGAAGATGGAACTTAACCGCCGTAAGATCATTGCGCTCAAGTCGGCGCGTATGCACAGCACAGGGGGACAGTGATTATGGATTTTCTACCAAACATGGGCGAGTATGCCAGCTATATATGGGGTTCCTACGCCGCTGCTGCTATCATACTTATTGGTATGGCGGTGATAACAGTTATGAGCCACAAACGAAAAAAAGCTGAGGCTGCGCGCCTCAAGCCAAAACGAGGTTAATCATGGCCAAAGAAAAAAAGAAAATGGGTTACAAAAAACGTCGTCGCTTATTAATTACCAGCGCTGCTTTTGTTGTGCTCGTCGCAGTCGTTGCGCTTGTTTTCACAGCCCTTGGTGGTGAGAGCATCTCTTTGTTCAAAAAACCATCTGAGCTTACTGAAGCTGACATTACCAGCGGTCGTCGCATCAAAATGGGCGGACTGGTAAAACCAGATAGTCTTGTGCGTCTTGAGGACGGCCTCACCATTGAATTTATTATTACTGACTGCGTTGCTGAACATAAAGCCCGCTACCTTGGTGCCAAACCGCCTGCATTATTCGAAGAAGGCCAAGGCGCCATCGTTGAAGGCAAGTTTAACGCTGAGCGTGTGTTGGTTGCTGAGAGCATCCTCGCCAAGCATGATGAAAACTACACACCACGCGGCATGGAAGTTGAAAGTAATGATGGTGTTTGTGAGCACCCAAGTGATGCCGAAACTTATGCCAAAACCGATGAAGAAATGAGCTAGTTCATGACCGCTGAAATTGGACAATTCGCACTTCTGCTCGGCCTGATGATGGCAGTGGTTGGGGCCACGGTGCCACATTGGGGCATCAAGCGTAACAACGCCCAATTGATGGCCATTGCCGACATGAGTACTCTTGGCCTGTTTTTACTGACCGCTATTGCTAGCGCAATGCTGAGCTATGCTTTTATCACATCTGATTTCTCGCTCGCTGTTGTCGCCACCAATAGCCACTCTACCAAGCCGATGCTTTATAAAATTACTGGTTTTTGGGCAAACCACGAAGGTAGCTTGCTGCTTTGGGTGCAAATATTAACTCTATTCGGCGCCGCTATCAGTGTGTTTGGTAAAAAGCTACCAACTGCCTTTAGGGCGCGGGTGCTTGCGGTGCAGGCTTCTGTTGCCGTTGGTTTTTTGCTCTTCATGATTTTTACCAGCAATCCATTTGACCGCCTTGCCACTATCCCTTTTGAAGGCAACGGCCTTAACCCACTGTTGCAAGACCCTGGCCTCGCTTTTCACCCGCCCATGCTCTACTTAGGCTATGTAGGCCTAAGCGTAGCCTTTAGTTTTGCTATCGCCGCGCTTATCGACGGTGAAGTAACACCCGCGTGGGCACGCTGGGTACGCCCTTGGACGCTTACAGCATGGTGCTTCTTAACTGGCGGTATCGCGCTTGGCGGATGGTGGGCTTACTATGAGCTTGGTTGGGGCGGCTGGTGGTTTTGGGACCCTGTTGAAAATGCCAGCTTTATGCCTTGGCTCGCAGCCACTGCGCTGCTGCACTCTGCTATTGTAGTGGAAAAGCGCGACGCGCTTAAAAGCTGGACTATTTTGCTGGCGATCATCGCCTTTTCATTCTCGCTGCTCGGCACCTTCCTTGTACGATCAGGCGTGTTAACCAGTGTACATGCTTTTGCTGTGGACCCAGCGCGCGGTATCTTTATTCTAGGTTTCTTAGGGCTGGTTATTGGCGGGTCGCTAACGCTTTACGCATGGCGCGCGCCTCACCTCAAGTCAGGTGGGCTTTTTGGCATGGTAAGCCGTGAAAGCGCGCTAATTTTGAACAATATTTTGCTCTCAACCTTTGCCGCTGTGGTGCTGATCGGCACGCTTTATCCGCTGATCCTTGAAGCTTATGACGGTACGCAAATATCGGTTGGACCGCCTTTCTTTGATTTCGCGACAACTGTTCTCATGAGCCCGCTTATCATAGCGCTGGGCTTCGGACCGCTCCTCGCATGGAAACGCGGCAAACTAAGCCGGGCTGCACAGACCTTACTGCCTGCGCTGATCGTGGCGATTATCGCCTTCGGTGCTGTGTTCTGGACGGACCTAAAAGGCCCGTTGATGACGGCGCTTGGCCTAGGTCTAGCCACATGGCTGATCATGTCTGTGCTCATTGAGTTAAACAAACGCGCTAAGATCACCACTGAACCAACAAAAGCATTCAAACGTATGCGAGCACTGCCCATGGGTGACTGGGGTATGCGCCTTGGGCACCTAGGATTTGCCATCATCTTGCTTGGTATTACGGTGAGCGAGGCTTGGACCGATGAAAAACTGGTTGTTATGCAGCCAGGTGACAGCAGCATGGTCGCAAGTTACGAAATGACTTTTGACGGTGTTGAGCCCATAACAGGGGCTAATTACAGCGCTGTGCGCGGCCATTTTACAGTGCGACAAGACGGTAAGTTCATCGCCCTTTTAAACCCTGAGGAACGGCTCTACGCAAGCCCCGTGATGCCAACAACGGAGGCTGATATTTACCCGCTTTTATCGGGCGACCTCTATGCTGTGATCGGCGAGCAGGTTGGCACCAACAGTTGGTCTATGCGGCTTTACTTTAAACCCTTTATCTCGGGGCTGTGGCTTGGGTCTATCTTAATGATGATAGGGAGTATTCTATCTATCAGTGATCGTCGCCTGCGGCTTGGTACTGCGGCTAAAAAACAGAAAGCGGAGGGTTAAATTATGCGTAAACTCCTTATTTTTCTTCCGCTGATTATCTTCGCAGGCATGTTCTTTTTGTTTGGGGAAATGTTAACTCGCGACCGCAATCCATCTGAGATCAAATCTGTGCTTATTGGCAAGCCTGCACCCATGTTCACGCTGACAACACTAGATGCCAGCCAGACCGTATCTAACGAAGTAATCTCTGGTGACACTGCAGTTGTTGTGAATTTTTTTGCCAGCTGGTGTATCCCTTGTCGCGCAGAGCATGACCAGCTCACTCAGCTTCAAAAAATGGGCATCCCTGTCATTGGTATTGCCTACAAAGATAAGCGCATTGATAGCCAAGCCTTCTTAGACGAGCTAGGCAACCCCTTCGCCACAACACTTAGCGACCTTGATGGTCGTGTTGGTATTGATTGGGGTGTCTACGGCGTGCCGGAAACCTTTATTGTGAATAGCGAAGGCATAATCACCTATAAGCATTTTGGTCCGCTACTGGGCAATCGCTTTGACGAATTTGTCGATGCATATAGGGAGGCCAACAAATGACCCGCCTTCTAACAATATTAGCGCTCATATTCAGCCTGTCGCTTGGTGCTATTGCCCAAGACACACAGCTCACTGATCCTGCCAAAGAGGCCGCAGCCCGCAGCTTGATGAAAGAACTGCGCTGCTTGCAATGTCAGAACCAATCAATAGATGACAGTAATGCGGATATGGCGAAGGACCTACGCATGCTCGTGCGTGAGCAAATCGCTGGGGGTAAAAGCGAAGATGAAGTAAAAGATTTTTTAGTGGCACGCTACGGAGACTGGGTGTTGCTGAAACCACCTGTTAAGCAATCTACGTGGTTTCTTTGGGGCTCTCCTGTATTATTACTGTTGTTTGCTAGTGCGTTTCTCCTATTTCGCCGCAAGAACACCACAGCCCCTGAAGCCCTGAGCACTGAAGAAGAAGCTGCCCTTAAAACACTGCTCTCTGATAAGGGAGATGTATGATGCTAACTGTGTATTTTGTTCTCTTGTCCATGCTTTCCTTTGGTCTTATTCAGTGGGCCATGCGCGCGCGCACCGATAATCGCGCGGTTGACCCAATTCAATTTTATAAAGATCAGCTAGATGAGTTGGACCGCGATCTCGCTAGTAACTATATCAGCGAAGAGCAAGCACAGAGCGCACGATTAGAAATTCAGCGTCGTATCTTACGCCAAGGCAAAAAAAGCGATACTGGGAAAGCTGAAAGCAGTAATTTCCCGCTATTCATCGCATTAGGTGTCATCGTGGTTTTGGGCGCGGTGGCACTGTACAATAAAGTAGGTTCTCCAGCCTTACCAGCGGCCGAAAACCGCAGTGCTGTGATGGAAGAGACCGTCATTGACGACAAGGGCACCACACTCCAAGAAGCCATTGATAAAAGCATGACTGAGATGGAAGCTGCCCCTGATAACCTAGACCTTCGTTGGCGCATGGCATCTGCCATGTCTCAGCTTGAGCGCCACAGCGACGCAGCTAAAATATATAGCGACGGTGCCGGGATGGAGCCAGATGTTGTAGATTGGCCGATAAAGCTGGGAGAGAGCATCATGCGTATGCACGATGGTCAAATTGCACCTGCATCCCTACTTGCTTTTCGCTCCGTACTAAACGTCGACCCTGAGCACCCTGCAGCTCATTATTATATTGGTGTTTGGCACGTGCAGAGCGGCAATGATGCCCGCGCCCGCGAAACCTTCATGGCTTTGAAAAACCGCAGCGAGCCAGAAGCCCCATGGCTGCCGATGGTAAACGAACAGTTATCGCGCATTGACGGCACCGATCAATCAACCGTGGGCCAAGCGGCACGGGATGTTGAAAATATGTCCGAAGAAGACCAGCGTGCCTTCATAGCCAGCATGGTTGCTCGCTTAGAAGCCAAACTAGAAGCTAACCCATTCGACACTGAAGGTTGGCTGATGCTAGCTCGTACAAAAGAAAATTTGGAAGGAGCCGAGGCTGCTCGCCGTGTTTTAAAAACTGCCCTAACCAAAGTAAGCAATGCGGATAAGACCCAACTGCAAGAGGCTCTTGAAGCTCTCAACTAAAATGCAATTGAAAGACTAAGAACCCTCCTCTACAGTCGATGGCTATTGCAGATCAATACCTGCACCATGATCTTTAGAGGAAATAACCATGCGCCGCATAACCACTCTTTTTGCAACATCCGTACTTTGCTTGAGCTTGCTCGCGAGTTGCGGACAAGAAGTAGACAACACATCCAAAATAGACCTTGAGTACGAACGTTATCAGCTTGATAATGGCTTAACTGTGCTTTTGCACCGTGACACTTCTGATCCAATTGTCTCGGTCCAGCTTTCTGCACACGTTGGTTCTGCCCGCGAAAAAGTTGGTCGCACTGGGTTCGCACACTTATTTGAGCATCTATTGTTTTTAGAATCAGAAAACCTAGGCAAGGGTGGCTTGGATAAAATGAGTGCCCGTATTGGCGGTTCTGGCGCAAATGGTTACACTAATAATGACCAAACAGTCTATCTTCAAACCGTGCCGAATGATGCATTAGAGAAAATGATTTGGGCTGAAGCCGACAAGCTAGGCTATTTCATCAACACCGTGACCGAAGATGTACTTGCCAAAGAAAAGCAAGTGGTGCTCAACGAAAAAAGAAGCAGTAATGACAACAGGCAATATGGCTTTGGTAACCAAATCATGGTCGAAAATATATATCCCACTGGGCACCCATATAGCTGGCCTGTGATTGGCTCTATGCAGGATCTGAACGCTGCTACTCTCAAAGATGTAAAAGACTTTTTCAACACTTGGTATGTTCCAAACAATGTGACGTTAACTATTGTTGGTGATTTTGACATTGAGCAAACTAAAACGTGGATCGAAAAATATTTTGCTGAAATTAAACGTGGCACAAATATTGAGCCACTTGAGATACAAGCGGCCAACATTACTGAGACCAAAAACCTAGTGCATGAAGACAGTTTCGCTAAGGTCGCTAAACTTGATTTTGCATGGCCAACTGTTGAAATGTTTCACCCAGATAGCTACGCACTTAATGCCTTGTTCTCACAGCTTACTAGCGGCAAAAAAGCACCCTTCAACCGCGTACTCATCGATGAGAGAAAAGTAACGTCAAGTGTAGCGGGCTATAACCGTGAAGGGGAAATTGCTGGCATGGCTCAAATGGCTATTCGTACATACCGTGACATAGACCTTGATGCGGTAAATGCCGCTGTAGAAGAAGCCTTTACGCTGTTCGAGGCCGAAGGTGTTAATGAAGACGAACTTCGCCGTTATAAAGTGGGCAATGAGGTTGCTTTTTACGGAGGGTTGGGCAGTGTTGGCACCAAAGGTACGCTTCTCACCTCATATTCAATGTATGCAGACGACCCTAGTTTTGCCGCAGAAGATCTGAAACGCACACTTGCTGTCTCATCTGAGGATATAATGCGAGTTTACAACAGGTATATTAAAGATCAGCCCCATATTATGCTGAGTTTTGTGCCTAAAGGTCAGCCTGATCTAGCTGTTGAGGGCGCTATAAGCGCAGGCATCGTTGAAGAGGAAATAATTCTCGGCAATGAAGCCGCTGTGGACCCGACTAAAGCCGCTGTTTATGAACGCACAGCATCTAGTTTTGATCGCACTATAGAGCCGCCATACGGTGAGACACCACTCGTGAAAACGCCTGCTATTTGGGAAGAAAAACTAGACAATGGCCTGCGCGTTCTTGGCATTATCGATAGTGAAACGCCTATGGTGTCTTTCTCGCTTGTTATGAAGGGCGGCGCACAGCTTGATGACCTAACAAACCTTGGTGCTGCAGCAATGATGGGCAGAACTTGGGATAAAGGGACACTGAGCAAAACAACCGCTGAACTAGAGAATGCCTTTAAAGATATCGGGGCAGGACTGAGTGTCTCAGTCTCTAGTACGAGTACAAGGTTTAGTGCAACTGCACGTGCGACGGACTTTGAAAAGACCCTCGCTCTTATGGAAGAAGTGCTTCTATCACCGCGCTACGACGTAACCGAGCTTGAAAACGCAAAAGCGCAAACGGTTAAGTCGTTAAAAGCATCAGAGGTGAGACCCACTACAATAGCAGCTAAGTATACCGCTAAGCTGCTTTACGGTAAAAAGCATCTTTTCTCTAACAGCATGATAGGAACCGCAGAACATGTGGAAACGTTAACAGTAGATGACTTGAAAGTATTTCACGCTGAGCAAGTATCACCGACAGTTGCAGCTTTCCATATTGTTGGTGATGTAGACCGTGACCGTGTGATGAACGCGCTCAAAGGCCTTAGTGAACGTTGGGAACCAACAGAGGTAACCATACCCACATTTCAACTGCCCAAATCTCCCGTACCAGCGGCGCTGTATTTCTTTGACCGTCCAGGTGCCACGCAATCAAACATCACCGCAACCTATCTCGCCATTCCGCAGGAACACCCAGATAGCTATAAAGTGAATGTGATGAATTACATCCTAGGCGGTGGTGGTTTTGCCTCACGGCTCACACAAGACTTACGTGAGGGCAAAGGCTATACTTACGGAGTACGCTCTGGCTTTAGCAGTAACGGCCTAACGGGTGCATTCACTTTAAGCACAGCGGTACGTGCGAACGTTACGCTCGAATCTATCGAGCGCATCAAGTTCCATTTGGATACTTACGGCGATACCTTCACAGATGTTGATCACAGCACCACCCAAAATAGCCTGATCAAAAGCCAAGCGAGAGCCTTTGAATCGCATGGTAGCAAACGTGGACTACTAGAAGCTGTTACATTTTATAGTCTGCCGTATGATTACATCACGCAGCGTCAAGAGCTTGTGCGNAATTTAACGCGCGAAGACGTTCAAGCNCTTGCGAAACAATATCTACCTGCTGATCGTATGATCTATATCGTGGTGGGTGATGCTGAAACACAGTTTGAGCGTCTCAAAGACCTTGATCTTGGTGAAATTATTCTCGTGGAACCTGAGCAAAAACAACAGTAGCGGCACTACTTAATGAAGCTGTGAACCGCGCGGTACGCTTCCTCAATAGCGGCTTCTGACATGGCATTTGTTGCGGCGTCAGTGCCTGCAATGGCAATATTGCCAATGCGCTGTCTAGCCTCAACCCATGGGCGGCGGTCATGATTCCAGTATTCTGCCCACCAAGCCACTTCATCCGTCTCTGGGTCCACCGAATAAGCATAGCCATGCGGCCAGCGATTAACCGTAATACCCGCAATGTCACGCGCGGGGTCAAAACCGCCCGGCCCGAGCACACGCCCTAACTGGTCACGAACGGCACGTTCAAAAGTCTCAAAGGGTGTTTCTAAAAGTAAGCGGCGACCAGCCCTAAACTGCTCGGCTGCGGGAAGCCCCGGAACAGTTGGGATATGTTGCAAATGCAATACCATCGGTTCGTCAGGCTTTTGAGCATACTCATAATCGCCAATGCTAATTGGGTGCGTGGGCCTAAAATTATGATAGAACATGCCCGGACAGTAAGTTCTGTTAACACCCAAGTTAACAAGACTTTGCCAATTGCGAATTGCGACACTGGTATAGACCAGCGGCGCCCGCACAGAGCTTAACATGGCAACCTCTTGCTCGGCTGGTATATCATCGCAGACATAAGGCAACAGCGCATGGTAGCCCGCCCAAATAACTTTGCTCGCGGTCACTATGTCGGCTTCATCACCCTTAACAGTTGTTACTTCAATATTACCGTTCATATTGCCATCAATGTGGCTGAGCCATACTGCTGTGGTGTTCAAGCGGATACGCGTTTGGTTTTTGGCACGGTCAAGCACTCTATAATCAAACTTCGCTGTGACCACATCTTCCATGGTCGTGCCAGGCGCAACATCAGGGACAAGTTTGCGCACCAACAAGCGTGCTATAGAGGCATTCCCATCAGGAAAACGAAAATAATTGTATTCGTCGTAGTCCTTGGCTTCATCGTCCTCGTCTTCCACTAACTTCATACCCGCAAATCCAGGATACCCCTCCACATGAGCCATCCATGCGGGTAGAGCATCAGCGCCTATTGCCCAAACACCGTGGGAGCGTTTTTGTAGAAAAGTTATCACTTCATCGCCGACCTTCACGTATTCTCGCAGGTAGTACTCCCATGAAATCGTCCCGAGTAAATCGCGGCGCTCAACCATTGTCATACCAGCTAAATAGTCTATTTCATCAGCAAAAAACCGTTTAAGTTCAGCTTTTGCCACGTCAGAAAGCGGTGTGTGATCCAAAGAGTCATCTGCATCTAATGGCCCAACAGCTAAATAGTCTTCGCCAAAAGTTTCCTTATCAAAAAAGGTGCTCGTCTTTAGCCCAAGCTCGGCCAACATCGCATCATGGTTATAAGCATCATCATTATCGCTATGAATACCCAACTCTTTCACCAACTGTTTGGCAGCCTCTGGATAGGTTTGAGCTTGCTCCATCTCCATAGTGCCACCAAAACCAATTAACGTTTTGCCATCTACCGTGAACTCATTGCGCTTAGCATGGCCGCCAAAATCATCATGCGTTTCTACAATTAGAATGCGGGCCTTCGGGTCGACATCTCGCAAGTACATATAAGCCGATGAAAGACCGCTGATGCCAGCCCCAACAACCACCAAATCATAATGCTCATCGGTTTTTATTGCCTGCCACTGTTTTCCCTGCACTGCAGCGTGAGCGTTTTCAAATGAGCCTGGGTGCGTGCCGCGCATACCCATTTTACTGGGTGGGTAATAAGGATTTGAGGGGTCAGTAGGCGGCGCACAGCTACTCAATGATAGCGGCAGCATCGATGCGCCAAGAGCGAGGCTAGCACCGTTCAGGAAGTCGCGTCTGTCTATCGGCTGGTTCATGCCCAAACGTTGGTCTTTCAACTTCATAAAACCTCCCCTAAACTCTATAATGGCTTAAACCTAGGTGGGAGCCTGATGAAACTCAAGCCTTTCACCTAAATGGTGCCTTCCACGCGGGACCGAAAAGAAGAGAGTTTTTCTATCATGATGCCGCTGGATTACGAGATTTCACTATGCTAAAAGCCAAGTGTTCAATGACTTAGATCCCATAGCTCAGTTGGATAGAGCATCAGATTCCTAATCTGGGGGCCGGTGGTTCGAATCCACCTGGGATCACCATTGCTTAACGATAGAAACTCCGATTGGATAACTCTTGCTAACTACTCACTTTACCGCTGCCCACCTTTGTTTTACAAAGCCGTATACAACGAAGCATTATATAGGCTTTTTAAGGAACCAATAAATGTCTAGTTCTGACGCCCTAGATGCAATCCGCGCTATCGTGGGAGACAAAGGTCTCATCACAGCAGACAGTGCAGAGCAATATTTAACCGAGCAGCGCGGTAAATACCACGGCGAGGCATTGCTTATCGTGCGCCCAGAAAACACCCAAGAAGTGTCAGATATTTTAAAGATTGCAGATAAGTCGGGCCTAAAGGTCGTGCCACAATCTGGCAATACGGGGCTTGTCGGCGGACAGCTACCCTATGATAAAGACCTTGATATTTTATTGAACCTATCACGCCTTAACACCATCAATGAGATTGACACGGTGAACGATACAATGCGCGTAGGTGCTGGTGCTATTCTTGCAAACGTTCAAGCTGCTGCTACTAACGCTGGACGATTGTTCCCACTTTCACTGGCATCAGAAGGCAGCGCCCAAATCGGCGGATTGCTATCGACCAACGCAGGCGGTGTAAATGTGCTCAAATACGGTAATGCAAAAGCGCAAGTTTTAGGGCTTGAGGTGGTGCTGGCTAACGGTGATATTTGGGACGGTATGCGCGCACTAAGAAAAGACAACACTGGCTACGATTTAAAGCAGCTTTTCATGGGGTCAGAGGGCACGCTGGGTATCATCACATCAGCGGTGTTGCGCCTTTTTCCTGCCCCGCGCGAAACCGTCTCAGCTTTTGTAGCTCTTGATAGCTTAGAAGCCACTACAGCGCTTTTTGCCGCCGCACGCGAGCAAACAGGTGATCTCATCTCCGCTTTTGAGCTTTTGCCAGACATCGGCATGGATTTTCTTCAAAAGCACATGCAGCTTAGGCACCCGCTTGAGAGCAGGTCACCGTGGTATATTCTCATTGAGCTGTCATCGCCTGAAGCAAGCGAGCGTTTGCAAGCCGTGATGGAACAACTATTAGAGACTGCCCTAGAAACAGGCCTCATTAACGACGGCGCGATCGCAAGCAACCTAACGCAAGCCGCAGATTTTTGGCGCCTTAGAGAACATCTCTCTGAAGTACAAAAGTTTGAGGGCGGCAGCATCAAACATGATATCGCTGTGAAAATATCTGATATCCCAGCCTTTGTTGACCGTGCTACCACTGCGCTCGAAAAGGCATGCCCTGGCATCAGACCTGTAGTGTTTGGCCATATTGGAGACGGTAATCTTCATTTTAATATGAGCCAAGCGGAAGGCACCGACAAAGCTTCCTACCTCGCCCGCTGGGAAGAGATAAACAGTTTAGTCCATGATATTGTACATTCCATGGGCGGATCTATAAGCGCTGAACACGGTATTGGGCTAATGAAACGTGACGAGCTAGCCCATTATAAGAGCGAAACAGAGATGCAAATGATGCGTGCGCTGAAACAAGCCTTAGACCCAAAGAACACCCTTAACCCAGGTAAGGTTGTTTAGCTTAATGCTGCTTATCTACCATAGGTTTTTTTGCAGTTAGCATGTCCGTATAGCCCGGTTTTGGCATTGATAAATTTGGATCATCTGCTTGATCAAGAAGAGTTTTTTGCGTCATAAAGCCAGCCCCATCGCGAATATCAGCTTCAATCGCAACTTTTAGACCGAAAAGATTTCTCTCTTTGAGAGCCGTGATCATCTCGCCGTGACGGTCAACCATGTAATGGTCTTGTAGGGTTGCCAGCGCAATACGGTGCAGTGGACCCATCTGCAACCAAACACGCTCAATAGCAGGCATACTCACAGGGTTCGGATGCCTAGTATAAAGGGTGCGATGTAGCTCTTGGTTTTTTAAAATAGTGCCTATGGGGTCGTTGCGTTCAATTGCTTTATTTTGCTCATCGTCGAGCAAAGCAAGTTGATCGATCAGTGCATCATCAATATAGGGCAGTGCACGCTCACCAGCGAAGGTTTCCAGCGCGATACGAAGCTCCAAAAGCTCCGAGAGTTTAGCTTGGTCAATAGACGGCACCTCAATGCGGCGATTAATCTTCATCACTAATGCGCCTTCTGCGACCAAGCGTTTCAAAGCTTCTCGTACAGGCATCGCACTCACACCTAGCATCGCGGCAATCGCCCTAATGGTGATGGCTTGTCCAGGTTGCACCTGCCCTGTCATGATAGCAAAACGCAGAGCGCGAAACACCCACTCTTGTGCTGTTTCACCCACTTCAGGATACAGCGGCAGTACGTTAATATTTTTTACATTCGCCATTAAAGCCCCAAATCCTTTTGAATAAGAGAGAGCGCAAGGTTGGCCTTCTCAAGCAGTTCATCGATTTGTTCAATGGTAATGATAAGCGGTGGACACAAGATCATCGTGTCACCAACACTACGCATCACAAGTCCGTTATTAAAACAGTGCTCGCGGCACCTAAACCCAACATTATCATCAGCGTCAAAGGCCTCGTTTGTCTCTTTGTATTTCACAAGTTCAATAGCGCCAAGTAGACCGACCGTTCTTACCGACCCAACCAATGGGTGATCATTGAGTGTATTCAACTGTGCTTCAAAATACTCGTAAATAGGCTTCATTGGTTCGCCGACCAAGCCGTCGCGTTCCATAATTTCTATATTTTTAAGCGCTACGGCACAGGCAACAGGGTGACCAGAATAGGTGAAACCATGCACCATCTCTTCATCGCCGTTTGCTATAGTTTCGCTGATGTCACCGCCAAGTGCCACTGCTGAAAGCGGTTGATACCCAGAGGTTAAGCCTTTTGCCATCGTCATAATGTCTGGTGTGATACCGTATGTATCAGAGCCAAACCAATTGCCTGTACGGCCCCAGCCACAAATCACTTCATCTGCCCATAGCAAGATACCGTATTTACGGCAAATAGCTTCAATCCGTGGCCAATATCCAGCAGGCGGAGGACGCATACCCCCAGCTCCCATCACAGGTTCACCAACAAAAGCCGCTACATTTTCAGGGCCAAGCTCTATGATTTTCTCTTCCACAGCTTGTACACAAATATCAGTAAACTCTTCTTCGCTCATACCGCGTCCGTTCGTAAAATAACATGGCACTGGTCCCACATGATGAATACCCTCAACAGGCAGGTCGAACTGTGGGTGCATACCACTAAGACCGGAAAGCGAGGCTGCAATGGTTGTGGAGCCATGATAGGCACCTTCGCGTGCTATAAATTGCTTACGATTTTTTTGACCCTTTAGGTTCCAATAATATTTAACAAGCTTATAGGCGCTATCCACTGCTTCTGAGCCAGAGCAAGCAAAGAACACACGGTTGATACCTTCTGGTGTTTTTTCAACAATTTTTGCTGCTAGTTCGGTGGTGTTCGGTGTGGAAGTATTAAAAAACAGATTATAGTAAGGTAATGTTTGCATCGCACTTGTTGCTGCTTCCACAAGTTCCTGCTGGCCGTAACCAAGCTGGGTACACCAAAGGCCTGCCATGCCATCAAGCATGCTATCACCTTCGCTATCATGAATGTAAACACCATCCGCATGTGTGATCATGCGTACACCCCTCTCTCGCAAGCTAGGGTGCGGTGTAAAAGGATGTAGATGGTGATCTGCATCCTGACTTTGCCAGAATTTGGTTGTGTTTTTAAGGGGTTTTTGATCAGTCATATTACACCTGCAATAGTAAATACTTGGTTTCCCAAGGGCTTAAATAGTTTGTATAGCTTGCAAATTCTTTGTGCTTAATTTGCGACAAAGTCTCTAGGAAGATCGGGGAGAACACTTGCTTAAGCTCTTCACAGTTCTCCATCAATGTTACACCTTCATAGAAATGTGGCGGCAACACTTTATTAGTGGTTTCATACGCTGAGCCTTTATACTCATCCGGCGCTTCAAGTTTTTCCATCATACCTAAATATCCAGCCGCAAGCGAAGCTGCGATCGCGAGGTAAGGGTTAGTGTCAGAACCCGCGATGCGGTTTTCTATTCTGCGGCTCTCTGGTCCACCTTGCGGCACTCTAAGACCAACAGAGCGGTTTTCGCGCGCCCAGTGCAGGTTCGTTGGGCTAGATAACTGTGCACTAAGGCGCATATAACTGTTCACGTAAGGAGCGACCATAGGCATCAAACACGGTATATATTTTTGTAGTCCAGCAATGTGTGACATGAAAATTGGCGTGTCGTCGCCGTCTTCGGTTGAAAAAATATTAACACCCGTTTTGATGTCCACCACCGACTGGTGAACATGCATCGCGCTACCAAATGTATCTGGGTATGGCCGCGCCATAAAGGTAGCAAACATGTTATGTCTCAGTGCCGTTTGGTGGAGCATCCGCTTAAAGAAGAAGGATTGATCAGCCACCTCCATCGGGTCGCCGTGATTAACGTTAAATTCAAATTGTGAAGGCCCAGCTTCATGAATAAGCGTATCAATGTTGATGCGCTGTTTTTCACAGAAATCATAGACCTCCTCAAAGAAATCATCAAACTCATCAACGCCATCGATAGAATAAGGCTGTGTACCTGTATCCCTAATGCCTGATTTGCCTTTAGGAGGCTGTGGCGGACGGGTCATATCGTCTTGTTTGTCAATGAGATAGAACTCAAATTCAGGCGCAACCACAGGCTTCCAACCTTGTGCTGTATAAAGATCAAGCACCTGTTGCAGCGCTTGACGCGGTGAAAACAACACTGGTGAGCCATCTTCATAAATCGCCGAACAGACAACGGATGCACAAGGCTCTCTTTGCCACGGTGCAACGCAGACAGTGTCGAGGTCAGGGATCAAAATGATATCGACCTCTGTTTCTTGCATCACATCATTGAAGACAAAACCACCGTTAACTGTGATACCGAAAATGCTTTCAGGCATACGCAAATTATTCGTTTTCATACCTTCGATAAAGCGGTGTCTTGGCATCGCTTTCCCGCGGGATGTACCCGCGACATCTGGTACCATCACCTCAATATCATCGATATTCTCTTTTATGAGCCACGCCTCAACTTCATCAATTTTCTTTGCGTCGATCATCTCTCACCATACAGTTCTATATAGAACTGTCCTTTCTTTGGTTAATGCACGCAACCGCGTGCCAAACTTATTTTACCGTCTCAATGCCATACCGAAGGCTTGGTATAATTTTCTCGATTGTGGGTTTTCGCTGGCCTTCCACTCAGGGTGCCACTGGACAAAAACCGCATAATTTTTAGCATCCGTTACCGTTACCGCTTCGATGGTACCATCATCCGCCACCGCTTCAACGGTTAGTCCCTCCGCTAAACGATCAATGCCCTGTCCGTGCACTGTGTTGACCATAAAGCGTCGCTCGCTAAGCAAGTCTTCTAAATAGCCACCCTTGATCACATCCACTGAGTGCGCAGGACCATATTGCACACCTATTGGCGCGTCTTTGTCTTCACGGTGATCCATGCGCCCTTCAACCTCGTGCAAGCGCGGATGCAAAGTGCCCCCAAGCAGCACATTAACCTCCTGTATGCCACGGCAAACACCAAAAACAGGCTTACTAGCCGCAAGCGCTGCTTTAATTAAATGCATTGAAGACTTGTCTCTTGCTGGGTCCTCATCTTCGCCTTCTGGTGCAGGCTCTACGCCGTATAATTGTCTTTGAACATTTGAGTAGCCACCTGGCACAAACAAACCGTCCAAGGCATCTATGATACCTTCCGCCCCGTCTGCAATGTCTGTTGCGGGTATAAGCAGGGGCGTTACATCTGAGAGCTCCACCAAGGGTCGCACGTATTTATCTGCGACCGCATGATTAGCATGCAGTCCTATTGTGCGAAGGTCCGCTACTATGCCAACAACTGGTCTCATGCCGCACCTTGTGATGTTTGTTCTTCAAGCTCTTCTTTTCGCCAATCGAACATATTCATTTCAATAAAGACGAAGGCCACCAACCATAGGAACGCATCCCATGAGCCAACGACATCACCCATCCAAACCCAATACAACAGACAAACCGTTAGCGTTGAATAAAGCAGACCTTTAATCCACAAATTGATCCGTTGCATCTTCTCGCTCATACCACCGCGTAGCTGCAAGAACACATCCAACTCAAGTATCAAAACAATGAGTACCCAAGTGCTGGCATTCACCACATCGGTCATCGCAAGACGCCGCGCTTCACTGAGCGCGTCATTGCCTGAGACCATACTATGAGCCTCGTTAACCCAAATAGCGCCGCCACTGTCCACAACAAGACAGCTCGTCGCAGTTAAGGGGCCATAATCATCCAATTCATTTACCATAGATAAATACTGACCAACAAAATCACAGGCGCTGGCGACAGTTACAGGCTCAAAACCGTATATGATAGACGCCTTGTCAACATATCCCACCAATGCCAGCAGGATAAAGCCGTAACAAATGGCGCTAGCAATATTTACCAGCATCTGGCGTTTGCCGTGCATATGCTCGGCTTCCATAGTATAGGTCTCTAGTTCTAAAAGGATGAGCAAGACAAACCAAGCGACCGTATCGATACTCGCAGTAAAGGCATTGCCTAAATCTGACAAGTTTACACCGTCTCTAAAGGTATGACCTGAGGCCAAAAAGTCCTCGCGCATAAAGTAAATAAGATTCAGAAATAGCATGAAATAGATGACATATTTAAATATCTGAAATATTTTCTCGCGTTTATCAGCTTGATCGCCATTTGAAACAACTGTCACAGGTCACCTTCCATCGCCTAAAGCATTATCAATTAGTCCCCGCCATTAGGCTAGCTATATTGTGATCACAAAAATATAAATCAGTCAAGAATTTATAGAGACCATAGATGCATCCATTTATTTAGTAACGCATTATTAGTTAGTTATAGCCTTCCCTCAATGGGTTTATGTGATCACAAGGGGCACCAACGCTGCCCTTTAAGGGCTATCATAACTAAGACTCTAGCCCCATAAATTTATATTAACTACCTAATAAACTGCCCACATTAAGTATCAATATTGCAACAATATAATATAAATTAGTTTATTATTCCAATAATTACAAAAACAGTCCGATATTAAAAAAAACATTTCCCTCTTCCTAGCCTATTATCATTGCAGTTATTTCTAAAATCAGCGGGGGCGGTCATTGGAAACGAACGAGACATCATTTGGGATTAAACGAAAATGTGCCTTCTGGGGTTTAGTGGCTGTTTTCGTAGTATACTCCTATAGCATTTACACCGCTGGTACCGACATGAAAAATACACCTGCGCCGAGCGAGAGTGTACTCAAAGGACAGCAGCTATACCGCGACAACAATTGTACCGCCTGTCATCAGTTTTACGGCCTTGGTGGCTACATGGGACCTGACCTTACAAATGTAATTTCAGACCCAATGCGCGGCACTGACTATGCTCGCGGCTTCATTGAGTATGGCACATTAAAAATGCCAAACTTTGAACTTAGCGAAAAAGAAATTAATGACCTGATCGCCTATCTCACGCATGTAGATGCATCTGGTTCATACAAACCAAGTACATCGAAAAAAAATTGGAACGGGACCGTCGACTATGACCGACAAAAACCTGAGTAAAAGTGACAACACAGGCTTAGGCTTCGTGTTTCTTGGCATTCTGGCCGTATCCATTTGCATGCTTTTTGGCATTGCTGGTGCGTTTAAATATTTATACCCAGAGCAGCTATCAGCGCTTGAGTTTTACAAGATGCGCCCACTGCATGTATCCCTATCCGTTTCATGGATTTTCTTAGCGGCCATTGGCGGCATTTACCATTACTTGCCTAACTTTTGTGGGTTACAACTTTTCTCAACAAGAGCAACAAAAGTCCATTTCTGGGTTTTCTTGTTAACAGGACTAGCAATCATAGGGTCTTATTTTCAAGGGGAATTTGGTGGCCGTGAATACTGGGCCTATCCCCCAATTTATTCAATTCCGATTTTTGCGACCTGGATCCTGTTTGGCCTTAACTTTATCCTAACAGTACGCCGCCAAACAGGGCCGTGGCCTGTCTATTACTGGATGTGGGGCACAGGCATCCTATTCTTCCTTATCACCTATACCGAGGCGCATCTGTGGCTCATACCTTTCTTTCAAGATAACATTGTGCGTGAGCTAACCGTGCAGTGGAAAGCTTACGGTGCGCTTGTTGGTTCATGGAACATGCTGGTCTATGGTACCGCTCTTTTCGTGATGGAAAAAATCGGTGGCGATGCTGGCATCGCACACAGCAAGAAAGCGTTTGGCTTGTTCTTCTTGAGCTTTGTTGCGTTATTGTTTGGTTGGGCCCACCATGTTTATCCCGTTGGCAACAGCGAGTGGATCCGCAACCTAGCCTACATCGTTTCTATGACAGAACTCTATATCCTTTTTAAAATTATTTGGGACTGGCGTGGCACGCTTAGCACTTACAATAAATGTAAGCACATGCAGGCCTATCGTTTTATCTTCGCTGCTGATATCTGGGTGCTGATAAACCTTATACTTGCGATCTTCATTTCTATCCCGTCTGCTAACTTGTTAACACACGGCACCCACATCACTGTGGCCCACGCCATGGGCACGACAATAGGCATCAACAGTATGATCTTGTTAGGTTCTGTCTTTTTCATTATTGAAGAGAAGATAGGCAGCAACCTTGAAGGCCTATCGCGCAGTTCTGTGCGCTATGGTTACTGGCTTACTAATCTAAGCCTATCCGTGTTCCTAGGCTCACTGTTTATGGCGGGCATTAAAGAAGGCTTCTTAGAATGGGATAGCTTTTATGATAAAGCAGAAGCCGTTGAGCCACAGCTGTTGGTCTTTGCATGCTCAGGCATCTTCTTGCTTATTGGTCTTTGGATGGTCTTGCTACCAGCACTTGGTCACTTAGGTAAAATATTNTTTTCCAAGAACGCCTAAAAAAACAATTCACGGATAAAAATAACGATGCTTATTTAGGGCCGCTTTGATAGGTAGCATCAAAATCAATAGTGGGGTGGGCGCGTATTTTCTATATCGCCTGCGCCGTCTTCCATTGCCTCTAGCTGGCTTTTTAAATGTGTGGATTGTCGTTTAAGTTTGTCAATTTCGCCCCACTGCTCAGTGACGGTTTGATTCAAACTATCGATCGTTTCTTGCTGAAAAGCGAACTTAACCTCTAACTCAGCCAGTCTATCTTCTAGATTCATTTCATTCGACATATCATCACTCCCACTTAAGCGTAATCACTTGAATTATGCGGCTTGTACGCTCAATTGCTGGTAAAGACAAGGTGTGCCGCCATAGACTATATGCCTTTATATAGGATTATATTTATCATATTTACTTCTTTTTTTAATTCTCCGCCCTATACTTTAATAAAGTATGTGATTACTGGGGTTGGGAAGTGAACATGAAAACGAAAAGAAATACTGCGCGCGTTCCAAAGCAGCGCCGTGGTCAAGAACGATTTGAAACCATCTTGGACTGTGCGGCAAAGCTGATGAAGACCGTGCCACCCACCAAGCTAAATCATTATCAGATTGCTAAAGAAATCGGATGTGCACCAGCGACCGTATATCATCTATTCCCTAGCATGAACGCCCTGTTCTGCGTTCTGCTTCAGCGATACAGGCGTAGCCTCCTTACTTATTTAAAAGCTGAAGATAGCATAGTAAGTCATGACAATTGGCACGCTCTTCTCCACCATAAATTTGAGCGTACCCTCACTTACTTCGTTAAAACACCCGAACTTCAGGAACTACTCTTTAATCAAGAATTACCAAAAATTGTGAGCGCACCTGAGAGCTCAGATGACGAAACAATGAGCGGCTACCTAGCCTCGATCATGAGGGGGGATTTTCAAACCAGAAACGTCACAGATTTAGACCTTCATGTCACGCGTACCGTTCAAATTTTTCATGCCGTACAAGAACAGCGTTTCGTTGATAACCATGGCCCTGCAGAAATAGTCGTAAATGATGCAACAGAGGCAGCGCTCGCGTATCTTGAGGCCATCGTGCCTAAGGCAGAGGCTTCTGCAACACCCTAGCCTTTAAATCGTTTGACGATAAGCCCCACACCGTGTTACCCCGCAGCCATAAGTAACCCCTACGGAAGGAACATATCGTGGCAACAGGTAAAGTGAAGTGGTACAAACCAAGCAAAGGCTTCGGCTTTGTTAAACCATCTGGCGGCGGTGAAGATATTTTCCTCCATAAATCGACCTTAGAGAGAATCGGATTAACTGACATCAAGGACGGTCAAATGATCCGTTATGACCTAGCAGCAAATCGCGAAGGCAAAACACAAGCCGATGCTATTGAGCTCATTGAAGACGATAAAAAGTAGGCCTGTCACTTTCAGGCCTTCACATGTAGCATGTTTGTGATTCCTAAAAAGCTGTTATACTAACAACGATTCGGCTTTTCTGGCTTTATTGAATCATTCCCCTTGCTGTTTATATATAAATTTTTTATGCTCGTTATTCCACATATGGAATAAAAGGTTTTACGCATGCCGAACAGCAATTCACTCAAAGAACAGAACAAACACCTTGCTCCTATTGGGCTTCGGGCATTTTTCAGGCTAGCTGATCAGTGGGAACTTACCGTGCCAGAGCAAATGACTTTGCTTGGACACCCTTCCCGCAGCACTTTCTATAATTGGAAGGCTGATCGTATCTCTGGCGTGCCTCATGACACTTTATCGCGACTATCTCACATGATTGCTATCCACCGCGCGCTCGGAATTTTATTTCCAGAAACCAGCGAAGCAGATGCTTGGGTGAAAAAAGCTAACGATGAACTCGCAGGGCAAACTGTTATCGACCGTTTGCTCGCCGGCGAGCTAACTGACCTCGCACAGGTTCGNTCCCACCTTGACGCACTGGTAGCAGGCTCCTAAATGCAAGTAGTATTAGACAACATNCCTTCAAAAGCNATAAATTGGAATACTTGTAGCATGGTAAGGCCTGCCTTAATTCCTGATAAGGATCCTCTTTTACGACTAGACAAGAACGTGAAGTTGCTGGCTAAGTTGGCTGAGTTAACAGCCCCCCTTACGCGCCACAACAAGGCGGACGTACCCTTGTGGCGGGAAGAACCTATTTGTCCAGAAAGTACCAAAGCCTTTTTTTCAAATGATGCTGTAGAAAGTCGTTTCGCGAGTGGGCTGTTTCCTGTTATGCATCTCCACCAAGGCGAAGGGGTGGCCCTTGCCTATCGACTACACAAGCATCGGTTATTCTTGCGTGAGACCAATACNTCAGCGATGGACCTTAGCTTCATTGAAGACGANCTAAANTTTTCAGCAGACTTACTAGATATCCAAGACAAGAAGGCCTACCCAGCACTCTATACATCGCTCGATTGGGAAAACGCGCACGCTCTCAGCGATAGCGTAGCGAAGTCAGGCGCCGCTGGTTTACTTACAAGCGATGACGACGGACATGTAATGGCTGTTCTTATGCGAGCTGAACTCATCACGTCTCACAAAACCAAACGCGGAATCACAGCGCGGTGGAATGGCCACCGCTTCACAGCTTACTATGATCATAGTGCGCTCACCTGGTTCACACTTTAAGTGCCCCTGCCCTCATTTGACGTGATTTCGCCGCCAAGATGCCCTATTCTTATTAAATTATACGCTGTATGCTGATTTGGCTTTGTTCTTTTGTCAGCTTTGGCTAAAGCTAGTATTATAAAACTTGATCCTTGGGTGGTGTATGACGGACAAAAAAGTTGTAGCGGTGATCTTCGGGGGGCGCAGCGTCGAACATGACGTTAGTGTGCTAACGGGACTTCAGTTTCTCGAAGCCCTAAACCCTACGAAATATGACGGTGTTGCCGTATATGTTGACCCGCTTGGTCAGTGGTGGTCTGGTGATGCGCTTGCTGATCGCAAAAATTATCCAATTACACTGGACACCTTTAAGGCCATGCGCCAGATCACACTTGACCTTGCAGCACCCGCCAGTGGCCGCCCAAGCTTCACGTGGCGTGAAAAAACGATGTTTGGCGAGAAAACCAATAGCTTACCTTTTGACATTGCCGTGCCTGCCATTCATGGCTCGAACGGTGAAGATGGCACCCTACAAGGCCTCCTTGATTTTGCTGGCATCCCGTACACAGGCTGCAGGGTTGCTGGTGCAGCCATTACAATGGATAAGGTCGCCACCAAGAACTGGGCGAGAAACTCTGGACTGTCTGTTCTCGGCGAGGCTCACATCAAACGACCACCTAGAGGCTCTTTTTTGAGCGACGAAGCGCTACAAAATGCCCTGAAGGACGGTCTCGCAAATACTGCTTTTCCATACTGCGTAAAGCCTTGCAACTTAGGCAGTTCTGTTGGCGTTTCAAAGGCATTGGACAATGATGGTCTGATGGCCGCGCTTCTTTCAGTCTTCCGCCTAGACAGTGAAGCTATGATTGAACCTTTCGTACAAAACTTAGTTGAATATAATATTGCTGTGCGCCGTGACAGCACAGGCAAGGTTGTAACTGGCAGCATAGAACGCCCCAGCAGCGAGGCAGAACTGTTAGATTTTAAAAACAAATATCTCTCTGGTGCCAAAANAGGACCAAAGGTGAATGCAGGCCAAAGTCAAGGCATGGCTAGCCTTAACAGAGAGCTTGATCCAGACGACTTATTAGAATCTCAAGAAAAACTCATTCGCGAAACCGCAGTAGCTATCTTTGACGGACTTAAACTTGCAGGGTCAGTCAGATTAGATTTTCTCGGTAATAGTCAAACTGATGAGCTTTGGTTCAACGAAGCCAACACTATTCCTGGCAGCTTTGCCTATTTCCTATGGGAAAATGCTGAAACGCCACTTTCATTCCTTGAGCTAACAGATGCCATGATCACTGAAGGTTTTGCACTTTCAAGTGCGAGGCTAGGCCAAACTGATACCGCCTCGAGCGGTGCCAGCATTTTTGGCGAATAAAATGACCGAGCACTCCAGCTTTCATTACAAACGAACTGAGGTTGAAAATGGCCCATCCTTTGTGTGGCTACATGGCTGGGGACAAGACTTATCATCACTTAATCGTTTGGCGCAACTTTATCAATCTAAAGGCAATAATACACTTTTTGACCTACCTGGTTTTGGTAAGTCTGCACTGCCTCCTCGAGGGGCTGGTACAGCTGACTACGCCGATATGCTCGCAGAAAATCTCAAAACACTAAACTTACCCGGCCCGCACATATTTATAGGGCATAGTTTCGGTGGTCGTATCGCAGTTCAGATGGCTGCGCGCCACCCAGAAATGACACAATCCATCATCCTCATCGCTGGCGCAGGACTAAAAAGAAAACGTTCTATAGCGTTTAAATTACGATCTATATGGCTTAAATCACTAGGAAAACTAGCCGGTGCAAGTGATAATATGTTTAAGACAACATATAGAGAAGCCTATAGAAAACGATTTGGGAGCGCTGACTATAAAGCAGCAGGTGATCTCAGGCCAACTTTTGTGAAAGTTGTTAATGAAGATCTGGTTGCTGAAGCACAAGCAACCGCCTGCCCATCACTCCTTATCTATGCTAGTGAAGATAATGAAGCTCCGCCTGAGATTGGTCTAAAATATACATCTCTCATGACCAACGCCCAATATCATCAACTCAAAGGTTACGGTCACTTAGATATATTAGACCGTGGCGCCTATCAATGTCAGGCCCTCATCGATGCATTTATACAAGAACAGGTGTTCAAATGATATCCATTAGCCTAATGTCAGCAATAATTCTAACGGCTTTACTAATGTTTACCGTTATGCACCGCGCGAAGGCGCTGATGAAGTTTTATCAACAAGAAGAGTATGATAGCCCACGTTTCTTCAGTTGGGTGCGAGATAATGCTGCCTATGATCGCCTAGCGAGCCTATGGTTCATTCTAGGCACTGTCTTCATCTATGGCTTTGATCAGCCCCATCTTGGTAGTGCTTGTTTAGTACCGGGTTTTATAACAGCCTTCTACACGTCAAGGCGCGCCATCAATGATGCGAAAAAGCCCCTAGTTATGACGGAACGAGTCAAACGAATATTGCGAGTCTACGGCCTTGTGAACATCTATTTGCTAGTGATTCTATACTTATTAACGAACAACTATTTAACCAACTTTACTCTTACTGCCCTGTTATTACTGCAATTTACACCACTATTAATTGTTGTCTCAAAGGTTTTACTAGATTCTAACGAAAGACAAGTTCAGGCACACTTTAAAGCCGATGCAGACAAGTGTTTCGCGGCACTTAACCCACGTGTGATTGCGATAACAGGTAGCTATGGCAAAACATCTACCAAGCATATCTTGCACCACATCTTGTCGTCAGCACAGCCAACGCTCGCTACACCTGGCAGCGTGAACACTGTGATGGGGATCACACGGGTTATTCGTGAGCAACTAAAGCCTGAGCATCACTTCTTTATAGTAGAGATGGGGGCGTATGGACCTGGCTCCATAGAGACTTTAGCGGCTTTCACGCCGCCTGAGGTTGGCCTTATCACTGCTGTTGGTGCAGCCCACTATGAACGCTTTAAAAACCTTGAGACCGTTGCCAAGGCAAAATTTGAACTGGCTGAAAATGTAACGGCACGTGGCGGCAAAATGGTCGTAAACAGTGACGGCATTGCAAAAGAGCTGCTTGATGAGCGCTTGAGTGCAGTACCCGGTGATTATCTCATCGTCGGTAAAGGGCACAAAGTGCACCTTAAACAGTCTCGCATGTCTGCGGACGGAACGCATCTCACCATCGTTGACGAAGGCGGAGGCGAACAAGACTTGCTCGTGCCACTTTTTGGTCAACACCAAGCTGAAAACACCTTGCTCGCAGTTGCCACTGCCCGCAGCCTTGGCATGCCTTGGTCTATTATCCGGGCAGCTATGCGCACAATGCCGCAGATCAAACACCGCGTCGAGGTATCCAAAATATCCGGCCAGCCGATCACAATTAATGACGCATACAATAGCAATCCCATTGGCTTTGCCGCAGCACTGGATGTATTGGATGTCTTAAAGCGAGAAGGCGGTCGGCGCATTCTGCTGACGCCGGGCATGGTCGAACTAGGTGAAACCCATGATAGCGAACATGCCAAGTTAGGCGCGCTCGCTGCGGAAAAAGCCGACATCGTGCTTGCCGTCACTCCAGAGCGCATTGAAAGCTTCACGGAAGCAGTAGAGCAAGCCCAGCTTGCAGAGCTGCATCTCTTTGATACGCAAGNTGAGGCTCAAGCTTGGCTTAACGCCCATATCACTGCGCTCGACGTAGTGTTATTTGAAAACAATCTGCCCGACCTTTATGAAGCTAAGGTTCAGTTTTAACAGGCTCTTCAGTGTTTTTTGAGATATCCATTTGCTGTAAATTAGCAGTCGCGGCATGTGCTGCGTCTGTGTCCTTCGCGTTCACAGCCACCCACAACCAATTGCTTCGTGCAGCGTCCATGTTGCCTTCAAAATAAGAGATATTACCGCGCTCTAACCTAAGTTCCGGATTATCAGGGTCATCTAAAAAAGCTGTGTCTATATACCCCCGCGCTTGCGGCAAACGGTCAAGCAGGCGCTGTGATTTAGCCATGATGATTAGCAGCGGTATATTTTGAGGTTTCAGAACAAGTGCCTCACGGTAATCCTCAAGCGCTAGCTCATAATCACGATCCTGAAAAAGGCTGTCGCCCCTAAGCATATAAAAATCAAAGGCTGGCACTTCGTTGCTTTGGTAGAGTGAAATGCCGCGTGATGCGCTGTCGTATGCCTTACCGTTTTCACCTGCCGCCAACCAAGCATCGCCTGCCTGCAATAATATTTTGGCTATCATAGGTCGGTCAGCCGGTCGAGGCTTGCCTTTTACAAGTGGCATGCCACGTCCCACACGCATATCCTCCACCATGCCATCAAAAAGCTCTCCTGCCAGCGCATCCAGACCAACGTTTCTAATCGCTGTTGCCTCACAGTGGCGTGCAGGAATGCTCTTTTCCTCTTCTAGCCAAAGTTTGGCTGTACGTAGCGCTTCACTGGCATCACTGTCGGCGAGGCTCATGCATTTATTATATCGATCCTGTGCGAAAGCGCCTGTGGTGACAGCAATGTGGCTTGTTGCGAGCAAAGATAAAGAAAGGCTATATTTGATTAATTTATTCATGGCGCTAAGTTGGTCTATAGATGAGGCGATTTCAAGACCATAAATTAGGAGGCCACCATTAAAGCAAGCGATCAGCATATTTTTATCTTCGGGCTTGGCTATGTTGGTGAGGCAGTAGCGCGCCATATGCTGGCGGCTGGATGGCGTGTTTCGGGCACATGCCGCGAAGCCGAAAAGGTCGCACAGTTAAGAAAAGACGGCATTAATGCTTTTGTTTTTGACGGCGAAACATCACCCGATAGCATCTCTGATGTTCTTCAAGGTGCCACGCACATACTGAGCACAGTTGCGCCAGCAGCTACTGGTGATCCTGTCCTTGCATGTTACAGCGAAACACTCAAAGCGATCAGTCCTATCTGGGTGGGGTATGTCTCTACCAGTTCTGTTTACGGCAACCATAATGGTCGCTGGGTTGATGAGGCCACGCCTATCGCCCCAACAGATAATCGCGGCGCACGGCGAGTGGAAATGGAGCAAGCATGGTCCTCGCTGGGGCTGCCACATCACATATTTCGTATTGTCGGTATCTACGGCCCTGGTAGAAACTCATTAGAGAGCTTAAAAAAGGGGACCGTGCGCTCCATCAACAAAAAAGGTCATGTTTTTTGCCGTATCCACCGCGATGACATTGTCGCAGCCTTGGCAGCGAGCGCGACCCGGCCAACACCCTATGAGGTATATAATATTGGCGACGATGAGCCAGCCCCGCCGCAGGATGTGGTGACATACGCGGCTGGCCTCATGGGTATTTCCCCGCCGCCAGTACTCAAGTATGAAGATGCGGAACTCACACCAATGCTAAAAAGCTTTTACGGCAACAACCGCCGCGTCTCTAACACCAAGATGAAAGAGCTCTTGGGTGTAACACTTCAGCACCCAACCTACCGCGAAGGGCTTACCTCACTCTATAAACGAATGGTTTAATGCGAAAGTCTTCCCGCCGAACAAATTATCAGCTAGTGTCTTACATCAACTTGGGAGGATGGGACTATGATGAAATTAATTATCCGCGCTGCGATAGCGCTGACATTGACAACGACTGTGTTTGCTGACGATCTATTTACCAGTAAAGAATATGCCGAACGCCGCGCCACGCTCGCTGAAAAGCTCGGTGATAATGACGTACTTATCGTTTTTGCTAACGAACATGATGTATATAGCGAAGATGTGAACTACCCCTACCATCCCAACGGGACTCTGCGCTATCTAACTGGCGCGACACAAGACGGTACGGTCTATNTTATGTCAAAATTTGANGGTAAAGTCTCACACCGTATCTGGACCAAACCTCGCAATATTCTCTTTGAAAAATGGAACGGTAAGATAGTTAGCGAAGACTCTGTACGGGCTCGCACGGGCATTAAAGATGTTCGCGATAGCAACTTTGCCGACATGGAACTTAACCGCATAATATATGACATGCGCAAAGGGGCTACTCTATGGCTGGAACGTGGTAATGACCCTAATCGTGTTGACCATAGCCCTGCCCAAACGTTAGCAAACAAGCTACGCTCAGATGAATTTGACAAAGAAATAAAGACTTTCCGTCCGCTCACCCAAAAGATGCGTGAAATTAAATCAGCAACGGAGATTGAAGCGCTTAAACGCGCAACTGAGATCACGGTCGCAGGCCACAAAGCTGGAATGCGGCGTGCTCTGACGGCAAGCCATGAATATCAAGTAGAAGCAGCCATTGAAGCAACGTACTTAGACCAAGGCGCAGAAACCGTTGGCTATCCCTCTATCGTTGGTGCAGAGCGTAACGCAACCATTTTACATTATGAAACAAACCGCGAAGCGATCCCTGAAGGGTCACTGATTTTGGTTGATTCAGCCGCTGAATATGAGGGCTATAGCTCAGATGTAACGCGTACCTTCCCATCAGACGGAACTTTCACAGACGCGCAAAAAGACATTTATCAAATTGTTTATGATGCACAGGAGGCCGCTTTTGCGCTCAGCAAACCAAATGCAAGTTTCAGANACCTTTCGATGGCGTCCTTTGGTGTCATTGGCGAAGGCCTCTTAAAGCTAGGCCTCATTACGGAGAAAAGCCGCGAACAGATAGGCCTTTATGCCTACCACGGCCTTGGTCATGGTATTGGCCTTAACGTGCATGACCCTAATCCATACGGCAACCTGCAACCTGGTTCTGTTTTCACCATTGAGCCAGGGGTTTATGTGAACAAAGATTTCATCCTCACAGATAAAAATTTCTTAGCTCTCAGTGAACAGGACCAAGCCTCGATCAAAAAGGCACTCAATACATATGACGCTATTGGTGTGCGTATAGAAGATGATTTAGTAATTACCCAAGACGGTTACATAAACCTCTCTGTGGGTGCGCCGCGCTCCATCGCAGACGTTGAAGCTTGGATAGCGGCTAAGTGACACTAAGGGCACTCATCACTGATGAACATGCACTGATAGGCGGTATAACGGCTGATAGTTTTGTTGATGACCCGATTAATTTATGGGTTTTCAAAAACAGGGCCGCTATGTCGCTCGT